>Ga0268299_1000078_pt1 | contig 376988 bp, 346 predicted proteins | sample NOBtaG_FD_193484 | JGI IMG/M metagenome (GOLD analysis project Ga0268299, IMG submission 193484) | Activated sludge microbial communities from bioreactor in Nijmegen, Gelderland, Netherland - NOB reactor | ecosystem: Engineered > Bioreactor > Aerobic > Activated sludge | place: Netherlands...
CCATTATCCAATCTTTTAAAGACTTACACCTCTTAAACAAACTCTTTCACCTCGAGTTAACGAGGGAAGAGTTTCAGGAAATTAGATCGCCGTATCTCGTGAAGCGTATCTCGCATCTCGCAAAAGACGCTTCACGCTTCACACTTCACGCTTCACGCGCGCTGCGTTTCTACAAAACAGCGGGACTGAGAGAGAAACAGATCTTCAACTCCCTCTTAAAAACCATGAAAGAACAGAAGCTCGACAAAGCCGTCCTCGTGACCGGCGGATTCCATGAAGAAGGATTAAAACAGTTAATCACAAATCATAAACTCTCCCACATCTCCATTACCCCTAAACTGCACTCGCTCGACCAGGATAACACCTACACCAAAGTAATGGCCCTTGAACCCACTTCAACGGTCACACCTGTGTCGTTCGGGCGCTTAAGTATTCAGTTAATGGGAAGACAGATCACTCAATACTATCGAGCAGAGTTGGACCGAGTTTTGGAGTCGGTTAATATTCGTTCTGAGTTGCGAGCAGAAGATCACGAATTTCCGGATGAGATTAATCATGATCTAATCATCCAGGATGCCTTACGAGAAGTTTTTGATAAAAATATTTCAGATGGTTTTTTAAATGAATTTATTGCGAAAGTGTCGGATAAAATATCGGAAGAAATAGTGAGTGAGAATAAACTAGCAAAATTTATTGAATCTATTTTGAAGACTAATAAAATCGAGCGCGCAGGAGAAAAAGCTCGGAAAGCTGCAAAAATATTCCTGAATATTTCCAAAGAAGTGGAAACGCCGCTCGGATTACAATTCCCGCCCTATTTGGCTGACTCTGAACTTAAGGAATATCCCTACAAATTAATGGAAAATATTTTAAAGAATACCAGATTTATAGCAGTCAGCATCCTGCTCTTAAGTACTGGAAGTGATGTGTCGAGAGTTCTCCGTGATTTTGAAAACACGTTTGACCCTAAGGCTGATTTGGCGGCGCAAACACAATGGAACCGGGAAATTGTAGAGGCTTTAGATGTTTTTATAACCATGGCCCAACAAGAGAATATGAGGAGCCAGCTTTTAGGACATCGCTCCAATCAATCTTTGCAAGTTTTTGACGCTTTTCAAAATTGGATTCAAAAATCAAAATCTAGCATTGAGGGCGCATCGTGGCCGGAAATGAAACAGCGAATTTTGGATATTCAATCTGAATTACAGGGGTTACCATGGATGGCTGTCCATACTCAAACTAAAAATACCGTACTTCAAACCGGAGAGCTTATCGATCAAAATGAACAAAATGCATGGCTCAGTAAATTTTTTATGCCTCATTATAAAGTAATTATGCGCAAATTTGGTTGGCTTTCGGCGCGCGAGGTGATAAATGGCAATAATATTTTACCTTATTCAAGAAACGTTTTAATCGCTTCGCTCGTTCATTCGAAAGCAATTTCAGTCCGGCTTCTTCAGCTTGATCAAGTAATAAAAGATAACGTAGACAATGCTCTTGAATCAGTTGTGGTAGATAAATTTGTTTCCTCCGTATTTGAGGCCAGACAGCTCGCTTTTTTATTATTTTCGAACCGCTTATTGGGTAAATCTTTGGATCCAATTGAATTCAGCCGTCAGGTAAATCAGGCAGAAATTGCTTTTAATAATTGGTTATTTCGCGATGAACGTTTAAAGATATGGCGCGGACTTCGTTTTAATGAAAGTGAAATTCAAGATTTGCTGAAACAGGTAGAAGCCGGCAAGAAAAATTTTATTTCTTCAGTCGTTAACACTTCCGGTTTTCAAGAAAAGTTAGAGGAACGCAATGTGAGCGATGTGAGCGCAGGCCTTTATAATCTTGCTCAACAAGAATTCCCAGCTCTTCAGCATCTTGTCGATAAGGTTGGTTTATTTATTTTGGCCTCAGAAGTCACCATTGACCCCGAAATTGCCGAAAGCGCTTCAAAGTTAATGGAAAAATATGAGCCTGAGATTGACAAATTAACCACGTCCATTGTCCGGTCTATGATCGAAGAATATTTCAGGCAAAATGGTGAAAATTTTGAGAATCTGCGCCGCCGAATTTCAGGCGCTATGAGTATATTAAATCATCGCATCGGCTCTGAATTTCCAAATCACGCTTCCGTTAAATTAAAAGGCGACGCGTTGTTTAGTGTAGAAATTCCGGGGGTTAATTCTTCAACGTTTTCTAAAATTCCTGTTTTTAGTCAATTTGGTGAAGAAGATTTTTTTGAACCTCTTCAAGCAGCCATTCAGCTCGTGGAGGTTTATAAAGCCAACGATGGACGTCCGCGCTCTCTTGCGATCAGCTACTTTAATTTGCAAGAAGAATGGGACCGTCTTTTGCGCGACTTACGTCAAATCACTCAGCGTTCCGAGCTTCGCTCGGTGCTTACTTCCACTTCTTTAACTCTTGAGCGCAATCATCCTGGAAAAATTGTATATCAAAGTTATAGAGGAAGTGAGCACGATAGGCAAGAGCAGGTGAAGACGATCGCAAACGGTTTTCTCGAAAAAATTGCTGATTATGAGGATGTGTATTTTCCAACGGATGATTTTGATTTGACGATCGATCTAACTCACTATGATCCAAAATTTCAGAAGCTTTTTATTTACAAGCCATGGTACCCCGGCGTGAGCAGGTTAAGGTTTGAGCAAAATGGAAAAGAGAAAAACGTTTACCTCACAGACAGAGACAGAGATATGCTGGCCAAGCTCCTTTATTTTTTACGGGGCGATGAGGTGGAATATGATTTCGCCTGGGTAAGAAATGTGGGGCCTCTCGCCCATGAAAAGTGGAAAGGTTGGGGAACTGGAGCGCATGAATTTAGAGAGCAATTTCAGGTCTATAGAGAGCAAATTCATCCTCAGATCGCGGCTACGGTAAATTCCATTGTCGAAGAATTTGTGCGCGCAGAAAGAAAAGAACCGATAGTGCTTGTCGATTTATTTGGAGGCGAAGGAAGTCTTGTCCGGCTGATTGATCAAAAACTTTTCCCACAAAAATTTAAGCTAGAATATTTTTTAGTTGAGCAGAGCAGCTCTAACATCGAAACCGCATTTTCAAATAAAACCTCCAGCGTGTCAATGAAAGCGTATGAGCAGAATCTGGTTGAGCTTGATGATTTAGCCGCACTCATCGGAAAGAAGCCGACCATTGTCACTGCAAGCGGAGGGTTGAATCGTGGAGTTGTTCGGATCGAGGATGCCTATAAGATTGCTCAGAAAGTATATGATTCACTTGAGAATGGCGGGTTCTTTATTGTAACCGGCTATTCCGAAGTTTTATTAAATGCCGAACAGTTTTCACAAATTGGATTCGATGTTTTGAATAAAAGTATTCCTGAAAATCTCTCACGTAGTTTGTACCCACAACAATTTTATGTTTTACAGAAAAAATCAAACCGCGCTGAATTGCGGCAAACGGCGAAGTCAAAAATTCAGGAAACTCTGGATTTCGTAAAAGCGGCGCAATTGATGATTCAATTTTTCAAAGATGACACTAACCGCAAAACTTTACCGAACTCTACAGAGCTTTCAGGGAAATCAAAAGGGCATTTTGGCAAAGAGTTCGCCATGCAGACATTTTATAAACGGCGCGCAGATATTTTAGCGGTTTTAAAAAAAGAGCTCAAAACGGTTAAGTTTAAAAAAGATTTAAAAGCGCGAATTGACCAAGCAATTGAAGTTGAAGAAAACTTGGCGCTTGCCGCTGTTAAATTTGGGATTGAACTTTTAAAGAATAATCCAACAAGGACGGTTTGGCCGGCTTTGCGAGAGCTTTCAGAATATTTCGGCCTGTCGCAGGCTACTTTTTCACGTGTTCGGAAATCCGGCAAGATTTTTACGGAAGCCAAGCGCCTTATTCGTTCAAAAGGATTTAATCCCGATCTCAAATTGCGGGTTGAACAAGCCATCAAGGCAGATCAAACGCAGCCGCGCCAGCATAAAATTGCTGAAACTGTGCCGGATGCATTTCAACGAATGGGGGTGAGAAAGCCGAAAGCGGAACCGGGAGAGAAAAAACCATCGGCTCACGCACAAACAACCAAGAGATCACCCTCAACGTTAAATCCTGCTGTCGCAGCTGTTCGAAACAAAAGGCTGTCACAAACGCGTCATGATGTTTCGGCGGTTTTTGAAGCGATGGATGAGATGCGTGCAGCTGCAGGATCAAGAAAAAGCAGTGCGCTGGAAGAATCCTATAGAAAATATCTAAAGGCTTTTGGGCAATACGTGACTAGTAGCCGTTATGATTCTAGTGAAATTGAACAAATCAGAAAGGCTTTTAAAGGTCAAATTGGAGATGTTCGGAATTTGGTTTCGCCGAAAGAATTTAATAAGTGGCGTTCGTTAAAAAGAAAATACGAAGGTATTGAGAATGTTTTACATGATCTTCATCAATTCTTGATTTATGTTAATTTCTCATTGTGGTCTGGTGAGAACGAATCTGTTTTATATGCTGATTTTCGTGCGATAAACCGGAATTTTCTGTCTTCGCTTGAAGTTTTTTTGCGCTCAGCTAAGGGGTCGGTCCGGACAGCCGAAGACCTGCACGATTTTCTCATGAATACCTATAAAACTCTAAGGTTGCAGGTGAAAAATGTCCGCGGCGTAAGAGCTGTCAAGTCCTTGGACAAGTTGCTAAATGCAAAAAGCGGTGTGAATAACCGTTACCGCCATTTGCTTAAATTTGCCCGCTCTGAACTCCGAAAATCAGCAGGCAATTTTGAAATCAGCGAAGCAACAATTGAAATTGCAGCCCTATCAGGGATGATTTTTGGAGCTCAAACGGCAAAATGGATCGGCGGGCAAATGCTCACAAATGTTCTCAGCCGGGCGAATCCAGAGCGTGAAGTGAGGGCTGGTCAAGAAAATCATACTGATCTTTATTCGAGCTCTCGAAATATTTCAAATGCAGCAAATGAAATCGCGGTCGTGATGGAGGATCTCCCATCCATTAATCACCCCTACATTCAAGTGTTGATTGATTATTTGGGGCGCAATAAGTTATCGAATGTGCGGCTTGTGATTCCGGGGATTCAAAAAGGCGCCGAACTTGCACAGCTTGAACGCAGCATTCAGCTCGCGGCTTTAAGGTTGCGGTTAAAATCAGGAATTATTTCAGACCGCATTAGTTTTGTAATTGTAAAAGAATTAATCAATCGCAGCGCAGGTAAGGCTCTTGTTTATGATTATCGCTATGAAGCGCTTGAGAAAATCAAACAATCGCAAGAAATATCCGGCCGCCGTTCTGAGACCCTGCTGGTTCACGACAATCACATCCCAATTGATTTGCAGGCGCGCGCATTGACTGCCGCAATTAACACTCTGACTGAAAGAATCAATCTGCCGCGTCAAATCCAAACCCCGCAGAGCCTGTTTGAACTTTCCGAAAACATCCGCATGCGCGAGCAAATGACACGCGAGCTCGAGAGAGCCGCCTAAGCTTCCTATAAAAGCGCTTGCATTTCTCCTTAAATTTAAGATAATCATCAGAATCTTGGCCAGATAGCTCAGTCGGTAGAGCGAAGGACTGAAAATCCTTGCGTCGGCGGTTCGAATCCGTCTCTGGCCAATTTTCTTACCATGAAATACATCATCGGAATTGATATCGGCGGTACCAAAATTTCCATCGTTCTGGCAAGTTACGCCGGAAGGATTCTCCACAAGGTCAAGTTTAAGACAAAAACAGGCTCCGCAACCCGTAAATCCATTCAGGATATTCTTCATTTTATCGCCGGACTTTTAACCTATCGAAAAATAAAACGCGGACAGCTTCTCGGTATCGGAATCGGAGTTCCCGGCCCTGTGGATCCGAAAAGGGAGAAGATAGAACGTTCACCCAATTTACCGGGCTGGGACAAAGTGCCGCTCAAAAGAATTCTCAGCAAGCAGTTCAAGTGCCCTGTTTTTATTGAAAATGACGCGAATGCCGCCGCGCTGGGTGAGAAGCACTTTGGTGCCGGCCGCGGCATTTCTGATTTTGCATACGTTACCGTGAGCACTGGTGTTGGATCTGGAATTATTTCAAACGATAAATTAGTGACCGGAGCAAGAGGTGCGGCGGGTGAAATTGGCCACGCGACCATCGTGACAGGCGGAGACCTCTGTGGATGCGGCAAGAGAGGATGTCTTGAGGCATACGCAAGCGGAACTTCTATTGGCAAATATGCGGCCCGTGAATTAAAAAAACACCGGAGCTCTATGATTCCAAAATTTTGCGAGAAAAAAGGAATTGTAACAGGCGAAGCTGTATCGCTTGCGGCTGATCATGGCGATCAATTGGCAATCCAGATTCGGAAGCGCGCAGCCGATTACTTAGGCGTGGGTTTGGCCAATTTAATGAACACTCTCAATCCCAAGCGAATCATTTTGGGCGGCGGTGTTTTAGAGTCAACCGCTCATTTTTGGAAGCCTATGCTGCTTTCTGTTAAAAGAGAAGCGTGGAAAATTCCTCACCAGTCCTGTAAGATCGTAAAAACCAAACTTCGCCGCGTTGGTGATTTGGGCGCTATCGCAGTGGCATTGGAGAGGTTGAGGGATAAATAGTAATTTGCGCCCATAGCTCAATTGGATAGAGCATCAGTCTTCGGAACTGAGGGTTACAAGTTCAAATCTTGTTGGGCGCATGTGTGAAGCAGCTCAATTTCCGCCAAAAAGCACTTATGCGTTTTTTTTGAGACAGACTCGCCGTGCTTTGTGGCGAGGGATAGAGCATCAGTCTTCGGAACCGAGGGTTGGGGATTTAAATTCCTCTGGTCGCATGTTATTGCGACAGGTTAATTTTAGGAAACTATGTGAATCAGATTCTTAAGAAAATTCTTTCAATTTTGCTTATTCTGTCAAGTTTAACGGGCTGCGCGCCCTTTGGCAGACAAAGACTTTCCTCACAAGCCACCGTCTCGGCTCAAGACGCAGAAGAAATTTCTATAGGCCGTCAAATTCACGAATCAATTATTGCCCGGATGCCGATCTATCAAAATGCGGCAGTGACAACTTATGTGCGCCAAATCACCCAAAGCTTTGTCCCTTTTGTAAACCGAAAAAATCTGCCGTACCAAGTAAGCGTTTTGAGTGATGACCGAATTTTTGCAACTTCAGCGCCGGGCGGATATGTTTACATTACCACAGGTTTTATCGCATTTCTCGACAACGAGGCGGAACTTGCGGCTGTTTTGGCGCACGAAATGGGTGAGCTGCAGCGCCGGGATCCCAAACTTTCAAACGCACTTAAAATACTGGAGAAAACCATCACAGCTTCGTCCGTGGTTGCACCTGTTTTCGGCAGTATCGGCGCGCTGGCAATGCTGGGCTTGGTCGGCATTCATTCAATGACTGCCGGCGAACCGAATAAAACTAAAAAACTTGAGAGAGCAGATGAGCTTGCGCTTGAATATTTATTAAAATCCGGACAAGATCCGCAAGGGCTTATCGATTTGTACTACAAAATATTACAGGCATCTCCTCAGGAGCTTATGTATTTGTTTGATTATCAACAGTCGCGCACGGTTACGATGTCACGCCTGGATCGGGTGGAGAGCTTATTAAGAAAATTACCGCTGGATGGTAAAATTTTTGAAACCAACCGTGATCGCTTTCTTTTAATGACGCAACCTTTACACAATTCAACCTCACAATCATTATCGTAGGAAATATTATGACAACCAATTCCATTGAAAGAACCAAGATGAAGGCTGGCCAAGTCGTGTCGTTCGGGCCTGTTAAGGACTTAGTAGAAAAAGCTTGTCAGGAACTAAAGAGCCAAAAGGCTGTTGAGCGCCTATGGCAAAAAGATGCAACGCTGTGGAAGAGTGAGCCCGGGCACATTCAAGTCATTAACAATAGGCTTGGGTGGCTTTCTTCCATTGACTGGCTGATCGGCGAATCAAAAACTCTTTTGGATTTTCAGAAGAAAGTACAGGCTGCAGGGTTTGACCATGCGGTACTTCTTGGCATGGGCGGAAGCAGCCTGGCGCCTGAAGTATTGCGGCAAACATTTCAATCGGCAAAGAGTAAACCCCGATTTATTTTGCTTGATAGTACAGACCCCAATCAGGTTCTGGAAGTCCATAAATCCATCAATCCGCTTAAGACTCTTTTTATTGTGTCAACCAAATCGGGGACCACGCTCGAAACCCTTTCGTTTTATCGATATTTTTATGAAGTGGTAAAAAAATCAAAGGGGCCTCGTGCCGGCGAAAATTTTGTCGCCATTACGGATCCCGGAACTCCGCTCGAGAAAGAAGCGAAGGAGTTGTCATTTTTCCAAGTTTTCATCAATCCCGCCGATGTCGGCGGCCGTTTTTCTGTAATGTCTTATTTTGGTATGGTGCCGGCTGCCGTGATGGGTGTCGATGTTGCTGAAATTCTGAAGCGCATGAAGGATGAAAAAGAGCATTCAATGGTGCACGTTCCGCTTGAGGAAAATTCCGGCGCCATGCTGGGTCTTGTGATGGCAGAAGCCGCGAAAAGCGGCCGCGATAAAATGACTTTGATTGTTTCGCCTGAGATTTCTTCGTACGGATTGTGGGCAGAGCAGTTGATTGCCGAAAGTTTGGGCAAGGAAAACAAGGGTGTCGTTCCAATTTACGGCGATTATCTTGATATTTGGCACAAAAAACATTATGACGACCGTTTTTTTGTTTACCTCTCGTGCGGCAAGAGAGATTCTGCCCAAGAGGCTTTGGTAAAGGAACTTGAGCATTCAAGCTTTCCTGTAATCCGAATTAACCTGACCGACACTTATGATCTGGGCGCACAATTTTACCGCTGGTCAATTGCAACCGCGGTGGCAGGTATGCGGTTTGGCATTAATCCTTTCGATGAACCAAATGTTCAGGCCGCAAAAGATATGACGAATGGTAATTTAAAATATTTGGCGGAGAACGGACATTTTCCAAAACAAGAGGCTAAAATCGCAGGCAAATTAATTCAAATTACAGTCGGTAAATCCAATTTGTCTATGTACAGCCTGGAAGATTTTCTCAAGAAAGTAAAAAAGGGCGATTACGTTAATCTGGCGGCCTATCTTCCGTATCAAAATAAAATTGAGGCAGCGCTTCAAAAAGTCCGTGTAAAATTAGGCCAACTCACCAACGTTCCCACCATGTTCGGATTCGGCCCGCGCTACCTTCATTCAACGGGCCAGCTTCACAAAGGCGGGCCGGATAATTGTGTCGCGATTATTTTCACATCCGATATTCGAAATGATGCCAAAATTCCAAGCCAGCCGTTCACATTCGGTCAATTGGAATATGCTCAGGGGCTTGGGGATTTTCAGGCGCTTGACGCGAAGGGAAGGCGTGTCCTTCACTGTCATATTGTGGGCGCATCAATTGAAGAAGGAATTGGCGAATTTGAGAAGCTGTTGGGCTGATCTGGGTTTTGAAAGGGCTTGAAAATGCAAATTGGAATGATCGGTTTGGGCAAAATGGGAATGAATATGGCCAAGCGCTTACTTCAAGGCGGTCATCAGGTCGTTGCATTCGCACGGACGAAATCAACCGTCAATGAGGCGGTCAAAGCGGGTGCGGTGGGTGCGTCTTCAGTTGAAGATTTGGTTTCCAAGCTAAAGGCGCCCAAAGCTGTGTGGCTCATGGTTCCGTCCGGAAAGCCGGTAGATGATAACTTGGAATTATTAAGACCGCTTTTATCAAAAAATGACATTGTGATTGACGGAGGGAATTCTCAATACACAGACGCGGAGCGCCGGGCTGGATTCCTAAAAGAAAAAGGCATTCACATGATGGATGTTGGGACAAGCGGCGGGATTTGGGGAATGACGGTCGGTTATTGTCTGATGATCGGCGGTGACCAGAAAATTTTTAATCATCTTGAGCCTGTATTCAAAACACTTGCCCCGAAAGATGGCTATGCGTATCTGGGGGCGCATGGCGCCGGTCATTTTGTCAAAATGGTGCATAACGGAATTGAGTACGGGATGATGCAGGCCTACGCCGAAGGGTTTGATCTCCTGCAAGCGTCTAAATTCCAATTGGATTTGAAAAAAATTTCAGGGTTGTGGAATCAGGGCAGCGTTGTACGTTCCTGGCTTTTGGAATTGGCAGAGTCAGCATTTTCGAAAGACCCCAAACTCGAGAGGCTTCAGGGTTATGTGGATGATTCCGGCGAGGGCCGCTGGACGGTTTTAGAATCCGTGAATTCAGGAGTGCCCGCTCCTGTGATCGCGCTGTCGCTTTATATGCGGTTTTTATCGCGCGATAAGAACGCATTTAGTTCACGGGTACTGGCTGCGCTTCGCAATGAATTCGGCGGCCATGATGTTAAAAAATCTTAATTCGGATATCCCTTTGTGCCCAACAGTTTGCTGACGGTTACTCCAACCAGCCGCTTTTGTGTTGAAAAAATCCCGCAGTCCTGCGGATTGGTCATTTTCGGCGCATCCGGTGATTTGGCGTATCGAAAACTTATTCCTTCCATCATTCATCTTCAAACGATGAAATTACTGCCGAAAAATTTCTTTGTGGTCGGTTTTTCAAGAACACCCATGAGTGACGAGTCTTTCCGGCAGGATATCCAAAATTCTGTAACCGAAGATTTCACGTCAGCCGATATTTTGAGCAGGTTTTATTATCATGCCGGTAATTATACCGAAAAGGAAGCCTATGAAAAATTGAAGCGAAAGCTCTCGGCGTTAAGCAAGCAATACGGAACAGAAGGACGTTCTATTTTTTATCTCTCCATTCCGCCGTCACTCCACACCATCGTGATTCAGAAATTAATCGAAACCGGGCTTGTGTCGCGCAAGGATTCAAAGGATTCCTGGCATCGCGTGGTCATTGAGAAGCCTTTTGGCCGTGATTTAGAATCAGCAAAAGCATTAAACCGAGAAATTCATAAATCACTTTCTGAAAAACAAATTTATCGGATTGACCATTATCTTGGTAAAGAAACTGTTCAAAATATTTTGTTGTTTCGTTTTGCCAACCGTGTATTTGAGCCGGTTTGGAATCGCGAACACATTGATCATGTTCAAATTACGGCTGCTGAGGAAATTGGCGTTGAGCATCGCGCCGGTTATTACGATCAGGCCGGTGCGCTGCGGGATATGTTTCAAAACCACATGTTGCAGCTGATTGCACTAACTGCCATGGAGCAGCCCGCTAATATGAAGCCGGAATCGGTCCGCAATGAGCGGGCAAAAATTATCAGATCGCTTCGGCCTGTCACGCCTGCACAAGTTGATAAAGTTGCAGTCCGGGGACAGTATGGCAGCGGACAAAGAAATCAGGGGCCTATCAAATCTTATCGCGATGAAGAAGGGATTCGGAAAGATTCGCCAATCGAAACGTTTGTAGCGGCAAAATTTATGATCGATAACAAGAGATGGAAGGGAGTTCCATTTTATTGCAGAAGCGGAAAGCGGCTTGCGCGAAAAATTACGGAAATCGCGATCCAATTCAAGCATGTACAGAAATTTTTATTTGAACCGCTCATTCAATCAGAGGATGTGGCGGCCAACGTACTGTCATTTCGAATTCAGCCCGCAGAGGGAATTTCAATTTGCTTTCAAGCCAAACAACCAGGCCCAAAATTTTGCATGAATTCACTTGCGCTGGACTTTGATTACAAAGAAGCCTTCGGCATTGAGCCGCCGGAAGCGTATGAGCGGCTTCTTCTGGATTGTATGCTGGGAGACCAGACTTTGTTTACGCGCCAAGATGATATTGAACTTTCCTGGAGTTTCTTAGCGCCGATTTTAAAATCGTGGTCAAGCCGAACACCTCATGATTTTCCTAATTATGCACCCGGGACCTGGGGGCCAAAAGCCGCGGATGATTTAATCAAGAAAGATAAAAGGGCTTGGAGAAATTTTTAATCTATGCAGACCGATAAATTAGAAATTCTCCACTTTCAATCCAAGGAAGAATTTAGCTTTGAATGCGCTTCCAGAATTATGCAGTGTGCTCAGAGATGCGTGAGAGAAAAAGGCAGATTCACTTTTGCATTATCCGGCGGCAAAACGCCTGAGTCTGTTTATGAGATGCTTGCCGGCAAGTTTCAAGACGATTTTCCATGGAATCAGACATTTTTCTTCTTCGGCGATGAGCGCATGGTTCCAGCAGATCATCCCGACAGCAATTATAAAATGGTGTCTGACCATTTGTTCTCTCGTATTAAAATTCATCCGGCCAATATTTACCGGTTTCAGACCGAAAGTAACGATCCAAAAAGAGCCGCCATTGATTATGAGAATAAAATAAAGATTTTTTTTGGCCTCAAAACAGGCCAGTTCCCGTCATTTGATTTAATCCTGCTGGGCGTTGGGCCTGACGGCCATACCGCCTCGCTTTTTCCAAATTCGGCGGCGCTGAGCGAGCACAAACATTTGGTTGTTTCCAATTACGTGAATCAATTAAAGTCGTCACGGCTGACCATGACCGTTCCGGTTTTTAATCATGCGAAGAACCTGTATTTCTTAGTATCTTCAAAGAATAAAAAAGAAGTAATTGAAAAAGTAATTCGGACAGCGCGCGCGGATTCTCAATTGCCTGCGACTTTGATTCGCCTAACGTCCGGCCAGGTCACTTGGTTTGTAAATGAGTCTTGAACTTCATATTTTTATTAGTAAAATATTACCTCATCGTTATTTTTTTAACCTATTGATTGCTTCAGAGTTCTGTTTATGATTGATGTTCAAAATCTTGTCATGAAGTATGGCGGTTTTACCGCACTTGACCGCGTGTCGTTTCGAGCAGAGGAAGGCGAAATTCTCGGGCTTCTTGGCCCTAACGGTGCCGGAAAGACGACCGTGATGCGGATTTTAACCACTTATCTTTTTCCGTTCTCAGGGAGCGCAAAAATCAGCGGATGCGATATTATTGAAAACCCGATCGAAGTCCGTCAGATCACAGGCTATCTTCCGGAAAACGCCCCGCTTTATCAGGATATGCAAGTCGATGAATATTTATCGTTTGTCGGCGCTGCCCGCGGCATTTCGGGAAAAAAACTTGCACAGCGCCTTGACTGGATTCGCGAATCCTGCGAGCTTAAATTTGTTTGGAAACATTGGATCAATGAATTGTCCAAGGGTTACCGTCAGCGTGTCGGGCTGGCCCAATCGCTCATCCACGATCCAAAGATTTTGATTCTTGACGAACCCACCTCGGGCCTTGATCCGCTTCAAATTATCGGAATCCGGAAACTCATTCATGAGCTTGCGAGAAAAAAAACCATCATTTTCTCGACTCACATTTTAAATGAAGTTGAAGTGATGGCGGACCGGATCGTGATCTTGAATGAAGGCGGGGTGGTGGCTCAGGGAACGCATGCGGAACTTTCAAATCAGGTCAATCAGTCAAAACCGTCTGAGAAAATGCCGCTTGAGCAGATTTTTATTTCACTCTTGGCGAATACGCAAAAACAGCAGCGGGTAGACGGATGAGCTTTCAGAATATTTGGATTATTTGCAAACGAGAATTGGGCGCATTTTTTAATTCCGCAATCGCCTACATTTTTCTGATCGTTTTCATTCTGATTTCAACCGGCCTCTACATGACCGATTTCTTTTTTGTGCTCCGCGCTGACATGCGTTCTTTTTTTAATACACTTCCTATCGTGCTTTGCATTTTCATTCCGGCAGTTACCATGAGGCTTTGGGCTGAAGACCGGCGGGGAAATACCCTCGAGCTTTTATTGACCTTCCCGATGAAAACCCACGAACTGGTTCTGGGTAAATTTATCGCAAGCCTCATCTTTTATTTCATTGCGCTTGTGACCACCTTCACGGTCCCGATCATGCTGAGCGTTTTAGGTCAGCCTGATTTTGGGCCCATTGCAGGATCTTACTTCGGCGCTTTGCTGGCAGGCGCTTTTTTTATTGCGTTCGGCATGTTTATTTCAGGTCTCTGCCGCGATCAAATCGTTGCTTTCATTTCATCCTTATTGGTTTGTTTCGGATTTATTTTGTCCGGCACTGAGCTGACAGCGGCGTCCATCGATGGGTGGCTTCCCGGTTTTGGTACTTTTCTTAAACTTTTCTTTGGGCTGCTTCCGCATTTCTCAAGTTTCGCAAGAGGTGTCCTGGATTTGAAGGATATCTTGTATTTTGTGATTGGCTGCGCAATCTTTCTGGTTTTAAACGGATTTTGGATGGAAGGACGGATGCGGCCGAAGGCAAAAACTATTTTTGCGGTGGCGACCGTTATTTCAATCGCGATTTTCATTTTATTTAATTGGCTCCTGGGTGATTTTTCGGGTGGCCGCTTAGATCTGACGATGGGAAAAATTTATACGGTTTCGGAAGTTTCAAAGAAGATTTTGAAAGAATTAAAAGCGCCGGTTTTTGTAAAATACTACGTTTCGCCTCAGGAAAAAATGCCGACACAAATGAAAACACTTGAGCAGGAAGTTATTGATAAGCTGCAGGAATTTAAGATTGCATCAGCAGGAAAGTTTGATTTTAAAGTTTTTCATTTGGAAGCGGCCAATATCGGCCCGGAGGCTAAGCCCGAGAAGGAGGGAGAGGTTTCACTTGAGTCTCAGGCTGAACAAAAAGGAATTGAGCCGTTCCAAGTTCAAAATGTAGAAGCCGACCAGGTTGGCCTGCGGCTCGTGTATTCTGCTATTGCGATTGCGTACAAAGAAAAAGCCGAAGAAATTATTCCTCAAATCATTCCAACCTCGCTTAACGATCTGGAATATTTATTAATTTCTAAAATTTACAGAATGACGATGTCTGAAGTTCCGAAGGTTGCTATCGTGGCACCTTACGAAGAAAAAAGCGTAAATCCTCAGTTGGCGGCTCTCATGGCGCAGCTCGGCGGCGGGCGGATGCCGGAGCAGTATCAGGAAGATGCCTTCAAATATTTGCCGGCTGCATTAGAATATGCGGGTTATGAAGTTTCGAGAATTAAATTGTCAAAAGAAGATCCTATCCCCGGCGGGACGCGAAGCCTTGCGGTCATAGCGCCTGAAAATTTAACCGAAAGGCAGCGTTACGAAATTAACCGGTTTTTATATGAAGGCGGATCAGTCTTTCTGGCGGTTCAGAATTATATGTTTGACTATCAGTCGGCAGGCCGTGGCAGTATTCAAATCCATCCAAACCAAGTCAAACCAGAAATTAACACGCTCTTAAAAAATTGGGGCATTTGGGTTGATGAATCCTTTCTAATGGATATTCAGTCTGAAACAATTTCAATTTCGGGCGCAATGCGTATGGGGCCTTTCGCGGTTTCAATTCCGGTTAAAACCCCGCTCCACATCATGATTACGAGTAATGGCATGAATCAGAATTTATCGATCACGTCAAATTTACCGCCTATTTTTTATTTGTGGGGCAGCGCGATTGAAATTGACCAAAAAAAGTTAGATGAAGCAGGATTAAAAATGGATGTGCTCATGAAAACCGGTAAAGAATCATGGAAGGTTCCATTTTCACCAGATCCTTTGTCTCAGAAGAGTTTTCAGGTCCCGGACAATGGTTTTGGCGGGCCGTATCCGGTTGCGGTTTGGGTCCGAGGCCAGTTTTCAAATGGATACTCAGAGCGTAAAACTTTACCGATGTGGCCGGAAGATATCCCGAAGCAAGAAGAAGGCGTCCTGCCGACCGATCAGGAGAAATTGGCAACACCGGCACCTGCGTTAACGCCGAAACCGGGCCAGCTTTTCTTGATTGGAGCAGCCACAATATTTAAAGAGGATATGATCTCAGGAGGCGGAACCTCGGCGTTGAATCTGTTTGCAAACGCAGTTGATGCAATAAGTTTGAGTGAAGATTTAACGAAGATCAGGAGTAAGCGCGAATCCATTCGATCCATTGCCCGTCCCTCTGCTTCTTCTATTTTCCTGTGGAGATTTATTGTTTCCTGTGCTGTTCCCATTTTTCTGGTAGCGGCAGGCGCTTTCAATTTTATGGCAAAGAAGAGAATTAAACAATCCTACCTTCGAAGCATTAAGAATCCAGCCTGAAAGTTATGAAACCAAAACAAATTTTTATTTTAAGCATTATCTTGATTGTGCTGGCGGGCCTCGTAATCTGGAAGAATTATCGGCCGTCACCCGTTGTTGGCTATGAGGAATCCGTTCGCCTTAATGCTCGGTTTGATTCAAAATTAGTGACGGAAATTAGGATTGGTAAATCAGGCGCAGAAGTTCTGTTAAAAAAAGAACAGGATGGCTGGAGAGTCCCCGCCCGGCGGAATGCCGGAGCGGACAATGGAAAGGTAGCGCAATTGCTTGAAGTTCTTTCAAGTTTGCGCGGTGAAATTAGAAGTGAGCGCGAAGATTTGCTGCCCGATTATGATATTGGCAATGACAATGCGCTTCAAATCGCGCTTTCCGCCTCCGACAAGCCGCTGTTTGAACTTGTGATTGGATTAAACCGTCCGGATTCGCGCGGTATATTTTTTCGCCTAAAAGAATCAAGCGTAGTCTATTTTTCTAACGATCAGTTACTTGCTCATATTGGGCTGTATGGCAATATTAAAACCGAGGTTCCGAAGGCGGATTTCTGGCTTGATCTCAGGCTTGTGGATTTGAATATTGAACAAGTGACATCATTTTCGTTAATCCAAATGAAGAATGGGAAAGAAATCCGCGTTTTTGATTTTCAGAAATCAGGCGACAGCGCAGCGGTTCCGGTATGGAAATCAGAAGTCCTCGGCGAGGACTTTAAAGTTGACGGGAGTAAAATAAAAACTTACCTGCGGAAGTTTCAATATGAACGCGCAAAAGAAATTTTGGACCCTGCAATGCAATATGGTTTTGAAGCTCCCGATTTTAAATTGTTGATCAATGAAGGTGAGGCCGAGCGAATCATTCTGTTCAAAAAACACGACACAAAAACAGGCGATCATGCAGTTTCGGTTCTGGGCCATCCGGAGGTTAAACTGATGAGCGCTGCCGGCGCCAGCGCATTCCAAGTTGATTCAAGCTTCTTTCAGCAAGAAGAAGCTAAAACCGCTTAGTTCTTATTCAATTTAAATTTCGATTGTCCGTCTGAATTTCTCCTGATAAACTGTCGATCGTCTGATTTTTATGCGCCGATAGCTCAGCTGGTAGAGCAAGTGACTCTTAATCACTGGGTCGTAGGTTCGAGTCCTACTCGGCGCATTTTTAACTATCTGCGGTGATAGCGAAACTGGCAACTCTTGCGCTACTTTATGAAAAAAGTAATTTTTAATTGAAAGCGCAGGGCAGTACTGACTTCTATCTATTAATCGATTGATTTTTTTGAAGCCGCGCGGCGATGGCGAAACTGGCAGACGCGCCAGACTTAGGATCTGGTCCCGTAAGGGATGGGGGTTCAAGTCCCTCTCGCCGCACTTACTTCAAAAAATGGATTTTTTTAAATGAAAGCGCAAGGGCAACCCCAATCTTCAATTAGAAATTTAAAGTAGATCGGGGTAGGATCTGGTCTGCACTGATTCTCATTTAAGGTTGATTAAATTTTAATAAGAAATCAGTACAGTCCCTGAAATTTCAATAAAAGTGATTATTATTTAATAGGGTAATTCAGGGGCGTAAGGGACGGGGGTTCAAGTCTCTCTCGCCGCAATTGAATTAAAAAACATAATAATCCAAATGGAAGAGAAAAAACCGGAATTTCAAGAAAATAACCCGCCCGAGAATTCAGCCTCATCAGCCACCGCTCTCCTGATAGCAGGTGTTTTGATAGTGATTCTAAGTTCTGCCATCCTGGCTTTTATCCTTTATTCCAAGATGAACCAGGGCTTATAAAAGACCTTCCCATTTTCCTTGCGGAATATCTTAAAATCATTATAATAATCAGGTTCTGCGTCAGCTCTAAATTCATAGGTATGAATAATTTAGAGTTAGATGTTTGTTGAGTTTTATAAATCGATAAGCATTAAGCCTAATTGACAAACATTTTGATTAAGCGAGCGTAGCTCAACGGTAGAGCACTTCCTTGCCAAGGAAGATGTTGTGGGTTCAAATCCCATCGCTCGCTCCAATTTTTGTATTGAGAATTAATATGATTAATCTTCTGGAAAGGCAAAAAGTATCTATGGGAAAGGTTTCAGTTAAAGATATCAGTTCGTGCGAAAAGATTTTAACAGTTAACGTGGCGCAGGCTGATGTTCAAAAAGAATACAGCCACGTTTATGAGCACTTGAGCAAACATGCCAAAGTTCCTGGATTCAGGCCCGGTAAAGTACCGAAGGATATTCTGGCGCTCCATTATAAAAACGAAGCCACCGAAAAAGTGGTTTCCAACCTAATTTCAAACTCGCTGCGGGAAGCATTAACATCAAAAGAGATTTTTCCGCTCGGCTCTCCGGTGGTTCAAAAAGTCAAATTTGAAAAAGACGAACTTTCTTATGAGGCGCTGGTTGATGTAAAGCCAAAAATCAAACTCGGCAAGTATAAAGGCATTGAAGCCAAGCAAAAGCATGCGGCCGTGGATGAGGCTGAAATTAATGATGTGCTCAAGCGTATTCAGGAATCGCACGCACGCCTGGTTCCTGTAGCTGACAGGCCGGCTCAACTCGGTGATTTACTGTCGTCTGATTACAGCCTGACAGTTGACGGCAAAGAGGTTGAGAAGCGCGAAGAGGATGTGGTGGAACTTCGTGAGAAGGATTATTTTGAAGGCTTCTCAAATCAATTGATCGGCATCAAAACTGGAGAGGCGCGCGAAGTAAAAATTAAATTTCCGGAACAGTTCACTAAAAAAGAATGGATCGGCAAAGAGGGCGTCTACAAAATTACAGTAAAAGAAATTAAAATAAAAGAACTTCCCGAATTGAATGACGATTTAGCAAAAGAAGCAGGTGACTTTGACACGCTTGAATCTTTGAAGAAGAAAATCAGGGAAGAGTTTGAAGGCAAGAAAAAACGGGAAATTGAAGAGGAAACCAAGGATCAGCTTCTTCAGGAACTCATCAAAAGCTCAAAATTTGAAATTCCGAAGCGGATGGTTGAAACTCGCCTTGAAGCGTTGGTGAAAAAAGGCGTGGAAACTCTCAAGTCTCAGGGCATAAAGGAAGACGAGGCACAAAAAAAACAGGAAGAGTTTCGCGGAAAGCTTCGCGAGAGCGCTGAACGTGATGTGCGGCTGTCTTTTATTCTGCACGAAATATCTACCAACGAAAAGATCGTGGCAACTCCTGAAGATTTTAAAGCGCGCTACATGGCGATTTCCGATTGGGTCCGTCAACCGCTCGAGGATGTTGAAAAGTATTACGAATCACATGAAGAACAGAAAGAATCGCTTGAAATTCAGATTGTGAATGAAAAAGCGGTTCAGCTCATCCGGGATCAGGCCAATATTAAAATAGTGTCGTAATTTAATAATTTAATCGACTGGAGGAAGTTATGAGTTATTTGGTGCCGATGGTGATTGAGACAACAGGCCGCGGGGAGCGCGCTTATGATATTTATTCACGCCTTCTAAAGGACAGGATCGTGTTTATCGGCACGCCGATTGACGATGTCGTCGCTAATAACATCATCGCCCAAATTTTATTTCTCCAGATGGATGATCCGACGAAGGATATCAACATATACGTCAATTCGCCGGGCGGTTCAGTGACGGCCGGCCTCGCGATTTACGACACCATGCAGTTTGTAAAATGTAATGTGGCGACTTACTGCATTGGCCAAGCTGCCAGTATGGGGGCGCTTCTTTTGACTGCCGGTACCAAAGGACGCCGTTTCGCACTTCCCAATTCACGCGTTATGATTCATCAACCGTGGGGCGGCGCTCAGGGAACTGCAAGCGACATTCATATTCAAGCCACCGAAATTTTGAAGATGAAAAAGAATTTAAATGACATTTTAGCCAAGCACACCGGCCAACCACTTGAAAAGATTGAAAAAGACACGGACCGGGATCATTTTCTCTCAGCCGAAGAAGCCAAAGCATACGGCCTGGTTGATGATGTGATTGCGTCTGCGCCCAATATTCAGAAAAAATAATTTAGCAGAGTTATCATGCCCAAACGACACATTCTGTTGACGCCGGGCCCGACACCGCTTCCGCCGGAAGTGCTGAAGTGTTTGTCGGAACCCATCGCGTATCACCGGACTCCGCAGGCTCGAAAAATAATTGGTGAGGCTACTGCAATGCTGAAAGAAGTTTTTCAGACCGCCGCCGATATCTTTACGATCACCAGTTCCGGTACAGGCGCAATGGAGGCGAGTATGGTCAATTTTCTATCGCCCGGTGATAAGATTATTGCGGCGCATGCCGGAAAATTCGGTGAGCGGTGGGCAAAAATGGCAAGTCATTATGGGTTTCAAACGGTTGAAGTTACCTCACCCTACGGATTTGCAATTAAGCCTGACGCGATAGAAAAAGCACTCAAAGAAAACCCTGATGTGAAGGCGGTTTATGTGACGCTTTGCGAAACATCGACCGGTGTCAACCACGACATTCAGGCAATCGGCAAAATCGTATCTAAAACCAAAGCCATTTTAGTGGTGGATGCGGTTAGCGGCCTTTTAGCTGATGTATTTGAGCAGGATGCCTGGGGTGTTGACGTGGCGGTGACGGGATCTCAAAAAGGCCTGATGGTGCCGCCGGGGCTTAGCTTTTTCAGTGTGAGTAAAAAAGCGTGGGCACTTTACGAAGCGTCCAAAACCAAGAAATTTTATTTAGATCTGAAACTATATCAGAAGGCGATGGCAGATTCCGATACGCCGTTTACGCCGGCGATTACTTTGATTATCGCGCTCCACAAGGCATTGGAAATGATTAAGAAGAAAGGATTAAAGAAGCATCTGGAAGAAACCGCGCAGCTGGCTTGCGCGACCCGGGCTGCCATGACAGCTCTCGGACTTCAGCTTTTTGCCAGAGAGAGGGTTTCTAATGTGACGACTGCAGTTGTGGTTCCTGATGGGATTGACGGCGGAAAGTTAGTAAAAATTATGCGGGATGAACATGGTGTAACGATTGCAGGGGGCCAGGGTGAGATGAAGGGTAAAATTTTCAGAATAGCGCACCTGGGCCATATTACGGAGAATGATCTAACGGTCGGGATTGAAGTGCTTTGTGAAGTTCTCAATCAGCTCAAATTTAATTGTGATGTTAAAAAGGCAATTGCCGCATTTCGGGCGGTCCTGGGCAGTAAACAGAGATTAAAAATAGGCGTTTAATTTAGGGAATTAATATGAAACTAAAAGTTTTGGTCTGCGATCCTCTGGGCGAAGCAGGGCTTGAGATTTTAAAACGTGAAAAAAATCTGCAAGTTGACGTGAAGACCGGGCTGCCTGAGAAAGAAATCAAAAAAATCGTTAAACAATACGATGCTTTGATCGTGCGTTCTGGCACCATGGTAACAGCGGGAATTATCCGCGCCGCGAAAAAACTCCGCGTCATTGGCCGCGCAGGCGTCGGTGTTGACAATGTTGACCTGGATGAAGCCACCAAGCAGGGTATTATTGTCATGAACACCCCTGAGGGCAATACAATTTCAACCTGCGAGCATACGATGTCTCTTTTGATGTCGGTTGCACGTAATATTCCGCAAGCCAGCCAATCGGTCAAATCAGGCGAATGGAAACGCAGTCAATTTATCGGCACACAATTGAGCGGGAAAACGCTCGGCGTGATCGGTCTTGGCAGGATCGGCCGTGAGGTTTCCGCGCGCGCAGCTGCGTTTGGCATGAAGGTGTTTGGCTATGACCCGTTTATTCCAAAAGATAAATTTTCTCAGGCCGGCATTACGCTGGTAGACCTTGAAACGCTGTACAGGCAGGCAGATTTTATTACGGTCCATGTCCCGCTTACTCCAGAGACGACCAGCCTGATTGGTGAAAAAGAATTTCAAATGATGAAAAAAGGCGTTTATGTACTTAATTGCGCACGCGGTGGAATTATTAATGAACGAGCGCTTGAACAAGCACTTAAATCCGGAAGAGTTCGCGGAGCGGGTCTTGATGTATTTGTAGAAGAGCCTCCAAAAAATAATCCATTGATTGCATACCCTCAAGTGATTTCAACTCCTCATTTGGGCGCGGCAACACAGGAGGCGCAGGAAAATGTGGCAGTTGCAGTTGCCGAGCAAGTGACGGATGCACTTTTTGAGCGCGGCATTAAACACGCGGTCAATATGCCCTCAATGGACGCTGAGTCTATGAAAATTTTAAAGCCATGGGTCGCTCTGGCTGAGAAGATAGGGCTTTTTCAAACACAGCTTTTCGGCGGAACGTTCAGAAAAGTTACAATTCGCTATGGCGGTGAAGTTGCCAGCTACAAAGTGGAACCGCTCACCCTGTCAGTTTTAAAAGGGCTTTTGGCGCCGGTTGTCGGTGAGCGTGTTAATTTTGTGAACGCGCCTTCGCTCGCTCGAGAGCGGGGAATTACGGTAAACGAAAATAAAACAACACAAATTGAGGATTTTTCAAATTTTATAGAAGTCGAAACAGCCGTCAACGGGAAGAAGAATATCGTGACCGGCACGCTTTTTGGAAATCAGGATTCGCGCATCGTCCGGATTAATGAATTCCGCTTAGATGCGGTTCCAAAAGGCGTTGTCCTCATGATTCACAACGAAGACCAGCCGGGCGTTGTGGGTAAACTGGGCCTTATCCTCGGAACGCATAACATTAATATTGCGGAAATGACGCTTGGGCGTCATCGAAAAGGAAAGGCGGTGTTTGCGCTGACGGTGATTAATACCGATCACGAGGTTCCGGCGCATGTTATTCAGGAAATTAAAAACTTTGATCCAATCATCGATGTCAAAATGGTGAAACTATAATCATGTCAAATATAATTCTAATCGGCGCTCAGTGGGGCGATGAGGGAAAAGGTAAAATTATCGATTTGCTTGCGGAGAGAAGCGACATCATCGTGCGCTATCAGGGCGGCAACAATGCAGGCCATACGGTTAAGTTTGAAGACAAAAAATTTGTCCTTCATTTAATTCCTTCCGGAATTTTGCACGCTAAAAAAGTTTGCGTGATCGGGAATGGCGTTGTCATCGACCCCAAGGCTTTAGAAGATGAGATTGCGATGCTTAAGGCAAAGAGTGTTAATGTGCGCGGCCGGTTATTTATCAGTGATCAGGCACATATTATTTTCCCTTATCATCTGCTCATTGATGAACTTTTGGAAAGCGCCAAGGGCTCAGGGAAAATTGGAACCACCAAAAAAGGAATCGGGCCGTGTTATGCCGACAAGGTCGCACGCCGCGGAATTCGTGTTGTTGATTTGATGAATGACAAAGTGTTTAAAAGCAGGCTCAAATTTATTTTGGATGAAAAAAACCTGCTCCTCAACAAGATTTTCCGCACGAAAAGCCTTTCGTTTCAATCAATTTACAGGGAATACCAGCGCTACCGGTCGTTTTTAAAGCCGTTTGTCTGTAATACGAGCGTTCTTCTTGATGAGGCTTATAAAAAACGAAAGAAAGTTTTGTTTGAGGGCGCTCAGGGTACTTTGCTGGATGTTGACCACGGAACCTACCCTTATGTAACGTCCTCAAATGCGTCTGCCGGCGGTGCGATCACGGGCGCGGGTGTCAGCCCGGCCCGAATCGACAAGGTGATCGGCGTGGTGAAAGCATATACCACACGCGTCGGAGAGGGTCCCTTTCCAACAGAGTTTTCTCCAAAGCTGATGGAGCACGTCCGGACGCGCGGTGAAGAATTTGGCGCAACGACCGGAAGGCCCCGGCGCTGCGGTTGGTTTGATGCGGTGATCGGACGTCATGCGGTACGCATTAATGGCTTGGGCGAGCTTGCGGTGATGAAGCTGGATGTTTTGGATGAGCTCTCCGAAATCAAAATTTGCACTGCCTATCGATACAAAGGCAAAACGTACAAGCATTTTCCTGCTGATATTGAAGTGCTCGAAAATTGTACGCCGGTTTACGAAACTCATCCCGGATGGAAAACGCCCCTTGATCACATTCACCGTTTTCAAGATTTGCCGAAGAACGTCAAGAAATATCTGAAACGATTGGAGCGGCTTTTAGAAACAAAAGTGAGTATTGTTTCGGTCGGATCAAAGAGAATTCAAACCATCTTCGTTAAGAGATGAGTAAAGTCAATTCTGTTCCCGAACCAAAAGTGATTGACCTAAAAAATCCAAAGCACGTTGCCATTATTATGGACGGGAACGGCCGATGGGCAAATCAGCGCCACTTGCCGCGCACCGAAGGCCACCGGCACGGGGTGGAAAGAATCCGTGAAGTGATTCGAGCCTGCTCTGACCTTAAGATTCCTTATCTAACTCTTTACGCATTTTCAAAAGAAAACTGGTCTCGCCCAAAAGATGAAGTAAATTTTCTGATGAAATTACTCGGATATTATTTGGATAACGAGCTTAAGGAAATGCAAAAATCCAAGATCCGCTTCCGGATGATAGGGCGCTTAGATGAACTGCCGGTTGATATTCAAAAAAGAATCCGGCGGAATATTGAGAGCACAAAAGACAACCCGGGGCTTAATCTTACGCTGGCTCTTAGTTATTCAAGCCGGTCTGAAATAATTGACAGCGTGAAGCGCATTGCTCAAAAAGTAAAAGAAGGCGAGTTGTCCGTTGATGAAATTAACGAAAAATTATTTTCAAGCTCACTGTTTACCGGCGGTATTCCGGATCCCGACCTTCTGATCCGGACAAGCGGAGAATTGCGGTTGAGTAATTTTATGTTATGGCAGGTTTCTTACACTGAAATTTATGTTACAGAGAAACTGTGGCCTGATTTCGGAAAGGAAGAGTTTTTTAAAGCACTTGAAGCTTACAAGGTAAGAGACCGCCGTTTCGGGAATGCGACCGACACTTGTTTACCGCATTTGCCTGAAGCAGAGAGAAGAGTCAAAGTAGGTTCCCATGGCTGAAAAGCCCCAGCTGATCAAACGCCTGTTTGTTTCTGCAATTTTGAGCACGATAGCGCTCTATGCGATTTTTGCTGCACCCAACTGGTTTTTTGTTCTTATTGTGGAAGCGTTTGTCATTATGAGTATGCTGGAGTACTTTAATCTTGCCGAAAAAACAGGCTTGATCCTGAATCGCTATTTGGGTTTGGCCTTTGCCGTCCTTCTGCCTTTGTCGTACTCACAGCCGGTTGAGTCGTTAATTTTTATGGTCGCTGTCCTCTGTATTTTCATATTTAATTTCCATCGCCGCTTAAAAGATCAGGCATTGATCAGCACCGCCGTTACTTTATTCGGGCTGCTCTATGTGGCATGGTTTTTTTCATTTATGACCAAGCTCAAATGGCTTGATCATGGAAGTTTGTGGATTTTCTACACGCTGTTGGTTGTCAAAGTGGGTGATGCCGGTGCTTATTTCATCGGAAAACGATTTGGGAAGCATAAACTCATTGTCCATATCAGCCCGAATAAGTCAATTGAAGGAGCGATCGCAGGCCTTGCAACTTCGATAGTTTGTTCGATGGTTTCCAAGATTTATTTACCGCACGTGGAGCTTTCCGCGCTTTTTTATCTCGGAATTGTGATCGGCATCCTGGCTCAGCTTGGAGATTTAGCCGAAAGCCTCATTAAACGCGGCGTGGGCGTCAAAGATTCCGGCAACTGGCCCGGTCTTGGGGGAATTTTAGACGTCATCGACAGTCTTTTGTTTACAACGCCGGCAGTTTATTATTTTGCCCGCATATTTCAATAAACATTCATGAGCGATTCAGGTAAATACAGCATGAAAGCAATTTCAATTATCGGCTCCACAGGATCTATCGGACAAAGTACGCTCCGCGTGTTGAAGGCGCATCCCGGAAAATTTAAAGTGATCGGCCTCGCCGCGAAAAACAATGCCGAAGCCCTTTTAGATCAAGCCATAGAACTCAAACCAAAAATAGTCTGTCTTTATGAAACTGAAAAAGCGCTGTGGCTTGAAAAAAAACTTAAGAAGCTCAATATCAAGCTGGCAACCGGAGAAACGGGCCTCTCAGCTGTAGGCTGCCATCCGGATGTTGAGCAGGTCATTTTTGCGGCTGTCGGCGCTGTTGGTTTAAAATCTATTTTTGATGCAGTGGACGCGGGAAAAGATGTTGCAGTTGCCAACAAGGAACCGCTTGTGATGGCTGGAGAGCTTTTGATGAAGCGGGTGAAGAAAGAGGGAGTCCATTTTCTTCCAATTGATAGCGAACATTCCGGGCTTTGGCAGTGTCTGGAGGGCAGGCCGAAAGAAACGATCAATAAATTATTTCTAACTTCTTCGGGCGGGCCGTTCTTAAAGGGTAAGCGTTCTCTGAGGTATGTCACGCCGGAGAAAGCACTAAAGCACCCTAAGTGGAAGATGGGGCCCAAAATTACTGTTGATTCCGCGACTCTTATGAATAAAGGGCTTGAGGTAATTGAGGCTGCGAATTTGTTTGGGGTGCCGGTAGGCCGAATCGGCGTTTTGATTCATCCGCAAGCGGTTGTACACGCTCTCATCGAGTTCGTGGACGGTTCCATTTTAGCGCAGATGGGTATTACCGACATGCGGCTTCCAATTCAATACGCACTCAGCTATCCTTCCAGGCTTGTGAACACGCTTCCGACATTGGATTTGACTCGCGAGGCTAACTTTGAGTTTTTGAAACCTGACACAAAACGTTTTCCGTGCCTGGAGCTTGGGTATGAGGCGAAACGTATCGGCGGAACCATGCCCGCTGTTCTGAATGCTGCCAACGAAATCGCGGTTCAGAAATTTCTGGACAGGAAAATAAGATTTACCCATATTGCGAATACCATTGAAAAAGTTATGAATCGTCACAAACCGCGTCAAAATCCTTCGCTCAATCAGATTATTGAATCGGATGTCTGGGCCAGGGAAGAAGCAGAAAGGTTTACGCTTACATGTTAGCTCAACTTATTCCCACTTTAATTATTTTAGGGTTTTTGATCTTTGTCCATGAGCTTGGCCATTTTTTAATGTGCCGGTGGTCCGGCGTTGCGGTGGAGAAATTTTCGATCGGATTCGGCCCTGAAATATTCAGATGGAAGGGAAGAAACACAGAGTACGTGATTTCCATAATTCCCCTGGGCGGATTTGTGAAGCCGAAGGGAGAATCCTTCAGCGAGCTTGAAAAAGGGTCGCTTCAAAAGGGCGACTTTCTGGCTGCATCAAAGTGGCAGCGCTTGGCAATTTTGGTTGCGGGCGTTGCGATGAATTATCTTTTTGCTTTTTTACTTCTTGTACCTGTGTTTCACCTTGGCTTTCCTGTTCTAAAATCAACAATCGGCGGGTTTGTGGCCGGCTATCCGGCTGAAACCAGCGGTTTGCGCACGGGAGACCAGGTAGTGTCGGTTAACGGCCGCCCGGTTTCAAATTGGCAGGAAATGACACTCGCCATATTTGATAATGAAAAACCGAACTTGTCATTGTCAGTAAAACGAGGAGACGTGGTTACAGATATTTTAATTGAACCCAAAGAAGATTCTGCGCAGGATGCTTTTGGCGATAAGAAGCAAGTGTTCAGGATTGGCGTGACACCCTCAAACGAATACAGCACGCTTTCATATCCACTACCGGCCTCAATTCAAAAGGCTTTTGAGGCAACAGTCTCCACCACCGTCCTGACGCACAAGGCTATCTGGCGCCTGATCACCGGCCGGCTTTCAGCAAAGACGCTGAGCGGGCCAATCGGAATTATGGCGATGGCTGGAACGGCCAGTAAAATGGGGCTTGTCCCATTGCTGCAGTTGACGGCCATGATCAGCATCTCGCTTGCGGTGATTAATCTGCTTCCCATTCCGGCGTTAGACGGCGGGCACATTTTATTTTTACTAATCGGCTGGATCCGCGGGCGGGAAGTCAGTCACCAGATGCAGGAGCGTGTCACGCAGATCGGTTTTATGTGTTTAATGGCGCTGATGGTTTTTGTGGTGTATAACGACCTGATTAATATCGGCGCATTTCAAAAACTAAGAGCTCTTTTCGGCGGTTAATTGCTTATGCATTGGCGCCAAACTTTAATTCCCACACTCCGGCAGATCCCAAAAGAAGCCGAAGCCACCAGCCACCAGCTTCTTTTAAAAGCCGGATTTATTCACAAACTTTCTTCCGGTGTTTACAGCTATCTTCCGCTCGGCTTGCGGGTCTTGCAGAAAATTTCAGCAATTATCCGGGAAGAAATGTCGCGGGCGGGATCTGTCGAATTGCTTCTACCCTCACTTCATCCGGCAGAGCTTTGGAAAAAAACAGGCCGATATGATGCGCTTGGTGGCGATAAGATCGCGTTCAAGAATCGTTCCGATCAGGAATTTGTTTTAGGCCCTACGCATGAAGAAGTGATTACCGACCTTGCGGGGTCTTTCATCCAGTCGCACAACCAGCTTCCAGTTTCACTTTATCAAATCCAAACCAAATTTCGTGATGAATTAAGGCCGCGTTTCGGCATTGTGCGGACCAAGGAATTTATCATGAAAGACGCTTACAGTTTTCATGCTTCCGAAAATGACTTAGACATTACGTACGAAAAAATGTACGAAGCTTATAAGCGGATTTACGCGCGCTCAGGGCTTAGTTTTGAAGTGGTGGGTGCTGACACCGGCATTATGGGCGGAAAAGTGTCTCACGAATTTATGGTAAGAAGCCCCTACGGTGAGGATCATATTGCGATCTGTAAAACCTGCAAAACCGCAACGAGCCGTGACATTGCGATGCGTAAAATCACAGAGAAGCAGGATTCAGACAACGCGTTAAATCAAAAGCCGCTTGAAATGTTTGAGACGCCAAATTTACGCACGATCTCAGAAATTTCAAATAAGTTCTCAATTCCTGCAGAACAAATCGTAAAAACTATTCTGTATTTTGCGGATGGAAAGCCGTTAGCCGCTCTCGTCTCGGGTATTAGCGAGGTGAATGAATCTAAATTAAGAAAAGCCGCGAAAGTCAGTCAATTGATTCTTGCAACAGCTGAGCAAATTCGAGAACTGACCGGTTCGCCTGTTGGTTTCAGCGGCCCTGTGGGTTTAAAAGGCGTGCAAATCATCGGAGATGATGAACTTCGATTAATGACTAATTTTGTAACAGGCGCCAATCAGAAGGATCAGCATTACCGTCATGTTAATTTAGGGCGCGATTTCAAAGTTGATTTAATGGCTGACATCCGCTATGTCAAGGAAGGCGATCAATGCCCTGATTGCAGTTCTGTTTACGGGCTTTTTACGGCAATGGAAATAGGCCATACCTTTAAACTCGGTACGCGGTACAGTAAAGCGCTTGCCGCTAACTTTAAAGATGAGAAAGGCGAAGAAAAGCCGATGATTATGGGGTGCTATGGTATTGGCGTGAATCGAATCATGGCGGCATCGGTGGATCAGCACCATGACGAAAAAGGAATTATTTGGCCGAAAGCCATCGCACCTTTTGATATTGAGATTATTACTGTAAACCAGCAGGATGGTGAATCTGCGAAGATAGCCGAAGAACTTTTAAGTTTTCTTGAGAAAAAATCGTTCAGTGTTTTATATGATGACCGCGATGAACGGGCAGGCGTTAAATTCAATGATGCCGAATTAATCGGAATTCCTGTTCAGGTGATTGTGAGTGAGCGGAATTTAGCGAAAGGTGAACTCGAAATTAAAACAAGATTTGACCGAAAATCCTCATTAATTTCGAAATCCGAGTTTTTAAACGCGATCGATCAAATTGTAAAGTCGATTCCATAAACCAAGAAAAATAACAATTGGCATGTTTTATGCTTGACATATTATCTGTATTCTTTTAAATTGACCACATGAGCGAACCAAAAAACCTGGCGACAGGACAAAACGCAAAAATAATTCTGCCCGATTCGACGCTTGAGATGCCGATTATTCAAGGCACCGAGAATGAGCGCGCGGTAGATATTGCCGAACTCAGGGCAAAGACGGGTTACATTACAATTGACCACGGGTTCATGAACACCGGGTCCTGCATCAGTGCCATTACTTATATTGACGGTGACAAAGGCATTTTGCGTTACCGCGGCATTCCGATTGAGCAGTTAGCCGAGAAAGCAACTTTTGTCGAGGTTGCTTATCTTTTAATTCATGGCGAACTACCTACCCAAAAAGAGTTAGACAATTTTCGCAGCCTTCTGACAAAACATTCGATGATTCATGAGGATATGAAACGGTTTTTCGACGGCTACCCAAGCTCCGCGCATCCGATGGCCATGCTTTCCGCGATGGTGTGTTCTTTATCGGCCTATTACCCCGAAACGCTTGGCAAGGGGCAAACAAAGGAAGAGTTTGAGGTTACCGCAGCGCGTTTAATCGCCAAAGTGCGGACCATCGCCGCGTTTTCATATAAGAAATCGATGGGGCAACCCTTTGTTTACCCTCAAGATAAGTTGACCTATTGTGAAAATTTTCTCAACATGATGTTTGCTGTCCCGAATCGGGATAATCAGATTGATCCGATTTTGGTGGAGGCCTTAAACCTGCTGTTGATTTTACATGCTGACCATGAGCAAAATTGCAGCACCTCAACCGTACGTCTTGCTGGAAGCAGCCAAGCCAATGTTTTTGCCGCAATCTCAGCCGGTATTTGCGCGCTTTGGGGCCCTCTCCACGGCGGTGCCAATCAGGCAGTGATTGAAATGCTGCAGGCGATTCAAAAAGACGGCGGCGATATTAACAAATGCGTGGAAATGGCCAAGGACAAGAACTCCACTTTTCGCTTGATGGGTTTTGGCCATCGGGTTTACAAGAATTTTGATCCACGCGCAAAAGTGATTAAGAAAATGGCAGATAAGCTGCTCAGTAAATTACAGATCAATGATCCGCTTTTGGATATCGCCATGAAGCTTGAGGAAGCGGCCCTTAAAGACAACTACTTCGTTGACCGAAAACTTTATCCAAATGTTGATTTCTACAGCGGTATTATTTACCGTGCGCTCGGCATTCCGGTTGATATGTTTACCGTGCTGTTTGCCATCGGCCGGCTTCCGGGCTGGATTGCCCACTGGAAAGAAATGGTGGAATCTCCGGATACTAAAATCGGCCGTCCTCGTCAGATTTATACCGGTTCGACTGTCCGCGATTATGTTCCGATTGCCAGCCGAAGCGGAAAAACCCGAAAGTAACCCGCTCTGCTCAAGGCTAGTTTCTTCAGATAAAAATTTTTACACCCACTTCAAGTCTTTTCGGCCATTTGGCGATAATTATAGTTAATATGAGCCGCCAATTATGAAAAAAGCCGTCCTTTACCTGGTGCAGGGGCCCCTAAACTCTTGTTATAAGGTTCTGACCGAACTTGGTGAAATGACGTTATTCACCAGGACAGCTGTTTTGTCCGTCTTTACACCCCCATATAAGCGCACCATCACAAAGTGTCAAATGAACGATATCGGAGTCGGCTCTCTGCCAATCGTGACGCTTACAGGGCTTTTTATGGGCCTGGTGCTTGCGCTTCAGGCTATTGTGGAGCTTCGGAATATTGGCGCGACAAGTTATATAGGGCGCGCTATTGGAACAACCGTTATCCGCGAACTGGGCCCTGTACTTTCATCGATGATGGTGGCGGCGCGCGGCGGTTCAGCGATTGCGGCAGAGCTTGCTTCTATGGCGATCGGTGAACAGATCGATGCTCTCCGCGCGGAAGGGAGTGATCCGATCAAGAAATTGGTAGAGCCGCGTTTGGTTGCCTGCACGCTCATGATGCCAGTTCTCGCCACCATTTGTAATCTGGTGGCTTTTATCGGCGGATGGCTTGTTGCGCTGACCGTTGTTCAGATATCGTCTTTCTTTTATTGGGATACTGTTTTAAGTGTTTTGACGCCGGCTTATATTTTGGGCGGTTTGGTTAAGTCGCTCATGTTTGGCTTTGTGATCGGGATTGTTGCTTGTTATTCAGGAATGAAAACCAGTTTTGGCGCTACCGGAGTCGGCGAAGCAACAACACGCGCTGTCGTGCTCGCCTCAATTTCTATTTTAGCGATTGATTTTCTATTAACCAAGATTTTCATCGTAACGTGGTGGTGATCATGGGTTTCCGAAAAGGTTGCAGGTCTATTGATCAAGCTCATGGTCACTCCGATTTTTTAAGTGCTGGAATTTGGGTGTTAATAGAAAAATCGGGCTAAGCGATTATGACCAAATCAACCACAGAACCTGCAGTTCATCTCGACAATGCGACGCTCAGTTATGGCGGAGATGATGTGCTTCACGAAATCAGTCTCAGTATTATGCCGGGTGAGACAAAAGTTATTTTAGGCCCCAGCGGTGTGGGGAAGAGCACGATTCTGAAGGCAATCCTGGGAATTTTAAAGCCAAAAGTGGGCAGGGTCCGGATTTTTGGAGAGGATATCACTGACTTAACCGAGCGGGAGCTCGTTCGAATCCGCCGCCGGATGGCGATGGTGTTTCAGGGTGGTGCCTTGTTTGACTCAATGAGCGTGGGTGAAAATGTCAGTTTTAGGCTGCGTGAATTTGGAATGGCAACCGGCGCTGAAATTGAGGAGCGTGTCAATGAGGTCCTGGATTTTGTTGGACTGAGAAACGCAAAAAAGTTGAATCCGGCCCAGCTTTCCGGTGGGATGAAAAAGCGGGTAGCCATTGCGCGCGGTCTTGCGCCGAACCCTGAAATTTTTCTTTTTGACGAGCCGACAGCCGGGCTCGACCCGTTGAACACTTACAACATCGAACAGCTGGTCATGCGTCTGAAGAAAACAGAGAAGGCATCAATTGTGATTGTGACGCATGATGTTAAGAGCGCCCTCTTGCTGGCAGATTCGATCGTGATGGTTCATGAAGGTAAATTTATATTTGAAGGAACTCCTAAAGACATTCAGCATGAGAAGGATAAGCGAATTAGGTCATTTCTAGATCCGGAAAATTATTTTAAATTAGAGAACTAAAAAGGAGAGGATGAAATGGACGCACATGAGAAGCGGAATAAACTAAACAGTTTTAGAGTGGGTGTCATGTCTGTTGTTGCTCTCGGAGCGATTATTACTGGAATTATTTTTGCCGGAGGCGACAAAGGCCTGCTGTTCGCGAAACGTTCCGTTGTTCATGCAAAAATGTTTGATGTCGGCGGACTTAAGACCGGATGCCCGGTGACCATCGGCGGCATGACAATCGGTAAAGTGCTCGGAATTCGCTTTGACAGAAATGCGGCCGCAAAGCAAATCGAGGTTACAATGGAAGTGCGGGAGGACATCCGTAACCGTATCAAACAGGATTCAATTCCAAGCATACGCACTCAGGGAATGTTGGGCGACCGTTTTATTGAAATTTCAATGGGAAGTGATGAATCTCCCGTTCTGCCGGAAGGCCAGGCGCTCACTGGTAAAGTAGTGACCGATTTTGACGAGGCGGTTACGCAGGCAACTACTGTTTTAGAGCAATCTGAGAAACTTTTGGTGGCGATTAACGAACAGCAGGGAACGCTCGGACAGTTTGTGTATGATAAACAGCTTTATACGCGGATTATAGAAATTGCGGATGAATTAAAAGACGTGCTGCAGGATTTCAAAAAGCAGCCGCGCCGGTATTTAAAGTTTTCCGTCTTTTAGCATCCATGCCAGCAAGCCGGCGGCATGAGAAAGTGTTTCGCTGTAAGTGGGGTGAGGGAAAATGGTTTCCTTGAGGTCATCAATCGTTAAGCCTTTTTGAATCATCATCGAGAAAAAGCCGATCATTTCAGTACCGTTACCGCCAACCAAATGAGCACCCAATATTTTACGGCTTTTTGAATCCGCAACTAATTTCATAAATCCATCCGGTTCACGCTCAGCCCAGGATTTTCCATTGGATCCCAGCAGTAATTTGTATTCCTGAGCCACAACTCCTTTTTGCAGGGCCTTCTCTTTGGTGAGGCCGATGGATGCCACGGCCGGGTCTGAGAAAATGGCATTTGGAATGAGGTCAAAATTTGCCTTTCTTTGCTGCGGCTTATCTAACTTTAAATTTTTGATAATGAGTTCCGCTTCATAAATAGACGCATGAGCCAGTTTCGGCGCCGGAATCAAATCACCGATTGCGTAAATGTTGGAAATGTTTGTTTGCAGGTATTCATTAACCCAGATGGATGGTCCGGAAAATTTAAGGCCAACATCCTGCAAACCCAAGTTATCCACACGCGGCGCGCGCCCGATCAGAACAGCAACTTTATCAGCCTTAAATTCACCCTGGGCGGCCGTAACCCGCATGGCAGGGCCTTCGGTTTGAATCTTGAGCACTTGAACACCGGTCTGAACCTGAATTCCATTTTTTTTGAAAATCATTTCAATCCGCTTTCCAACTTCGGCATCTTCGAGCGGTAAGAGGCGGTCTAAAGCCTCCAAAACAGTGACCTGGACGCCAAGAGCCGAATAGAACGATGCAAATTCAACTCCGATAGCACCGCCACCGATGAGGATGATTGATTTTGGCAGCTCCTCAAGCGACAGTAAGTGATCGGATGATAAAATTGTTTTTCCGTTAAATGGAATTCCGGGGAGCGCTCGCGGCACTGATCCCATCGCGAGAATGATTGTCGTAGATTCAATTAACGAAGTCCCTGATTCAGATTTAATTTCAATTTGATTCGAGGTTTTAAGGCGTGCCATTCCTTTGATTAAAGTAACTTTAGCCTGTGAGAGCTGGCGTTCAATATTCTGCCTAAGATTCCGGACAATTTCATTCTTTTGCTGAATAATTTTCTGAATATCGGCAGCAGGATGCAAAGTGTTGTCAATGCCAAAAATGTCGGATTTCTTCATTTTTGAGAAAAGTTTGCTCGAAGCAAGCAGCGCTTTTGACGGAATGCAGCCCCAGTTGAGGCAAATGCCGCCCACATGCTCCTTCTCGATTAAGGCGGCGCTCAGACCCTCTTGGCGCGCGGCTAATGCGGCTGCGGTTCCACCGGGGCCGGCACCGATGATGGCAATATCAAATTTTTCCATGGGCCAGCCTTTCAATCAACGGTTGCGGCACGGAGATGTCTGCCACCTTTACTTTTCCGGCATAAGCAGGACCTTCGTTGACGTAGAGCCCGGCCTTCGGAAGTGAAAAGGTCAAGGTGGTGTAAGCTTTCACACAATCTCCCATTACCAATCCTCTGTCGGCGTGAAGTCCGGAAGGTAAATCAACCGATAAGACACGTTTTTTGGTTTGGTTTATAATTTGGACAATGGACAGAAAAGGTTCTTCTAAATTTCGATCCAGCCCGATGCCAAAAAGAGCATCAATAATAAGGGAGCATGATTTTAAATCTTTCTTTAAACCGGGCAGGGAATCAGAATCTTCCAAAAAAGAAATCGGGATATTCATCGCGGTGATTATTTGATAATTCGTCACAGTGTCCGGCTTGAACCGTTCCGGCTTTCCGGCGATCCATACTTTCACCCGGATTCCCCGATTGGTCAGATGACGCGCTGCCGCAAAGCCATCGCCGCCGTTATTTCCATTGCCCGAAATAATAACAACCAAACCCTTCTTGGTTAATAAATTTTTTGCTTCTTCGGCAACCGACCGCCCCGCGTTCTCCATCAGGAGAAGGGTGGGTATTCTAAATTGCGCTGATGCCAATCTGTCAAGTTTCATCATGTCGCTTGCAGTAAATGCTGAAAGCTTTGATTTTCGTTTCATTGGGCGGCCGAAACAAGTTCGCCCAGCAGTGTTTTGTTGCGGACGGATTTAATTTGAATTGTTTGTGTAGTTCCCGAAAGTTGTGAGGTTCCGCCAAACACCACGTGGCGCTCATGCCGGGTTTGCCCGATCATTTGATGTTCGTCTTTTCGGCTGATGTGATCGACCAAAACTTCAGCACTTGATCCGATCAATTTCTCATAGTGTTTCTTTGTAATCGCGTCCTGAATGGCAAGAAGTTCAACGTTGCGCCTGTTTTTAACCTCTTTCGGGACATCGTCCTTGATTTTATAAGCCGGTGTCGCGGGGCGGGGTGAATATTGAAAAATGTAAGCACCGTCAAATTCAATTTCCTTTATTGCGCGCTTAGTGGCCTCAAAATCTTCCTCAGTCTCGCCGCAAAAGCCAACAATAATATCAGTGGTGAGCGAAATATCAGGGACAAGTTCTCGGAACCGGTCCACCTTAGCCTTGAACTCTGCGTAGCGGTGCAGGCGCTTCATGCGTTTCAGGACGGCATCAGAACCTGACTGCAGGGGAAGGTGGAAGCGACGGGAAACTTTTTTCGAATCGCGCATCGCCAGAAAAAGCTCTTCAGTCGCATCTTCCGGATGCGATGTTGTAAAGGAGATCAGCTCGAGCCCTTCAATCTCATCAAGCATGCGGAGTAATTCGGGAAATGATGGATTGCCGGGCAAATCTTTTCCGTAGGAATTAACATTTTGACCCAGCAGCGTGATTTGTTTGTAGCCCTGCTCGGCAAGCCGAGAAGCTTCTTTGTAGACTTCTCGGGCAGGCATTGATACTTCAGGGCCGCGCGTGGTTGGAACAATGCAGTAAGTGCATACTTTGTTACATCCAGTCATAATGGGCAGCCAGGCGTTAATTCCGTTACCGTACTTCGTGAGTTCGGAGTATTCAATCCCAAGTCCTTCTTTCTTAATTCGAGCGGTTTGCTGCCGTGTTTTACGTACGGTTTCAACGATTTCCGGAAGCTCTTTAATATTGCGTGTTCCGCAGAGAAAATCAAGATGAGGGAATTTTTTGAAGAGTTTTTCTTTGTGTTCTTCTGCCATGCAGCCCATGAGGCCTACAATCAAATCCGGTTTCTTTTCCGCCTTAAAGTCCCTTAATTCATAAAGATGGCCGTATACACGGGTTTCGGCATGTTCCCGGACAGAACAGGTATTTAATATGAAAACATCAGAATCTTCGTAAGGATGTGCGGTTTCTTTAATAATCTCAAAGCCCGCATTCTCAAGAGCGCCCAGGGCGACGTCAGAATCATAGAAGTTCATCTGGCAGCCAAAAGTTCTGATGTGTAGCTTCAGCTTTGTGTTCATAAACAACCTTCATCAGAACTTTTGCAGTCCTGATTACCTGCAAATTCAAATAAAAAATCAGGGCAGCCGAAGGTCTTAATATGAAGTTTGAGGGGTTTTGTAAGCATGGGCGAGATTATATCAAATTTAGGGCCATAATAAAAGTATCTCAAGATATTGAAAGGCAATGAGTTAGGAAGATATTGATTTTCGCTTTAATCTGTGGTAAATCTGTTCACTCGAGGAAACAATGGCCAAACAAAAGAAAACAACCGAGCGGGATAAGCTTTTTGACGAAAAACGCAGCCTGATTGAGAACTTCAACTTCGGCAAAGCGACAGCCCAGGTGTTTGATGATATGCTCAATCGCTCTGTTCCGTTTTACGGCGAAATGCAGCGCATGATCGCCGAAATGTGCGGCGATTTCGCGGTTGAGGGCACCAATCTTTACGATTTGGGCTGTTCCACCTGCACCACATTCCTTCATATTGATCAAAGCGTTCATCCCGGTGTCACATTTGTCGGCGTTGATTCTTCGCAGGAAATGCTCAATAAGGCAAAGCAAAAGCTCACGAAGGCTGGTTTTAAGCGTGATTACGAACTTGTCTGTGGCGACATTAACAAAGGAATCGAAATTAATAATGCTTCCGTTGTCATCATGAATTTAACACTTCAATTCGTGCGCCCGCTTTACCGTGAAAAATTAATTCAAAGCATTACGCGAGGCCTTAAGGATGGCGGTTGTTTGATCTTGATTGAAAAAGTGCTTTCCGAATACTCTGTTTTGAACAGGCTTTTCATTAAATATTATTACGATATGAAAAAGCGAAACGGATATTCTGAACTCGAAATCGCGCAAAAACGTGAAGCGCTTGAAAATGTATTAATTCCGTATCACTTCGATGAAAACCGCGAACTTCTACTCAACAACGGTTTTAAGGGCTGCGACATGTTTTTCCGCTGGTATAATTTTTGCGGAATGGTCGCCCTCAAATAATTAAACGGTATGCCGGCCCCAAGCTCAAAAAATCCAAATCCAATTCTGCTCAGCTCCGGAAATTTCTTCTTTAAATTCAGGAACATGCTGTTTCCCGCTGTTTTTATTTCACTTTTTTTATTCACGCGCCCTGCGCTTTTCCTGAATCGTCCGGAACTTGACCGATTTATCGTTTTACTTGGTATTTTAATTGCGTTAACCGGGCAGCTCCTGCGTTTTACCGTAATCGGCTTTGCCTACATTAAGCGCGGCGGAAAAGAGGGAAAAGTTTACGCGGATGATTTAGTGATTCAGGGTTTTTATGCGCACGTCCGGAACCCTATGTATGTTGGGAATTTCTTGATTACAATCGGTGTCGGAATTGTTTACGGCTCGCCCTGGATTTATTTTTTCATCATCCCGTTCTTCACCTTTGTTTATTTGGCCATTGTGACTGCCGAGGAGAACTATCTTCGGCAAAAATTCGGAGCCCAGTATGAGCATTATGAAAATACGGTCAATCGTTTTATTCCGAACTTTAACGGGCTTCAGGAAACACTGAAAGATTTTAAATATGATTGGAAGAAAGCGCTTCGCAAAGAGTATGGAACTATGTTTGGGACCATGGCTGGCATCTTGCTGATTTTAATCTGGAAACACTATGTGGTTTTCGGATGGGCGGCAGGGCAGGGCATTATTATTAATTTAGCGCTGCTTTTAATTCCGGCAATTTTGTTCTATGGGATTGTACGCTACCTCAAGCTTACGAAACGGCTTGCCTCTTAATCTCCTCCCGCTGTTACAATATTAAATTGCTCCGGATGAAAGTACCGGTTCACGACTGCCTGGATGTCATGTGGTGTTAGTTTCTCAATTTTTTTCGGAAAATTCAGAATTTCATCAAAGGTAAGGCCGGACTCGTGAACCATGAGGATTTGATCTGCAAGTCCCGCAGACGAAGAAAGCCCAATTCGATACAATCCGGTCAATTCCGCTTTCTTTTTCTGTAGTTCAGTTTTTGAAATAGCTGATTTTTTGAATTCCAGAAGTTCATTTCGCAGGGCCTGGATAGCTTCAGATTTTCTGCCGGACTGAACCGTCATCTGAATTTTCCAGAACCCTTGTAATCTTCTATTGAAGCCAGGCAGAAATGACCGAACCTGGTAAGCCATTCCCAGATCCTGGCGTATTTTTTTAAATAACCGGCTTGATGAGCTTCCGCCCAGTATAAAATTAGCCATCTGCAGAGCCGGGAAGTCGGAATGCCGTCTCATGATGGGAACCTCATTTCCAAATTGAATAATGGTGTTTGTATTTGAGGGAATCAGCAAGGCGCTTTGTTTTGGGGATTTATCAAATTCGAATTTTTGAATTTCGGGCAATTGACTGGCGGGCGGTGCCCAGCCTGATAAAGCCGTTTTGATTGTATCTTTTATTTTTTTCGGATCAAGATCACCCGCTAAAACAATGGAAAGCCGGTTCGGGCTGAAGCGGAGCGAATAAAATGTCCGCATATCATCCAGCGATGTTTTCTCAAGCCAGTCAAGCTTTTCTTGAGAATTCCGGCTGTGAAAAGGATGTTTTTCAGGATAAATCAATCGAGAAAGTTCCGATGAAGCCTGAACCTCGGCAGATTTTTTTTCATGCAGCAATGCTGATTTCAGTTGAGATTTTATGAATTCAAATTCCGCCGCATCAAACCGGGGTTCGCGCAGTTGTTTGATGAGGAGCTCGACAGTTTTTCCAGTTTCCTGCGCCAAACACCTTCCGCTGAAGGTTAAACGTTCAGAGTCTGCCTCAAAACCCATCCGAGACCCCGCTTGTTCAAGAATGCCGGCAACCCCATTTTTATCAAATCCCTGCGTACTGGTCGAGATTGATCTGGCGGTTAATTCAGCCAGGATTGGATTCGGTGCATAGAAACTTCCGGCTCCGTTCAAAGATCCTTTAATGTGCACAACGCCTGTCGAGCCGGTATCGGCAAGCATGATTGAGGCCCCGTTTATTTTAAATGCCTGAATATCAGAGAATGACCGGGCACGCGGTTTTGTCGGCGCGGATATTTTTGCTGCTGATGGCGAAAGTTGGCTGGTTTCGCGGACAGGATCATCAGGCAGAGTAGTTTTGGGAGTTTTCATAAGAGATGAATCATGATGATCGCGTTTTGAAATCAAATAACCGACCGTGCTTTGATTTAAATTAAGATATCGGCGTGCGGCTCGAAGAATATCATCCGCTGTGACTGACTCGATTTGTCCCGCTCTTGAAACGTAGAGAGCCCAGTCTCCTGTGCCGATCGCATTAATCATTTCATGAATAAAACCCATGGGATCATTTTTTGAAAATAAACGCTCGGCGATTGCCTGGCGCTTTGCAGTTTCTAATTCAGCGGTGCTAATTCCGGAGTTTTTTATATTTTCATACGTTTTTAAAATAACTTGCTCAACAAGCGCATGGGCGACACCCTCACTAATTCGCGCGGAAACAATAAAGAGCCCGGGATCTCTTAGTTGAGAAACCTCTGATTCGACATCCAGAGTCAAGCCGGTTTGGACTAAATCTTTGTAAAGCCGGCTCGAAGTTCCGCCTGTTAATACACGGCTTAAAAGATTGAGGGCCGGAATGTCAGGGTGTGTGCCGGCGGGGGATTTGTGTGTGAAGTAGATACGATTTTCAGTATCTGACTTCTCAAGCACCACTCTTTCTCCCTGTGTTTGGATGGGTTCGGATAGTGGCGGCACCGGCAATTCATTGGTTTTTGGAATGCGGCCATAATGTTTCTTGATCAGTGAAAGTGTGCGGTTGGTGTCAAAATCGCCGATTACTGCGAGGGTTAAATGGTTGGGTTGGTAGTAATAATTGTAAAATTTTTTTAATGCGTCCAGCTTCATGTCTTGAATGGATTCTAAATAACCAATAATCGGATACCGGTACGGATGCGTGTGAAATGCGGCATTCCAGACGGCATCCTCTATTTGGCTTTTTGAATCATTCTGCAGAATTTCGCGTTCGTTTGTGATTACATCAATTTCACGCTCTACGTCTTCTTCTGACAGTAAGACATGCCGCATTCGATCGGCTTCCACTTCAAGCATAAGATCAATCTGGTCACTAGACACAATTTCATAATAAGTTGTAACGTCATTCGAAGTTTGAGCGTTGAACAGGGCGCCGGCCTGCTGAAGGATGTCGGGAATGGAATTACGGTGTGCCGGATTGAATTTCTCAGTTCCTCGAAATGTGAGATGTTCTAAAAAATGAGCCGTACCAAACCGATTCAGTTCGTCTTGAGCGGATCCGGCGTTGTAAATGGAGGCAATCGCAACAAGGTTGGGATAGGGCGCTTTCGCGAGTAAGACACGAAGCCCGTTTGATTTGAGCTTATACTCAGAAATCCCATCAGCTTCTTTAATCAATTCAAAGTTATGCCGAGATGAATACGGCCAGAGAAAAATAAATAAAATAATTCCGGTAAAAATAACAAAAAAAACACGGGTTTTATTCATTTTTTTAAATAATAACTCCTGATTGACCCAACCGTTGAATGTTATATAAAAAGGTTAAAATCATGCACCGCTCAGGGCTATTAACGGCAACAAGGCATAACGACTCAAGAATTTAGCGGAAGATTCGATACTATTGACAGTTAGGTCAATTTCTGGTGTAATTTGCTGGTTTAAAATAAGGTGTTGATGCATGTCAGCGTTTTGCAGTGAGTGGTTTTGAATGAAGCGTTTTCCAAATTGGCTCCGAAAAGAGCGACTTCCTGGTTCAGTTCAATACACCTCTCGTATTCTCACCGGCGAAAAACTCAACACGGTTTGTGAATCTGCCAAGTGTCCCAATCGAATGGAATGCTTTAGCCGTCAGACGGCAACTTTTATGATTTTGGGAGATTTATGCACCCGCAGGTGCGGATTCTGTTCAATTGAAGCCGGAAAGCCGACCGACTTTGATTATGATGAACCGGAGCGTGTTGCGAAGGCGGCTTTTGAGCTTGGCCTAAAGCATGTTGTGGTGACATCGGTTGCACGAGATGATATGCCGGATGGCGGCGCGCAGAGATTTGCGGATACAATACGCGCAATACGTGAGCTGTTACCCGAATCAACCATTGAAGTTTTGACGCCGGATTTCAAAGCAAATTGGAAGTCAGTCAATACGGTTTGTGAAGCGGGGCCCGATATTTATAATCACAATCTCGAGACTGTGGAGCGTCTGACGCCGGAAGTCAGGTCGCCGCTTGCGAAGTACAGGCGGTCGCTAGAGCTTTTGAAATATGTAAAAACTCATTACCCGCACATTGTGACGAAAAGCGGCATGATGCTGGGCCTGGGAGAAGCAAAAGAAGAAGTGATCCAGTCGCTTGAAGATTTGCGGGAATACCAGTGCGATGTATTGACAATAGGGCAATACTTACAGCCTACAAAAGAAAAGTTGGAAGTGAGCGAGTTTATCGCACCGTTTATTTTTGAATTCTATGAACAGAAAGCACGCGAGCTTGGATTTAAAGAGGCCTATTGCGGGCCTTTTGTCAGGAGCTCTTATCATGCCGGCGAACTTAGCGAAAAGGTGTTGAACTAAATGAAAACCGAAAAGCACGAAGTGACATTCCACGAAGCGAACCGCATGAAACGCCTGCCGCCTTATTTGTTCACGATTGTGGACGGCTGGAAGCGCGAAGTAAAAGCTGAAGGTATGGATGTAATTGATTTCAGTATGGGCAATCCCGATTTTGATCCGCCGAAGCATGTGGTGGAAGCTTTCAGAGATTCGATGGACATGCCCGAAATTCATCGGTATTCCAAATTTGACGGTGCGGTCGAGACCAAATTCAGAAAAGCAATTAGCAACTGGTATAAACAGCGTTTCAATGTTGATTTGGATCCCGATACTGAAGTTTTGCCGTGCATTGGCTCAAAAGAAGGCATTGCGCATTTGTGCCTGGCGTATATGAACAACGACGATTTGGCGCTTGTGCCTTCACCGGCTTATCCGGTTCATTTTAACGGCGTCATTATGGCCGGCGGTATTTTGTACAACATCCCCATTAAAGAAGAGCAGGGGTATTTGCCTGACTTTTTTTCTCTTCCGAAAGAAACCACGCGGCTTTCCAAACTTCTTTTTGTCAGCTATCCGCACAATCCAACAGCCGCGACTTGCGGGCTTGATTTTTATGAAAAAATGTCAAAATGGATCAAAGACAAAAATATCATTGTGGCCTCAGATTTAGCGTATTCCGATTTTGCATTTGACGGCAAGCGCACGCACAGCATCCTGGAAGTGAAAGAAGCGCGTAATTTCGCAATCGAATTTCACACCATGTCAAAATCTTACAGCATGCCCGGCGCGCGAGTCGGTTTTGCTGTCGGAAACCGGGAAATTTTAGCGGGGCTCAACAAAACCAAGAGCTATTGTGATTTCGGTCTTTTTCGCGCAACCCAAGTAGCGTCAATTGCAGCCTTGAGCGGACCGCAGAGCTACGTTAAAAAAATTGTCGGGATTTATAAAGACCGTGTTGAGCTTTTTGTGAAAGGGCTGAACAAACTGGGCTGGGAAGTCAGGATGCCGAAAGCTACTTTCTATGTCTGGGCAAGAATTCCAGCCAAATACTCCGCGCTCACTTCTATGAAATTTACCGAATTGCTTATTCGTGAAATTGGTATTGCCGTTTCGCCCGGAACCGGTTTTGGTGAATATGGGGAAGGTTACATCCGGTTTGCATTAGTCGTGCCCGAAAAAAGAATTTTAGAAGCGTTAAAACGAATTGACACTTTGCTTCATACATCTGATTAATCAAGCGTAATTTGAACAAAGTCAATCAACAGGCGCACCAGTCAAAGGGTGCGTGTTTAACGTCGGAGGCATCACGTGGCACAGGGGAAAGTGAAGTGGTTTAACAATCAAAAAGGTTACGGGTTTCTCGAAATTGAACCGGGCAAGGATGTGTTTGTCCATTACTCTGCGGTGACCGGTGACGGATTTAAAACACTGACAGAGGGCGACCTGGTTAATTTTGACATTGTGGATGGCCCAAAAGGCCAGCATGCAGCAAATGTGAGTAAAGCCAAATAACATTTATTCTCTAGTTTCACTTTCTTCTTTTATGTCATTCCCGCATGCTTTTAGCGGGAATCTTTAAGATTATAGATCCCCGCTTTCGCGGGGATGACAACCGTTTAAATTAAAACGATGAAAAATCGCTCATGAACCCGACTGCACCAATTGGCGTCTTTGATTCCGGCCTGGGCGGTTTCACGGTTGTCCGTGAAATTCAAAAGCGCCTGCCGAACGAGAATATCGTCTACTTTGGTGATATTGCGCGGCTTCCCTACGGCATTAAGTCCAAGCAGCAAATCGTCACGTTTTCAAAGGAAAACACAGAGTTTTTACTCCAGCACAACATCAAGGCGCTTGTCATCGCTTGTAATTCATCAGCCAGCGCAGCGGGCGCGCACCTGAGAAGCCATTTCCGGATTCCAATCTTAGACGTTATATTGCCGGCTGCGCGCTCTGCGGTTCAGGCGACACGCAAGAAAAGAATCGGCGTGATTGGAACTCCTGCAACGATTCGCAGCCAGGTGTATGTAAAGGAACTTCAAAAAATTGACCCAAAGGTCAAAGTTGTGACAAACGCCTGCCCCCTGTTTGTTCCGCTTGTTGAAGAAGGAATGATGGGCACAAAAATTGCGAATTCAGTGGTAGATTACTATTTAAAACCGCTTCGGGGAAAAGTGGACACTCTGATCTTGGGCTGCACGCATTATCCGCTTCTTAAATCTGACGTGCAAAAATACATGGGCGCTAAAGTCAGTTTGATTGATTCTGCGCTCCCGCTCGTTCAGGATTTGGAAATGCTGCTTCAAAATTTGGATTTGCTGAACAAAGTAAAAAAATGCGGAAAACTTGAGGTATACGTCAGCGATTTACCGCAGAATTTTATCAAAATCGGCGAAAAATTTTTAGGACGGAAACTACACGGCGTGAAAGTGGTGCGCCTCAAAGAGGAAATTACGGTGAAAGAACGGTGGATGGCATGAGCAGCACCGCAGTTTGCTTGCTATCGGGCGGGCTTGATTCCGCAACCGCGCTTTATGTCGCGATGCGGGAGTGTGAAAAAGTTTACGCACTGACGATTCATTACGGACAGCTTCATGAGCGGGAAATTCAGTCTGCGCACAAGATTACGAAAAAACTTTCAATTCCGCACGAAGTCATTGAAATATCAATGCCGTGGAAGGGAAGCGCGCTGCTGGATTCAAAAATCTCACTGCCAAAGAATCGCGAATCAAATGAAATGGCTCTCGGTATTCCGGCGACTTATGTTCCGGCCCGCAACACAGTGTTTTTGAGTTTGGCTGCCTCTTACGCAGAAACAGTTAAAGCCAATCTGATTTATATCGGCGCCAACGCAATTGATTACAGTGGTTACCCGGATTGCAGGCCGGAATATTTTGAGCAGTTTGAAAAAGCGCTCACACTCGGAACCAAATGCGGTGCAGAAGGCCGCGGGATTAAAATCAAAACCCCTCTCATTTTGCTGAAGAAATCAGAAATTATTCAGCTCGGGAACTCTTTGAATGTCCCTTACGATTTGACTTGGTCATGTTATCAGGGCGGTGATTTTCCGTGCGGTGAATGTGATTCCTGTGTCTTGAGGGCGAAAGGATTTGAGGAAGCCGGAGCCGCGGATCCATTATTACCCCTCACCCATCCCTCTCCCCTTAAGGGGAGAGGGGAAGGGAGAGGGGTATGACCGCCAAAATTCAGGCCGGTATTTCAGAAATATTTTCTTCGCTTCAGGGTGAAGGTACGCATATGGGGGAACGCCACATTTTCCTGCGTTTTGAACATTGCAATATTCACTGCGGTTATTGTGATGAGCTCGGTAAGCCCGGAACCAAATTGGATCAAGAAGAGGTTCTTTCCTCCATTTTGAAGCTTGAACATGAGTTTGGCCCTCACTCGTTTGTCAGCCTGACGGGCGGCGAACCGCTTTTGTATTACTCGTTTTTGAGCGAGATTGCTCCAACGCTGAAAGAAAAAGGATTGCGTCTTTACCTCGAAACGAACGGTATTTTGTGGCAGGCGCTTGAAAAAACCATTCAATGGATGGATGTGATTGCGATGGATTTGAAGCCGGCAAGTGTTACGGGTGAAAAATCGTTTGTGGAAGATCACCGGAAATTTCTCCAAATTGCAAAAGCGAAAGAAACATTTATTAAGATTGTTTCGTCTCGGGAGATTGTGGACGATGAATTTTTGGAACTTTGCTCGATTGTCCGAGAAGTGCATTCTTCGGCACCCGTGATTTTGCAGCCGATATCAACCGAGGTTTGCGAAGGCCATGAAGACCCTGTGCTCATGCAAAAATTAACTGAACTTCAAAAAGCAGGCCGGCAGATGGAATTGGATGTCCGGATTTTACCGAGACTTCATAAAATTTTAAAAATCAGATAACGCCGTCATTGCGAAGCGATTTCTGTCATCTCCGCATGTTTTAAGCGGGGATCCAAGTGTTTAGATTCCCGCTTTCGCGGGAATGACAATTGAAATAGGTTCGCCATGACGGAATTTTAAACAGGAGAACCAGTGAAACGAATTGATAATAGAAAACCGAATGAATTACGCGAATTAAAAATAAAGCGCCAGTATCAGAAAAATGCGCTTGGCTCCTGCATGATTGAGGCGGGTAACACGCGGGTGGTCTGCGCCGCTACAATTGAGGAAAAGGTGCCGCATTTTTTGCGCGGAACCGGGAAGGGCTGGCTTTCCGCTGAGTACGGCATGCTGCCGGCCTCGTGCACGGAACGTATCCAGAGGGAGTCTTCAAAAGGAAAGGTGAGCGGCAGAACGCAAGAAATTCAGCGGCTCATCGGACGCTCACTTCGGGCTGCCCTGGATTTGACCGCGCTGGGCGAGCGGATGATTTGGATCGATTGCGATGTGATTCAAGGTGACGGCGGAACTCGAACTGCAAGCATTTCTGGTAGCTTCATTGCGCTTTCAGACGCTATTCATAAATTATTGCAAAAAGGAACCATCAGTAAAAATCCGATTCGTGACCATGTGGCGGCCGTGAGTGTCGGAATTGTGAAAGGCATTCCCTGTCTCGATCTCTGTTACGAAGAAGATTCAAGCGCGGACGTGGATATGAATGTGGTGATGACCGGCAGCGGGAAACTCATTGAAGTACAGGGAACAGCTGAGAAAGAACCGTTTTCTGAACAAGAACTGACGAAGTTGCTTGCGCTTGCCAAAAAAGGCGTCGGCGACATCATTAAATTTCAGAAGAAGAATACCCATTTGTTTTAAGTAACAATCATCACAAATAAATCATGTATTGTCATTCCCAGCGAAAGCAGGAATCTAGATCCCCGCTTAAAGCATGCGGGGATGACATGTTGAATTCAATAAAATGAAACTCCTCGTTGCGACCAAAAATCAAAGCAAGCTTGCCGAGCTCACACACTTGCTTTCAAAATTCCAAAAAAACCGGCGAAAGAAATTTAAGCTTCTTTCGCTCAATCAATTTCCACATTTAAAGACAATCCGCGAAGACGGCAAAACTTTCGAAGAAAATGCGATTAAAAAAGCCATGGGCTATGCAAAGAAAACCGGGCTTCCAACTCTTGCGGAAGATTCAGGGCTTTGCGTGGACGCGCTTGGGGGGAAGCCGGGAATTTACTCAGCGCGATTTTCAGGTGCTCAAAAAAGCGATGTCGCAAATTGTAAGAAAGTTCTCACGCTGCTTCGGCCGATGAGAAAATTAGAGCAGAGAAAGGCTCATTTCTATTGCGCCGTCGCGATTTGCATGCCGGACAGGATTGTCGGAGTCGTGAGCGGGCGCGTAACCGGACGAATTGCATTTCAGATGCTTGGTTCAAGCGGATTTGGTTATGATCCAATCCTGTATTATCCCGGTTTCAAAAGGACATTTGGGCAGGTCAGCCCATCACGTAAAAATAAGGTCTCCCACCGTTTTAGGGCCTTAAAAAAGTCAATTTATCTGTTAGATCAATTTAACAGATAAAAATAGATGGCAAGATAACCGGTTTTTATCACCGCTAAGCCTTGACATATCCGGTATTTATGATAAAATTTCATTAGTTGTAAAGGTCGGTTTTTTTAAGCCGCCACAACCTATGAAACAATCATATCGAAGCCAGCAGATTCTGAATAAAGTATTGAGCCTTGTGGTTTTGATTGCATTTGGCTTCAATACAATCCTTTGGGCTGCACCTACGGATGGTGCTGCCGGAGTTATCGCCGCATTTTCTTCCGAAGTTACCCCTCAAAACTTAATTGATAAAATTATTATTCCGCAGGAACTCGGCAGCATTCAGGATCGATTTTTATCTGGGCGCGAAAATGCACGGGAAAACTCACCGCTCATTGTTCATATTCAGGACGCGCACGCAAGTCAAGAGGCACAGGGCAATATTCATGCGCTGATTGATTATCTCAACCAGGAATATGGTTTTTCGCTTGTGTTGCTTGAAGGTGCGAGTGAGGAATTGAATCCGGCTTCAATGCAGGTTTTTAAGAAAGCCGAGCAGAATCAAAAATTTGTTCAGGAATTGATGCGTCAAGGTGATGTGAGCGGCGCAGAATCATTTTTAATTTCGAATGCTTACAAAAATCCGCAGGGAATCAAAGCCTACGGCCTTGAGTCACAGGCGGCGTACACGCAAGATTTGAATCAGTTTCGCGCGGTATGGCCAGAAACCGAGCGCGGGCGCAAATTTGTTGATCAATTGGTCCAACTGACCGATCGCGCATCATCCCGCAATGTTAATCCAGAGCTTCGGACATTTCTCAAAGAATGGTCGCATTTCAAAGAATTCCGGCAGGATTTAAATTCCTACTTCAACACAATCGATAAAGCAGCTTCCCGGTACCTAGAGCTGGATCTGCACGATCCGCGCAATCAGCGCGAATGGCCAATCTTACTCCGCATCTTCAAGCTGAAAGAGATTGAGCCCAAGCTGAATGCGAATCAGGCAAAGATGCAGTGGGAAGAGGCGAAAACAAAGCTCCGAGGGTTTGACATTGACAGCGAGTTGCTCGCGCAAATTGAGTCACGGCTTTTTGCTCGTGAAGAAGAAATGTCTGTGCGCCGGAATTCGACTCGCGGTTTATTTGAATCGCTTCTGAATATTGCGCATCCAAAAGGTTTTACATTCCGTGATTATCCGCAATTGGCGCTTCTGGTCGGCAACTCAATTTTGCGTTACGAAGTGGATTCAGAGCAGGTTTTCAACGAAATTGAGCGCCTGAATACAAAAATCATCGATCGGCTGGCCGTAACCGATCAGGAAAAACAGGTAGTCGAGCTGCTTCGCCTCAGCTTCCTGCTTAAAGATTTGTTTCAGCTTGAACTTTCACGCGATAATTATATTCGGCTCAAGGCCGGCGAAGAACTCTTTACGCCCGAGGAGTTGATTGACCGTCTGAAGCAGATTGAGCCCAGCACAGATGCGCCGAATCAGGCGGAACTGAAGAGCCTGTCAAATTTATATTTTGAATGTTTGAAATCTTACGAATACGCACTTAATCGTGAGCACGCGTTTTTTGACAATCTTAAAAAAGCACTGCGTGTTTCAAAAGAAAATAAAGCCATTACAGTTGCCGGCGGTTTTCACACGTTTGGTTTTACGAGCCAGCTCAAAGAGAATCAGATTTCTTACCTCACAATTTCACCCCGCATTTCCAGTTTTGATGATGTGGAGAGAGAAGAAAAAGTTTACGTCAACAGCTTGCTTCAGCCGACACCCAAGTCGCTTTCCGGTTCGCTTCGCGCAAAACCCAGTATTTTAGTAGAAAATATATCCCTTTATCAAAAATTAAGAAAAATTGGTGCGGCTAACCGCTATCTCATCAATCCGCGTGAAGCGTTTGAGGAACTTAACACCGGCGCGCTTGAACCAAGCGGGATTCGGATAGGCCCAAACAGCGGCAAAACTCATCTCATTAACACAGTTGCCGTTACGGATGAAACTAATTTTGAACGCCGGATTCCAATCGTTGGTGATGATCGTTTGGATATGCGAAATGTGGTTTGGACGAAACCTGCGCAATCGGAATCGGTTGCAATTGGAAAAGCCTTAGAAGTTAAGGTGGGAAGAATTACTGATCTCAATGTCAACAAATTAGCCAAAGCGGGGTTTGATGTACAAGCTCCTGCCGCAAAAACCGAGCAAACACCTGCTGTAGAAAAATCACAGCCTCGATCTGTTCAATACCGCCGCCCCAATCGTTTGACAAGGTTTCTCGCAGTCGCCGCTTCACTCATTTTACCGATGTTTATGGTCAGTGGTTTGGTTGGTTGCGGTACCGCAGCTCCTGTCGCGCTGCAGCAAGTTGATCTTTCAACACTAAAAGGAGTAAATGGCCAGCCCGTCACTGTCAGAACCTGGGCAACGCCAGGAGCAAAAGTTGGCAACCCAGTTCAAACCATAAGCACAGATGCCAGCATACCCGGCGCCACACAAATTGATGTGCCGTATTCATTGACTCAAAAGTCGGCAGCAGGGGTTACGATTTCGAATGTGGATCCAGCCTCGCTTCAAGTGGTCGGCGATTTTGGCAGGTCGCTTATCGCCTCCGCGCAGCTTGTTGGCGCAACAGGGTCTTCGGCCATTAAAATAAAGGTAACGGATGAAAAATTAAGACGAGATTTGGCGAACGGAGTAGATTACGCCCAGGTCGACAAAGCGACTCCTGTATTTTTCTTTAAAGTTGGTGGAAACATTGAAGATTTACTAGCAGCTTTTGGCAAAATCAAACAATGGTACCCCGATTTTCAAATGGACGGTGGCTCGCTCGAGTTTTCTATTTCAATCGAAGACAATACAGACACTGTTGCTTTTGTTAGCGCGCTACTGGCACGATTTAATTTAACGCTCCAATCACCAGAAGCCTTAATCAACGGTGTGGTTGACCAATTTGCCACCTCACTCAAGGATATCGTCGCACTCGTTCTTGCAGGTAGAGTTCTGGGTCAAGAATTGCAACTCAATGGAACCGGAGTTTTGCGTATTAGTCTGCGCGGCGACAACATTCAGCATGAATTTAATTTATCACCGGGTAATGGTAAGGATTTGGATGGTCAAGATTTGGTTTGGACAGCCGGCTCGCTTGCCGAGCTGCCACGAGTCAGAGAGCTGCTCCCGGATCTAACCGGCAGTTCTATTGAAGGTTTCACATTTATCCGGGAAGATCTTCAGAGAGCAGTTAAATTTACACATACTTTTGCGGACGCCGGCAATCTGGCATTTCAAGAATGGACCATTAATCTTAATTTGATTCCAAACGTTGACAATCGCACGGTTATCATCGGCGTTGTGCTGCCCGGCACTGTGCCGGCAAGCTGGATAGAGCTTAATAGGCTTTTTCAGGCATTCCAGCTTGAAAATGTGAAACGTCTTCGCGTGGAATACAAAACAAAAACAGGAGTGAATGAAGTGGGCGCGGTAGCCTATTTTTATCCGGATCCCGCACAGCCAAACGCCTGGATTTTAGTGAAGCCTCCGGAAGAAAATTTTAAATCTCAAGGCGGGGCTCCTGATGGCTGGTTGCTGCCGACCGGCGAAACGCCCAGGATTTCGCGCTTTTTCATTATTCCGGAACCGATGGACCCGGTTACTCCAGGCGGTGATGTTCCAGTAATGAAAGTTAAAACGGCTTATCAGGCTATTCCGTCACCCGTTTTATTTGGTCTTTCCAGATCAGAATTACGCGCAGAGCAAATAATTCCAAGCGCTCAATCCCGTAGGCCGGGCAGGTTTGTTAAATTGATCGTCTCAGCGTTTGTTGCGGGTGTTTTGAGCTTTGCTTGTGCTTGCGCCACACAAGTTCCGCAAGTTACACCGCCAGTCATTCCATCCGCTTCAGTGATACCGGGGCTTGCGGATGCAGTGGGCGATCTTTATAGCGGCACGACCGCTCAAATGGCAAACCTATCAGCGCTCTCTATTGCCGCCGGAGACAGAATTAAGTTGGTCGATTCTCGCGGTAGCTACGAAATAAGTGCAGTACCTGGCGGCAGCGGGTTTACTTTTAGCGCGAAGCCCGGCGATCCTCCTATTAATGTTGATAAAATCAAATATAAATTTACAACAACGGCCAATCAAGTCACGTTTGCTGCTAGAGATATTAAGAATCATCCAACGGACCCCGTCACAATTTTCCGACGTACAGTTCCATTTACCGGCGGAATTAAACAAGTTGATTTCTCAACCATGTTGGGCGGAGAACTTCCGGAAGGTACCAATGCCAATGAAGCGACCATCATCGTTCCAAATGGTACGCTGACCATGCATGTAGATGCCAATACGGTGTTAAACAAAGATTTGTTAGCGATTATTCCCCAGCCGGTGACGCCGGCTACGATTATCACTCTCGCAGATCATCCGACCGAAAACACGGTTGATTTAAGTCAACAAGATATCCGCGTTTCCAAAAATAATGCTGGCAGTGTGGTTTTTTCAAATGGAAGAGGAGTTCTGACGTTTGGGAGTAGCGAACTTGCCGGCTCTCAGAACGATACAACGAATGGCAGCTTCACGTTTTTCAGGCCTTTTAATCAACCAATTAATCTTAGAACGCTGGCATCAGGAAACAATAGGCTCATTTTTAAAAATCTATCGACTGAAAATGTGCTACCTGAACTGTTTGCCGCAGACGGCGCCGGTCATGGAATGTTTGGCACCAGAGTTGTCATTGATACAACAACTGCTAATGGCACTGCAGATTTTCCGCTTGCTGAGTTTATTGAAGTGCTAGAGGAGAATAACATTGATCCTGAAGATGTTAGATCGTTTGGAATTGCAGTAACCGCTGGCGGCAAGATAGCGCGTCAATTGACACCCGGAGGTCCTGTGGTTGAAGTGCCTGAGGTCGCAAACCGAAACGCGCAAGTCATTATTGACACTAGCACCAACAACGCACAGCCGCCCGATCTTATCATTGATAATTTTCCCTTGCCGACAGACCCGAATCCAAGCACAGCCAACATGAATGGCGCTCGACTTAATTTTGTCAATGCTACAGGGGAATTAACCATCGATCCACGCGTGATTCTGGGCAGACCAAGTTTGCCGCTTGCGTTAGGGTCAAGAACCGCTGTTAGTCCTACAGGTACTGACGCAACCGGAAATAATTTAGTGGACAGCACCTTGAGCATCCAAGTTCCTCCGGGAACCACTTCACTTTTCGTTACGATTGAATTTCAAAGAAACAACGGTAGTAATAATGAGGTTGTTGAAACAGCGACGGATTTTTCAATACCGGTTGACCCCAGTCTCAATGTCGGGTGGGTCAGGTTCTCTGGAAGCACTGCCAGGGCAGCTTTAATAAGCGCAGGTGTTGTAAACCCAAAAGTTAGACGCGTCAACATTCAAAGTCAGGCGATTACAGCCAACACCGTACCGGACAACGTTACATTGCGTGCCCAGGCTACCGGATTCGATAATTTTCCGGATCCAATCATAGGAACTCCGGATGATATTTTTACGAACGTTCCCAACGCTTTGCGCGTAAATGGCGCACCACCCAATTCCATTTTATCAGAAAATGTAACCGGAGTTGGTCCGATCATTACGAGTTACAACGGAAATGTTACGGACGTCGAATCAAGTGTGACGGTTGACAATGTTCCTAGCGCACCTAACGATTGGTTGGCCGGTGAATCATTGACATGGGATTTGAGTTCGGGTACTGCGGCAGGGTTCTCAATTGCAATTCAAGTAGGTCACGACATTGGTAGCACGGGCAATTTAACCCCGGTTCCTTTTTACATTGAACTAGTCGACCTGGACAATCCAAGCGATGTCATCAGGAAGATTGTTTATTCAAGCGGAGGACAGAAACCCACCGCCGGTTCGCCGACGGCAAACGTGTTTACGTTTAGCAGTGCTGACATTCCGGATCCGGATGGACGCAGATTTCGAGTGAGCGTGTTTACCGATAAGACGTTATCTGATTTGGCAAATACAGGTTCTCCGATTAATTCCGGTAATCCTATCGTCATCAGGTTTTTGGGGAATATCGGAGTTATTGCTTCATCGGAATTGCGTGCGGAAGCTGCCGAGTTGCTTGATTTTGTTGGATTGGATGCGGCTCGAAAGTTATCGATCGTGGGCAATGCAATGGGAATTCCGCGCTCTGAATTAAGAGTTAATTTTTCACGCCGCACATTTGGACAAGGTGCTCTAGCTGCGCTTAGCGGCTTAGTTTTCGGTCCCAGCTGCGCGATTGATGCTTTTACTAGGGCTGTTACACCGCAGCCGATTACCGGAACGCCAACAGAGAGAATTTTGAAATCAGCGCAGGCTTACTTCCGCTATGGACAGCTTGAAAGAGTGCCGCTAGACCGGTTGGTGCCGGGACAAACAATCGATACGACAAGTCCGACCGTGATCGGGCTTTATTTAATTTATCTATCATTAATCGCAGCCGGAAAAGTGACGGTGGATTACATGAGCCCAGCCGCCGCCAGAGGAGAAATTCTGTATCTTTTGGGAAAACTCAGGAAATATTTAGATATCTACGGCCCGCTTGGCTTGTTTTCAACGAAATTCAAAATCCTGACGCAAAAAGATTTAACCAGCAGCACTGAACTGGGCGATTTGATTCCCGTGGTGGGTAAGGACGGCCAGGAAAATTCACTGCACGACAATCTTAATTTGTTAGCCGCGCTTGTGGTTATGGCTGGAAATCTGGCAGCTGATGCTGAAGTTTGGACTCAAGCCGACGGGCTTATTAAGCGCCAAAGTGCAGGATTTGGTTTCGCAGTTGACCCAAATTCCGGTTTGTTCTGGGGCGTGATTGACCGGCATGACGGGCATTCAACCAATCAGGAATTCAAGATTGACCGGTTTATCAACGAATCCCTACTTGGTGTTATTTTGGCCCGCGTGCTTAATCCAGACGCAGTTCCGCAAAGCGTTTTATTGAATTTAACAAACCAAGAGCGTGCGCGGGTTACCACACCGCTTGATTTAAACGGAGATCCTGTTTCGATTATTACTGACGGATTGGGCCAACTCCCGTTCACTAACGGCCTGCCCGGGCTTTTACTTTCTGGTAAATTGTTTGAAAATTCAGTCTTAGACATTGCGAACAGGAACATCAATAGCGCGCTGTTAGGCTTGGCGTCAACGCTGGACACCGGCGGATTGCCGGCGCCGGCTAACGGTACGGATAATGTGTTTCATGAATTTGGTGTCGGTGAGAAATATGGACGAAATTTTGGAGATTTTACGCCTAAGGAGGGCGTTCAAGATCAGGTTCACTCAATTTATGGATTGGTTTTACTTTTAAATCGCCTAAGAAACGCATCGGAGCGCCAGAAAGCTGAAGAGTTGATCGCCAAAGGGGTTAATCGAGTGGCTCCTGTGATTATCGAAGGCGCGGACGTACAGTTTGTCGGCGAGGGTTTTGACGCGGCAACCGGGCAAAGCGTTTCCAGTTTGCTTGGAATTAATCAGGGTATGATGCTGGTTGCGCTTCTGCAGCCTCTGCTGACGGATTCACTGCAGGCCTACCTTGACAAGTCAGGTTATCGTAGCGCGTTAGAGGCTGAGATTGCCGCCATTCAGGCATCGCAGTTGGGCGGTGTTTTTATACCCAAAATCACACCCACTCCGCGTGTCCGCTCAGAATTACGGTCGCAGATGGCGGCGGAAGCTAAAATCTTGGGCAACTTCCGTGACCTGACATCACTGCAAATTTCGGATCGAATCGCAAAAGAATTGGAAGAAATTGCAAACGCCAATTCTGTTCGAATGGGCGTAATATTTCGCGCGCGTAAAGACGGAATTTTTACTTCGCTTGATTCAGGTATTATTGCCAATTGGGAACGAATCACTAACTCAGAGGATGTTGTGATTGATCGCGATAAGATTCGTCTGGTGTTTTCTAGCGCTATCGTGAAAAGTCCCGAGCTTGATATTAACCATTTTTGGCAAGTCCAGGTGGAGCCTGCGGATAATTCTTCAGATGTGATTATTCAATTTGAAGCTGTCCGCCACCCCATACAAGTCTCGATTGATAAAAGAGGAGAGCTGTATTATTTGTCTGTTGAAGAAAAAGATACGACCGATATTATCGAATCTGTTTTAATCGGGGAAGTTCAAGCTTTCGCAGTTGACCGAATGCGCGACGCTCGGAATTTAAGCAATAAAGGTTTTAGCGCAGTTCAAATTCGAGAAGAAATCAAAGAAAGAATTGAACGAGAAGAAGATCAGAAGCTATTGCAGGATCGTCAGAAATCCGAGTTGCGCACAGCAGAGAATTTTCCATCAGCAGAATCCAGAACTTTGGTATCACAGCTGGCGTTAAATCTGTTGCCATTACTGTATGCGTCTGAAATTTCAGAGTCAGAGTTCAGGTCAGAATTAAGAGAAGCAGGCTATGTTTTCCCAATAGAAGCCAAGCCAACCACGCAATTAACTCTTTCACCAGAGATTTCCAGTATTTTGGAACCGTCAGCTCATATCGCTTCAAATGTGAAAGCAAGGAAAGTTGAAATCTTGCCTGGAATGCTTTCCAGGTCCGAGTTGCGGCTATTTGTGAGAAGTAGATCAATGGACCTCAATTTTACAAGTATTAGCAACTCCGGATATCAGCAAGTCTTTTTAGTCCCGGAAGCAAGCGAAAGTGAAGTTGCTGTTCTGCACGCTGAATTAAGAAAAGAACTTGATCGAATCAGTTCTGGTATGGGCGTAATCACGAGCCCTAATGCGCTTGTTGTAAAAAGCGTTCCGTCTAATCCGAAAGCCATCGCCCAATTTTTAGTCCGCGAAGGGTACTTGCCGGGACCTAAGAGCGAGCTCCGCGGTCATACTGTTTTTACGGCTCCTCGGGGAGTTCTGGAAGCCATCAGTTATGGCAATGTATTGATGGTTGATTATGATATTTCCTTAACGGAAGCTACGCTCATTGATGCGATGACGGTCAGTGTTGCGATCTGGGATATCGTTTCCGGGGCTGTAAGATTTGACAAGAACCGCATTGTTCGGGCAACCGAATTAATTTCATCCAGCCTGGAAAAAGTCCGGGTTGCCTTGCGCAAGATACTCGTCTCCGCATAATCTTTTTCCATCAAAACACTTGTGGAATCCGTTAGGACTCTGTAAAATACCGCCTTCATCTAGGAAATCATGATGCGCGCTTAGCTCAGTTGGTTAGAGCATCACCTTGACATGGTGCCACTTGCCATGTATACTTCCTTTAATACCAAGCACTTACGAACATTCCAATTTGAAATTCTGATAAAACTCTGATAAAGAAAGGGAGTATTATGGCCAGCATCTATAAAGATGGCGGCAAGTGGTATATTAATTTTAAGGATGGCAGTAGTTGGGTGCGCAAGAGTCTAAAGACTTCTAATAAGCAAATTGCAATTGAAAAACTTCATGTGGTTCAAGAGCAGGAAGACCGCGGGCTTTTGAATATCCCTATCAGGGCTGAAGATATTTCCGTTCAACAGTTTGTAGATGAGTATTTAGTTTCTTGCCAAACAAATCATAGTAAACGAACATACGGGCTAGAGAAAAGCGTCCTGAACAATTTTATCAAATATTGCATCTCTAAAAACATCACGCAATTGAATCAGATTTCTTTAAGTCTGTTGGAAAATTATAAAAGTATGAGGATTAAAAAAGTTAGCCCTAGTTGCTTAAATCGAGAGCTAACGATTTTCTGCGCATTACTATCGAGAGCTGTGCAACTTAGAAAGTTGCCAGCTAATCCTTTGAGAGATCCCGCTGGAAAGAATATGTTGAAAAGACTGCGTGAGCCAGAAAAAAAAGTTCAGTCTTTATCACGCGATGAAATAAAAGCCCTCATGAAGGCAGCTAATAATCAATGGAAAGCTATAATTGCAGTCACCATTTCGACAGGCCTTAGACGGGCAGAGCTTCAACATTTACGTTGGAAGGACATTGATTTTAACCGAAATCAAATAGACGTTGTCAACCACACCGAATTTCATACGAAGAGTCGAAAAAATAGATTCATTCCCATGAATAAGATTTGCCGTGAGACGCTTCGCAAATTGAAACAGACAGGCACATATGTCTTCGGTTTGAGTAATGGCAAGGCGTTTGTGAATAATTTCAATAGGGAATTTAACAAGTTACGGCAGTCAGCCGGTCTTAAACATATAACTTTCCACATGCTTCGGCACACCTTTGCATCAGAACTCGTAGGTGAAGGCGTCCCGTTAAAAGTAGTTCAAGAATTCCTAGGGCATGCCAGTATACGGACGACAGAAATTTATACTCACTTATTGCCAAGCCGTAATCAAGCCGAGATTCAGAAGTTGAAATATAAATTTCCAAAAAAATAACCTAAGGCAGAATTATCTCATGTTAATAATCTGCAGTTAAACGTGCGATTGTCTTAAGCTTATAATGCTTAACTTGCTAATTAAAATCCTCGTCTCACGTTGAATTAAGAGCAGATTGATCAATTTATATTTGTTAAAATGTAACTACCAAATCATGGAGTAAAAACTTTGAAGTCAATCATTTGCCCTTCTTGCAATACGTCCAACAATCCCACCTTTGCAGTTTGTTGGAAGTGTAAATTTGTTATCGATGAAAAGAAATTAGCTGCAGCTACAAAAGTAATGCCGAAGCGAAATAGTGTTCTGAGCAGTATCGGTTACGGTATTTTTTTCTTTTTTCTCTTAATCGTTATGGCGTATTCGTTATTCAGTCCTAATAGCGAGATTCAGCTCTTTATCAAAGCAATGGGCTGGGATGGCTGGCTTGTTTTTGGCTTGTGCATCGCACTTTGGATCTTTGCATGGTATTTATTCGAGAGAATAAAAGCAGTCCAAATGAGAAAGGAAATGGCCGAACTAGGGTTTTCATTTGATGAGACTGACTTAACATTAAAAAACCAAATCTACAGAGACTTTGAATTATTAGGCGAGCGCCGTTTGAAATTTGCCCGAAACGTATGCCGGATTCGGTATCAAAATGGAGTCGAATTAACCACGGTTGATTTTTTTGCCGGGCTTTATTCCTTTACGGTATTTGTATTTGAGATTCCGAGCTTCAAGATGCCATACTTTCGTTTGGTTCCAAAGCCTTTGCCAAACGAAATTGAGAATCGGAAAAAATCAGGAGGGATTAAGTTAACCAACGCATCCGTAGCTCAAAATTATTTATTGTTCGGTAAGGATCAGTTGGCGATTCTGGCCTTCTTTAATTCACGCCGAATGAAAATGTTTGAACAGAATCCAGGCTTTTACGTGGAAGGTGAGGATTCATATCTAGCGGTTACATTTAAGATGCTTCAGTTACGTCCTAAACATGCAGAAGATTTTATAAATAATGTTGCAAGGTTTGCACAGGATTTTGTCGAATCTGGTTCGACGGATGATAAAGTAAGTTTCAGTGTGAATTAAAGACAGAGAAATTAGGCTGTAGCGTCCTCTATAATCATTTTAGTCAAATTCCTCATGGATTATAGACCCTTTCAAGAGTAAATTTGTGGGGCAAGCTCTTTCTTCAGCTAATTTCCTGCAGGGACGATAATTAAGTGGTAGAATCAAATCATGTTTTTTGCTGTACAAAATAAGGGGTTACAGCCTGTGGATATTGATTCAAAAGTTAGAGAAGTTATCTGTGAGCAATTAGGGCTAAAGCCCGAAGATGTTACTCCTGAAGCTGATCTTATTCAAAATCTTGGAGTGGATTCGTTGGATTCCGTGGAGCTTGTTATGGCCTTGGAAGAGGAGTTCGGTATTGAGGTTTTGGATGAAGACGCAGAAAAATTGAAAAAAGTTTCTGATATAACTCAGTATATACACAAAAAGTTGAATGAAAAAAAATAACGTCATCTATTTTATTTTGGGTGCAGTTGCAATCGTTTTGTTGCTGATCTTTTTTTTATCTTTTTATGTATATCCTTCAGCTAGAAAAATTAACTTTTTCTTTCTTCCAACTATTCTTATTCCTATTACTTTCGCTGTTATGTTTGCCTTATATCCTTTCCGTAAGCAAGGAACGAGCCCTGACCGATTTGGAGGAAAAGTTGGAGATATAATTCTCATTATTTTGGCAACGGGCATTATTTTTTGTTCAACAGTTCAAGCATGGTACTTAATCTTTACACCAATGAAATAAACTGATATTTTTTAAAGTATTGAGAAGACCATTAAAGAAACAATTAGAAAAAAAGGTGTAAGGATGAGCGATAGCGAAACCGCTTTTGGCAGTGCAGAAAAAGCGAATTTTGAAAGAATTGAATTTTTATCCGGCGGATCACCTTTAAAAGGGAAGGTCTATAAACCTGCAGAATTAGAGCGGTGTAAAGGGATTGTTATTTTTACACACGGACTAGGATATTGTGATCGACAATATGACATTGATGGAAAATACTTTGCCGATAACAATTATTTGATGCTGACTTACAACTTGAGAGGTCACGCAGGGACGCCTGGCGAATGGACATTGCAAAATTCAGTTGATGATTTGATAGCAGGAATTGATTTTCTTGTACGGAAGTATGATTTTGAAAATAAAGAGCGCATATGCGTGATAGGTCATAGCACGGGCGCTCTCATCACATTATTAGCTTCTCTCAAAGACAAACGAATCAAATTTGGCAGTGTGGTTACTACAGTAACTTGTTTAACGGATTCTTATCTTCATTGGTTCAAAAGTGGATTCAATCAAGAAGTAAAAGAGTTTTTTAAATCCAAGGGGATTCTTCCTCCTATTATCGAAAAATTTATGGACGATACACAAATGATTGAATTGTATCGGCAAGGCAGAATTCCAAAGGAAGAATTAGAGATTCCGCACCGATATGGTTTGCTGAGATCGCAAAGTTGGAATCGTTTCTTTCATGAAATTGCATATTCAGTAGATGTGATTAAAAGCGCAGATCAATTCACCTTGCCTTTGTTAATGTTCCGCGGAGAATATGATGAGGTAATGGATGTTCATAAAACAAATGAGCTATATGAGCGGCTCAATAAAAAGGTGCCTTCAAAATTGTACGTTACAAATTCAAAAAACCATTTTCATAATGACAAATGGAATATGATTCAATCTGAAACATTGAAGTTTTTTGATGAGTTTTGTGATTTCAGCATAAAGCGAGGAAATATTAAAAATAAAGAAATCTTGATTGTAGATGATGATGCTTTATTCCTGAAGTCGCTTCGTAAATTATTGGTGGATAAAGGACAATTTTCCAATGTAACAGTTGCAAGCAGTGGTTTGGGCGCGTTGGATAAAATTTCTGAACTCAAAAGGGAAAAAAATAGAGAATTTGATTTAATTATTACAGATATTCGCATGCCTGGTTTGGATGGTATTGGAACTATAAAACGGATGAAAGAAATCGTTAAAGGATCTAGCGGACAACAAAGTTCAGTGATCTTTATGACGGGCTATGCAGATCAACGGGCGGAAGAGGAAGCTAAAGCATTGGGTTATATTGATTATCTCCATAAGCCGTTTGATAACGATGATTTTCTAGCAACGATTGAAAAGAATTTAAAATGATAAAGAGAATCCTGGCAAAAGCTGAAGATTTCTGGTATCGAGTTATTTTGAAGAGTCTTTTAAAAACGTCGAAACTTGGGCATGGGTTTGTGGTTACCGGCGCTGAAGCTGGTACAAACTTTGAACATATTTATGATAACCAACCCAAAGGTTCTTTTATTATTGGTAAATATATAGATAAAGCCTTATTGAATTTACCAGCTGTGAAATCTACCCGTGGACGCAAGGACGATATAAAAAAAGTTCTATGGAATGAAATTTACAACAATAAGCAAGCAGGAATAAAAACACGCGTGTTGGACCTAGCTTCAGGCGGCGCAAGATATTTGAGGGAATTTGCAAGTGAGCATCAAGAGGGTCTCATTGAATCCATTTGTATTGACAAAGATAAATCGTGCGTGCGGCTCGGCGAGGATCTATCAAAAAAGGAAGGGTTAAAGAACATCAAATTTCTTAGAGGAAATTTGTTCCATGCTGGCCATCTCAAAACTTTTGCAAAAAAAATAAGTTGGAAACCGGATATTGTGATAGCTTCGGGTCTTCTTATTTATTTTAACAATCAAACGGTAGAAAAAATGATACGAGAAATATATGACATTTTGAATCCAAATGGCTTGCTTATATTTACTTCGTACGAACAGCTTAATACGAGAAAATTAATGAGAAAAACTATGGCGACATCGTCTGGTGAAGAGTGGGTTCTGTATTATAGAAAACCGGAATATTGGCGATCATTGCTTTTCGAAATTGGATTCAAGAATGTTTTTATTTTTAGAGACCAATGGGAAATGAACAATATTTGTACAGCGCGGAAATGAATAGCTGTCCATGCTAGATCAGATTACAGTTTTCGGGATTATCAGTCTTATCAATTGTTTTACCTGCCTTTTTATCGGCTCGTTTCTCTACTTAAAGAATAGAAAGAGCCACGTTAATTTCTCCTATTTTGCGTTTGACGCTTGCATTGCGTTTTATGCATTCTTTTATTTTCTCTGGCAATCTTCGAGTGACTTAAAATGGGGAATCGTCTTCTTTAAGTGGTGTATTGTTGGCGTAGTTTTGATTAATAGCGCTTTTGTTCAGTTTGCGTTTGTTTTACTCGGTATAAATAGAGAATATAAGAAACAGCTCGCTTTTGTTCATCTTGTTAATGCATTTTACTGTTACGCGGCGCTTTTCTTATTTTATGATGATTGGAAAGTTAAGTATTCCTACGGCCTCTGGCCCATTCCTTCAGGAGTTTTCCATACCTACATAATATGGTGGTTCTCGCAGGTCATTTATTGCTTCAACTTGGTCTATAAAAAGGGAATTTTATTGTCAGAAGGAAAGGCGAAAAAGCAGTATCAATGGATATTTTGGGCAACCTTAATTGCGTACACTGGCGGGGCTACGAATTGGTTGGTTTGGTATAACATTAATTTTCCTCCATACCTGAATTCCGGCATAGCCATTTATACGATTGTGCTGGCGTATGCAATTTTTCGTCACCAGTTGCTCGGCATTGATGTAATTGTTAAGAAGACCTTGGTGTTTGCAGGATTAGCTTCTTTCGTATTTGGCGCTTTTGCAGTAGCCACTTTTCTTGTCAAAGAAGTCTCAAATCGATATTTCCCGCTCGGCAGTACCTACGCAAATTTTTTAAGCATTTTTATTGTAATCATTGGCTATGAACCTATTAGGAAGTTTCTTGTAAATGCTACGGATCGTTTTCTTTTTCAGAAAAAATCTAATTATGCGAAAGTTTTGAGAGAAACCAGCAAAGATATAGCATTAGCTACCAGCCTTAGTGAGCTTACTCGAAAAATTATTGCGGTATTAATACGAAAAGCTCGGACAAAGAATGTAGCAGTTTTCATTCGATCAGAACATAACGACCATTTAGAGCTTAGGGGATGTTATGGATACGGCGGTAAAGACGCAAGGCCAGAGGAAACAATACGCATGGAGGGCCCATTAATTAACTGTTTGAGCCAGCGGCAATCACCGCTCACAAGGTTGACAGTTGAGGAAGAAATTATATCTACAGCAGATAAGATCCATCGAGCCACATTCAATCAAGTTCTTGAAATATTTAAAGTTCTCAAAGCTGAAGTTATTGTTCCAAGTTTCATGGGAGCTTCAACTAAAGATTCAAAGGAAAAGCACTCCTCTCTGAAGCTTCAAAGCGTTTTAGTGCTCGGTGCAAAGAAATCAGATGAAGATTACTATGAGGAAGATCTTGATATGCTTGCCACGCTGGCGCAGGAGCATGCGATTACGTTTGAAAACGTTCGACTATTTGATGAAGTTCTTATAGAGCGCGAGGCGAGAGTTCAAGCGCAGTCTCAAGCAAAAATGGGAGCTTTCGCAAAATCCATAGCTCACGAAATCAAGAATGCGCTCGCGGGTCTATATGGCCCTGCTCAATTTATGACATTATATGGATATGAAGATTTAAAGAAGAAGATTTTTGAGCCACACCTAATTGGGAAGTTGCCGTCTAATACTGAGAAGAAATTTCTAGATATTCTAGAAAGAATGAAACAAGAGGGTGATAAAATCCTTTCTAAATCGGATGAAATTCGTACTATCGCATTAACGGTGCAAGGCACGCTTTCGTCAGACGAAGAAGAGTTTGGAGAGTTTGATTTTAAAGTGGTGTGGGATGCCGCAGTTGTAGCGGCCAAGCCGGGGCATTATAAATTAACACGAAATGTAACTGAGCGTGTCCGACCTTTTGGTAATGTGGTTCTTATCCAACGCGTGCTGGTTAATTTAATTAATAACGCTGCCGAAGCGATGCACGGCCAGAAAAATTCCGAAATAGTATTCAGAGGCAGTTATCAAGAAATTGAGGGCAAGAAAGTAGCTTCCTTTGAATTCTCAGACAACGGCCCGGGAATATCGAAGGAGATATGTAATCGCATATTTGATCAAGGATTTTCCACGAAACCAAAACCTAAATCTACTGATATTGAAGCTCCTGGACACGGACAGGGCCTTTGGGTTTGTAGGCATGTAATAGAGGAGATTCATAAAGGAAAGATCTGGGTAGAAAGCGAGTTGGGGCAGGGAACTGTCTTTAAATTTTGGTTACCTTTGGTAAAGACGGATAGGACATCCTAAGTTAATTATTTTTTTTGACGTTAATAATAAACAATAACGTTTAAGAGCTTAATATGCAGCAAACAACACAGGCTGAAAAAATAAGAGTATTAATTATTGATGATGAAATTGATATTCAGAGCGTATTGAAAGAAACTCTTGAATATGAAGGTTTTCAGGTTGACACTGCAGCCTCGAGTGAACAGGCTAAGAAATATTTGGATCATACCATTTACAAACTCATCTTAGTTGATATTAGATTAGAAGGATCTTTGAGTGGTGTCGACGTTGTCGAATTATGCAAATCTATTCCCAGTAAACCGAAAGTGGCGGTGATTTCAGCAACGCCGTACAAACTTCTAAAAAGTATGTTTGAAGAGCGTGGATTAATCTTTTCAATTGTGGATTATTTAGAAAAGCCAAATGACTTAAAACCTGATGTTTTCATGAAAGTCGTCAGAAATATTTTAAAAGATGATCTGGAGAAAAAATGAGCGATAAACAAAGCACGATATTGATTGTTGATGATGATAAAGTCGTAATCGAACAATTGGTTACCCATTTCAGACGGCGGAATTACGAGCCGATAGCCACTGCCAATCCTACAATAGTAAACCAGACTCTTGAGGCTTACAGAGTTGATTTAATACTGTTGGATTTACGAATGGAACGGCTGAACGGCTATGAAGTACTTAAGAAGCTTCGTGATAACAAGATCAACATACCCGTACTCATTATTACCGCTTACTATCATGATGAAAAAGAAAAGCTAAAAAGCGTTGGAATTACGCAAGAAGATGTTATTGAAAAACCTTTCAGGGATTTCTCGAAGATTGAAGTTGCTATTAATCGAAAGCTTAATAGAGTTATTTCTCCGCAGGGGTTTCAAAGCGACTACGAAGATGAGATTTATTATGACAACAAAACTAAAGTCGTGCTCGTGGATGATGAGATTGAACTAAATGATCTTTTGAAAGAGGTTTTGGAAGCAAGGCGATATCATCTTACTATTTTTACCGATGGCAAAAAGGCATATGAATACATGCAAAACAATGAATGCCATGTGGCCATCATTGACATGAAAATTCCCGGAATGGATGGACAGAACTTGATTAAAGAGCTCATGGTTAAAAAGCCGAACTTAAAAATTATCCCCATTTCGGCATCCTATGCGAAGGAAATGAAAGCGCTCCTTCAGGGCGTGGGTTTTCCTCCGGATAAACTAGTCGAAAAGCCTTTTGACATTCCGACAATGGTAGAGCAAATCAAGGTTTATGCCACGGAACTGGGCGTGCTTGGAAGTTCTAATTAGAATTGAATTGCAGGATAGGTCGTAAAAATGCCCCTCATTTGGTCTCCCGCAGGATTTCTCAGCAAGTAGCCTAAGCTTCCATCAAAATAAATGCTCTCGCCTTTTAAGAGCGTCAAAGCGCTTCTTCGTTTTCCTACCGTTACTTCAAGCTCTCCCTCTTCGACATAAAGAGCTATCATCGCTTTATCTTTTCGCTCCAGACTCTTTTTTCCACCGTTTTTTCCTTCAATCATAAGCTCTCCAAAGAAATACTCACTGTTGACGTTTGGCGGTACTGCGGAATAAATCTTTAAACCATGATAGGCGGTATAATCAATAACTGCTCGGCTAGATATAGTCGAAAGTGATATCGGCTTTTCTTCCTCATGGTGACACCACTTGAGAAACTCTTCCATGGAAACGCCAATCCCGCAAAGTAAATCTTCAATTTTCTCCCAGTGAAGAACGGAGGAGCCCTTTTTCAGTTTCATTAATTTTGCAATTTGCTGATGATCAAGGGAATCTGTCAGATCGGCAAGATGTTTGACCGCTATTAAAGAATTTAGACGACCTGATTTGTACTTTCGAATGCACTCAATGCCCTTGGCAATATCAATCGACTCGATTTTCTTGTTAGGAAATTCAGCCTTAGATTTCATATCTGAAATACGCGTTATCAAATAAATGACCGCTGCATTGTCCTCATCGTCATTGACAATCGTGTGGGGAAAGAAGCCGTCGAGTAGAAAGCCCTGATTGGTAGTCACGGTCGATTCTGTGCCGCCATAGTGAATTTTAATGTGAAACCCTGATAGCACAAATCCTAAAACATGATGATGCGCACCTGCGCTCAATTTCTCCAAGGAACGTTTAGGCGGCAGTACAATTCGACTCACAAAAAAGTCCTTCTTTGTATTGATTGGTGGAGAGCAGGGGGTCATATCGAAGTTCTTGAATTGAAGCCTTAAGCTTTCATGCCATTCGTCTGGCGAGCGCTTTCTCTTGCGAATGCCTTTTATGACGGCCGGAGCTTTCTTTTTAAAAACGAAATAATTAGCGGGGTCACGCTCACGTCCTAATAGTATTAAATCATCCACTGTGACACCCAATGTGTTGGCGCACTTTTCAAGATTAGTCACCGTGGTAGCTTGTTGGTGGTCATTTTCAATCGATTTTAGAGTTGCCTCATTCATGCCTATGGACTTGGCAAAGTCCATTTGGCGGATCCCCTTATCTACACGCGTTTCCTTAATAATAGAGCCCACTAAAGAACGCCTTAATTGAGGAAATTGCGCTAACTCCTGCTTATATTTACCCAGAATCTCACTATACATGCGGCCTCAATAAATAATTATTCAAATCATAACCCAGGATTTTAAGGTGATTTACCCTCTAAATACCAAGTATACACACAGTTACGAAGGATGTCAAAAATAGATATAAATATGTCAAAAACTATCTTAAGCCTGATACTTGACTCCTTAAAAAGGAGCGGTTATGGTTTGCTCAGTAGAAGGAAAAGGCGATGAAAGTGAGAGTAAAAGAGATGAAATATCAGGATAGTAAAAATAGAGAAAATATCAATATAAAGCAACTTGAGGAAAACTTCAGGATGCAGGCAAAATCGGTATTAGGTATTGCTGATGAGCAATTGATAGCCAGTATTTTAATGCGGCAGGAAGAAACCTTAGCTCAAGAGAATAGGCGCCTCATGCAGGAACATCATAACTCGGGGCACGCTCTGTGGTTTCTCGCAATGGTGGTATATGGGATTACGCACAATAGTTCTAATTTCTCAACTGAGAAGAAATCCTTTAAAACACTCGCTCACTTAATATGCCTGAAGGAATTCATTTCATACGATGAAGTTAACTTGAGAAAGATGATTGTGGAGCTAATCGAGGCGATTCAAACCAAATCTCCGCACGATCACAACACTTGGACAGACTTTATTTATAAACACTGGAACGCAATTGTGAGTCTCGCAGAGCACTATGGCCATCGAGAAAAGTGCTTTCCACATTCAGAGTACGGGAAAATTTGTGCAATTATTCACAAGAAAGAAGGTAGCGTCCAATGAAACGTAAATTAACTTTAAAGAAGCTGTTAAACCGAAATATGCGCTGGATGCGGATTTATTTGATACGCGTAAGGCGCGTTGAGCAAGAAGTGGGCGCTCGTTTAGAACCTTGCTGATATGAAGGGAATGTAGTCAAAGGCAAAACAGCCGTAAGGCTGCGGCGCAAAGCCATAGGGTCCAAAAAGATTGACGGATAGCCGGTTACCTACGATTGAGATGTCAAATAGGTAACCGGTTTTTTATTTGACGAAAGAGTGACTTATTAAAGACTTATTTTCAGATTTATCTCGTGTGACAAGATATTCATCTACCGTGAGTAGAGAAACATGAAATTTTGGAAGATTGTATTAGATCTTTGAGGGAATTGTAGCTTAAGGTTTTTATGGCGAAAAGAACAGGTGTTCCTGGGAGCATGCGAATCTCTTGGTCGGGGTCCATGCTCCCTAGCCATAGCCTGTTAAATAATAGCCGGCAAGTTCGCTATTTGCAAATTACGGTTTGACAAAGTTGAATCATCAAATATAATCAGTTTGCTTCGCAGTAAAGACTCCGACCAAGATAGAACAATTCAGATAAATTTTGAGTAAATCCAAAGGGAAGTTTTGCATTTGAAGTAAGTTAAAGATTTTTTAAACGACCGACTGTCAGACCCCGACCACACAGGCCGGGGTTTTTCTTTTTTTAGAAAGGATGGCCGGGAAATGGCAAACAGCCTTAATGATAGCAGTAGAGCGGTGAGTTCATTGGAATACAAAGTTTCAATTGAACTCACAGAAAGTCTGCCTTACCGCATTAAGAAAGTATGTGAAGGCATTCTAATTGAACTAGAAAAGGCAAAAATGGGCAGCCTATCGATCATATCTTTCCAGGTCATGTCGTCGAAATTATTACAATTTGCTGAGGAAGCTGATACGCAGTCAGCGTCTGGAGGGCTTTTGAGAAATCTCGCTGATGTAATGCCTTTCATAACGTCCGCAAACAGCCGGCGCATCTCAATCGCAGAAAGCATCGCGCGGGCCGTCTTGGCTCGCTTTGAATCAGAGAGATATTCCTTCGGGGTGACATCAAAGTGTGTCAAGTCGTGTCATGCAGTACCGGATTTTCTTTCGCAGCGCATGCGTTCAGCTTCGCTTGTCAGTAATGTTAAAGCGCTGAACCGTGCGTCCGGGCAAAGACGCAGGGAGGTTCATTAAGCAATGAAGCCATTAAGCAGGACGGCAAAGAAACTTTTAATCGTGGATGACCTAGAGGGGGTTCGAGAAGTTTACACAGAACTCTTCAATCCATATTTTGAAATCAAGGCTGCTGAGCGCGGAGAAGAAGCTCTGGAATTATTTCATTCATTTCAGCCTGATGTGGTCTATTTGGATATTCATCTCGAGGGAACAAGTGCATCATTACAGGGCCCAGCTCTTCTTCGTTTGATGAAGATGAAGCGGCCTGGTGTTCTGATCTGTATTATCTCATCCGATTCATCACGCGAGGACGAATTGATCCAGGCTGGAGCCGATGCCTTTTTCGACAAAGATCCATCAAGAGGCCAGCTTTTTGATTTCCTGATTGCTAGGGGATTGCTTGAGGTTGTGCAAGATCTAACGAGGAATGGACCGTGTTCATGAAGCGATATAATAAGGCATTGTTCAAAATGACCACTACCGCAATATTGCTCATTTTACTTTTTCCCCAGGAGCTGAGGTCAACAGTTGCTCCAATCTACGAATGGGTGAACGCAGTAAAGCATCAAGCGCCAGCTCTTAAGGAAGAAATTGCCCATGAACTCGCCATGAGGAGCGCTCGGCAAGCAGCTAAACGTGAAGCGTTGCCTGCGATTAAGGTTTTTGCTGAATACGCTCACGTGCAAAGCGAGTTGGATTCTGGATTTTTGAGCAATATTCGAGCGGAGGTCCCCATTTTCAATAAAACAAGGGACTATCTTGGAGCCAAGACCGCAACTTTGGATGAGCAAATCTATACGAGCCAAAGAACCAAAGCGCAATTAGAACGGCTTTTTGAAATTCGCTCTAATTATGCAGAACTCCAATATCTTTTCAATGTCATGCCTCTTTTACTTGAAAAACAAGAAATCATGAATCAAATGGTTGATAGTGAGACCAGGCTTAATGTAGAGAAAATCAAGCCCTTAGACGACTTGGGTCAGTTCTATCAAGAGAAGATTATGTTTGACCAAACATTAGCCTTAGCACAAGCAAGGTTTGAAACACTTAAATCGAGAATGACTTATGCCTCGGGCACGAATAATCAAACCCTTGATTTTACAAGTCTAAGTCAAGAAATTCTCCCAAATGCACCGGAAGAGGACATGGCTCATTGGGTGAATACTGCTGTCTTGAGCAACCCCGAAATCTTAAAGCTTGAGCTTGAAGTAAAGAAACATGAAATTCAGGTCAGCTTAGCAAAAAGAGAATATTTACCAGAGGTTTCAGCTGTTTCCACTTACGCAAGAGACCCGCGTTTTGTCAGGAATGAAAACCAAATTTTCGCCGGTGTTCAGGTCAGGCTTGACCTTTGGAGTTTTGGGGCTAACTGGGAGAGAATCAAAGAACAAAAGGCATTGCTGGAAGAAATTGAAGCGACGCTTGAGAATAAAAAAAAGGAATTGGCTATTCGAGTTGAGGAGTCCTTCCGTGATTATCTGGCCGCCTACATGGCGTTCAAAGCGTATGAAAATCACCGCGAATTTCAGAAAAAAGCCATGCAAAGCTGGGAGCAGCGTTTTGAAAGCGGTGAAGTGTCTAGGCGGGAGCGCTCGTTTGCGAGAGCGCGCTTCTTAAATGTTGAAATTGCTTTTGAAAACGCAAAAAAAGAAGCGCTACAGAAAGAGGCGGGATTTCACAGTATGGTCGGAATCATCATTCCCGAAACGAGAGGCATTGCATGATCCGTTTAACTGCTAACCCAAAGTTTCACACAAGCGTGGTTATTTATCTTTCAGGCATGATTTGTGTTTGGTGTGTTCTGGTCTTGCCCGTTCTTTTTCAATTGCGAGTCGAGGAAGGAAGAGAGCTTTACGCTTTTCTCTGGTGTTTCGGTTATGCGTTTCTTTGCATCACAACATCCTATTGCTTTACAACCTATGCGGGATATTTCTTTATTAAAGCGCCAAAAGCCTTACCAGAACTTGAGCGGGTGCCGGAAGGCATATCAGTTGCAATTGCTTGCCCCATTCGGAATGAAGAAGTAGGACTTTACGAACGCTTAGCTTATTCACTTAATGGGAATATTGACACCTATATCGATGTCTGGCTGCTTTCTGATTCTGATTCCGCACAAGAAGAAAGAGAGCTGGGAGTAGTTGGTCGGCTGAGAGAAAAATACCCGGATGCCAAAATCTATTACCGCAGGCGTCAAGACCATAAACATTTTAAGCCCGGCAACTTGGCAGAATGGCTCTTCTGTCGGGGAGGTAGGCAGTATGACTATTTCTTTATCCTGGATGCTGACTCTCTTGTATCTCCCCGAACTGTGGAACGGCTTGTAAAAAAGGCAGAACACCCGGATAACTGGGATATTTGGCATTTTCAGTGCAAAACCTCAATTATCCACGACTTTACGCATTTTGCTCATATGCAGAAAATCGCGCTCGATATCTATGAGCGTCTTGTGTTCCCGACCATTTATGGAATATGCGGCCAGTGGATTTCTTACGGCCATAGTAATCTCGTGAATACAAAAGGATTTCTGATCGCGATGCCACCTACAGATGAATTGAGCCATGACGTTTGGGACGCCGCAGCGCTTGACCGTGTGGGTTACCGGTCGGTAATTGTCACCGATGTCGTCGTATACGAGGAGGCGCCGGCCAATGATCTTGTGGCCAGGAAGCGTGATAAGAGGTGGGCGCAGGGAAGCTTGAGCGCTTTGAAACTTTTAGGCGACAAAGAAGTTTCAGTAATTCAGCGGTTCTTTGTTTTTCAGGGCGCCGTTCAATACATTAATAACGTTGTATTCTTAATCTGGATTTTGATTCAATTCTGGAATATGGTCTCATGGGATCACAATGCGCTTAACTTTCCAGTAAATGTTCAAATCGGTTCGTTCGCCGTTAATCAAACGCTTCTTTTCACAACCCTATTTTCTATGGTCACTTTCTTGGGGCATCCATTCTTAGTTGCCAGGACGAAGAAAGACTTTAAGGACTACATCTCCATGATTCTCTTTTCAAACTTAGTGATGGTCAATAATCTAGTGAACGGAACCTTAAATGTATTGTCGCTTTTTGTGTCACCGCTCAAATCCTGGGTTCCTATGGAAAAAGACCCATTTGCTCAGCATGAGATTCTCAATTTGATACGCAAAACAATACCGGCGAGCTTGTTTTCTCTTCTGCTGATTCTGATGGCGCTGCGCACTGATCATATCTGGTGGCTTGTATTCACAAGCCCTATGATAATCGGCGGGCTATTAAGCCCGGCGATTTGTTGGTGGGGTGGAAAGCCAAGGCGGCTAGGTTCGAAACCAATTCAAACTGAGTTAAAAGATCGGGATTTAAAAGTTGTTGAAGAGGCGCTAATTTCAGCATGACAATGGAAAGGAATTATTGAGAACAATGCCCAAACATAATCCAAGAATTGAAGCCGGTATCCGGGCGCTTGAAGAGGAAATGAGAGAGCGCTACGGGGAGCATGGCCAAAACGGCGGGAATGGAAGCGAGCCGAGCGTTCTCACGCCGCCTGAAGATAAAGTGTACCGGAGTTACGAAGTCCCGATATTTTGGAAAAAAACAGCGAAGCATCTCAAGTTAGCGGGAGCTCTTCTTCTGCTTTATTTTCTATTTTTCCCCGTTTCACTCAGTTTTCCGCTCAATGGAAAATTGATTGCCCGCGAGATGCGCGTCATTGATTCCAAATTGGATGGCGAACTTGTTTCAGTTTTTAAATCAGGAGGAGAGGCCGTAGAAGAGGGCGAGGTGATCGGGCGGATTTCCAGCCCTGCGCTTCACGGTGAGAAAGTACGTCTGGAAGCAGAGATTGCAATTCTCCAAACAGAGCTTGATGGTATTCAAAAATCTTTTGAAGCCGGGCAGAGGCAATTCGATACTTACAAACGTCTATACGAGGAAGGCGACCTTGCGCGGCTTAAATTTCAAGACGAGGAAATAAAATTAAAGGAACTTGAAAACCGTTTTGCCGTTAAAGAAGCTGAGGCGAATGAGCGGAAAATAAAGCTGTCAAATTTGGAGAAAAAATTGGAAGCTGAGGTGATCAAAAGCCCAATCACGGGTGTTATCACTTCTTCCATTCAAGAGAAACTGAATTCTTTATTCAAAGAAGGCGAGCAAATCGCGGAAATAGCTTATGGCGGCATGCGTTTTGAGTTCAGGGTCAAAGAGCAGGCTGTGCGCGCAATTCAAATCGGGCAAAAGGTTAAAATTAAACTTGATGCTTTTCCTGGTAAAAGAATCGAAGGCAATGTGGATGATATTCGTCCAATCGTGATTGAAGATAATCCAAAGCCGTGGGAAAAGGTTTATAATGCCCGTATTTTAGTATCTGCCCATACGCCGCTTCCGGGTGAAGCACGTGTCGGCATGAGCGCAAAGTCACAAATACTGCTTAAACAGAGAATGAGCCGGTTTATGATGTGGTTTCAGAATTTATTCTAAAGGATGTGCCGGGAGAATTTGATGGCAAAAGAATATGTTACAGCGATTCTAACTATTTTATTATTTTTAACGGGAGGCGTTGAAATGAGCACGGTTTTTGCGGAAGGGAGCGCGGCAGAAAAAATGAATTTAAACATAGAGGATCTGGACTATCTAAAACGAATTGAGAAATCGACATTTCGCGGATTTGGGAAGCTAATCGACCCTGCGACACAATTTCCGGTTGATATTGCGTCGATTTCAACCGGAGACGTTGTCATTGATTACAAAAATCAATATTTTAACAAAACGTCGCCTACCAATATTGGACTGGGTTTTCTCTACCTAGTGCTCGCCAAAGAAAGAGCAGAACTTTCCCAAAAGGACGCCTACAAGCGCGCTCTTCAAATGATGGATACGCTTGAAAAATTAGAAACTCACGAAGGATTTTTATTCAATTGGTACTACTTAGACGGCAGAAAAAATAGTGTTCCGAGAGTATCGCAAGATAGGTTCATTTCCTCGCTCGATAATGGTGACATGGATATTTGCCTCATGGCTGCAGCGGGAGCATTTTCCGGGACTGAACTTTCCGAAAGAATAGATGCTTATCTTGAGAAAAAAGACTATCACTTCTTCTTTGATAAAAATCCAACTAACGCTTCGAGCGGCATGATCAGCGTTGGGTATGATGAAGCAAAAAAACGCTATCACGCGGCCGATTATTCCATTTTCAATATAGAAGGCCGTATGACTGTCTTAATTTCAATTTTAAAAGATGGGATTCCCGATTCGGCATGGATGAATATGTCCCGGCTTGTCAAAAGCTACACGATTTTAGATGGCAAGAAGATCTCAGTCGTTGCGCCGTGGGGCGGAAGCCTTTATGAAACGCTCTTCGCTGATGAAATTATCGGCGGCTATAAGATTGCGCCAAAAGCGTTTTACACAAACGCCTTTAATATGATTCAAATCCACCAGGACTATGGAAAACGAGTTTCGAAGTCAGGGATATGGGGATTTTCCAATGGTGAAGTTCCCGCGGAAAACAAATATGAAATGGCGGGTGTTCCCGAAATTGCCTACAACCGTTTCCCGGGAGAATTCGTTACTATTTATTCCGCATTTCTTTCTCTAAGGTATGCACCCAAAGCAGTCATTCAAAATCTGAAAAATATGGAAGAACTCAATCCAAAAGCGTTCAATTATCAATACGGTTTTACGGATTCCATGGATCCCAAGACGGGCACAATCAATAAAAACATTTTAAGCCTCGATAAAGGCATGGAGCTTCTTTCTATTGGGAATTTCATGAGTAAACTCAAAGCAGGAAAGGAAATACCAGACTTTCTCTGGCTATACTTCAAGCACAGAGGCTGGGATGAAAAAGCGAAGTCGCTCATTCAAGCAGAAGAACAGAACCCATCCTTTCAGGCGATAGCACAGCACGGAGAGCAGTTACGGCCAGCTGCGTCGAAAAATACGAAGCCCATCGACTTGATGGAGGCGAGGCAAGATATAGGAACTTTCTATGAACCCGATCGGGCAGCGGCCGCATTTAAGCTTATCGATTCAGATGAACCGGGCAAGCAGATAATTCAAATCCATTACGATGTTACTCAACGATACAGCTTCGCGGGACTTTATATCAAGCTGGATCAGCTTGATATAACGGATCACGAAAAGATTTCGTTTCAAATAATGGGCGACAAAGAAAAAGGTTTCCCAAAATCAGTGAAGGTCGAGCTTAAGTCGCTGGGAAAATATGTTGCTTTTGAACATGTTTCGGTGAGTGGTGAGTGGATTGAAAAGGAAATCACACTGCCGCCAGGAAATAAAATAATTGATGAAGTCGCTTTTGTTTTTGAAAATGCAGCGTCTTTAACATATCCAACAGGTGTGATTCTTATACGCTCATTGGCCGTCCTTCCTAAACCAGCCAAATCATTACCGTAAGACTGGTGTGTAGATTCTACCTACCTTTTCTCTGAAAGGTAGATCGCCAATCAATTCATTCTACAGATAATCGGCTTAGTATTTTATAAAACTTTTGCAAGGCTTTGTCTAAAATATATCTAGTGTGGGTAGATATTTGACTACTGTGAGTAGATAAATGAATAAAAAGGAAGGTAATCAATTGCACTAATAAAAAGGTTGGTCTAAATTTGAGTCAGTAGCAGAAAGTGTGGTTCTCAAAAAAAAAGAGGGCACGGCACACTTTCGCGAAAGAAACCCTGTGACAGGAATCAACGCTACTCATGCACCAATGCCCCCAAAAAAGGGTTGTTGATGCAGAGTAGGTCTTGGTCACAGGGTTTCTTTCTTTTCCACCCAAAATAAAGGGCGGACATAACAAAATGAACCTTACAAGACCTCTCTTTAAAAAAGAAAGGTACTAAGTTCGTAACATGAAAGAGCGGTTTTCAAGCGGCTGTATTTTAATTCGGTTCATGTGGTTTGACAATGGCTTTTAAACAACTATACAAAAAAGGAGGTGCCACGAGAAATGGAGACCCCAGAAATCAAAGTCGCTGATTTTCTTGGTGAAGTAGATTTTGGCGAGGTGAGAATCAAGATCATTAATAGCCAACTTGCTATTGTCCCGAGTCAGCGCATTGAAAGACCCGGCAAATTTGGTGTCCGCGCCGAAATCATTGTGGACAAACCAATTCGGCTCGTACTTTAGTCAAGAACCGATTGCCAAGCTGTAAAGATGTTGGCTTAACGCTGGAGGCAGGAGAGGGGCCGGCTCTTTGATTTTGATCAGAGAGAAGCCCCTCTCTAAGGTTGCTGGCCAGGCATAAGAGGCATCTGAGAATAAAAGATTTCATTTCTCAGACCCTATGCCAAAACAATTTAAAAAGTTTTCACCAGAATTAAAACGCTTAATTGAGGAACAGGAACGCGACCAGTCTCATTCGCATGAATTTTCCGAAAAGATTGATCCGCGATCTCCCGTTCTGTTCCACAATCTTACTGCGTGCCAAAAGGCGTCCTTCATTCTGTCTCTTTTTATGAAGCGGAGTGAAATTGCCGAGGCCATGAAGATAAGGCCAAAGACCGTCAATAAGCATATTGAAAACGGACTGAAACGCTTGCCTGACGATATGCGTGAGCAATATGAAAGTCTTAAGAAAATTAAAACGCATCACAGCGACCACTGGCTTCTTTTCGCATCAAGCAGATCAAAAGAATAATCCCTTCACCTATTGGTAATTTTGAACTCTTGTCGTAAAATGGTTCAATTACGACATTCCATCAACAAAAAATAATTGAAGTACTTTAACCTATCTATAAGAGGGCCAAGCCATGATCGAAACAAAATTCTTAAACATGCGTGAAGCTGGGCAATATATTGGCCAGTCGTATCGTTGGATGCAGCGTAATTATGTGAATTTAATTAAACATGGCGTTAAAACTTTCCGCGTTCCAAAGGATTCAATAAAAGGCCATCTCCGATTTCACAAAGATGATTTAGACAAATATATGGAGTCTTGCCTAATTTCAACTAATTTTGAAATGGTTTAAGCGGCAAAAGTTATTATCAGGCAAACCGAAAGTCTAAATCATGTGCGGACGGTATTCACTTACAGTAGATAAAAAGAAACTTCTCGGGGAGTTTGGCTTCCAAGCAGAACACCTCAAAAGCTTTGCACCTCGCTACAACATTGCACCTTCGCAGCCCGTTCTGGCTTTGACCACACAAGAAGCAAAACCTAAACTAGAACTTTGTCATTGGGGCTTAATTCCGTCGTGGGCGAAAGACCCGGCGATTGGCGCTCGGATGATCAACGCCCGCAAAGAAACTGTTGCCGAGAAACCAAGTTTTCGCTCACCATTCAAAAACAGGCGATGCCTTGTTTTAGCGGATGGATTTTATGAGTGGAAACAAGAGGGTAGCGCCAAGATTCCTTACTATATTCATTTAAAGTCCGGCGCACCGTTTGGTTTTGCGGGGCTTTGGTCTCATTGGCAAAATAAAGATGGTAGCGAACTTCTTTCGTGTACGATTATCACGGGTGAACCTAACGATCTGATGAAATCGATCCACAATCGCATGCCGATGATTATCCCAAAGAAAAATCGCGAGCTTTGGCTGGATCACTCTCGATTTGAATCGGACAAACTGCTCAAATTGCTGGAACCTTATCCGTCCGATGAGATGGAAGCTTATGCGGTCTCGCGGACAGTAAACAATCCCATAAACGATCTTGCCGAGTGTGTTTCACCAAGCTCTAATTAGCTTTTCTTGACAGAGGACGTTCGTCCGCTTATAATTCTGACCCATGAGTAAGCGGATTGATTTCAACGTTGTCATTTCTAAGTTCAAGACCTTTTACTCAAAGAATAAACGCCTTCCAAGTTTTTCTGAAATTCAAAGTCTCCTGGGCTACTCTTCAAAGGGCGGCGTTTCCCGTTTGATTGATCATTTGGTAGAAAAAAGTATTGTCAAACGAGATGCAACAGGGCGCCTTATTCCAACGCATTTTTTTGAGGGAGGTCTCAGGCTTTTGGGTTCAGTCCAAGCAGGATTTCCATCACCTGCGGAAGAAGAGTTAATCGACTTAATTTCCCTTGATGAATTCCTGGTTCAGAAGAAAGAAGCCAGTTTTCTGGTGAAAGTAACCGGAGATTCCATGGTCGATGCGGGGATTATGCCTGGTGATTTAGTCATTGTAGAAAAGGGGAAAGACCCCAAGCATCAAGATGTGGTGATCGCGCAAGTGGACGGCGAATGGACCATGAAATATTATTTAAAAAAAGGAAGAGATGTAATTTTAAAAGCTGCCAATAAAAAATATCCCCCGATTACTCCCAAAGAAGAACTGGTTGTTGGCGGTGTCGTGGTTGCCTGTATTCGTAAATATGCCAAACGATGAAGCTATCACGCTCAGTTCGTGGCCCAATGCAATCCTTCATACCGATGCGGATGCTTTCTTTGCTTCCTGTGAACAAGCGATTCATCCGGAATTAAAAGGGAAGCCCGTCATTACGGGTAAAGAGCGCAATATTGTGGCTTCGATGTCTTACGAAGCAAAAGCGCTTGGCATTGTCCGTGCCACCGCCATTTGGGAAGCTAAGAAGATTTGCCCGAATGTGATTATACTTCCAAGCGATTATGAAACTTACAGCCTTTTCTCAAAACGTATGTTCGCAATTCTCCGTAGATTCACGCCCACGGTTGAGGAATCATCCATCGATGAAGGTTATGCGGATCTAAAAGGTTTGAGACGCCTTTATCGCTGCGGGTATGATGACATTGCAAAGAGAATTCAAGAGACAATTTTAAAAGAACTCGATCTTCCTATCTCAGTTGGTTTGAGTCTTTCAAAAACACTTGCCAAACTTGCAGCCAAACACAAAAAACCACGCGGGTTCATGGCTGTTCCGGGTTGGCAGATTCATTTATTCTTAAAGGATATTCCAGTCGAAAAAGTCTGCGGCATTGGTCCAAACACTACAGCGCTTCTCAATAAAAACGGCGTTTTTACCGCATGGGACTATGTCAAACGTCCCGAAGCTTGGATTAAAAAACTATGGGGTAAAATCGGTATTGAGCTTTGGCATGAACTGAGAGGTGAAGTGGTATATCAGTTAAACACAGAAGAAAAAACAACTTATGATTCAATTTCCAAAACGAAGACATTTACGCCACCGTCAGATGACTCGGCTTATGTGGGGGCGCAGCTTTTCCGGAACACTGAATCCGCCTTTATTAAACTCAGGCGTTATCATTTACGGGCTCAAAGATTGGTAGTTTATTTAAGGCAGCAGGACTTTAAAGGATATGCCTTAGAAGCCGATCTCAATCGTCCGACCACTTGTCCTCTGGAAGCATTTGCCTTGATTGAGAAAATATTCGGTAAACTTTTCAAATCAAAAACGCTTTACCGTTCCACCGGAATTGTTCTCTCGCGACTTGAAGCGGACAACGGCCTTCAATTTGAACTGTTTGAAGACCCGCTGTGCATGATCAAAATGCGCCAAATCGGGGAAGTGATTGATGAGATAAATGGCGTCTATGGTAAACACACAATTCATACTGGCACAGGACTTTTCCTCGGTCGTAATCAGCGCAAGAATCGGCTTGAACAAAACGAGCGAAATGTGCTGCCCGAGCGCAAATCAGAATTACTGCCCGGCGAAACGTATCGGCGGCGTGTTAGTATTCCCATGTGGCAGGTGAGAATTTGAGCACAGAATAATGCAGAACTTGTCGCTTTTTTCCATTGAAGCAAAAAAAGTCTTGACAAATATCCCATTATTCATAAACTACACAATTAATGTAACTACACAACAAAGGAGATAATCGAATGGCAAAGACAGTTCAAGAGCTTCAAGCGCTTTTGCAGAATGAAGAAGAAACGCCGATTGAGATTCTACCGAACGGCGAAATCAGACCTGTTGGACAGACGGGGAGTGCGGAACGTGGAGGAAAAAAGCCTGTAACAATGAAAGAAGATTTGGGCGGCGAATACTAATCATGGATATAATTCGTATTCAAAGAGAATTTTCCGATGCTCAGAACAGCTTTGCTTACGTAAATCTTCATCCGACCATTGACGGAAAGGTCTACGTTAAAGCGGCTCTTACGGCCGCCAGCCAAACCTATGTTTTTTCCGTAAAGTTTCCAGATGCCTATCCCAATGAAATGCCAAAGATTTTTATTGAGACACCCGCGATTACCACAGGCCCGCATCGCTATAACACAGGAAATATATGCTATCTCCATCCTTCTATGTGGAATCCCGGGATTCATGATTTGAAATTTGTTATTGCGCGAACTGCAAAATGGCTCAACAAACATGAAATATGGAAGCGTACTGGTTCTTGGCCAGGCAAAGAAGTAAAACATTAGGTGTGCCCATGAAAATTGATTTCAAGACATTGACAATGATGGCTCTTAGAAATTCTCCCGGTGAAATTTTGGATAAGGTAGCTCAAGATGGAGAAGTTTTTGTCATTGAACGAAATGGCCAACCGCGCGCTTGTCTTGTTCCAGTTTCATTCTTGCTGCCTGATATTTCACCCCAGAAAATCACCGAAGAATTGGACAAACTTCGAGCTGCGAAGCAGGACTACAAACTTACCATTACTGAACGGAAAGAACTTGAGATAAGTGTTCTGGAAACCGCAGCAGGCGACAACATCGTTGTGAGCGTCGTTCTACCGCATGGGTATCCAAAATCTGCGCCGCGGATTCAAGCTTCAAATATTCAAAATAATGCCCCAGAGCGCTGGCATGACGGCTCACTATCTATTTTTGGTACGATGGAGATTTGGGATTCGAAAAACCACAATGTGTTGCATGCCCTTTCATTGGCTCGGATGTGGCTTAAAAATTATATAAAATGGCGTAAAACGGGGGAGTGGCCAAAGGTGGTTAAATCATGAACGATCGGACCTTCGAAAGAATTGAGACTCTTTTTGACATCAAACAATTTGCGCCTGTTCGTGTTTTCATCGTGGGTTGTGGATCTGGCGGTGGCTCCGTTGCCCTTCAGCTTGTCATGTCTGGCATACGAAACTTTTCTCTTTTGGATAGGGACACCCTTGAGGCCGAGAATGTAATTCGCCATGTTTGTGGTCGGAGTTTTATTGGCCAAAGAAAAGTAGATGCTTTGCAAGCGGTTTTGAAGGACCGGAATCCCAATGTTGATATTAAAAAGATTCAAGCTGATGTGATGACATTTGATGATCTCGAAGATGAAATTAAGAAGTCAAGCGTTGTAGTTCTGGCCACGGATAACGAACCATCTCGATATAAAGTCAACGAGCTCTGCGTGAGAAACAATGTCCCATTCGTTGTAGGTCGAGTTTTTACTCGTGGTATTGGGGGAGAAGTGTTTAGCTTTCGGCCGGGTTTTGGATGCTTAGCTTGTCTTGAGGGTTTTTTGCAGCGTACTACCTTTAGAGAAGGTATCCGGGAAATCGATTTAGTATCAGAGGGAGAGCGCGAAAAAATTTATGGAATGGACGTTGCCGAAATAAAAGATTCGCCTGGCTTGGCCGTTGACATTGCCTTTATAACAGCATTTCATACACGCTTTGTTTTGGATGGTATTGTCAGAGGTCTCAAAGAACCTCCTAAGGCTCTTGGGTTAATCGAAGAAAATTATCTTACTTGGGGAAACCGGGCTGTGCACCCTTTCAATAAAAACTTCCAATTACAAAGAATGAAGTTTAACCGACAAGAAAACTGCGCGGTGTGTTCTCAAAAGGCGGCGCCAAATGTTTAAGCCTAAAAAACCTGACATACAGGTCTTTGTGCCAGCGGCTGCATTAAAGGCGATTTTCGACGAGTGCGATGGTTTTGACGTAGACGAAACTGGCGGGCGTCTTATTGGGTGTTACCGTAAAAAAGGGAACAGATATGAAATTGAAGTAACAGGAATCATAGGGCCGGGTCCGAAAGCCAAGAGAACGCCCACCAGTTTTTTCCAAGACGGAGACCACCAGGAGCAGATATTCCGCTCACTTGAAGAGCAAAACCGTGAAATTGAACACCTTGGCAATTGGCACACTCACCATGTTAATGGCTACCCAACGCTCAGTTCTGGAGATCAGGCGACTTATCAAAGGACCGTTAATCACCACTTACATAACACTGATTTTTTTTACGCAATTCTTGTTGTTCAAAAAACGGACACTCAACCTAGGTACAAAATTAAACATTTCTTTTTCAGAAAAAATGACCCCAATACCTATGAAATCCTCGATGAAAACATTCGGATCACGGATAATCCAATCATTTGGCCAGCGCCGGTAAAAACGGTATCAAAGCGTCAGGACGACAATAATGGCGGGGTTCATGGAGCAAATCCAGAGCGAGCAAAAGACAGAGATTATTTTTCAGAGCATCACCCGCAATTCAAACCGCTTTTTTCGAAATCACTTGATTCCATTTATTGGAAAGGCCGATTGGAGTTAATCGATGGTGCTTCCGCAGATGTAATGTTAGTAGAGACTGAAGAAAATGGCCGAGTCTTTTATAACGCGACTGTGTCTGGACATGACTCATTGATTGATTTCGCTGGTCGATCATTCAAATCAGCCCGGGAAGCCATTTCGAAGGTTGAAAAAGAAATAAACAAACACATTTTTACAAGGAGTCGAAGATGAATGTTATTACAGCAAATATCGGGCAAGGCGCTTTAGCCGTTATCCGGCACAACAATGAAGCTATAATTGTTGATTCCAGGATTCCGGCATCGGATGATGAGACAGTCGTTTTTGTTAAAGAATTCTTGGCTTACGCCCTTAAGGATCATTTTGTAAAAGGGTTCGTTTTGACCGGATTTGATTCCGATCATGCAATCGCGGTAGGCGTGTTTCTTATTCTGTCAAAATATAGACCCGACTGGATTTTATACCCAAAATATTACAAGGATACCGACACGGCGCGAGAAGTTTTCAAGGTCATCGATCAGCAGGTTGATTTTAGGAAGAATACAGCAAGCCCTTTGAAGAAAATCTCTGTAAGGCTAGACCAACTCGCCAGCCGTAATATTTCCGGACTTTCCACAAATTTTAGTTTTGAATTGTTTTCTCCGCATATTGAAGACATGGATTGTTCTAATAATTGCAGTCTTGTTTTGAAGGTGACCGGAATCGGGCCGCGGAGTTTTTCCTATTTAATTACGGGGGATACCGAAGTAGCACGCTGGGAAACTATAGCCAGGCTATTCGGCAAGTCTCTAAAGGCTCATGTTTTGGCAGCTCCCCATCACGGATCGAAAAATGCTGTTCATCCAGCGTCCTTGCTACACATCGCACCGCACACAGTCCATATTAGCGCTGGTGTGGAAAATCAATACGGGCATCCAGATCCTGAGGCATTAAGAGTCTACAAAGAAGTTGCAAAATATGTTTATTCAACAAATTTGGAGGAAGGGTCTTTGTGGACGCGCATTGATCAAGCGCAAGGTGAATTAACGACCACGATTCTCCGATGAGCGAGAAAAAAGTTGGGCTTGCTTTGTCTGGGGGCGGCAGTCGAGCCATTGCTTTCCATTATGGGGTCTTAGAAACATTCCATGAGTTGGGAATTGACAAAAAAATCAATGTCATTTCTGGAATATCAGGCGGGGCTGTCGTTGCGGCTCTTTGGAACTTATTTTCAAAAGACTGGAATCTTTTTTCTCAGAAAATGGAGTGGGTTTTGGCTAACGGCCTTGAAAAACCGTTAGGAAGACGTCTTTTAGCTCTGAACCGAATTTTTGATTTTCTAAAGTTGGGAATTAATCCTGAACATTTGGCGGTAATTTTTGATGAGCACCTGTTCAATGGAATAAAATTAGCAGATATTCCGTCAGAGCCTTTCCTGATTTTGAATGCCGCAGAATTAAAGGAGGGTGTCAATTTTAAGTTCAGCAAAACTACCTGCGGGTCTTACAAAGACGGGGGATGTCAATTTGCTAATCTTCGGTTAAGTCAAGCTGTTGCTTACTCCGCATCATTTACTGCATTTTTTTCAGTAAAAAAAATGATGATGCCTAATGGGAAAGCGGTTTTCTTGACTGATGGCGGCGCTTATGATTGCCTAGGTGCGAATGCCTTGATGCCTGGTAAGGGTGCGGCTTCGCTTCTGGCGCAAAACTGCGAAAGTTTAATTTTTAGTGATGCGTCTTATCCTTTTCAGAAAAATAAAAAAAATTTGGATTTTTCCATTTTTAACGGCCTGTACGGCGCGTACCTGACCTCGTCTAATAGAAACAGGTCGCTTATTTACCAACAGCTTTTCTCGTTACACCAACAAGGATTGATACCACATTTAGGCGTTATTAAAATGGATAGTAGTCATCCTGACCATACGCAAGGATGGAATCAAGAAGAATTGGATTTTATTAATAAATATAAAACAGACTTTAAACCGGTCACTGGAGAACATAAAGATCTTCTAAAAAAACGGGCTAAATTGATGACCGAATTTACAATTAAAACGTATTTAGAGCACTTACTTTGATTGGGCAAACTTGGCGCATATTGCCAAGTCCAGAATCGCGTCATAACGCAGAGTCACGATTCAAAAGCGAGGTCGTAGTTTCGTCGGTTTGTGAGATAAGCAATAAAATTCCCCTTAATTTTTCATTATAATTCCCTCACAAGGAAGTCGTTTCTGAACCGTATTTTATCTGGTATACTCTTGGGAAAATTAGAAGGATCGCTGGGTTGAGGGCTCTCTAATCAAAGGATGATGCGTAATTAAATCGCCTCGCCACGCGTCAATTTACTATGAACGAATAAAAAAATTAAATCCGAGTCTGACTTTAAGAGCTACAGATTATTTCAGTTTAGACATATTTTTATCTATAGAAGGAACCACATTGAAAGTTGATACAACTGACTGGAGCATTGAAGATATTCTTCGTATTGCCCAAGAGAAAGAAAATCTCAAGATGGGTGATAAACAGTGGCGGGCGTTCATCCAAAAAGGCGCTGATTTTTTGAATCAGCATCTAAATAAGCATGACAATGTTTATGGTGTCACGACAGGTTACGGCGATTCCTGCAATATTAAAGTTTCCCGAGAATTAATAGATCAACTGCCTCTGCATTTAATCCGTTTTCATGGCTGTGGGCTCGGACGATATTTTAACGAGGAGCAAACGCGCGCCATTATGGCAGTGCGGCTAGCATCTCTTAAACGTGGTTATTCGGGTGTTCGTCCGTTGCTTCTCGAAAAAATTATTGAACTTTTGAATCACAATATACTTCCGCGAATTCCAGAAGAAGGTTCAGTTGGCGCAAGCGGTGACCTGACACCACTTTCTTATTTAGCAGCAGCATTGGTTGGCGAAAGAGAAGTTGTTTTTGATAGAAAAATTATCCAGGCGAAACAGGCGCTAAAAAAATGTGATTTGTCTCCTCTTGCGCTAAAACCAAAAGAAGGTTTGGCGATTATGAACGGCACAGCGGTAATGACTGCGCTTGCGTGCTTTGCTTGGAAAAAAGCGGAATATTTGACCCGTCTTAGCAGTCGCTGCACGGCACTGCTTGTTGAAGTTGTGCAGGGAAATAAAAATCATTTCCGGGATGACCTATTCGCGGTGAAGCCTTTCAAAGGGCAGGCGGAATGTGCTCGATGGATTTATAGCGATATCGGTGACCATAAAACGAAACCTATGCACCAGCTACAAGACCGTTACTCTTTGAGATGTGCTCCGCATGTGATTGGTGTTTTGAAAGACGCGCTGCCATGGATGCGACAGCATATTGAGACCGAGATCAACAGTACAAACGACAACCCGATAGTTGATGCGGAGAATGAAGAAATCCTTCACGGGGGCCATTTTTACGGTGGGCACATTGCCTTTGTTATGGACTCCATGAAAATAGCTGTCGCCAATTTAGCAGATTTGCAAGACAGACAAATGGCCCTTATGACAGACCGAAATAGCAATAACGGACTGCCTGCTAATTTATCAGGATCGAAAGGTGTTCATGCTGCAATTAACCATGGTTTTAAAGCCATTCAAATCGGTGTTTCAGCATGGACTGCCGAAGCTTTAAAATTGACAATGCCCGCCAGTGTTTTTTCACGTTCAACTGAATGTCATAATCAAGATAAGGTCAGCATGGGAACTATTTCTGCGCGCGACTGTCTTCGGGTCATTGAATTGTCTCAACAGGTTTGTGCAGCGACGATCCTTGCTAGTGTTCAGGGGATCGAATTACGTAAACAGCGCGGTGAAATATCAGGAAATCAACTAACGCCGGTAATACGCCATTTTTGCGCTGAAGTACGGAAATTTTCTACATTTGTTGATGATGACCGTCCCTTAGAAAGTGATTTACGCAAAATAATTGAACTCATTAATCAGGAACATTGGAATCTTTATCCCGCATGAATCTTAAACCTCTTGCTTTGATTGTGGGCGGAAGCCGCGGAATTGGAAAAAGCACGGCATTGCGGCTTGCGAAATCCGGTTTTGATATTTGTCTAACTTATCACAACAATGAAGAAGCAGCGAAAGCAGTCAGCGCCGAGATCATTCAGCTGGGTGTGGCTTGCCAGATTCTTGGTTTTGATGTGGGCAACGGAGCACAAACGGATGCGGCATTATTAAAGTTGATGGATGAGCGCGCGCCCGAGGTGGTGGTATATAACTCCGGAATTGCGAAAGATAATCTCATGGTATTGATGACGCGCGAAGAATGGGAGAGTGTAATCAATACCAACCTGAATGGTTTTTATAACATCATGCATGTGGTGCTTTTCCCGATGCTCCGTGAAAAACGCGGGCGTATTGTGGTTGTCTCATCTGTTTCAGGCGAGGTCGGCCAAGCCGGACAAGTAAATTACTCGGCTTCTAAAGCGGGGCTTATTGGTGCCGCAAAATCACTCGCGCGGGAAGTTGGGAAAAAAAATATTTTAGTCAATATTGTGTCACCCGGTGTTATTGAAACTGAGATGACGGCGGAACTTCCAAAAGATCAAATTTTGCCGCTTATTCCTTTGAAGCGTTTTGGAACAGTTGAAGACGTTTCTTCCGTGATTCATTTTCTCTGCACAGAACCCAATATGTATATTCATGGGGAGGTCATTAGTATTAATGGGGGGTTATCTACTTGAAGCATTACGACAATATTGTTGTCGGTAGTGGCGTTAGTGGTTTATCGATGGCGCTTTTGCTTGCGCTAAACGGTAGAAAGGTTTTGCTGATTGAAAAGCATTGGTATCTCGGCGGCAGCTTAACACGGTTTAGAAAAAAAGGAATTCCCTTTGATACAGGCTTTCATTTTACCGGTGGTCTTACGGAAAATGGTATTTTGAATGACATGCTCCTAACGCTTGGAATTCGAAATGAAATTGAACCTATTTTTCTAACGGATCGAAAATCAAACCGTTACGCTTTTGAGCAAGATCGCAAAACTTATGACCTGCCTTCCGGAGTTGAGGCGTTCAGGCAAGCCCTTAAAGATTATTTCCCAAGCGAAATTAAAGCAATAGATGAATATTTGTCGCTCTGCGAAAAATGTTATCGCAAAACGCTCTCGCTTAATCTTCGAACATTAAGCCAAACACCTGCTTCAATTGAGGAAGATCACAAGACTTTGTCTGATGTTTTGAATGAATTGACGATGAGCGAGCATTTGAAAGGCATCTTAACCACTTACTGCATGTGTTACGGAGTTAAACCCGATGAAGTTTCATTCGCTAATCATGCACGCGTTGCCTACGGGCTTTACGAAGCAGTTGTGCGCATTAAAAATGGCGGAGATGCTTTGGTGTCTGCATTTGTGAAGGCGCTTAAGAGTTTGAACGTAGAAATTAGCCTTAGAACCTACATCAAAGAATGCGTTGATATTGAAAATAGAAAAGTAGGCCGCTTTATTTTGAATAATGGAAAAGAGGTTTCGTGTGACGAATGTATTTTTACAATCCATCCAGATTTAATTTTAAAAACACTTCCGCAAGAGCATGTGACTAAAGCTTTTGTCGAACGAGTGGAAGATCTTGAGCCTTCAATGGGATTTTTCTCGCTTTATTGTGTTTTAAAAACTGATAATCCCGATGAACCTTTAATTCCAACTATCACATCTCTACTTCCGGAATCCGATATGAATAACCTGATGGATGAAGGAAGGGAGAGCGGTTCCGCTGTTATCGTATTAACAAGCAATGAAGAAGTGAAAGGGAGGCTTTGCAAAACACTCACAGCGCTTGAGCCTTCTTTCTTTAGAGAAGTTGAAGAATGGAAAGATACAACGCTTAAAAAGCGCCCAGAAGCGTATCTTAAATATAAACAGAAACGCATTGAAAAAATTTTAAACCGAATTTCAAATTTTTTTCCTGAGTATAAAGATCGTCTTGAAGTCATCGAATCTGCTTCGCAGCTGAGTTATCGCGATTTTTTAAATTCTCCAGATGGAAGTGCTTACGGAATCAAACAAAAAATGGATCAAATTAATATATTTGGGCGTCTACCTTTCAAAAATCTCTATGCATCAGGCCAAAATTCGGTGTTGCCGGGGGTTATTGGGGCAATGATGTCATCTTTTATTATTTTGCGCGCTATCATTGGCAGTGAAAAATACGATCAATTTATTAATGCGAGGCTGCCCGCGTGAAGCGTGTTGTTATTACTGGCCGCGGTGTTGTGACGGGCCTTGGAAACAATTTAAATTCCTTGATGGATGGTTTAGCTGCCGGGAAAAGCGCTGTTCAGTCGATGCCTGATTGGATTAAATATAAAGGATTGAACAGTCGCGTTGGAGCTGTAGCACCTCTTCTTAATGAAAATGAAATTCCGAGGAAAAATCGCCGATCAATGGGGCGTATCAGTATTTTAGGTACACAAGCGGCTCAGCAGGCCGTGCTTGATGCAAAAATTCCACCCGAATTACTGACTTCCAGTCGACTTGGATGCATTATGGGTTCCACGATGGGCGGAACAGAAGCGATGAACGAAGCATTTGAGATTATGATTCCAAATTGTGACTTAGCTTCTTTGTCAGCAATGAGTTTTTTTAAATGTGTTTCTCACACTGTTTCAATGAATGTGGCTCAGTATCTGGGAATTAAAGGTTACGTGATGGCAACTTCAGCAGCATGCGCTTCATCGCTTCAAGCTCTGGGTCTCGGCTTTGAACTTATCCGCAGCGGGCGCCAAGAAGTGATTTTATGCGGCGGAGCAGAAGAACTACATCCGATTGTAGCAGGAACCTTTGACATTCTTTTTGCTGCTTCTACTCATTATAACGACGAGCCCAAATTGACACCAAAACCATTTGATCAAGAACGAGATGGTCTTGTGTGTGGTGATGGTGCCGGGGTTTTAATCTTGGAAGAATTTGAACATGCGCGAAAACGCGGCGCTAAAATTTATGGCGAGGTTGCAGGTTATGCAACTTGCGGCAGCGGAATGGACATGAGCCAGTCTAATTGCGAGGGCATGATTTCTTGCATGAGAAGCGCGCTCAAAGATGCGTCACTGCAACCTTTAGATATTGATTACATTAGCGCGCATGCCACAGCGACCCTTCAGGGCGATCAGGCAGAATGCGAAGCCATCGAGCAGATTTTCGGAAACCGCGTTCCGGTCAGTAGTTTAAAAGGTTATATCGGACATACGTTAGGTGCATCTGGCGCAGTTGAACTGGCTGCTTCACTTGAAATGATGGAACAAGGCGTAATTTATCCTACGCTCAATCTTAAGACTGTTGATCCTAAATGTAATGGTGTGATGCATGTACGGAAGGCAATTAAAAAAGAAATTCGAGCGTTTGTTAAGAATAGCTTTGCATTTGGCGGCATTAATGCGAGCTTGATTTGTAAACAATTAAAAGATTAAGAGGGAGATTTTATGACAGAAGAACAAATTAAAAAAATGGTAAACGAAGTTTTTGAAGAATCTTTTGAAATAGCGCCTGAACGGCTCAAACCAGAAGCAAAGATTTTTGATGATTTAGGTCTTGATAGCTTAGACATTGTTGATTTGGTAGTTGCGCTGCAAAAGAAATTGAAAGTTCAAATTCGTGAAGACGAGCGAGTTCGTCAAATTCGTACGCTTGGTGATATTTATAATTTTATTTTAGCGCTCAAAAGCGAAGGGTATGTTTCGCGGGGCTGATGTGACTGCCAAATTGCATCACCTGAAAAAAATTCTTTTCAATCTTACGTTTTATCCGCTCTTTATTATTGTCACGGTTGGAATGTTTTCGATTTTGGTTTTACCTGCGCTTTTAATTTGGCTGGTGATAGGAGAACGCCCCGCCATGCGGATTACTAGATGGCTGATTGTTGTCTATGGTGTTATTGTTTGTCGCGGTCTCACATTTCCTTTCGTAAAAATAAAATTTGAAGATTCAGAACCAGACGCGCGGCTTCCGGCTTGTATTTATGTCTGCAATCACAGATCTAGTTCTGATGCTTTTTTGATGGCTTTTTTAAAGCGCGAACTGATTCAAGTGGTTAATAATTGGCCTTTTAAAATTCCTATTTTGGGATGGGTCGCGCGCTTCTCGGGTTATCTTAGTATTCGTACGATGCCATTTGAGGAATTTTTGAAAAAAGGAAAAAAACTTCTAGCAGAAGGGGTTTCAATCGTCACATTTCCAGAAGGTTCGCGGTCTTTGGATCAAAATTTGCGGCAGTTTAATGGTGCAGTTTTTCGTTTAGCGCAGATTGCTCAAGTTCCGATTGTGCCTATTTGTCTGAGCGGTAACCAAATGGTTCCTGAGAAAGGGAGCAATATCCTTCACCCCGGAAATATACGAATTAGTAAATTAAAAACTTTCAAATGGGAATATTTTAAGGATTGGACACCATTTAAGTTGAAAAATGCCGCGCGTGAAACGATTCAAAACAAAGTTAATGAGCTGGAACCTGTAAATGCAAACTAATCCTTATCAAAATTCAAAATTTTCTAGCGTAGAAGCAATCAGGCTTGCTCAAACAACACTTCTTCGTGAGCATTTGCTTTATGCGCAACAGTTTTCGCCCGCTTATCAAAAATTGTTCAGTAAAATGAATTGTAATTTTTCTCAATTTGAATTAAATGATCTTCAGTCTCTGCCTTTTACCGAAAAAAAGAATATTGAAAACGATCAGCGTTCGTTTTTGGCAGTTAGTCCGGAAAAAGTTGCCGATATTGTACTTTCATCAGGAACAACCGGAAAGGCCATTCAAATTTCCTACACAAATAAAGATTTAGAAAGGCTCGCCTACAATGAAGAGCAGTCGTTTGCAGGTTGCGGCATCGTGCCTGGGGATATCGCGCTCCTGACTTGTACCATGGATCGTTGTTTTATTGCGGGGCTTGCATATTTTTCTGGATTGCGTGCGCGGGGTGCTACAGTCATTCGAAATGGTCACGGCTCAATCGAAAGTCATGCAGAAATTATTCGTAATATGAAACCCACAGTGATTGTCGGCGTTCCAACTTTTATTAAAAAACTCGGCCTAGCTATGCAGAAAAAAGGGCAAAATCCTGCAAATTCCGGAATTACCAAAATTATTTGCATCGGCGAACCTTTACGCGGGAAAAACTTTGAACTATTGGGAGTGGGAAGGGACCTTGAAAAAATTTGGAATGCAAAAGTTTTTTCAACATATGCTTCATCTGAAACAGCGACTACTTTTTGTGAATGCACAGAACAAAGAGGCGGGCATCTTCTCCCGGAACTCGCAGTCATTGAAATCATTAATGAAAAAGGCAAAGTTTTGTCTCATGGTGAAATTGGTGAAATTGTGGTGACACCGCTTGGAGTGGAGGGTATGCCGCTTGTCAGATGCAAAACAGGTGACATCAGTTTTCTGGAAGATTCTCCCTGCGCTTGCGGCCGGTTTTCTCCGCGTCTAGGTCCAATCTTAGGACGGAACAAGCAATTAATAAAAGTCAAAGGTACTTCACTTTATCCGCAAACTATTTTTTCAATTCTTGATGATATTCCGGACGTTTCCAACTATTACATTGAGGTTTTTCGTGAAGAGGAGCTTTCTGAGCGTCTCCTCGTTCATGTGGCATTATCAGGGGGTATGACACGCGAGAAAGTGGAAGAAATTCTTGTCTCTAAATTAAGAGTAAAACCGGAAGTCATTATCGAAGGTGACACAGCCATCAAGCAGAAGGTTTTTGACCCCGCACACAGAAAGCCTGTCCGTTTTTTTGACCGGAGAAATGAATATGTCCACGCTTAGTCTTCCGCACAAAGCAGAAAATCTAATTCCTCATTCAGGCATTATGTGTGTGGTGGATGATTTAATTTTAATGAAAGATGGCGTTTCTAAGACAACCACTACTATCAATAAAAATAGTCCCTTTCTTCGTCAAGATGGAACTGTGGAAGAATCTATTTTTGTGGAAATGATTGCACAAACGATCGCTGCCGGTAGCGGATTTGATTTAACAGAGGAAGAGAGAGAAACTCAGGAAGGTTATTTGCTTGGGATTAGAAATCTCAAAATTTTTGGAAAAGCGCGCCTGGGAGATTTGCTTTTAGTGCAAGCTTCCAAAACAGCAGAGTATGAAGGGATTGGAATTGTGGAAGGAAGCGTTTTTCGTGGATCTGATATTTTGGCTACCGGCGAAATAAAAGTGATTCAAATTTTAAATCCAGCCAACCCTTCTTCGGATAAGCCGGCGAACTCATGATTAAAAATTGTTTTCTAGTATCAAGTTTTCTTTTTACTTTCTGCATTCTTGCGCAAGCCCAAACAGTTTCTGAAGGAAACGCAGAAATTCATCAAATTCTTAATAGTCTTGAAGTAAATATGCAAAAGATTAATACCATGCAAACGGCGTTTACGCAGACTAAGCATTTGAACATGTTTACACAACCCGTGGTGTTGAGCGGTTTAATTTATATGCAAAAACCAGAACAATTCGCATGGTACACCAAATCTCCAATTCGTTATTCAATGGTATTTGAAAAAGATAAAATTTATCAATGGAGTGAAGACGCTGATAGAGTTGAAGCATTCTCTTTCGCCAAGATGCCCGTAATACGTCTTGTTTTTGAGCAGATGCAGGCTTGTTTTAATGGGTCTTATACGAAGTTACTGGATGACTATGCCGCGCAGGTGGAAAGTCGCGAACCGCTTGTTTTAAAATTTACTCCTCGGGAAAACGGGCTGTTGTTTGGAATAATCCAATCCATTACCGTTCGCTTTAAAGGCGATCGCAGTTACCTTGAATCTATTCGTACAGAAGAAAAAAATGGGGATTACTCCGAAATGAATTTTACGAACACTATTTTAAATGCCAAAATTGACGCGGCAGTTTGGAAGTTGAAAAGCCGTGCAGCTTAAAGAAACTTTCCACCCTAAAAAAGTTAAAGCGCTTCTGATTGCATTAAGCATGAGCTTGGCTGTGATGCTTGCGCTTTTTTCTCTACGTTTTGTATCCTTTGATAAAGATATTAGCGTGATGCTTCCGCGCGAGCCGGAAGTTTTACGCACTTTCCAATTTTTTAGAGACAGTCCCTTTGCGCGAAATGTAGTTCTTTCATTTAAATTAGAAGATGGGGAAGCTTCGCTCTCAGACCTGATTCAAGCGGTGGATGAATTTACAGAAAAAATTAAGTCACCACTTATTTCCAATGTTTTTACCGGAATAGATTCAAAATCTGTGGATGGTGCGCGGGAATTCTTGCAACTTGCTCCGCAGCTCGTGGATGAAAACGAGCTGCGCCGTTTAGATGGTGAATTAACGACTTCTTTTGTTCACGAGAAGCTGAAGGATTTTTACAAAACCTCTTTGACGCCGATGGGAAGCTGGTTGCTTCCTTTTATGCAATTAGATCCCCTTGGTTTTCACAGTAAAGCAATGCAAAATTTACGTAGTTTTTCGTTTCAGCTACCTTATGACGTCGAAATGCGTGAGGGACATTTGCTGAGCCGCGACAAGCGTCACGCGCTTGTCATCCTTGAAACAACCGTATTGATTACTGACGGGCTTCTGGCAAAAAAACTCATTCATGATATTAAAAGCGGATTGAATGAATTGCCGCCAGGCATATCTGCGGACATTATTGCAGGGCACTTACATTCTCTGAGTAATGAGCAGGTTATTAAGCGTGATATTTTTGTGACGGCCTCAATTACGTCAGTTATTTTCTTGCTCTTATTTCTTGTATTATTTAAAGATTTGCGCGCATTACTTTTATTTGTGATCCCAGCTATTTCGGTGACGATTTCAATTCCATTGTGCGCTATATTGATGGGAAAACTTTCCTATATTATTATGGGAATGGGAGCTGTGATTTCCGGAATTTCAGTAGATTATTGTATTCATGTGTATGTCGCCATGCAGTCAGATCAAACGCGAAAAGAGGCGCTTCGTGAAATCGCAAAGCCGGTCGTGAGCGGTGCCTTGACAACAGCGGGTGTTTTTGCCGTTTTATTATTATCTACAGTGCAAGGACACCGCCAACTTGCACTTTTTACCATTATTAACACGGTTATTTCTCTTGGGCTTGCACTGCTTGTTTTTCCGTATTTCTTATCTGAATCAAGATTAAGTTTTGAGAAGCGAAGACAAAGTGTTTTAAACGGAATTCCAGCGGCTTTTGATAAAATGGTTATCGTGATTTGGGCAGCGCTCGCTTTGCTATGCGTGATAGCGGTATTTTTTGTGCATTTCCGAATGGATATCAAACAGTATGATGGCAGCAGTCCGGAAATTTTTAATGCTGAAGAGAGATTCCACGAAGTTTGGGGTGGAAAAAATAAACCTGCCATGCTGGTGACGGAAGCTTCCAGTTTTAACCGAGCGCTTCAACTCAGTCACGATTTAGAACCTATGATTCTATCCGTTCTGAACACACAATCATATGCAAGTTTAACGAAAATTTGGCCAAATAAAGAAATTCGCTTTCAAAATCTTGAAGGGTGGAACGCGTATTGGAAAAGTGGGGCAGAAGAAAAGCTCCGTAAACATTTTTCTAAATCAATCCCTGAGTTCGGATTTTCAGAAAATGCATTTGATCCCTTTTTTGAAACATTACATCTGCCACTGACCGATGTAGAAGTGTTTGAAAATAATAGTGTTCTTCAGCAGTTGAAGCGCCGCTTTGCCTTTCCTTCGAACGGCAAGTATCAGCTTGTCAGTTACTTTCCCGATGAGAAAAATTTAACTGATGGCGTGAATGCGGTCATTCAAGATCAGCCTTCAGCTTTCTTGATTTCAGCCAAACGCTTTGAGGGGCAACTTTCAAAATTAACTTCGGCAGAAGCATTGCGTTTATCTCTACTTATTATTATCATTCTACCTGCTTTATCCTTTTTATTTTTAAAAAATGTTCGATTAGTCATTATTTCACTCATTCCTGTAGTAAGCAGTCTTTTGTTTATTCTTGCCATGCTTGTTATTTTTAAATTAAATCTGAATGTGGCGAGCATCATTGCGCTGATGGTGGTAGGCGGGTTTTCGATTGATTATGGAACATTTATGATCCATCAGATTGAACACAATTTGACGACCAATATTTATTTAGCGGTCACCCTATCAGCATTCACAATTTTTCTGGGTTCAGCGTCGCTAACGTTCGCAAAACATCCGATTTTATTTTCCTATGGCAGCGCCATGGTGTTTGGCATCGTGGCAGGATATTTGTCGGCAATTTGTGTTGTGCCTGCTTTTTGCAGACTGAGTAAGAAACAAATATGAAAAAAGATTACATCTCATTTTATTTTACGGCAGCGCTTTTACTAAGCAGTTGTGCGCACTCAGCTTTTGAACCGGTTCGTCTCAGTTCTGTCGAACATTTGGATTTCACTACTGTCCGTCAAAACTTTCAAAATAATCTAGCGGTTGATTTTACTATTTCTGAATTGGGCGTTTTAAAATATCGCAGACATCAATTTCCCGTCCTTGCTTATACGAATATCCAAACGAAGGAAAATACTTTAGCCGTAACCGGATTAACTCCGCTCGGAACAAAGGTGTTTGACCTTAAAGCAGTGAATGGAGAGGTCAAGGAATACTCATTCTCTATGCCGCAGATTAAAAAGAAAGCGGATCCGGAAAAAATGGCGCAAGCCATGACAGAAGATATGTGGCATGTTTATTTTGACCGCGTTCCCGCACCAAATGCTGATAAATGGAAAACCAAAAATAAAATTTATTATAAGCAAGCTTGGGGAAGCGGAACGTTGGAATTTATTTTCGGCGGTCTGGATGCGAGATTAATCGAGAAACGTTATTATGAAAATAACCGTTTACTGTGGGATGTGCGTTACTTTGAATATCAAGAAAGCGGATCCAAACTCTATGCGAGTAAAACTTTTTACAGAAATCGTGTTCACGGTTACAGTATTGCTTTAAAGTTAAAGGAGATTCTTCCATGAGCCAGATGCAGTCTGAAATAACAGCTGCTATGAAAAGTATTGAAAAGATGAATGACGGAATAGTAGCTAAATTTTTATTTCCTTCATCGTTTATTGGTTTTCAAGGGCACTTTGAAAATAAGCCAGTTCTTCCGGGTGTTTGTAAAATTCAAGCGATTATTGCGATGTGCGAAAAATTTTATGGAAAATCTTTTCGATTAAGCGAAGTGCGACTTGCCAAATATTTCGCGCCTGTCACCAGCGGGCAGGAAATTAACATTCAATTACAAAACCAAATAGCCGGCCCTGGATCTTTAAATATTAAAGCTTTGGTTGCAAGAGAAAATGACAAAATTGCGCAGTTTCAGCTTATTGTAAACGAAGCATAAGAGAGGTTGATCATGTTACGAAGAAAAAAAGATGGTTATTTTGAGCAGGCTGAAGGCGCGCCAGCTCCGTGCCGGATCCGGATACAAAAACGTGTTGTTTTTAATGAAGTGGATGTGATGGGAGTTGTTTGGCACGGAAATTATCCAAAATATTTTGAAGAAGCAGCAGCTGAGCTCGGAAGAAAGTGCGGGTTGTCTTACCCTGAATATTATGAAGCCAAAATCCAGGCGCCCATTGTTCAGATTCATATTGATTATCATCAGCCGCTCACGCTGGAAGAAAAATTTACAGTGGAAGCAGCTTATGTATGGAGTGAGGGTGCGCGTCTTCATACAGAATTCAACTCTTGGCGCGAAAACGGAACTCTTGCTGTGACGGGCTATACGGTGCAGATGTTTGTGGACGCGCTAACAAAAGAACCTCTTCTGACTTCACCGCCAATTCTTGAAAGACACCGAAAGCTTTGGCTCGCCGGTACGTTTAAATGACATCAGAAAAAGTGGTGATGGTTGCAAACGATATGGTCACGGCCTATGGCTGGGGAATAGAGGCTTGTTGGGAGGGGCTTTTCTCGAATCGTTCTGCCATTAAACCAATTCGCCATTTTGGCGCTGAAACGACTCAAAAAAGTGCTGCCGGCATTGTCGATGAGCTTGATGTCAAGACGCATGAAACGCGTGTCATGGCCATGCTGAAACCATTGCTGCAGAAATCAGAAAAACTCATTCCAAAAGATTCCCTTTGTTTGCTTGCAACGACACTTGGTGAAATTGAGTATTTAGAGAACTCTGTTTTAAACCAACAGGTTTCAGAGGGGGAAAGTTGTCCTGCTGAACTTCTTTCCAAAATTGAGGAAATAACCAGTCTTCAGAAGCCTGGAATTGTTTTTTCCGCCGCTTGCTGTTCTTCTACGATTGCGATTGCTGAAGGCGCTGCCATGATTGCGGATCGGAAAGAGAGCAGCGTTTTGGTTGTTGCGTGTGATAGTGTGAGTGAGTTTCTCTATGCTGGATTTTCATCTCTCCTTGTCATCGATTCAGAACAGGCTCGTCCTTTTGATCAGAATCGAAAAGGACTTAATATCGGCGAAGCAGCAGGATTTATCTTGCTTATGAGTGAGGCTCGCGCACTCCTCGAAGGACGAAAGATTTTAGGAGAAATTGTGGGTTGGGGCATGAGTAATGACGCAAACCACATGACCGGACCTTCTCGAAATGGTGAGTGTTTGGCGAAGGCAATTCTTCAAGCGCTTGAGAATGCAAATATTGATAGAAAAGCAGTAGCAAGTATTTCTGCGCATGGAACGGGAACTGTCTATAACGACGCAATGGAAATTAAGGCATTCAAAACTGCTTTTGAAAATCAGGCGCTTCCTACTTATTCAATGAAGGGAGCTATTGGACACACCATGGCGGCTGCGGGGCTCATTGAGGCTTTGATTGCTTTTAAGTCGCTTTCGCAGCAAAAAATTCCTTCCACGGTTGGTATCCAGCAGGTAGATGCAGAAGCAGTTGGTTGGATATCAACCAATATTCAGAAAGCCTCCGGTTGTTACGCGCTTTCTACTAACTCCGGATTTGGCGGCGTCAATGCTGCGCTTATTTTGAAAGGAAGGGAAGCGTGATTGTTGCTGGAATAGGCTGGATTTCAAAGCAAAAATGCGGGTTCTTCCGTCAAAATCAGCAAAAAGAATTTCAAGATTTTAAATCTTTGTATCAGGAGTTTGAAAATGAAGGCGTTTTTAAACCTTCTGAGAAGAAAGTCCGCTGGTTGAATACGAATTCAAATCGTCATTGTTTTGCCGCGATGCTTGCTTTACGTGATGCCGTAAAAAATGTTTCGGACATTCACGGGCTTTCTTCTGAAATAAGCCTCTTAAGCGCGAGCGAGGAAGGTTCTCTCAAAGCGAATCTGGAATATTTTCAGGATTATATTCAATCGGGCAGAAAATTAGCGCGCGGCATTCTTTTTACTCACACGCTTCCCACTAGCTTAACGGCAGAAACAGCAATTGCTTTTGGATTTAAAGGGCCAGTTCTTCATTTGTCGGCAGCTAAGCCAAAATTGAATTTAATTTTCGAGCGCAGTGAGTCGCTCTCAAAAAGAGCAAAAAATTTAAGCTTCTTATGTTTTGCGGCCACCGAAGAGCTTTTGTTGTGTTTCTTTTTAAGGCCCGCTCATTCAAAGGGTGAGAAAGGTTTTTGTTCGTTATCTGAATTAAAATCACAAGTGGGTCATTTGTGGAATCTCAAAGAAGTTTTTAAGATTTTGAAAACGCCTGTAACTGTAGACTACCTTTAAAATGATGACAGAGTCTGAATTGAATTCCATTTGGTGTGTGATTCCAGTTTATAACAACGGGATTACAATCAAAGAGGTTGCTACTGGCTGCAGAAAGCACCTACCGAATGTTCTCGTTGTTGATGACGGCAGTACGGACGCCGATATTCCCGCCCTTTTTGTTGGTACAGATATTACGGTTGTGCGGCACTCCTCAAATCAAGGTAAAGGAAAAGCGCTTTTAACAGGCCTAGACTTTGTTGCGCAAAAAAATGCACGTTATATGATTTCGATAGATGGGGATGGTCAGCACAAACCCTCCGATCTAGAAAAGATGATTCCGCTTCTAGGAAAAGATGACGATACATTTTGGATTGGTGTGCGTGATTTTTCGAAGCCTCATATTCCTTCCAAAAGTAAATTTGGCCGCGATTTTGCTAATTTCTGGTTATATGTTGAAACGGGAGTTTTTATTCGGGATTGTCAGAGCGGATTTCGCGCTTATCCGGTTCAGCATTTTAAAAAACTTGCTTTAACTGGAAAATATTATGATTTTGAAACTGAAGCCCTTGCACGCGCTGCTTGGGCGGGGCTTGATTTGAAAATGATAGATATCGATGTGTGGTATCCCGCGCGCGAGAAGCGTATTTCAAGCTTTCGACCGTTTATGGATAACCTTCGTATTTCCTGGATGCATACGCGGCTTGTTCTGCGGCATTTACTGCCGCTTCCGCATAAAAAATTGGTCCACCTTCCAGCCATAAAATCTGATTGGAATTTATTTTTTAAACCAGTCCAATTTTTCAAGCAGTTGTTGGTTGAAAATGCGTCTCCCTTAGGTCTTGCGGCTTCAGCAGCCGTGGGTATTTTTCTCGGCACACTTCCTCTGATTGCGACACATACCATTGTTATTTTGTATGTCACGACGCGTTTGCATCTCAATAAAATTTTAGCAGTTACGATACAGAATTTATGTATGCCGCCCGTAATTCCTTTTGTTTGTATTGAACTTGGTTATTTCATGCGTAACGGAAAATGGTTGAGTGAATTTTCGAAAGAAGGATGGACGAGTCAGATCTCAAGTCTTTTATACGATTGGTTTTTAGGTTCGCTTATTGTGGCGCCGCTATTTGCCGTCATCATTGCGATTATTGTTTACTTAATTGCTAAATCAATTCAAGGGACTTCTGATGTCGAAGTTAGCGTTTAAATGAATGAGCTTAATCAAAACCAAAAAATTCGCGTCAAAAAACGCGGGAATGCTTTAGGAATTTGGTTTTTTGATTTTTTGTTAAAAACTTTTGGCTTAAAAAGTGCTTACGTGCTTCTTGAAGTTGTGTGCGCGTATTATTTGTTCTTTGACTGGGAAGCTGTTGCTTCGGCGATGGCTTATATTGAAAAAAGATTTCCACATGCAAGCCGTCTGAACAAATACTACCGGATCCACCGGTTATTTGTGAATCAGGGAAGGCAGCTCATCGATCGGCATGCGATTCTGGGGAGGGCCGATTATTTTACATTTCAGGAGAATTGGGCAAAAGAAACGAAGAATACGCTGCAGGAATCTAGCAAGGGTGTTATTTTGCTGACCAGCCATGTTGGAAACTGGCAAGTGGCTTTGCGGCAAATAGGGCATTTGAAGAAGAATATTTGTATCGTGATGCGCCCTGAAGATAATGCGGCAGTTCAAAAGTCTCTCAAATTGGGGAATGAAGAAAGGCCCGTTAAAGTCATTAATCCGGAAGGACACTTGGGCGGTGTCCTCGAAATGATTCAAGCCCTTGAAGAAGGTTCGGTTGTTTGTATAATGGGAGACAGGGCGTATGGATTTGATACTGTAGAGGTGCCTTTTTTAGGCCATCCGGCGAATTTTCCTTACGGTGCTTTTTCTGTAGCAGCGGCTGCGGGCTGCCCTATAATTCCATTTTTGACTTATAAGATTTCAGAGAGAAAATATGTGGTAGATGTCTCTCATATTTGGCACCCCATCTATATAGAAGCTGAGAAAAAAAAGGACCAATTAAAAAAATGGGTTGAAATTTATGTGAAGCTTTTAGAGAAATTCGTAGGGGCGCATCCCTATGAGTGTTTTTTATTTCATGATGTATGGGCTGAAGCTAAAGGAGTGTAAAATGACGGTAAGTGATGATAGCGAACTGGCAGCTATTAGGAAAAAAATTAAAGAGCTGTTAGTTAGTAATTTATCTTTTTTGGACGATGTGGATCCAGCGCAAATTAAGGATGATGAAATTTTATTCGGCGAAGGATTAGGCCTTGATTCACTGGATGCCGTTGAAATTGTCGTGGTTCTTCAGCGTAATTTCGGACTTCAAGTAAAAGACATTAAAGAGGGCCGGGCAATTTTTCGCTCTATTGATACGCTTTCTCGGTTTGTATACGAAAATACCGTTAAAAATAAGAAATGAAAATATATGTAACCGGCGTAGGCCTTATTTCAGCAGCAGGAAAAACTTGCGCCGAAACTTTAGAAAGCTTTAAAGCAGGTGAGCGCCGAACAAGTGCCGTCTCGCTCTTTTCAACTCAAATTAAATCCCCGGCTTATGAAGTAAAAAATTTTTCACGTCATTATTTTCCTGAAAAACTACGCACGTTAAATCTTTGTCTTGCCGCGATTGAAGATGCGCTCACAGATGCGGGCCTTAAAAATAAACTCCAAGGCAAGCGCATTGGTATTGCGATGGGTACGACAGTGGGTAGTATTTTAAACGATCTTGATTTTTACCGTGTCTACCGTGAAAAGGGCAAATCGTCCATGGAATCGGTGGATCGCTATTTGCAGGGCAATCTTGCCTCAGCCGCGCACGCTTTTTTGAAAACAGAAGGTCCTAGTATGACTGTGGTGAATGCCTGCGCTTCAGGTACAGATGCGATTGGAATTGCCATGTCATGGATTAAATCGGGTTTATGCGATATCGCAATAGCGGGCGGATCTGATGAAATGAATCGTGTTCCTCTGTGTGGTTTCGGATCGCTTGGAATTTTAAGCGAATCTTTATGCGCTCCTTTTGATAAAAATCGAACAGGTCTTAACTTGGGTGAAGGGGCAGGTGCCCTTGTGTTAGAAGGTGAAACCAGTTTGCAGAAGCGCGCTCATGCGCCACGCGCTGCTGTGCGCGGCTATGGCACTTGCAATGACGCCCATCATCTAACTTCGCCTGATCCTCAAGGTATCGGTCTTGAAAAGGCCATTACAAGCGCTCTTCATGAAGCTCGCGTTCAGCCTTCCGAAATATCTTTTATTAACGCCCACGGCACGGGCACTCAAGATAATGATTTGGTAGAAGGGTTTGTTTTGAATAAATTGTTTGGTCCTAATATAAAATTTTTATCCACCAAAGGTTATACGGGGCACGCGCTTGGTGCAGCAGGTGGATTAGAGGCAGGTTTTTGTATTCTCGCTCTTGAAAGCGGATGGATTCCTCAAAGCGCTGGATTTAAAAATAAGGATCCTCAGATTCCGATTGCCCCGGTGACGAAAGTCACTCCGGTCAAAAAAAGCTTCGCTGTTTCAACCTCTCTAGGATTTGGCGGATGTAATGCCGCGTTAGTTATTGAGTTTGCAGATAAAGCGGGACCCTCTTCATGAAACCGCTTTTTATTTCAGGTATTGGCGTAATCAGCGCGCGCGGGCGAGGTATTGAAAAGTTTGAGGCTGCCTTAAAGCAAGGTTGGATCGCGCCGTCTTTGTCTCAAGCAGGGCGCCCGGCCTATAGAATTTCGAACGATGACTTATCAGATTCTGATGTATTAAAAACTGCTAAACGAGCTGATAGATTCAGTAAGGCAACTTTATTAGCAGCCTATGATGCGGTTAAAGATAGCGGCGCGGCGCTTAAAGACATCCAAGAATCAACAGGGGCGATTGTAGCAACCGCGCTTGGTTCTCATTCTACAATTTTTAAATTTTTAGACGGAATTTTAGATTACGGGGAAAAGAGCGTTTCGCCTACCACTTTTGCGCACTCCATTCACAATGCAGCCACTTCTTATTTGACCAGCGCGCTGGGATGTAAAGGGCCCGCGATAACGGTTACAGATTTTTATTTTCCTTTTCAGCACGCGCTTATGCTTGCTTATGCCTGGTTGAACGAAGAGCGATTCCGGCATGTGCTTGTTGGAGTTTCTGACGAATGTTCTTCCGCCATGGATTATATATTTGAAGAAAAATTTCAAATTGCTTCAGACGGAAAAATGAATCCGCATGCTTTTTCTGAAAATCCAAAAACAGTTCCTGGTGAGGGCAGTGCTTTTTTTCTTTTGTCTTTAAATCCAGCCGAAAAAAAATATGGCGCTTTTTCTGCTGTCGAAACAAGCCAAGCGTTTAAAGGTTGGAGTGAGGCAGATATTTCTGTGGTAGGAACAAACGGCATGGGCGGAAGCGAAAAAATGTATGAACAGTTTTCCGGAAAAGGAAAATCAGTAGCTGCTTTTTCAGATATTTACGGGGGAATGATGGCTTCGAGTGCTTTTGATTGTGCTGCAGCAGCGCTCATTCTGAAGAAGCAAAGAAGCTATGGAGTTTCAGATATAGATATCAAAAAAAGTGAAAAAGCGGTGAATACAGTTCAATGTATTTCGCATAATAATTTAGGCGAATTAGTTTTTGTGAAATTAATTAAATAAGTACAAAAAGGAGAAAATATGAGAAAAAGTATTGGTATTTTGTTTTTATGTTTTTTATTTCTATTTACGACGGGTTTTATTAAAAAAGGGGCGCCGGATGGCGGAATTTATTACACAAAGGTTAATATTTGGTATGAAAAAGCTGTGAAAATCCTTTCTACCAATTATCATAAGGGGCAAATCATTCCTGTTGGTTCCGAAGTTGTTGTCGTGAGCCGAGGATCAAGAATTGTTTTTACCGATAAAGCAGGTATTCAATATCAATTAATTCTCGTGCCTGACTACACCGCTCTTAGTAATGATCAGTTTCTTGATCGTTACTTTTCAAAAGATAATATTTTAAGCAGTCCTGAATACGCTTCTTTTTCGGCACAAGAAAAAACGAATATTAAAAATGGAACGATTGAAATCGGTATGAGTAAAGCGGCGGTGTTGGTTGCCTACGGTTATCCGCCGAGTCACCGAACACCATCTACAGAAAGCAATGTCTGGAAATATTGGATAAGCCGCCTCTTGACCGATGATGTTCAATTTGAAAATGGGAAAGTAAGCAATATTGTAAATTAAACTGTTAAAAAATAAAAAGACCAACCGTCAGAAGACATTGGAGGAATTGTGAAGGCTCATATTTCCGTTGCAGTCCTTACTTTGCTTAGCCTGAGTTTGTTTACTGGCTGTGTGGCGAATCAGAAACTTTTATATAGCTATTCACCTATGGAAGCAAATGATAAAAAAATAAATGGGCCTGTTGAGGTCTCAGTTAAAGACGAGCGTGAATTTATTGTAAACGGAAATAAGGACGCCAGTTATGTAGGGCATTTTCGCGCTGGCTTTGGTAATACCTGGGACGTAAAAACTAAAGGCGAGATCGCTCTTGCCGAGCAATTTCAAACCGATCTTCAGAAAGAGTTGGCTGCCTTAGGTGCCAGCAATCAAAGTCCAGATTCTAAGAAAATCTTGCATCTGACGATTGTTCAATATAACTTTGATGCCTATATTAACGGAAGATTCTTTTATAAATTCCTGGTTTCGGTATCTGATGCTAATGATCAATTGCTTGCTGAAGATGTGATTGAGAATGAAGAAATAATTCTGGGAAGTTTTTGGTTGGGGCCTGTAGGAGCGTTTAAAAGTCAAATGCCTATTCTGCATGCTGGTATTATCCGTAAACTTGTTCGCGATAATAATAAAATTCTGGATGTATTAAAATCTTAACGCGATGAATTTTTACAGCAAAGAAAAACACTCAGCGGTAAATGCAAAATTTGAAGCGCAGAAAATTGCATTTGCCCCTTTTGTGTTTCAAGCTGCGAGAGCACTCAAAAATCTTGGAATTTTAGAGGTGATTGAAAAAAGCGGCGAAGCGGGTATTTTAGCTCCTGAAATTTCAAAAAAAATTGGTTTGTCAAATTATGGAGTAAAAGTATTGGTAGAGGCAGGTCTCGGAATGGGAGCTCTGCTTCGAGTGGAAGAAAAATATTCGTTGGCTAAAATCGGATATTTTCTTCTCCATGATGAGATGACGCAAGTGAATATGGATTTTGTTCAAGATGTTAATTACCAAGGATTTTTCCATTTAGAAGAGGCTGTTACTACCGGAAAGCCAAAAGGTCTTAAAATATTTGGCAATTGGCCCACTGTTTATCAAGCGCTTGCCGAGCTTCCTGCCGATGTTCAAAAAAGCTGGTTTGCTTTCGATCATTTTTATTCGGATGGTGCGTTTAAGGAAGCTTTGCCGCTTGTGTTTAAAAATAAACCACGGAAACTTTTGGATGTGGGCGGGAATACGGGCAGGTGGGCGCTTCAATGCGTTAATTACGATCCCAGAATTCAAGTTACAATTGCTGATTTGCCGAGACAATTACGCATGGCTGAGAAAAATCTTAAGAAAGAAAAAGCTTCTGAAAGAGTAAATTATCATGCGATTGATCTGCTGAATGTGAATGAAAAATTTCCTACAGGGCATGATGCAATTTGGATGAGTCAATTTTTAGATTGTTTTTCGCAGAAACAGATTATTTCTATCCTAAGACGGGCTGCGGAAGTCATGAAGCAAGATGATAAGCTCTATATATTAGAAACTTATTGGAACCGGCAAAAATATGAAGCTGCGGCATTTTGCCTTCAGCAAACTTCTTTATATTTTACGTGTATGGCAAATGGAAATAGTCAAATGTATCACTCGGAAGATATGAAAGCTTGTCTGGACGCAGCAGGCATGAAAGTTATCGAAGACATCGACAATATAGGTATCAGTCACACTTTGTTCAAATGTATAAAAAAAGGAAGATGATTCGCTTAATAAAGGGCAACATTGAAATCTTTATTAGACAATGGAGCAATAACTAACGAAGAATTTATTATAGAGAAATCTAAATTGCTATCGCAATAATTTAGATGGCGGAAAAGGGGAATTATGAATGTTGGTAAAAAAATATTGTGCGTTGTTATATCTTCATTCTTAGCGGGATGTACTTTTGCCACAAAAACATCAATGCAAGTTATTGAATATAAAAATAAAAACGAAATGGCAGAGTATGCAAACTGTGAAGTTGTGGATAGCGCATACGCGTCTTATAACGTATTCATGCATTCTCCCTGGGGGCGAAAACGAGCGGCACATATTCGCCTAAAGGATGTTGCATACTCTAAAGGTGCTAATGCCGTAATAATGACGTCAAACAACTTTGGCATAATTACCGACCAGGTTCAAGGCGTGGCGTATAAGTGTGTATATGGGGCAATAAATGGGCAGAAGTCGGAACATTTCTAAAAAGGCAGCGCTCGGAGCATCGACACAAACACAAAGGAAGCGCATGTTTAAAAGACAAATGCCGGTACTCCACGAGCAAATCGTACGCAGTTTGGTGCGTGAAAATGAAAAAATTTTAAAAGCACTGCAGTCATAATTTTGAAAGCGAATATACCGCTTACCATACAGATAGCTATCTAGCTTTAGTGGGGAGAATAAATGAAAAAGATCTTATGTGTATTCGTGATCACGTCATTTTTGTCGGGGTGTGTTTATACGCCTACAAGAAATTTTGTGTATACTCCTGTTCCCGTATTCGCTGATGCACCTCAAAAAACACATGGTGTGCTTGTTGTTAGAAAATTGAACGAAGCACGAGGCGCAAGGACATATCCTAACACCATGGGGAATTTATTTAAAACCTATATACCACTGTTGCCATATGTATCAATGAGTTATGAAAGGCTGGATGAATCCGATGTCATGACTCAAGAGCGAAGGACGCACGCGGCTGAAGAGGCGAGCGATTTTACGGTTTCCGTAAGCAAATCGATCACAGACGATCTCAAGAGCACGGGGTTATTTAAAGAGGTTCGATATATTGGTCAACAACCAGTTCCTAGCGATGCGAATCTTGTCCTCGGCGGGGATTTGAACGTAACAGCACTGGACACCACCTATACGTCTTATCTGTTAGGTATGGTGGGCGTGCTTCTTTGGCTTTTACCCATTCCGATGGCGAGGACGAGCGGGAATGTTGAAGTTTCTCTGAAGATGACGGATCTGGGCGGGGTGGAGGTTTGGTCTTATCACCTGAAAGGGAAATCTAGAAGAACCTATACCATGTACAATTCAGCTGGTAAGGCTATTTCCAGCGTTTATTCTTTAGAAATTAAACGCTATGGTAAAAACAAAGAAGGCGTCGACGGCGATTCATTTTGGGCCTACCATGCAGCCGCATTGAGGGCGGGCATGGCCGATGCAAAGCAATCTCTATTAGAAAAATTAGGAGAAGAAAAATGAAAAAAATGACAATGCATAATGCCGAACCGAGATTGTGGACTGTAGCGCTTATCGTTATTTTAATGACGGGGTGTTCTGCGCACAACCCATTTATTATTAAGAACACTACCAATGTTCACAGTCTTTCTGTGAACAAATTTACTGCTCAGCAAGGGAAAATTTTCTTAACAAAAGAAGCGCTGTCAAAAGATTTGGGCTATGAAGAGATAGCTCAAATTGAAGTTGGAAAGATATGGTATGGAGGTGCTGAATGGGTCTATGCGACATTTGCTGAACGAGCAAAAAAAATGGGCGCGGATGCTGTTGTTGAAATTAGAACGTGGCACCAGCCTGCAGGCTTTGCTTGGGCCACACCGCATGGCTCAGGGAAAGCTATCAAATTCAACAATCCCTCCAGCGTTGATCTTTCAAAAATTAAGGGGGAGTGGCAGTAATCGAAAGATTGCTAAGCCCAGCATCTGAGGTCGGGTTGGTAAATTGAAACTAAAAATAACATCCGGAAAAAGAAAGGGTGGTTCTATGTTAAGGAAAGCGATCTCGATTTTAAGTTTGATGGTTGCGCTGATGCTGACAATCAACGGATGTACTTCAATTACTGTAAGGCCTATTGAAGCCCATGCGGGAATGAAACATGTTTGTATTGAAAATAACCCAAAAGTTATTATAGATAATTTTGTTAGCGTTGTTCAAAGTGGCTTTGAACGGCATGGAATTACGACAAGCGTTTACCATGGCCCAATCCCTGCAGAATGTGAATATGTTCTTAGTTATACAGCATTAAGATCCTGGGATTTTGCGCCGTATTTGTCGCACGCGGAGCTTAACTTGCGAAAAGGAAATAATTCTATTGCTTCTGCGGAATACCATTTGAGAGGTAAAGGCGGCCTCTCCTTGCTTAAATGGCGGGGGGTTAAAAGGAAAATGGACCCCGTCATCGATCAGTTGCTAATGAATTTTAAATAATCACAGCGCCATGCTTAATTTGAGCTTTGGAGGCCATATGAAATACATTTGGGTCATATTGGTAGTATTAACTCTATCATCGTGTCGTAGCACAGGTGTAGTTCCAATGGATAGCGGAACTTACTTTATTGCAAAGAGAAGCTTGCAGGCAGGTTTTGGCCCCCCTGATGGAGTAAGGGCAGATGTATATCGCGAAGCGAATAATTTTTGCAACCAAGAAAAGAAAGAGGTAGAAACAATTAAATTAGACGTTACGAACTCTGGGTTTGGCAGACCTGGTAATGTATTTCTCAGCTTCAGGTGCAAATAATTTATGCAACGAATTCATACTTTTTTAGTGAGTCTCATGTTTGTTTTTGTCGTGTCTTCGGCCTTACATGCCGAATCTTTTGAGATTGATCCCGAGCATTCTTCCGTAACATTTAAGATTAGAAGTTGGTTTTTTCATACAGAGGGGAAGTTTAAGGAATTTCAAGGCGTGATTGAATATGATCCTAGCGACTTTTCCACATGGTCAACGAATGCCGCAATTCAAGCCGCGAGTATTGATACAGGCATTGCTAAACGGGATAAACATTTAAGGTCGGACGATTTCTTCAATGTTGAGAAATTTCCAACCATCACTTTCAAAAGCATCGGAGTTACTAAAGTCACCGAGACAAGTGCTCATATCAATGGAGAGCTTACGCTTCACGGAGTAACGAAGCCTGTTGTGCTGAATCTTGAAAGAGATAAAGCGAAAGACGCGAAAGATGAAAGCCGTGTTCACTTTATCGCCACGACCTCCATTAATCGAAAAGATTTTGGTATTTCTTGGAGCCGGGCTGCAGAGGGTGGCGGATTAACGATAGGGCATAAAGTCAAAATTTTGATTCAAGTGGAAGCAATTCAAAAAACCTAAATTATTAAAGGAGGATCTAATGAAAAGATCAATCAAGATTGTGTTGCCGGTTTTTTTGCTGCTCATCACCCTGGGTTGTTCGACAGCGCCTTTAAACACTGTAGAGCGAAGAGATTGGGGAATATTGCAGAGGGATAACGTGGTTTCCGATCCAATTCCTTTTAAAAATCCAAGAGCTGCTGTCATTTGGGATATTATTATTCCGGGAACCGGAAGTACTTATGCTGGAGGCGGACGCTCGTGGGGTTGGATTTTAGGCGGCATCTTGACTTGGCCGGCAAGTGCTGTTTATCAGCCTTTTATCGGTAGTAAAATTGTCCGAAATGAAAATACACGCCGCACAGTCGAGTACTATAAATCGGGCTCACACAATAGCAGACTTGAGAAGCTTAAGACGAGGGGTAAATTGTCAGCGGATTTTAAGTCGAGAGAAGAAGCGCGCGTTGTTTTTGCGTAAGACTTCATTTACGGAACATATTCGCAGTCAGACAATTTATCTGTGGCGCCGAAGCGATTATCAGCGCGGCTGTATAATAAATTGGTGTCCTTCCAGATAAATCCAGGCACAATGGTCATACTTCAATTTTAAGCGTGCATGACTCAGCCCATTGTGTTTCACATAGTTCGAATGTGTGATGCTCTGTAGAAGCATATCAAGCTTCGATTCAATCGAAATAATTAATTTTGCCTCCCCTACATGCCTCCCCAAAAATAATTGCGGATGAGGGGAGTCTGAAGCTTTTCAGTTTTTCATAACCTAACTTGTTTCCGACACTTCCTCACTTCGCACGACCGTCTGGGATGCTCCCCGTCCAAAAACCCTATCTCTCTCATCCATAATCACGGGGTACTTGTCTTGTAGAGAGATAGGGTTTTTGGACTTGGACTGGTGCTAGTGAGGAAGTGAGTATTGTTGAGTTGAATAATTTGAAAGGTAGAAAAAATATTTATTATCTGGAATTTTGGATTTCTTTGTTACGAAATGCCTGTTTTTGCACAACATCTATGAGAGAGCATATCGAAATTTAAACTGAAACCACCAAGCATAAACTTGGATGAAAGACTTGAAGCGATAAAGCTTCCACATAAGGAGTTTGAATATGGTTAAGGAAATTGAAAAGCAAGTTAGTGAAAGTGTTGATCGTGTAGATGTTAAGTTAAGGAAATTAGGAGTTAAGCTCATCAGTATCAGTATCTCTTGCTGGATGATCGTAGGGTCAACGGCAGTAGGGCTGGCACTTCCGGCTTATCTCGTAAAACAGGCAGTGAAGTTTGAATGGTCAAAAGAAGCACAAGCAGGTGTTGAAAAGCCTGAATATAAAGTGAGAGAGCCGCGCGTGTCGGTAAGTCCGAAGGCGTATCAAAGTCAATACATGCCTGCGTCTCGCTCAGGAAGCGGGTTTGGAACAAATCAGGTCAACTTAAGGGATGATATCAGGAGCATTGGCAACACGGTTAGTGAAACTAGGAATCTGGCAAGAAAGATGGCGGATTTAGCCATCCGTTAATGATTATCCACGGAAGGCTTTAACAGCCTTCCGTGGTCAGGGGGAATATCAGTGGGCCAAAATATATTGGACGGGATAAGGCGTGTTGTGATTACCGAACGAGATATTGAAATTTTCACGTACCTGAATGAACAGAAATTCATGATGGCGAATCAGCTGTATTCGGCTTTTTGGCCTGAGAGTGAAGTGAGGTCGGGGACCGCAAGGCAGAGACTGAGTAAACTAATTGATGCCGGATATATCAAGACGTTTGATACCCAAATGGGGAAGTCTGAAAAGGTAAGGCTATTTCTGCTTACGTCGAAGGGGATCGATATTTTGAAAACTAAGGGCTTAGACCACGGCTTTGGTGAGTTAGGCAATGTCAATCAGTACACGATAGAGCATACGTTGAAGCTGGCGACATTACGCTGCTTATTCAGGGAATTTAAGGGCGTTAAGTGGTTAAGTGAGCGTTGGGTGAGAAAAGAGGATTTCAAGAGAGAGTTCTTTCCGGACGCAGTTCTTGAAATTAACGGCCAAAAAGTGGCCATCGAACTTGAAAATTCATTCAGAGAGCGGGGCCGGTATGAGAAAAGGTTTGCCAGATATGCCGAGCTTGATGATTTCGCGTTAGTCATTTATGTGCTGTCATGGGGCATCGTAAAAAGTTGGCTTCTGAACATAGAAGTCCCGCAGGACAAACTCTGCTTCGCGCTCTACGATGAGCTCTTGTTGAAAAAGGGAGATGCGGAGCTTATGAATAAGGCGTCTCGGATCAGCCTAAGCTCAATTCTCGGATGAATGAAAATCCCTCAAAGGGTTTAGCGGCATCGTTTTTAGAGTGTCTATTCGTTTCGATTCCGGTGTGGTTCGGAAAGAAAATCGATCATTGGATCAGGGGCCGTTCCGGCGTTAAATTTAAAGTAATGATTTATGCGGGCCTTCTGCTTCTTTCGGGGACAGCTATTTGGGCGGTTAGATTCTTAAATGATTTGGCAGGTCAGCCGGCGTACGGGAAATGGCAGAGGATCTGTTTGGTAGGCGCGTATATTTACGGCATTTACGTCTCAATGACGCTGCCGTTTTTCATGATTCTAGGGCGTTCGATGAAAAATACAAATGACAGGAGTAATGAAGAGAAAAAACGAAGGTTGAAGAAAATTACTAAGGCAGATATTGAGCGTCAGCAGGAAAATGTAAGGGATCATGAATCCTATCTGGGAACGAGCTTCTGGTCTGGGAAGGGATTATATCTTTCAGATGATATGCGCCTCATGCACACGCATGTGGTTGGTTCAACCGGCGTAGGCAAGACCGAATCCGTGATGTTGCCGCTACTGAAGCGAGACATTGAACGAGGCTGCGGGGCAATTGTAATTGACGCAAAGGGAGACCTAGAGCTACTTGCAAAAATTCGGTACTTTGTTCAAGTGAACAACAGAAAAGACGACTTCCTCTTCTTTTCTCTGTCTCATCCGGAAATATCCGATACGTACAATCCGCTATTGCGGGGAAATGCTTCCGAGATAAAAGACAAACTGATCGGCTCGACTGAATGGCGTGAGGAATTCTACAGAAAGAAGGCGGAGGAAGCGGCACTTACACTTTTGAGGGCGCTTGTGAGCATCAACCGTAAAGTGACGTTTCAAGACCTGTATGAACTTTTGACAGACAAAAATCAGCTTCAAGCTTTGATTGCGCAAGTGGAAGACACGAGAATGTCCAAGGATCTTGAAGTGATGAAGGACATGTTTCACGAGAATTCAAAGTTTCTATCGGGATTCATCGCGGATTTAGGGCTCGTCACGAAGTCAGAATTCTCGAAACTCACCGATTCACGACAGTCCAAGATTGATTTGTTGGAAGCCTATAAAAAGAAAAAGATTGTCTACTTCGCGTTAAATACGCAGGGTTTTGAGGAAACCGCAAAGCGATTCGGCAGGCTCATCCTTCAGGATATTAAAACGGTTTCGAATTACATCCAGACACAGATGGAGGAGCATGAAAGGAACTTCTTTCCGGTATTCGTAGACGAGTTCTCAAGTTTTGCGTATGAGAATTTTATAGATTTCATGAATAAGGCGAGAGGGGCCAAGTTAGCGATCATGATTCTTCACCAAAGTTTAGCTGACCTGGCGGCGAAGCGGATGACGTTTCAGCAGCAGGTTCTTGAGAACACAAACATCAAAATCATCATGCGCCAGGATGACCCATTTTCCATCGACAAATACTCAAAAATCGGCGGTTCGCGCAAGACTTACATTTCGACCTATCAAACCGAGGCCGGGATGCTCGGGACAGATTTGACTGGTAGAGGATCAGTTAGAGAGGCACAGGCTTTCAGGATTGACCCAGATCTTGTCCGCTCGCTCGGACGCGGCGAAGCGATTGTCGTAATGAAGTACCCGTATTTCAAGATTGATTTCGTGAAGCTGAGCGCTGACACAAATATCAACCTTACCTGGATTCACATGAAAATTAAAGACGAAAGGGATCGAGCGAAACAGATTTGGAAGTGCACTCCCTCGGATCAGGAGACTGACGATACAGAAGGAGATGAGTTTAAAACACTTAAGAATGCAGCTCTTAAATTTGAGAAATTAAGAAGGAAGGCAAAGTCATGAGTTAACGGATTTATCGATCTAATTAATTAACGTTAAATCGTAAGTGAAAAAAAGGGAAGGGGCCTGTTTACAGGCTTCCTTCCCTTTTTTCTTTTTACGGAAAGGAGGGCTCGGCAAAGAAAACAATATTCAAATCAAAAGTTCAGTGAAAATTCAATTTAACTCTAAAAGGAGAATAAAAATGGAAAAGCAAGTGGTTCATAGTTTCAAACGCAATGAAAATGAGGAAGTGAAAATATCCGTCGGCAATTACAAAGACCGAGATTATGTGGACGTCAGGGTCTTTTTCTTTGACGCAGCCACCGGAGAACCAAAACCCACAAAGAAAGGAGTGACGCTCAACTGCGCGCTTGTCGGCGAACTGATAGAAGGTTTACGCCGGGCAGAGCAGGCGGTTCAAGTTAATTCATAATCAGCAGTAGTTTAATCACTGTAACAAAGGGCGGGGAAGCGATTCTCCGCCCTTTTTACTTTTTGGAGGGTCATCAAATGAAGACACTGATTATTTCTCACGCTAAGGCAGATGTCATCCCGGATTTGATTACGAAGTTCATTCGGCATGGCTGGGCTGTAGTTTTACGTTAACGCGGTTCAAATGAAAATTGAAAAGGGCGGAGATTAACCATCTTCGCCCTTTTTATTCAAGGAGGTTGGATATGAATTCGCACATCATTTTTGACACGGAGGATAAGTCGGTTTACGCGGACATTCTTTGCGAATGGACAGGAAGGCCTAGAAGCGATTGGGCTTTTGTTCCCCTGATTGTCTTAAAGCGCATCTATCAATCAAAACTGAATGAAAGAAGGCGTCTGAGACTGCAAAGAATTGAGAGAGGTCAATGAACTGTCTAACACTTTGTCCATCACCAAGAAAAGGAGATTTAAAAATGGAACTCTTAGAAAAGCCTGTGACCCAAAAGCAGTGTCCCCGATGCTCGATTTTGGTAAATACCGAAGACTTCAAGCTCTTTGCGGATAAATATCTCTGCGGGGCGTGCTTTGAGAAATTTATAAAGCCATGTTCTGATTGTAATCAACTCGTGTGGCTAGATGATTTGCGCGATGTCGCTGACAGAAAAGTCTGCAAAGATTGCATGTACGCGAATTACAGGGAATGCAATGGATGCGGGGTTTATGTCAAACCTGAGATTGCCCGGTATTCGGATCTTCAGGACGCTTATTATTGCGAGGGCTGCGAATCTGAAAATGTCACTTACTGTCAGGACTGCGGCTCAGAAATTGATTCTGCCTGCTGTTTTAGGCGGGGCGACTCTACTTACTGTGAGGAATGCTATGACCGCATGGCTGAAAACGGCGAGCTCGTTCAGCATCACGAATTCTCATCCCATAGGTTCAGAATTTGTAAATCAAATAGAAAATACGGAATCGAGATCGAGGCGATTCTTCAGGAGGAAGAATCCCATTTCCCGGTCGATGAACTCGGTGCATGGAGCAAACAGCGTGACAGCTCACTTGGAGACTGGGGCATGGAATTCGCGAGCCCTATTCTACAAGGCGATGACGGCTTTATGAACATTGCGGGCTTCACGCAGAAGTTAATTAACTGGAACTATCATGTGGACAAACGCTGCGGCCTTCACGTTCACATCGACGGACGGGATCTTGATTATCAACACATCAAAAAACTGCTGAAGATTGCGGTTATGTTTGAGCCGGTGATTTACGCCATGCTTCCCGAGTCAAGGTTCACCGGGTCTTTCTCGGTTCCCCTCAACCGTTTTCCCAAATCAAGGTTCAAATTCAAGGTTAAAGATGAACAAGACTTGAAGAGGCTTTGGTACGGAAGAAGAAACGCGAGAGTGAATACGAAGTCGAAGTTTGATAACTCAAGATACTTTGGCGTCAACATTCACTCGTGGTTCTTCAGGCGTTCCATTGAATTTCGATATCACTCAGGAACGCTGAATCCAATGAAGATCACGAGTTTCATCACGATCTGCCAAGCGTTCGTGGATGAGTCAAAGAAACGAGGAGACTTTCGGTTCTCGGTGTTTGAGTCTTTTGACGAACAATTTGATTCGTTCTGCAGGCTGCTCAGGCTTTCAGCGAAGATCAAAACCTATGTCCGGCAAAGGATTATGAAGTTCCATCCAGAGAAATTAACCATCACAGCTGCCTCTCTAGCAGCTGACTTGCAGTAAACCCTTCAACAATTAAAACATTTAATCGCAGTTATTTACAAGGAGGCTCTCAATGTGTGGAATTTTTGGTTTTGCAAAATCGGAAATGCTTTTGGACAAATCAGGACAGCTTAAGCTACAGGGGGCAATCATGGACCTTGCTGTTCTGAATGAATCAAGAGGCCGGGACGGTACGGGTCTTTTCATCGCGTCTGCGAGTAGCGCGGCATTGTTTAAAGAGGCAAAGCCTGCGAGCGAGCTTTTGCAGACAAAACGCCTGCGAGACACGATCAAGAAAATAAGCGGAGACACGCTGATTGTTCTCGGCCACACCAGGCTGGCGACAGTAGGGGCTGTCTCTTCTGAGAACTGCCATCCGTTTGTGTCGGAAAATTTTGCGGGAGTGCACAACGGCCATTTTCTAAACCGCGTTGAACTTCTCAAGAGGTACGGGGCAAGCCAAGTGACGGACGTTGACAGTGAGGCAATCTTTAGAGTTTTGGACAATTCCAATTCAGACAAAGAAATTGCAGATCGTTTGTCTCGAATGTACGGGGATTTCGCGCTTGCTTTTATTCGCAAGGAGGAAAGCAACGCTCTTTACCTTATCCGAAACGCTGAGCGTACGCTTTACGCAGCTTACATCGCAAGGTTTCGTACGCTTCTTTGGTCGAGTGAAAAAAGCCACCTGCGGTATGCGCTTGCGAGAAATTTTTTAAAGGGCAGCTTTGTCGAAATCAAAAGCAATGTCCTTTACAAAATTAGTGTTAAGCGTTTTACGGACAAGTGCCATGCGCAGAAGTTGGCTTGTGTAATCGAGAATCCAATGAGGCGCGCATTCGCCGAAGAGGATTTCAAGATTCCAGAAAGCCCCTACCTCTACAGCTTCGAAGAGCTCCGTTATATGGGTTATTTGGAGGATGCCAGAATTACGGAGAAGTCGAAACTGCCGTGCTCTCTATGTGAAGAACAGGTCGAGGCCGGAAAGCTTTTCTATGATGAGGTGAGCGGCGGTTCATTCTGTGAACCGTGTAGTTTCGATTATCTCTCGGAGTATGAGAGAAGTGAAAGAGTAAAGGCGCAGGCTGAAGTTTCCAATCAACAATATCAACTGGTCTAACGGAGGCAACCGATGAAAAAATTCTTACAGGATGCAATAAAAGACGCTTTCAAGAGATTGCAAGCTGTGGTGATTTTTGCACTGAAGTGCATGGTCATTGCGTTTGTAAATTCTCTGATTCTCATCCTTCCGATTCTCCTGTCAATGTGGCTTGGGTTTCGGTTTTTGACAGGATGGTTTGAAGCGGGTCAAAGTCAGCCGTCTGCCGGGAGAAATTATACGGCTCTCCATGACGAGCGTCCGGCAACGAGCATAGCTGAAAGGTTTCGAGTATTCAGCCGGGATCTGCAATCGTGGATTGCCGTTATTCGGCAGTACAAGAAATAGACAATTGAATGAGGGTGGACCGGCGTCCGCCCTCATTCTCTTCAAAGAAGTCTTTTTTTGTGTCCAGCTGCATTCGCCCACTAATTAACTGTAAGTACCTTAATTTAAATCAGTTACAGAATTTGCCATTCGCCCATTTCCCCCTCTATGGAGGTGGAAAATGGAAAACAAAATACAAGAGAAGGGTAATACTGACAGTAGTTCCGGAAAGCAGTTAAAGGACGCATGGAAGACGAAGAGGACGGTGCGCTTGGGTGTCGATTTTCAGAAAATCGAGGATCATCCAAAGACCGACCTCCATTTTGAAATCCTGGAAAAGCTTGCGACGCAGCCTTCCCCCGCTGACATATTAATTGAGCACGAACAGAGAGAAATAGTAAGAGGAGCGCTCAAGAATAGCAAGCTGTCAAACAGGGAGCGTGAGTGCACAAGATTAACCATACAGGGATTGAGTAACCTTGAAATCGCAGAGGAATTGGGAATTTCCAACAGTGCCGTTGTGCGGATGCACGTACGCAGAGCAACAAGCAAACTCAAGACGTTCCTAAAAAACGAAGGGTCAAAAAATAAATTTTAAGATGGGATTTGACGCTTGTTTGTTACGAAATGCCTGTTTTTGCACAACATCTATGAGGGGACTTTTACAGCGATTGAGGCTGTCTTAAGGGGCGGGGTCATTTTTGACCCTGCCATCCCCCCAAGGTGAAATGTGCGAAAAACCATCACGAAATACTTAGTTATATTTGCAGGCGCCTATTTTCAGGCATCCATTGCTTTTGCTGAAGCGCAGAACCAAGAAGAGCTTGGCTATTTTCTGGACGCGGTTGGGAGCTTTTTGATTCAAACAGTCGGACCCGGAATTCTTGTCATTGGAATCGCTGTAGCAGGAATTTCTATGGCGCTAGGAAATGAACAGGGCATGCACAGAGGCGCCTTGGCTGCAGGCGGTGGAGCATTGATCATGCTTGCACGAGCCATACTCGACCTAATCAAGAATGTGACGGGATTTTGAAATGAAACCAATAGACATGTATCCAATGATTTCACTGAAGAATAAGGTTTTTGATCTTGAGTGGATGGATTTACTGATTTTGCTTTGTTTTTATCTTTTAGTTTTTTTGTTTTCAAACAATCTCGGCATTAATGCCGCGCTCATCGCGGGAGTTTATTTATTTCTCAGGCAATACAAGAAGAATAAAGCTGAACGATATACGCAAAATCTGATTCGATTTTTAATTTTACCTTTGCGTTATACGCAATCTCAGGAGAGTGCTTGATGGAAACGCTGCTTACGATAAAGGAGCTCAGTGACTCGCTGCAAAGAGTGCCATTCTTTCCTGCGCTGGATCTTCTCACAGTTGAAGAAGACGGCTTGGCTATTGGAGTATCGGGACGGATGGCATACGTCTTCAAATTAACGGGCCTTAATTACTATCTCTTGGATGATGCTGAAATTGTATCTTTTATGAACGAGATTCAAAAACTTTTAAATCAGCTTCCCGAAGGAATCATGTTATCGGTTATGAGACGCTCTAGCCTGGGAGATCAGGACTTTCTTCAGAAATATCTTTCCGGTATGTCAGACCAAGATCAATTGGCCAAAGAAATCACGCATCACAAAGTTTGTGCGCTAGAGACGCAGCATTTGATTAAGAAAGAAACTTTTTTGTTTTTAAGCCATCTGCGGGCGGACGGCGGTAAAGGGAGCAAGCGTTCGGAGAAAATCCATCAATCGAATCACGAAGTATCAAAAGCGTATCTCCTTCATGCTGAATCGATAATTTTGTCAGGACTGAAGTCGATTGGTATCGACATTGAAAAATTGAATTCAGCGAGTGTTATCCGTGAATATTATGAAAAACTAAATCCATCGCTCTCGAAGCTGGTGAACTATAGCGACGTATTTAAAGATGGGTTATTGACGAATTCCAAATTCGAAACATTGCGCTCGCGCCTGCTTCTCCATCCGCCCAAGATTCACCGAGATTCGATTTATATGAACGGGTTTTATCACTCAACGGCTAACCTGAGAACAATACCCGGTATGGTTGATTTAAAAATGATTCAGTCGTTTGATTCATTAATGCCGCCAGAATCAGAATGGCTGATAACCATCCGGAAAAAAGATCAAGAAAAAGAAATTCGCAAGCTGAGAATGAAGGCGAATTTCGCGCATGCGACGGCCTTCTTCAGATTCTCCCAAGATCACTTTGCGAAAGAGAAAGCCAACCAGTACGAATCTTTTCTGCAAGAGATGGCTGAACGCGGGGAAAGTGTTTTTAATTTCTCTCTGTCGGTGCTTGTTAAATCGAGGGATGAGGGCTCTCTTCACCAAATGAAAGAAAGTGTTTTAAAGGCGTTTCCGAAATTGGGCGGCGCGTTGGGTATATTTGACCATTTGGAACACGATACGCTTTTCCTATCGCATCTGCCTTTACAAGGAGATCAAAACCAGTCTTTTTTTCCTGTCTTAACGGGGGCTTTGAGCCATCTCCTTCCTTTAGCTTCGGACTGGAAAGGCACAGCCGAGACCCGGATGGTGTTAAAAACACATGGGGACGAAGGTTTATCGCTAGATCTTTTCGATCCGGCATTGCCTGCCAAGCATGCAGTTGTAATAGGGAGCACAGGTTCAGGCAAATCCTTTACGGCAAATTATCTCTTGAGCAGTTTCTTAATTTCGGGAGAGCGTAATCATGTCATCGTCATTGATATGGGTGGGAGTTACAAGAAACTTGCGCGCATCTTTGGCGGAAACTATTTACAGATCGACTGCTCGGAAGAATTTGCGCTTAACCCATTTCCCGAGAAACGAAAGTTAATGCCGAAGCCGGGTGAAGTTAACGCTGACTTATTGGCATTTTTAAGCACGCTTATTGAGAAAATGGTTTCGGATCGAGAAAGAATTAAGAGTTCAGAACTTAGAATATTAGAGAAATCAATCCTGAAGGTCTATGAAAGAATTCAGGACACGAATCAGCCCCTCTTGGGTGATATCCAGAACGTTTTACGAAATTATGATTCAGGAGATGAAGAAGATAAGAGAAGGGCGTATCAGTTCTCAAAGAATTTGGACATTTGGACTGAAGGAAGATTTGGAAGGCTTCTGAACCGCCGGGGCAGCCTTTCCTTTGATAACCGTTTCATGGTTTTTGACCTCGGAAAATTGTCTCATCACCCGGAGCTTCAGTCGGTTCTGTTTTTTGTTATCCGCTCAGCGATCTCAAGAAAACTTGATGATATTTCGCTGCGGAAGATGATTGTAATTGACGAGGGCTGGCGTTTCTTTAATGACGATGTCGGTTCAAGACTTATTGAAGAACTTTACCGAACTGCCCGCAAAACAAACGGGCTTGTCATGTCAATCAGCCAAAGCCCTGTCGATTTTCTTCAGTCTAAGGCCTCAACTGCAATACTTTCTAACTCATTCGTGAAGTATGTTTTAAAACTACAGAAGGGCCATGAACTCTTAAGTAAGTTTGATCTCAATCCAAATGAGATCGCTGCCTGCGAGAATCTCGAAACAAGGCCAGGAATTTTTTCAGAGGTTTTCATAAAATTTTTCAACAAGTCGGTGACCGCGAAACTAGAACCAGCTCCGCTTGATTACTGGATCGCGACAACAGATCCTGACGACCTAATGGAGGAAGAAACACTAAGAAAATTAGAACCGAATCTCCCGGAGTTTGACCGTCTCTTAATGCTGTCTAAAAAATACCCCAGAGGTATGAAGTGGCGGGGAAAAGCGGTGCCGTCATGAAATCATTCAATTTGAAACGAAAAATGATAACCGCTGCATTGATTTTGATCCTATGCAGCGCAAACGCTCAACCTGCCAAAGCTGATTTACCGGTTATAGACTTTGTGAATGCTGCCCTAAGCGAGTTCAGAAACTCACTCATGGAAAATCATTTTGCGCAGGAAATTGTCGTGTTCTTCGATCAACTCACCGAACTCGAAAATACGTATCAGGAGATTATGCGCTTCAACGCTGGGATTGAAGAATTCATCAGACATTTTGTAGAGGATGCGGCCCACGCTTTCAGGAATTCCCAATCGTCTTTTCGTGACACATTTTTAGCTGGACTGGAACCTTCTGCGGAACAAGACGCCATACGAAATCTTGGCGTAATTCTCGAAGGTTACGGAGACCCTTCCGGTATTAAATCTTATATCGAAACGATTCATGGCGCTGATCCTCAATCTGTTGAGCGAGCCTTTATCACGTTTGATGAAGCGCAAGTGGGTGAAGCGTATCTTATGGCGCATGAAATCAGGAAGCGCTCAGATGAGACAAAACAGGCAGGCGAAAATATTCAAGATCTGTCGCAAACCGCAAGTCCTAAGGGTGCCGCGCGCCTCGCAGCAGATGCTTCCGGTAAATTAATTGTTGTTACACAGCAGAATCAGGAAATATTCGCGAAACTGCTCGAAGTCGAAGCTGCAAAGCTCGAGCAAGTCTCCCGTGATGAGAAGCGCTTTGAGCGCGAGCGGCTTAAATACATGCGGGAGATGCAATTAGGCTCTGAGAATCTGGGGAGGCCAGCCTGATGAGCGCGCTACCCACCACACAGGAAATTGTAACCATTTTTGCGGTCTTTTATCACGAAGTTCGTGAGATTGGATACAGCTTTATTTTTGTCTTTCTAACGCTTGCTTTAATCAAAGAATTTCTGCATGGGATGGAAGGACGGAGTGATTATGCGGGACTATTCGTCCGCGTACTGCTCATCACCGGCCTTTACGCCATTTACACACCCTTTTTTGAAGAAGTCTCAAGAGGCATGGATTTACTTGCCAATTTCTTTATGCCGGCTGAGGATTTTAAAGACCAGATCCAGAAAATTTTTACTGCTTACCGGCAAAATCATGACCTCGGCATGATAGCGCTTCTAAAAATGACGTTTCTTGATTGGATGATGCAAGGAACTTACAACATTGCCTACGCAATCCTGCGCGGCTTCGGATGGATAAGAATAGTGTTTCTCTCAGCTCTCTATATTTCGGGCCCTATTTTCCTGGGCGTTGGCATCTTTCAGCCGGGCATGGCGAGAGTTTGGATCAGGTGGCTCTTTGAAGTGTTGAATTGGAACGTCGTGCTTTCTTTGTTTGTCCGTATCCTCTTTGAGCTCAATTTCTTTGAGTTCTATTCCAATCCACAAACACTCAACCTCGATTTATTTGCGATGAACATAATCATCATCCTTATCATTCTATTCTTTGTGCCCATGATTTCTTCCATGATGATTCGTGGGACAGAAGGCTTCACGCAAGCCGGGGGGCGGGTTTTCGGAATGGGCGGCAGAATTCTCGAAAAAATTGTGCGCCAAATTCCAACGAACCGGATAGCAAACGCTTATAGGCCCCATTCTACGGGCGGAGGACGACCATGAGTGAAGTCATTACACGTGTAAAACGGCGCTACTTTGAGGTGTTCGGGGACTTGGAAAAGGAAATCGCTTTTCTCAGGCGAACAAATCTTTTTCTCATTTTTGTCCTGATGCTTGTCTTCATCGGCGTGATCATTTTGGGAATGAAGCCGCCGGTTGTCATCCGGGTTTCAGAAGTTGAGGGCGCTCAAATGATCCGGGATTTAAACACGAACAACGCTCCCACGAGTCATGAAGTGCTTGCTCTTGCCAAGAGATTTACGATGCGGTACACGGCATTTAATTCCTTTACGGTTACGAAGGACTTGGCAGAAGCATTTAACCTAATGACCGCTCGGTTGCAGCAAGAATCGAGAAAATCTCTGATAGATTCAGGGCTCATCGAGAAGTTAAAAAATGCTCAAATCGATACTCAGACGGAATTCAAAGAAGTCAAGATCGAGAGGGATTCGCCCGAAGCGAGCGCGGTATCTCTCATTGGCGTCAGGCGCATCTCCAAATACGACACCCCGACATTCCACGAAGAAATTCTTTTTCGCGCTGACATTGTTCTTAAAAAAGTTTCGAGGAGCTCATCTACACCGGAGGGACTGCTTATCGAAGCTTACCGGGAAATGATACTCAATGATTTATCGAGAAAGGAAGAAATGAAATCATGATGAAACACAAAATTCTAATACTAGTAATGCTTTTTGCCATGAGTCAAGGCGACACACTATATGCGGACACACAAGGAGACGGTGGCATTAAATCCGAAACATTGGATTCGGCTCTGGCAGATTCTTCTCAAGTGGAAGTTGATCCGGTATCAGCCAGAAAACGAGTCAACCAGCTCTCAAGAAATGAAAAGCGAATCTATTCAGCGAGCATGAGGCCGAATGTCGTCTACAAACTTCAAACCGCGCTTGGCTATGCCTCCACCATTGATTTGCCGGAGCCAGCGCTTAAGGTTTTTATAGGTGATCAGGAACTTTTTAAAGTTGGCGTCTATGAGAAGGAAGTCATCATTAAGCCGATTACGGATGATCCCGATGCGCGTACAAATTTGACCATCATGACCAAGAGCTCCCGTCTCACTTTTGATGTCACTGTCGGCAGGCCGGAGACGGCTGATTTTGTAATTGATTTCAGGCTGCCGGAAGAAGACATGATCGTTGAAAATGCTTTTGAAGAAAAGGTAAATGCAACTAAAAGTGTCCTCCAAGAAGAATTCAAGAAGAAAGAAGAAGAGCTCGACTCAAAAGCTGTGGAACTTTCCGAGGAAAAGCTCAAAACCGAAGTTAAAAAAGGAAACGAAGCCATTCAACTTCGGGATAACGCAGAGTCTGGTGAGGTGCGGCTAAACTTACTGTCTTTCTCAACAATCGGCGCCAAGTCGTATCTTAGATTCAGCATTAGAAACTTGTCTCAAAACACATTCAAGATTAGAGAGTTAGCACTGGGTTTACAGACTTACGGGACAAAAACTCTGGGCCTCCGGAAAGTAAAAGAAGGACTGATTGAAATTCCATCTGAAGTTCAAGCGGTAAGTGAAGTGGCGCCGGATTCATATCAATACGGCGTCATTCAGTTTGAAAGAAGGGCTTTGAAGAAAGGTGAAAAGCCTGTTCTTTTACTTTTTGAAGACGGCGGAACAAGAGACATTCGAATAGAAGGATTTCGCTGGCTGGATTAAGGAATGCTTATGACCGACTCAAAAAAAACAACCGTACTCGTTGCCGTAATGCGAACGCTAGAGAAACATAAGCTTTGGCTTGGCATTGTCGCGACCCTCATAATCGTCAGCCTACTTTTCACAATGAATCTTCGGAAAAGCAAGAGAACGGATAAACGGGAAGCTCTTAAGAAAACTGATGTCGAGAGTAGAAAAACTTTTGCACAGGCGGATTTTACTCCTGTCAAAACCACAAACAGCAGAGCGACCTCCTCTTCAGTAAGGCCGGTAAAAAAGGCGAGAAACTATAGTTCTAACATCGAAGTATTTTTATACGAAGCAGATAAGAAGCGACAAGAGAGTGAATTGCAATCATCTGGAAAAGTATCTTTAAAATTAAATATAGCGTCCGGCACGAAGATTCCCGCAGTCATCAAGGATACCATTTTCTCTTTCAACGTCGCCGCTCCCGTAACAGCTGTTGTTACGGACGATTTCAAACTCGACGAACAGATTGTCATTCCAAAAGATTCTAAGTTCCTGGGCGAAGCCGGAGTGCTCAAGAGCCTTAACCGAATCAATGTTCATTTTGAGCTCTTGATTGCTCCTGACGGTACTGAACGAAGAGTGCGGGCTCTTGCGCTCTCAGAAGACGGCTCGGCAGGCATCAAAGGACGCGTGAATAAGAACACTGACTTGAGAGTTTTGAAAGCAATTGGTGAGACGGCGCTTGCGGGCGTAAGCCTATTTGCCGGAGGGGTCAATAGGGATCCCTATTCTCTTGAGGACAACCTCAGAATGAACCTCGCTCAAAATATGACAGGGCAAGCGAGGCAGGACCTAAGAAATGTCAAAGTAGAGACATCCGTCACGGTTGACGGGTTTACCCCGATTCAGGTGATTTTGCTGGACGGGATTTAATTCAGAAAAGGAGAAAAAGAATGAGCAGATATTACGATAAAAAAAAGGTGCACAGCTTTGAGAAATCAAAGTTTGAGGAGCTACAGTTCGCGGTGAAGGATTACAAGGGTAAGCCGTACGCTGATATCCAGGTCTATCACGTGCATGAAGACGGCTCAAAAGAAGCGACGGGCAAGGGTTTATTCATCGCCGTTTCTAAACTTCATGATTTCAAACAGGGTATTGAGCGTTTGATTGAAGAAACGGGCAGCGAGAAGGCGGAATAGCCCGGATGCGACAAGTTTTTACAGTTCCGTTAATTATCATTCTTCTTCTTGGAAACGCGACTTTTGCGTTTCCGGAAGAAGGCCTGCAATCCCATGGGATTCTCATCTCACTAGATGATGCTCTGAAGTCCGCTCTTAAAGAACACGACGGCATTCAGTTGCTTCATGTAAGGCGTGAGAAGGAAGCGGCTCTTGAGAAATATGCAAAAAAAGCCAATTGGCCTAAGCTGCGCTCGAATGTATACGGCGCCGCTGTGACACAGACCGAGCCGGGCGTCCTATTTTGGACGAATGAAATCGCGATTACGGTTTTTGATGGCTGGAAAGCGCGGAGTGAATCAAGAATTCACGCACTCAAGCAGAATGAAATTGAGCTTCAGGTCAAAAGCGAGAATCAAAAAATACAATTTGAAGTGAGGCAAATCTACATACAAATCTTGGCGGAGAGAGAAATGACGCTTCTGGCACAAGATTGGTTAAAGGAATCTCGAAAGATTTTTCGGTCGTTTAAGGAGCTTTACGAGAAAGAGCTTATAACAAAAAGGGAAGTTTATCATGCGGAAGCACTTTATAAAGCGGCGCAATATGAACTAATCAATCATAAAGAAGCGATGGATTATGGAGTGACTCTGATGCGGGATATTTTGAAGCTGTCTGAAAACATTCAGCTTCAACTTGAGCCGCTTATGGAAATCACGCGCGCTAAGCGTGATTTCAGCCAATTTGAAAAAAATCCAATTTATGAAGCGGCTAAAATCCGCCTCCAAGAAAAGGAAGAAGAGCAAAAAATTGCCCGTTCGGGGCTATTTCCTCAGATATCCGTATTGAATCGTTACCGGATAGCCAAAGATTCATTTCTCGATCAAAACCGCTATGAATTTGGCCTTGAGGGAAAATGGAATATTTGGGATTTTGGGCAAACGAATGAACTTGTAAAAGCAAAAAAATTTGAAGCGCTCGAAGTGAAATTGCAAAGCAGAATTGAGATTAAAGAGTTTGAAGAAAGAATTAAAAAGATGCAGGGTCAAGCCGTCGTCGAGTGGAAGAAAATTCAGTCTGAGAAGTCAGTGTTCAAGGAAAAGAAAGAGGCCTACGAGAATGAAAAAACCAAACTGATTGTGAACGAAGCGGGCCGAGTCCAAGTATTTGAAGCCTACCAGGACTATCTCAAAGCCCGTATTCATTACATACAATCCTTGTCAGATTTCAGAATCCTTCAGGCACAGCTTGATTCGATGAAGGAAGGATTTGCGGTATGAAAAACGAGGGAATCTTGAAAGAATATCTCTTCATAATCACGCTCGTCTGTTTAGATCTCTTAGCAGTCTTCTGGGTTTTGGATCAGATCATTTCCTATCAATCGAATTTTGTTCTGATTGGATGGATTGCCGGGTTTGCGATTCTTTTCTTCAATGTTATCTATCTTTTTCTACTCAGTTTGCTTTCGTTTTTTGTGCGTCCTCAGATTCTTAAAGAAATCTATGTTGAGCAGTTTCCGAGAACCGCAGTCTGTTACTTCATTCGCAATGAAAAACACGGTCTCTTCGAGCGAATGCTCTACTCTTTCGAAGGTAATAAGCTGCCGGGCATTGATTTTTGGATACTGAGTGATTCCGACAAGGAATTTGAGCCGGAAGAGCTTCGGCTGAAAGCACAGCTTGAGGCATCGCTCAAACGCACAGTCTTTTACAGAAGAAGACTTGAGCCAATGGAGAGAAAGCAGGGCAACATGCGGGATTTCATGGCTAGCCATCCGACGTACAAGTACGTGTATGTCTGTGACGCCGACTCAATGGTTCCCCCTCATACAGTTCTCAAGCTTTTGAAGAAGGCTTTGCATCCTTCTAATTGCGATATCGCAATATTTCAAACGATGATAAAAACCGCGCACGCAAAAACCTATTACGCTCAGTTTGAAGCAATTGCGTCTGAATCAAGCCAGAAGCTCTACTTTTCCACTTTGTATTCATTGTTCCGCAAATCAATTTCATTTGGGCATCAGCATCTGATCCGGAGCGAGTATTTCGGAAGGATTGAAGTCCCACCAGGGCTTCTTTCTCATGATAATTGGGACACCGCTTTATTGGATGAAGCGGGCTGCAGAGTGGCCTTTGTTTCCGACCTTATAACCTACGATGAAGTGCCTGCAAATTACCTGGAATCGAGGCGTAGAGAATCTCGATGGGCGCAAGGTACTTTACAAGGTATCCCGCTTATATATAGGAAGCTGATCAGCCCGATTATCAGATTCATGACGTTTTATGGGGTTTATTGCTATTTGATGCAGCCAGTCTTTCTATTTTGGCTGGGGCTAGGTCTATTCTCCCAAAGCTATCTGTTTGGTGAACTAATCTCCTTTAAAGTCAATGCGGTCTTCTTGGGCCGCCCTGTCAATGTGACACTTTGCTACATTCTCTCCTTTAGCCTTTTAGTTAACTTTCTTCACAAGCTTGTTGTGGTGAAGTCGGCTGAAGACGTGAAAAAATTCTTTTATGAATTGACACTCGCAACGTTGATTTATTCAGGCAACTTCGTCTATACGGCCTTTGACATCCTGACTCTCCCGTTTAAAAAACTTATTTGGAGCCCTATGAAAAAGAATCCGTTTGAGGCGATAGCCTGGACCGAAACACTATATTCATTGTTGCCCGGTACTGTAATTGGAATTCTCGGAATCTGGTATTTAACACAGGGGACCCCGTATCCGCATATGGCATCAGTACCCATATTTGTATCACTGATGTTCTCGGCCCCACTTGTTTATTTCTCAGCGAAGACTGCCCAAAGAAAGAGGATAAAAACTACATGACTCAAGAGCCTAATCTTTTGAACGAATCAGAAAAAAATCATAAATTAAAGAAAGAGAACCAATTTAAAAAAATAAAAATAATATTAATGGTTTTCGTCTTTGCTTTTTTAACGTATTTCGCATTCCAAGTACTTCCTGTCACGCTTTCTCCGGTAGAAGGAAAAGCCAAGTCGGCTCAGGAGTTAGACATTCAAGTTATGACTGATGGCATTTTGAAGCAGTCTTATGTGCGGAATTCTCAAGAAGTTAAATCGGGTGATATTCTGTTTCAATTTGAGAACCATGATCTTGAGCTTGAGGTTTTGAGCGCAATTCAAAGCAAGGAAATTATAACCAATGAACTAGCCATGCTTCAGAAGGAAAAATCACTCATGCTAAGGCGCGCCGAAAGCGCACGTGTTCTTTACGAAAACGGTGTTATTTCAAAACGAGATCTTGAAGGCCAAGAGCTTGAGACTGCGGCCACAAAGGACAGGTTTGAAACAAGGGCAAAGGCCGCCGAGCAAGCGTCGCTTATTTTGACTTTGCTTGAGGCCCGCAAAGACATGCTGTCAGTGAAAGCTCCTTTCGATGGCATTTTTCTTGGAGATGTTGAACCACGAATTGACACTTTATTCAAACGCGGTGTTAAGTTGGGCGTGCTTTTTAATCGAAAGGAATTCTATTTTGAAGCTTATATCACTGAAGAAGAACTCAATAGAGTTAAAGTGGGCGACAGAGCAAAAGTCTCATTTAATACAAAGCGGGGCGTATTTGTCGGCGAAATTTCAGAAAAGGACGCCAGGGTTGAAGAAACAACCGTCAAAATCTACAGAACGAAATATGTATCCAGAATACTTATACGACTGATCAATCCGCCTTTTGATCTCGTTCCAGGTTTGCGAGGCTATGTAAGATTCAAGCCCAACATCTCTCTGATGGTGCAAAGTGAAGAGGTGATGAAATGAACGTCATTATCTTGGCTGGCGGTTTCGGAACGAGGCTTTATCCTCTGACATTAGAAAAGCCAAAAGCGCTTCTGGATATTGGCGGGAAACCATTGCTTGAACATTTGATGGATAATGTTTCCAAGACGAAGCCAGACTCAGTATTGATTGTAACCAATAATCGATTTTATGAACAATTCGTATACTGGAAGTCATTTCAGCAATATTCATTTCCGATACACGTCCTCAACAACGGCTCAAATTCTAATGATGAGCGTAAGGGAGAAGTGCTCGACCTTTTCCACGGAACCTGTGACCCCAGGGTTCGGGGACAAGATTACCTGGTTTTAACGAGCGGATGCTATTTTGATTACCCCTTGAATCATTTCATTTTGCAGGCCTTACACCATCTGCCTAAGTCTGTCGTCGCATCCTATGATATTAGGGACTATCGACTGGCCCGTAATTTTGGCGTCATCGGCACGAATACTGACAGCGTCATTATGGATTTTGAGGAGAGGCCTACAGTAGCTCGCTCAACCGTAATCAGTGCAGGTATTTATCTTTTCCCAAAGGAAATCCCGCTCATTTTTTATAAGTATTTAAAAATTTACAAGCACGATCCTGAACGCATCGGTCTTTTTTTGGTATGGCTTCATAGAATGATGCCTACTGTGGCAATTCGGATCGAAGGTCTATGGAGAGCTATAGGCGATTTTGAAAGTTATAAGTCAGCTCAAGAGACAATGAAAGAAGGTGCTTAATGACCATTGATTAAACTCATTGAAGTCAATTGGCTTAGAGTTTAGCAAGCGAGGTCAGAAATCATACAATGATTACCCATGAAAATCACACCAAGCGCTCAAGCCAGCTCTTAACAGCTGACGAGCTTGCAATTTTACTGAACATCTCAAAGAGTCACATTCGTAAATTGACCAGCAGAAAGTTAATCCCGTACTTGAAATTTGGGAGGTCAGTCAGATATCAAGAGAATAAAATCAGTTTGTGGGTAGAACAAAATTCCGTATCTCCAAGAAGGCCATTCATTAGTCGGAAGATTGAAATCCTCGGCAAGCTCGCCTAACACCTTAAAACCGCGTAATTAGAACTTGCTAATACAGCCGCTATCGAATAAAATCCCCTCTGTCCGTTTTCTAGGATCCAGACCTTATCGCTCTATGAAAGGTGAATCCTAGCTTTGATCTTTGGGAGTTAAAGAGTTGATTTTGTTACTCTGATAAAACTCTGATAAGAACTGGGATATTTTGAGGTATTTCCAGAGTTCTTAGGAAACGTTCAGAGCAATTCAATATTGTCGTAAATGCATTAAATTAAAGAGTTTAAGGTTACTATAAGCTGTTATGCGCGCTTAGCTCAGTTGGTTAGAGCATCACCTTGACATGGTGGGGGTCAGAGGTTCGAGTCCTCTAGCGCGCATGTTTGCCGATCCCGCGTACTGCGTTTGCAGGATTACATGTTGCTGTTAACAAAAGAGGAAATATCATGACTCGCGATGCGAAAAAAAGAAAAAAACGAGCACGCAACAAAGCTCGAATTAAGCGATTAAAAACTGCACGACGAAGCCGTAAATCCAACAAAACAAAGCCCTCAAGCTCAAGTCAGTCTGCTGGCTAAGTTATTGTCCTTCACTAAAACTCTCTAACTTATTATATATAAATAGGTTAGAGAGTTTTCTATTTCTTGCTTTATTTTACCTGATCTGGCATAATTTATTATCAGTTTAATCCCGAACGTCCGTGAGAAGGGAGGATTCTTTGTATAAGTTATTACAGAGATTAAAAAACTATAACTTATGTCAGATAAAACAATATCCAAATATAGATATAAGTTTACAGTAAGACTTATCTCAATATTTTTGATTCTTACCTTTTTCACGACTTCCTCCGTCGGTCAGGCAACTTCCACACCAATACCCTCAGCGGTTGTAAGCCATAGCGAGATACTGAGCAGTCCGGAGCTTCAAATTAGAAATTTCAGTATTCCTGATGAATTCGGAAAAATAGAATCCATTACTCCGGCAAAAAATAATGCAAATCAAAATCCTGTAATTATTCATATCCGTGATGCGCACGGAAGCTATGAAGCCCAGCTGCGAATTAAAGACATTCTTCAATATTTACAGAACAGTTACGGTGTTTCCAATATTTTTCTGGAAGGCGCGGAAGGCGATCTTGATTCTTCGCTATTTAAAATATTCAAGGACGAAGAGCTCAATTACAAAGTTGCCGATTATTTGGCAAAAGCAGGGGATCTTTCAGGGGCTGAATTGTTTCTTGCGGATCATTTGAGTGACAAGACCCTGCTGGCTTCCGGTGTTGAGGATTTAGAAAGTTATGCCGCCAACTTTGTGAGTTTTACGAAGGTGATTTCTCAGCTCAGCAAAACTGAAAAATTTATGAAAAGCGTGCGCGCTCAAATCGAGGTGCTGGGCTCGCGCTATTTAAATAAACCGCTGAAAGTATTTTTGAAAAGCTGGCTTGACTGGAAGGATGAGCGCATTGATTTAATGAGTTTTCTTATTATTTTGAAGAAGAAATCTGAAAGCCTGCTGAAAATTGACCTTGAAAATCCAAGAGCGCAGCTTGAATATCCCGCCCTGGTCCGATTTTTTAAATTGCGGCAGTTAGAACCTAAAATTCAATTAGGCCCCGCGAAGGAAGAGCTGGAGATTTTAATTGATTCCATGAAGAGCTTGCAGGGATTTGATGCTGAACGCTCAGTGCTGCGGGCCTGGGAAATTGAGCAGGGGTTTCATGGGTGGCACGGCGGTTTACCCAGGCAGTTTTTAGAAAATCTTTACGGCAAAATGGAGCCTGCTGGCTTTGATTTTGATTATTTTCCAAATTTAGCTAAAATTTGGGCGCTTTTAATTTTTCAGAGCGAGCTTCAGGGCGAAGCGCTATTTCAAGAAATCGAAAACTTAACCGGCCGGCTGTTTCACGCGCTGATTCATTCTAACAATGAGAGGCTTCTGTTTAAGGCGATTGATCAATCTATCCTGCTGGAGAAATTGCTCAGAGCGCAACTTTCACGAAGCGAGATGCGCCTTGCGATTTCCCATCAAAACGAGCTAAACCCAGTTCTATTTGTTGAATCACTTTCGAAATGGCGCGAGCTGCCGGGTGATTTTCTGGAGGATGCGTTTTCGATGCAGCCTGTTTTTGATTCGGCGGTCGAATTCTATCAGGGTGCTGTAAGCCGGGAACGCCATTTGATTGACAATACAGTACGGCGGTTGAAGGAACACAATGCCCGAAGCTGCGCGTTGGTTACCGGCGGATTTCACTCCGAAGGGCTACGAGACGAATTTATTAAGAAGGGTTATTCCTTCATTGAAATCACGCCCCTTATGACGTCTGTTGAAGGAATAGAAAAAACTTACCTGGAATCAATGCTCGGAACACGAAAAACGATTTTTGAGCAATCCTATATTTCAAAAGTCCGGATGATGATGGCACTTTCTGCGCGCGACCGATTTACTTTGTTAAGCAAAACCCGCTTCGACCCTTTTTCTTTCGTGGTGGCTGACGCTGTGATGGCGGTGACGCAGAATCCCGCAGAACTTATTTCAGCAAATTTCCCCCGTGGCGAGCTGAGGCGCGGTGAGGTGGGCGGAGTAGACAGCCTTGTTTTTACAGCGAATCGCAGGAGCTTTACGCTTCGGATTGTAACGACCGGCGACAAAGAAACCGTTCAATTAAATGTAAAGCGGGCAGTTGATGAAAGACTTTCCAATATTTCAAAATTATTGGGCAATTCGGTGAACCGAGATAGCGAGCTCGGACAAGAAGTTGCCGCGGCAAAAGCAAGAGCGGACGAAATTGCCCAACTGAGAACTTCAACTCAAGATGAGTCTGTTTCCGAGGAACCTGCTGATGTTGTTGAACCGGAAGTTCAATTAACGCCGCGTGCCGACAGACCCGCCATTCAAAAATCCGCTCCGGCAGGAATTCTTGCGCGCGCAGAATTACGGTTAGCCGAGCTGTTAACAGATGCTCAGATTGGCGTCATCTATTCTATTTTCTTGGAGATGGGCCTTGCGTCTGCGTTTGGTGTGCTTGCCGCTCGATTCGGCGGGCCTTTGCTTTGGCCTAAATATTACAGCCGGCCGGCAGATGATACCGACGAAACGGATGCGGAAGTTGAGACTCGTTCAGAGTTCAGGGGTTTTATTCAAATTTTGGCCGACAGCACGAAGGGATTGCTGACAGTAGTGGCTGCGAGCAGCTTTGTGCTGGGCGCGGCTTTTGTGTATATTTTAAATTTTCTATCAAACAAGAAAATTGCCAAGTTAGAAATAGATAAAGAAAGTGACAATGAAAAACTAGCCGCCGTGACCCGCTCAGGCCCATTAAAAATCACAGAAGCAATCAAGGCGCAATCCCTAAAAGCGCTTAAAATTTCTGGCAATACAGTAGCAGATTGGGTTGTGCTTAACGATGATTCTCAAAATCAGGATATTACGGAACGTGCGAAGAAATTAAAAGACAATGAAAGAATGATTATCGTCTCTTATGATAAAGCCAAATTATCAAAACGCGGAAGAATATTGGCGCAAGCCGGTACACCGATGGAAAAAATGATAAAAGAAATACCAATTTCTGCAAATGCCGATATTAACCTGCACGTTCTTCTGATTAAAAAAGTAGTTTTTCCAAAAATAGCAGACTACGAGGGCTGGACGCCGGAATTTTTCAAGGGGACATTCTTTTCGGAAGTCTGGAAATTAACGAGTCCTGACGGACAAATTGTCATTGCCAAAATAAATCACGCTCCGGAAGAAAGATGGACCAGGGCTTTCCAGGATCATTTGCTCAAGTGGGAAGAAGGCGGAATTCGTGCGGTCAATCCACAGGGCGATAAAGCTAATTTCCAGAAAGTTCTCGGCTTGCATCAAACCGATCGCGGCCTTGTGCTGGTGACGGCATTAATCAAGACTGAAGATCAGAACGGAAAAACATTTCCAATTTCACCGATTGATTTTTTGTGGCAGCTCGCCAAAACAAATTCCGAAATTCATGATGCGGCCAGGGCTCACCGGGACCTGTTTTTCTCAAATGTCCTAGTCACGCAGGCTACGAACGGAAAACCGGTTGTTGCTGTGCTGGATCTTGCCAATTCAACAGAATACACCGAAACGAACGGCGTTATTTCGATTAAAGAAGACAGCAGCCCGGATGAGGGAATAAGAGACGAAATGCTCTTCTTCACTTCTGAGCTCGGCCTTTTAACTCATCCAAATTTAAGTTATTTTATGCTTCCAGACAGAATCACGTATTTAAAGTCTCCGGAATCGCATTTGTTTTCACGCGGCCCTTATAGCGATGTGTTGGGATGGGCCATTATTGCCCGTGCGTTAATAGAGTCCACTAATTCAGAAAAACCTGAGCAGCAGAAAAAAGCCAGAGCGGCATTCAACGAGCTTAAGGGGCTTATCATGGCTCATGAATTGACAGCCCGGCAGCGGTATGAAATTGCAAAAATTATTAAGCTGATATTCCAAGATCCTCATCGGAAACCTGAGCGAAGAAAATTTAAAGATGCCCACGATCTTTTAAAAATGCTTTCGGCTGCCGGTTTAGTTCCGGAAAATTCAAAATCTGAACTCAGGCAGGGTGTGACGCCTATCAGCCCCATCATTCCGCCTGCCAGACTAACATCACAGCGTCACCCAACTTCGCAGGAGAGAAAGACAGCAGATTCAGAGGAGAATGATGAGAACGGCCGGACGAATGCGGATGGTGATTCTGTTACTATTAGCCCTGAAGCGCTGGCGCGAGCAGCTGAAGCCGCTGAACAAAGATCAGAATTAAGGCGAACGATTGAGGTGGCACAGAAAGTTGCGGAGTCTGTCTTCACTCCCGACTCTTTACGTTTGTACGCGCTTGAAATTCAAAGTGTTCTGAATCAAATACCGGAACAAGGCGGTGAAACTTCTGTTTCGCATGTCGAAATCACACCGGCTGGTGAGTCGCTTCGCCGGAAAATTTCGAATGATGTCCGTAGCGCTATTGGGCCCGAACAAACTGCGGGTAGCGTTAGAGTGGTATTGCCGAACGGTAAATTGGCTCGATTTGTATTGGGCGTTTTAGATCGGTTAGCTACAAACAACGACATGACAATTTCTATTTCAATTTCGGATGCCAAGGAAAGAGAAGAGTATAAAAGGCTGAAAGACAATGGAATTCAAGGCATCCAAGATCCGGTCGAGCGCGGTAATATTTCTCGGCAACTCAGAGTTTCCAGCATGCCGCTTAAACAGTTGGCAGCCAGTCTATCGGTTCAACATGCGGCTGCTTTTGCTGAGGACAGTGGCCAGCGTCAGGCGCTCGAAAGCGTTGCGTCTTTTGTAGCTTTTGCTGATTTAGAGCAGGGCTTATCACAAGAAAATGAAAAAGCGGTCAGGCAAGTAGTCGATATTGTTTTAAGCGCTGCTGGCAGGCTTGCCCAGCAATTTGTCGGTTTAACCACCGAAGAACGTCAAGCTCTGATAGCCAAACAGCCGCTTGAAAGCGTTGGATTCAGGTACAGCGTTTCCGGAATCACTATTTTATTGGACAAGATTGCAGAGCTCTACACCTTAGAACAGGCGAGATTGGCGATCACAAAGTCAGCGTAATTCTCCTTGCGACCGGCTATGTTTCCCGATATACTACCGAACTGTATGAAACATCAGAAGTTACATCCAATTCCACTCATGCTCACGTTTTAACACCATGCCTCCGTCACAAGCAAGTTCTGCCCCAAAGGGCAATTCATCAGAAAATTTATCCGAACAGCTTCACCGGATCCGTCACAGCGCTGCGCACGTTTTGGCTCAGGCGATGCAAAAGTTATATCCAGGCGTCAAGCTTGGGACAGGCCCTGCCACTGCAACCGGTTTTTATTATGACTTTAAGGTCGAAAAGCCGCTCACGGATGAAGATTTAGCCGGAATTGAAAAAGAATGTATGAGAATTATTTCTGAACAGCAGGAATTCAAACAGAGCTTCTTATCTAAGAAAGAAGCCATCGATTTCTTCAAGAAGCGCGGAGAGCTGTTTAAGTGTGAGATAGTTGAAGGAATTCCGGATGAAAAGGTATCGCTTTTTTCAAACGGCCAATTTACAGATCTTTGCCGAGGCCCTCACGTTGCCAACACCAAGGAAATCAAAGGATTTAAGCTCACGAATGTCGCCGGTGCTTATTGGCGCGGGAATGAACACAACCCGATGCTTCAACGCGTGTATGGTGTCGCGTTTACTTCCGACAAAGAACTCGAAGATTATTTAAAGCAACTCGAAGAAGCCAAAAAGCGTGATCATCGCCGCCTTGGAAAAGAACTGGATTTATTCACGTTTCACGAAGAGTCGCCCGGAATTCCTTTTTATCATCCGAAGGGAATTATTGTTTACAACGAACTTATCAATTTTTGGCGCGAAGAGCATGAAAAAGAAGGTTATCAGGAAATCCGTACTCCGATTATTTTGAAAGATGAACTTTGGAAGCAAAGCGGGCACTATGCTCACTACAAAGAAAACATGTATTTCACGAAAGTGGAAGCGGCGGATTTCGCGATTCGGCCCATGAATTGCCCGGGCTCGACAATTGTTTATCGCTCGCGTCAGCGTTCTTACCGTGATTTACCGCTCAGGCTCGCGGAATTGGGCTTGGTGCATCGCCACGAACTTTCCGGCGTGCTGCACGGTTTGTTCCGGGTGAAAGCGTTTACCATTGATGATACACATATCTTCTGTTATGGCGATCAGATCAAGGAAGAAATTTCGAAAGTAATTGCGCTTATTCTACGCGTGTACAGAACCTTTGGATTCTCAAAAATCGCGATTAATTTGTCGACCCGCCCCAAAGATTCAATGGGAACTGATGAGCAATGGGAGAAAGCAACGAAGGGGCTTGAGGAAGCTTTGCAGAAAAACGAAATTAACTACGATGTACACGCGGGCGGCGGCGCATTTTACGGCCCGAAAATAGATTTTGAAGTTACCGATTCCATTGGTAGAATCTGGCAGTGCGGCACTATCCAGCTCGACTTCCAGATGCCGGAACGCTTTGGACTTGAATATACGGGTGAAGATGGGGCGCTTCATCGTCCGGTGATGGTACACCGTGCGGTGTTCGGGTCAGTTGAGCGTTTCTTGGGTATTTTAGTAGAGCATTTTGGTGCGGCTTTTCCGGTTTGGCTTGCGCCCGTTCAAACGCGAGTCTGTTCCATATCTGAGAAACAGGAAGAAGGCGCGAAGAAAGTCGTGGCCGAATTGTTAAAACTCGGCATTCGCGCTGATTTGGATGCGCGGCCCGAGAAAATCAGTTATAAAGTTCGACAGGCAGAAGTCGAAAAAGTTCCTTATATTTTGGTGGTGGGTGACCGAGAGCTGGCCTCTGGCCAAGTGGCGGTCAGGGAACGCGGTAAAAAAGATTTGGGAACGATGGATGTTTCAAAGTTTTCGGAATTTATTAAAAATAAGATTGATTCAAAATCATTAGAATAAGCGCAGTTCAAAATCAGGAGGTGGGGTATTCGGTACAATCACATTCGCATCAATGAACGAATTCGAGTTCCTCAAATTCGTTTAATCGGTTCCGATGGCAAGTTAGTCGGAGTCGTGACGCCTGACGAAGGTGTTAAGCGTGCCCGTGAAGAGGGTTTGGATCTGGTTGAGATTTCACCGACTGCAAAGCCGCCCGTCTGCCGAATCATTGATTTTGGAAAGTATTTGTATGCGCTTGAAAAACAGGAAAAAGAAGCTAAGAAAAAACAGCATGTCATCAGCATTAAAGAAGTGAAGATGACATCCAAAATCGAAGAGCACGATTATCAAACCAAGCTCCGCAGCGCCATTACTTTCTTGGAGCGCGGCGACAAAGTCAAGCTGAGCATGATGTTTCGAGGCCGTGAAATCATGCACGCCGAGCTCGGCATGCGCATTATCAAGCGTTTTACGGAAGACATTTCGGATGTCGGCGAGGTCGAGAAAAACGAAGGGCTTGAAGGGAAAACAATTTCTATTATGTTCATGCCGAAGAAACAGCCTAAAAAACCGGTGCCTGCCAAATCAAGCACGGGAGAAAAAGCGGTTAAAAAAGAAGTTTAACGGAGTGGAGCGATATGCCAAAGTTAAAAACAGTTAAGGCAGTGAGAAAAAGATTTAAAGTCAGTAAAAATGGAAAGGTGCGTATGATGAAGACCAAGCGCCGCCATATGATGACTGACAAAACCTCGAGTTCAAAACGCAAGCTCAGAGGATGGAGTGCGGTTGATGTAACCAATGCGAAACAAGTTAAAGAAGCCTTGCCTTACGGTTGATAACGGAAAGAAGTGAATTATGCCAAGAGCAACAAGAATACCAGCAACACGAAGACGACATAAGAAAATTTTAAAACGCGCCAAAGGTTTTTGGGGCGGACGGCGCAAGTTGTATCGCATGGCCAAGGAAACCGTTCAGCGCGCTATGGTGTTTGCCACGCGCGACCGCAAAAAAAGGCGCCGCAATTACCGGTCGCTCTGGATTGTGCGCCTGAACGCAGCGTGCCGCGAGCAGGGTATTTCCTATTCAAAATTTATTGCGATGCTCAAGAAAGCTAAAATTCAGCTGGACCGGAAGTCTATTTCAGAACTGGCCATTCAGGATCCTGAATCCTTTAAACAGCTGGTTGAGATCGTTAAACAAGCGAAGTAACCATTCTCGGACGAGCCGCCCTTAGTAATTTGCAGGGCGGCTTCTCCAATTTCTATGACCACTGCCAATTTCGAAGCCTTGGAAAAAGAAGCTTGCGAAACCATCGGGCACGCTTCTGACTTAAAGGAGTTGGAATCACTTCGAGTCCGCTATCTCGGCAAGAAAGGTGAGGTTACGCTTCTTCTTAAGCAAGTCGGGTCACTCTCCCAAGAAAACCGTTCTGTTTTTGGTCAGAATGTGAATAAGCTCAAATCATCCGTTGAATCAGCGCTCGACAATCAAAAAAGAAAACTGTCGGCTGTCAGTTCTGAAAAGAGCATTATTGATGCGACACTGCCCGGTTATCATGCGCCGCAGGGACGTCTGCACCCCATCACTCAAACCATCCGTGAAATTAGCGATTTATTTCTCAGGCTTGGATTTGAATTGGTAGACGGCCGCGAAATCGAAACGGAGTTCTGCAATTTTACAGCGTTAAACATCCCGCTTGACCATCCGTCGCGTGATGCGTTTGATACGTTTTACACAGAAAACGGGGCACTTCTCCGCAGTCAAACGTCTACCGTTCAAGTAAGGATTATGAAGGATCGTAAACCCCCGCTTCGGATCATTGCCCCCGGCCGTGTGTATAGGCCGGATGAAGTTGACGCAAGTCACTCGTTTATGTTTCACCAGATTGAAGGTTTGATGGTGGATTCTGATGTGACGTTTTCTGATTTAAAAGGTGTTTTGAGTGTCTTTCTTAAGAAATTATTCGGCCCCGGTATTAAAACGCGGTTTCGCCCGCACTATTTTCCGTTTACAGAACCCAGTGTTGAGATAGATGTTAATTGGGGAAAAGGTTGGCTTGAGGTACTGGGCGCAGGTGTTGTAAATCCAAAAGTATTTGAACAGGTCGGTTACAACCCTAAGAAAGTTAAGGGGTTCGCGTTTGGTTTGGGGGTTGAGCGGATCGCCATGCTTCGTTACGGCATCAAAGACATTCGTTTATTTTATGAAAATGATATCCGGTTTCTCGGGCAATTTAGGTAAAAATTAACCATATGAAACTCAGCTGGAACTGGCTAAAAGAGTATGTTTCGGTATCGGCACCTGTCGAAACCGTTGCGGAACGTTTGACGATGGCGGGTCTCGAAGTGAAAAAAGTAGAGAAGATCGGCGGTGACTATCGCCTGGAAACAGAAATTACTTCCAACCGTCCCGACTGGCTTTCTCACATTGGCGTTGCACGCGAAATTGCCGCGCTTTTTGATCGGCCGCTTAGGATTCCAAAGGCAACAAAAGTTAAGCGGTCTAAAACAAGTGCAAATTTTTCAATTACAACACCCGACATAAAGTTATGCCCGTACTATTCGGCAAATATTCTGGAAGGCCTTAAGCTGGTCAAAACGCCGGATGAAATGCGCGAACGCCTCGAAGTATGCGGCCTGCGCTCTATTAATTTTATTGTAGATGTTACCAATTATGTTCTTCTGGAGTGCGGGCAGCCACTTCATGCTTTTGATCTTCAGAAATTGAGCGGAACTAAACTATCAGCCCGAAAAGCGAAGGATGCCGAGCAAATCATTGCAATCAATGGCGCTGTCTGCAAGCTCGATCAGGCTGATTGTGTGATTTCAAGCGAAACGAAGCCTGTCGCAATCGGCGGTGTGATGGGGGGTCGTGATTCGGAGGTTTCTGATAATACTCAAAATATTTTAATCGAATCCGCATACTTTATCCCCGGTGTTATTCGAAAAACATCAAAGCGGCTTAAGCTGACAAGCGATTCATCGTATCGTTTTGAGCGCGGCGTTGATCCTTTGGGTGTTGACTGGGCCAGGGAACGTGCCACCGCGCTGATTGCCGAGTTTTGCCGTCCTTCTGCAGTGGGTTTTTCCTTGAGTTCAGGGCGCCTTCCGGTGCGCAAAAGCAAAGTTGTCATGGAGCTGAGCGAGGTATCGCGTGTTTTGGGAATTCAAATCGCTTCCGGTAAAATCATGACGATGCTAAACAGGCTTGGTTTGAGATCAACATTAAAGGGTGGAAAATTGGCGGTGGAAGTACCGTCATTTCGAAGTGACATCACTCAACCGGTGGATTTAATCGAAGAAATTGCCCGGATTTATGGATACGACAGGATTCCGGCAGCTTTGCCCAAAATTTCTATTATTGAACCGGCTGAAAATCGTTTGCTGAAAGTTCAGGAAGACGCGCGCAACCTTTCAATCGGCCTTGGTCTTCAGGAGGTTGTTACGTTCAGTGTGATCAATCCGGATACAGCCGTTCTTGTCGATAGCGATCAAGCCAATTGGGTAAGAATCGATAACCCTCGAAACAATCAGCTGACACTCATGAGGCCGAATTTTATCACGAGCTTACTTCAGGTGATCCGCCACAATCTCAATGCGGGGGTAGTGTCTGCTGCTATTTTTGAGATCGGGAACCGCTACTGGTTTTCAGGCAAAGATCTTCCCGCCGAGGATCGGACTTTAGCGGTTGCGCTTGCAGGCGAAACCCCGCTTCACTGGATGAATAAAGTCCGGGAATATAATTTTTTCCACCTCAAGGGTGTTATTGATTCTATTTTATCTAGATATGGAGACGGTGTTGAAAGACTTTTCGAGGAGCGGCCTTATTTTCTTCATGGCGAAAGTTTCAAAATTGTTTCAGGACGGACGAAGATTGGTGAATTTGGTACCGTCAAGAAACAATGCCTCGAGCTGTTTGGAATTGAAAAACCCGTCTATTTCGGAGAGATTTCACTGAGTGAATTATCGAAATTAAATTCGGTCGTTAAAACAGTGCGTGAGCCCGAAAAGCACCCAAGCACGAGGCGCGATCTCTCGCTTTTAGTTGAGGATAAAGTCCAGTCGGAGAACCTTGTCGGTGCTATAAAATCACTTGGTAATAATCTGATCCGGCAGGTAGATATATTTGATTTGTATCGCGGCGGAAATATTGAAAAGGGAAAGAAGAGTATTTCGTTTCGAATTACCTATCAGGCGGATGACCGAACACTGCAGGCCGAAGAAGTTAACCAGCTCCATTTTTCGATAGTGGACTCGCTGTCAAACCAGTATAGCGCAAAACTACATTAAGATGCCCTACGCCGAACAAATCCGAATCGCCTGGCTGGAAATTTATGGTGATATTTTTCAAAAGTTTGCATTTGTCGTTTTGTCGTCTTATGTGCTGGTTCGATTTCCGTGGTTCCGTTCAATCTTTTCAAGCGATCACACGGAAAATCAAGACTCCCGCCGTCACCGTTTTTTCTTAATACTTTCATTTTCGCTTTTGGGAATCATTGGGTCTGGGATGGGTTATCTGCGTTACGGCGAGTCTGATTGGTATTTCATGGACCTTCATTTAATTTTTACAGTTATAGCCGGGCTTTTAACCGGATTTGCAGGCGGCGTTTTTTGCGGTCTGAGCGGCGTGCTGTTTCGCGCGCTTATTGGTGAACTTCAGCTTCAATATGTTTTAATTTTGATAGCCGCCGGATTATTGGGCGGCTCGTTATCCGATGTGCGTCGCGGTGAAACACCAAAGCGCTGGAGCGCGCTTTTTGCCGCCGGTTTTACAGCGTTGTTTCAGGGAATTTTTCTGTATTGGCCGCTCTGGCGCGCAACCAATAGCGCCGCCTTGTTGAGTATTTTATTTTCACTCGTTGTTTTAGAAGCGCTCAGCGCTTATGTTTTTATTGCGGTTGCAATCGGCATGGTTCAGGATGAGCGCAGAAAAAACTTAGAACGTATTTTGCCGCAAATGAAGTTAAAGTTTCTGCAAGCGCAGGTGAATCCGCATTTTCTGTTCAATGCTCTCAACACGATCGCTGCTGTCTGCAGCCGTGAGAAAGCTGAACAGGCGAGGGAACTTGTCATTAAGCTCTCTAATTTTTTCCGTAGAATTGTTAAGCAGGAGGGAGATTGGGTGACGGTTGAGGAGGAACTGAACCACATTGATTCTTATTTGGCGATTGAAAAGGCGCGCTACCAGAACAGGCTCAAAATTCAGAAAGATATTAAATTAGGTTCTGCCGGCGGTAATGCAAAGTTGCCGGTCTTGATTATTCAGCCCATTGTGGAAAACGCAATTAAGCATGGAATTGCGCCGATTTCTGAGGGGGCGCTTCTCACGATTTCTGCTTGGGAAAATGGAAAATATGTCGAAATATTAATCAAAGACCAGGGGGTCGGAATGGATGAGGCCAGACTTCGGGAAATCCAGGCCGGACGGCTCAGTCAAAACGGCGAAGGTGCCGGTGTGGGGCTTCGAAATATTAACGAACGGCTCAGGTATCATTTTGGCCGGGATTCCGAACTTAAAATTTCTAGTGCAATTGGGCAGGGAACCGCTGTACAATTCAAGATACCCGTAACTTCAGAAGAAAAGGAGTAACTATTATGCCGACAACATTAATTGTGGATGACGAGCCGCTGGCAAGAGAAGGTTTGAAGCGCTTACTGGGCGCATGCCATGATGTGAGGGTCGTTGGCGAGGCATCTGATGGCAAGGAAGCTTTGGATAAAATCCGCGATCTTAATCCTCAAATTATTTTCCTGGATATCCGTATGCCTAAAATGACCGGACTGGAAGTGGCGTCTGAAGTAAGTAAGATGGAAAGGCCGCCGGTTGTCATTTTCGCAACCGCTTACGATGAGTATGCGGTGAAGGCTTTTGAGTTAAGCGCGGTTGATTATGTGTTGAAGCCCTATGAAAAAGACCGCATTTTACGAGCAATGGATCGCGCCAAGCTGCTGCTCGGTCAAAGCGAAGTTTTGAAGGACCAGTTTCAAATTTTAAACCGCGCGGTGACAAAAGGCAATCATTTGGACCGTGTGTGCGGTTATAAACCTGAGAGCAAGGAAAGAATTTTCTTTGACGTCAGCAAGGTGACTTACTTTCATGCTGATTTGGCGGACATTTATGCGCACCTGACGGATCAACAAATGTATCTGGTTAAATCAACCCTGAAGGAACTTTTGACCAAATTAGATTCAAAGAAATTTTTTCAGGTTCATAAGGCGCACGTAGTCAATGTTGATTTTATCGCCAGAATCTCACCGCAGACAAGCGGCAATTTCTCAATTGATTTAAATGACTCAAAGCAGACTCGGATACCGCTTTCCAGGCGGTTTGCGCGCCCTGTTCGAGATGCATTGCATTGGTAATTTTTTATCTAAGCGAGATCAATAACGTATGATTGATCTTTTTTCTGGCTCGACGACCCATCCCGGCGCTGATAATTTCTCAGAACCTACCCGACACGCGCCGCTTGCGGTACGGATGAGGCCTGAAACCCTTGACCAGTTTGTAGGTCAAAGCCATTTGTTGGGTGAGGGCAAGCTGCTCCGGCGGGTCATCCTGTCAGACCGCCTAAGCTCATTAATCCTGTTCGGTCCTCCTGGCAGCGGGAAAACAACCCTGGCTCATCTTATCTCTAAGTTAACAAAGTCTGTGTTCCGAAGCGTGAATGCTGTTTCTGCCACCGTTCAAGATCTTCGAAAAATTATCGAAGAGGCAAAATATAATCATGAACACACAAACCGGCGGACAATTTTGTTTGTCGATGAAATTCATCGTTTCAATAAATCACAGCAAGATGTTTTGATGCCTGATGTGGAGAGCGGAAATTTAATTCTGATCGGCGCCACAACGCACAACCCTTCTTTTTCAATTAACGGCCCACTCTTATCACGCTCGCTTCTGTGTGAATTAAAACCGCTTTCCGATTCTGAGCTTATCTCAGTGATGAGAGCGGCTTTATGTGATTCTGAAAGGGGGTTGGGGAAAATTTCGATTCACATAACAGATGATGCGCTGACTTATCTTGCCAAATACGCTGCCGGCGACGCAAGGAGGGCGTTAAATGCTCTCGAAATCGGCACGCTTACAACGGCTCCGGCGGGAAATCAACCGGTCGAGTTTAATCAATCAGTTGCGCAGGAAGCTTGTCAGAAGCGAATTGTGAATTATGACCATGACGGCGACTATCATTATGATACCGCGAGCGCATTTATCAAGAGCATGCGCGGCTCAGATCCTGATTCTGCCGTGTACTGGCTCGCCAAGATGCTGTACGCGGGCGAAGACCCGCGATTTATCGCGAGGCGAATCGTTATTCTGGCGTCTGAGGATATTGGGAACGCCGACCCGCAAGCTCTTATTCTTGCCTCCGCAGGACTTCAGGCTATTGAATTTGTCGGAATGCCGGAAGCGCGAATTATTTTATCGCAATTGGTGACCTATATGGCAGCAGCGCCCAAAAGTAATGCGGCCTATCTGGCTATTGAAAATGCAACGAGTGATGTAACCGAAGACGCGGCCGAGGAGGTTCCAAATCATTTGCGGGACAAAAGTTATTTTGGCGCCAAAAAAATGGGCCGGGGCGAAGGTTATCAGTATGCCCACAATTTCGAAGGTCACGTGGTTGAGCAGGATTATCGAAAAAGTAAAAAAACCTACTACCACCCGACCGATCAAGGTTATGAACGCGAAGTTCAAAAAAGGTTAAAGGAATTTGATGAGCTCAAATCCAAAAACAAATCCAAAGGTTAGTCCGGGAGCCATGGGTGCGCCAGCCCATCTTGATTTTGGGCTTGTCGGCGCAAGTGCCTCAATTCAATATGTGCGCGACCTGCTTCATCGAATTGCAACTTACGATGTCACTGTTTTAATTCAGGGGGAAAGCGGGACGGGTAAAGAGCTTGTGGCGCGCGCAATTCATTATCACAGCAAACGAAAAAACAAGGAATTCGTCATTATAAACTGCTCTGCTTTTTCAGATTCTTTATTAGAAAGCGAGTTGTTTGGCCACATGCGCGGATCTTTTACGGGGGCTATTACTGAAAAAAAGGGATTATTTGAAATTGCCGACCAGGGAACTTTCTTCTTAGACGAAGTTGGCGATATGAGTCCCGCCTTACAAGTGAAGCTTCTCCGCGTGTTGCAGGAAGGTGTTTTTTTTAAAATCGGAGGAACAAAGCCGATCCAGGTGGATGTGCGCATGATTGCGGCAACCAATCAGGATTTACAAAAATTGGTGGATTCTGGAAAATTTCGAAATGATTTATTTTACCGCCTCAACGTGATGCACATTAATTTGCCGCCGCTTCGTGACCGGCGTGAAGATATCCCGAAATTAGCGAATCACATTCTTCAGAAACTAGCCGCCAAAAATACTCAAGAAGTAAAAGTACTTTCGTCTGAAGCAGGTGAACATCTTAAGAATTATGATTGGCCCGGCAACATTCGCGAGCTTGAGAATGAGCTTGAAAAGGCCTGCATTATGGCAGGCAGCGCGACGATTGAAGCGAAGGATTTGTCACGCACTTTGATACAAGAGGTTCTCAAAAAGAAAAATGCACAGCCTGGTTCTGCGGGCGGGTCACTGAGGAAGCAAAAAAACGAGCTTGTCTCTATTTTTGAGAAGAAAACAATTGAAGAAGCTCTCCTTCGTACAAAAGGTAATCAGACGCAAGCCGCCAAGGTTTTAGGGATGTCCCGCCAAGATCTTAACCGCAAACTCAAACTCTACCAAATCGATATCTGATCAAACGGCTGATTGTCCTATATTTGTGACAACTGTAAAAGAGTTGTGACAAGTCAGGCGGCCAGCTCCAAACTAATCGTTTCTTATAAAGTCATAAGTCATTCATTTGTATCTATTTAAAGATAATTAAGAAATAGAATTAAGTTGGCATGATAGTTGTAATACTAAGCTCCGGCAAGGAGTGTAGAAAAATGAAAACAGCGAAATTTCCTCAAATAGTAAAAAGAAAAATCGGAGCTCTCAACCTGGTTGACCTGAGAGGTGACCTGGTGGGGCCTTGGGCGGTACGCTTGCAGGAGGAGATCAGCCTGATTGTAAAAAGTGATTTAACAAACGCTCTCATCTTAAATTTAAGGCCGGTAGAAACCATAGATTCGCTTGGCGTGAAGGCTGTCGTTGAAAATCTTGCAAGCAGGCGGCGAAGCGGAATTATTCGGGGAAGTGATCACGTCATGAAGATGATTAAGCTGTATTCTAAACAGCGAAAAGTGTCGGTGATCAGCGGCGAAGATGAGCTTGTCCGGCTTTTTGGTGAGGATATGGCAAAAAATGCCGGTGTTGATTTTTCAGAAAAGCGACTCTTTCGCCGGATCAAAACAGCACTGTCGCTTCTTTTCTCGTGTCAGGATAAAATTGGAAACGAGCTTCAATTTCGAGCGATTGTAACCAATCTAAGTGAAGCCGGTTTATTTGCTGAATATATTGATTTAGACGATATTCCCCGGTCGCAATCGATTATCAACCCGTATGAGCTGAGTTTATTGAAGCTTCAGATTAAGATGCCGGATGGCGCGCTAATAGAGGCAGAAGGTAAAGCGGTGCATGTGCGTTCTGATGGTGAGCAGGTTGGAATCGGTATTGAATTTTACGGAATAACTGAAGAAGAGAAGAAAAGAATCAAGCAATTACTGTCCGAGTTCGAAAGTTAAAGGAAAGGAAGAGGGGTTATGAAGCAATTATTTAATAAGTTATTAAAATTGAAGCATAAAAAAAGCGGACGGTACGCGATTCCGCTGAATGTATATGGTTATGAGATATTAACCGGATACATCGGCGAGAAAATGCACGCTAAGTTTCAAGCGCTGGAACGTCTGCGGCGCCATCGGGCGTTATAATTTTTGACGAAAGAGGTGAGCCATGAAAGCGTTAATGCCAAAAGTAGAACAGAGACAAATCGGCAGGGTTCAGGTGTTTGATCTGTACGGAACCTTAACCGGTGAACAGTGTGTGGAAGTGATCGATAAGATTGATCACGTGATTCAAAAGAAAAAATTAAAGAGAGTGATCTTGAATCTGCAAAAGGTTCAGGAGCTTGACGAGTTGATTGTCCGCAGGCTGATCGCGAGCCTGATTCGTCCGCAGAAGAGTCTGGTTTTCTGCACAAACGAAAAGTTTAATCAATTCTTCACAAGTACGTATTTACCGAAGAATATCAAACTGTGCACAACGGAGACTGAAATCGCAGATTCCGTCGGGTCATTTTTATTTGAAAAAGATAAGGATACCGGTGTGCCGAAAGAAGTGGGGCTCCTGCATGACAAGTATGGTTTGGAGCGCCGTCGTAGTAAGCGCATTCGAGTTGCGATTCCGATTGAAATTGAATTTGAAACCGGAGACGGCAAAACAATTCATTCAAAGGCAATCGCGACCAATATAAGCCAAGGCGGTTTATTTGCGGAATATCTGGATCTGGATAGTTCGCTTCAGGTATCTCAGATGTCTGACCTGGAGACCAACAAGGTTATGATCCTTGTTCCGGCTAATGAAAATTTCCCGGAAGAAGTTAAAATCCAGGGCCGCATTAAACGGATAGAGCTTTCCAAACGCCAAGTGGGCCTTGGAATTCAATTTATTGATGCCAAGCAAGTTTGAGCGTTGACACGAAGGTGCGTTCGTGATATAAAATTATCACGTTGCAAGAGACGACGTCTCTCTCACCAAGTTGAGGTTCACGGTTTTATCCGATTCCTCGGATGCCGTGAACCTCTTTTTTTTAATCAGCATCGGAACATTAAGTGATTAAGATTAATCGCCGGAAAATTTTAAAAGAATTTTTACGTATCGGGGTTAGCCTGGCATTCGTAGCCGGATCAGTGTATTTTCTGCGCGGACGATGGATGCACGCACTTGAGGCGCTTAGTCAAATCAATGTATCGCTGTTTGCTTTTATTTTTCTTCTTTTTATATTTCTCAATGTCCTGGTCGCCCTCCGCTTGTCCATTATTATACGAGCTGAAAAAATGAAGGTATCGACAGGGCGTGTGGTGTACATGAGTTTTGTAGCTCTTTTCTTCAATCTCTTTCTACCGTCATCGCTCGGGGGTGATGCGGTTAAGGCTTACTATTTAGGCAAGGATGCAGGTTCAACCATGAAGGCCATATCAGCAATTTTTGTTGACCGTCTAGTAGGCCTGACAACTTTGATGGCAGTGGCATTTGTTTCACTTCCTTTTTTCGTGATTCGATTTTCAAATTACCAACTGCCGATTGTGGTAGCGGTTATTTTTTCAGCCTTTCTTTTTATCATCATACTTTTTTTGAATGAAAATCTCGCCCGAAAATTCAAGTTTATTTCCTACTTAATACCAAGTGAAATCGGAAAGCAGAAACTAGGACAGCTTTATCAGGCAATTTCGCAATATCGCCATTCCCGCACAGCGCTTTTTTCAGGCTTTCTAATCTCAATCGCTGTTCAGATGATTTCAATTTATATGGGCTATTTGATTTTTAAGAGCTTATCAGTGGAGATTCCGTTTTTAGTGCTTTTTCTGGTTTTGCCAGTCACAGGCATTGCGTCTATGGCACCGTCACTTGGTGGTTTGGGTGTCCGGGAGGCTGCCTTGATTTACTTTATCAGTCAGTATACCACCACCGCCCATGCGGTTGCCTTTGCCTTGGCTAACGATATTTTAATCTATGGACTTGGTTTGGTTTGTGGTATTCTATACGCCGTGTTTGGCGGTCGGATTCGCCGCGAACCACTCAAAACTTATGATTGACCAATCTCTACTTGATATTTTAGCTTGTCCGTCCTGTAAGCAGGAAGTCCGTTTGGACGGCCAAAAGATTGTCTGCCAAAACAGTAAGTGTGGCCTACGGTTCCCGATTAAAGACGGGATTCCGATCATGCTCATTGATGAGGCAGAGAAACCCTCCTAACTTTTCTAACCCAATCAGCTGCCAATGAACCGTGATCAATTAATCAATATTGCACTGAATAGCGGAGAGCATAAGCGATGAACCCGAAAGAATTAAAGGAAATGCTGGCTTTGATGGCCGAGTACGGTTTAACTGAACTCGAGATAGAAAAAAATGGCTTCAAAATCCGCCTGAAGAAAGGCGGTTCCGGTAATGTCATGATCCAGCGAGAGGAAATGAGTGAGGCTCATTTGGTTCGCCCGACTGAACGGACAGAACCAAAATCGTCCGGTCCCGGAAGCGCTAAGGAAGAAGAGGGTGTTACGATTATTCGGTCTCCCATGGTAGGAACATTCTATGCCGCGCCGGCTCCCGATCAGGAGGCTTACGTGGTAAAAGGCAAAACCATCAGCTCTGGGGATGTGCTATGTATAATTGAGGCCATGAAGCTCATGAATGAAATCAAATCAGAAATAAGTGGCCGCGTGGTTCAGATTCTTGTTGAAAACGGTCAACCAGTTGAATTTGACCAACCCTTGTTCAAGATTCAGAAGACGTAGAAGTTCTCCCAAATGTCTCTGAATGACTAATCAGAAAGCAGCTGCACATGTTCAATAAAATCTTAATTGCAAACCGCGGAGAAATCGCAGTCCGAGTTATTCGGGCATGCCGGGATCTAGGCATTAAAACCGTTGCCGTTTATTCGAAAGCAGACCGAGAATCTCTCCATGTGAAACTGGCGGATGAGGCGATATGTATCGGTGAGGCACCTTCAAGCGAGAGCTATTTAAACATTCCGGCAATTATTAGCGCGGCTGAGATCGCAGACGTTGAAGCCATTCACCCGGGTTACGGGTTTTTATCCGAAAATCCCCATTTTGCAGAAATATGTGAATCATGCCAAATTAAGTTTATTGGGCCGAGGCCGGAAAGCGTGCGGTTGATGGGCGATAAGGTGATGGCGCGGACTACAATGGAAAAAGCAGGGGTTCCCACAACACCAGGCAGTAAGGGTGTGGTAGAGGATCAGGAACAGGCGCTCAAGATTGCAAAAAAATTCGGTTATCCTGTGATTATCAAAGCGAAGGCGGGCGGCGGCGGAAAAGGTATGAAAATCGCCCATAATGACGGAAAGCTTGTGAATGCATTTTTAACGGCACAAGCCGAAGCTGAAGCCGCGTTTGGCGATCGTGAGGTTTATATTGAAAAGTACATACGCGAGCCGCGCCACATTGAAATTCAAATTATGGCAGATGCGCATGGAAACGTAGTTCACTTGGGCGAGCGCGATTGTTCAATTCAGAGACGTCATCAAAAATTATTAGAAGAATCACCATCCACCTCAGTTGACTCTAAACTTCGCAAGAAAATGGGTGAGATTGCGATTAAAGTCGCAAAAGCAGTAAAATATGAAAATGTGGGAACTGTAGAATTTTTACTTGATAGCGACGGCAATTTTTATTTTATGGAAATGAACACACGGCTCCAGGTAGAACATCCTGTTACCGAACTTATTACCGGAATTGATCTGGTCAAGGAACAGATCAGAATTGCCGCGGGCCATAAATTGAGAGTTAAACAGGATCAAATTCAATTCAACGGAGCCGCCATCGAGTGCCGGATTAATGCGGAAGATTCCGAGAATAATTTTATGCCGTCTCCGGGAAGAATTGATACCTTGCTAATTCCGGGAGGCCCGCATGTCCGGGTTGACACGCATATTTACTCGGGCTACACGGTTCCGCCGTTTTACGACTCAATGATTGCAAAAGTGATTGTGCATGGCCGTGACCGGAACGAAGCCATTGCGATTATGCAGCGCGCGCTTCGCGAAATGACCGTGGGTCCGATTAAAACCACGATCCCGCTTCTCGAGAAAATACTCAACCGTCCGCGTTTTCGGCAAGGGAAAGTTACCACCACATTTATCGATACAATGTTAACGCCCCCGGCGCCCACCGGCGCAGAGAAAGAAACCGTTTAATGAAAGTTTTTAATTTTTTTATCGATACATTCTGCATTTTTGCTCTTTTGACATTGGGAAGTTTGATGATGATCGTATCGCTTAAAATATTACCGCTGGAGGACGCGCTGATTAAACTTCAGGATTTGTATGACTCAGGGCCTGAACGGTTTCAAATTGGTGTGGCCGGCTTTGTGTTTATAGTTGCCGGACTTACTCTGACAAAAGCCATGGTTAAGAAGATGCGCGGCGAAGATGAATTTTTAGTAATAGGGGAAAGTGGGCAGACAACACTGCGATTTTCAGCGGTCAATGAAATGATTCAGCGCTCGCTCAAGAAGTTTGATTCTATTCGAAGCTGTAATGTCAGTTCCAGTTTTGAGCAGCAGGTTTTAAAAGTGAACTTAGAGCTGATTGCGGCGTCATCAGTAGATTTGCAGACGCTGAAACCCTTGATTCAGAATGAGATTAAAGAGAAAATCTCAAAAATTCTTGGTTACGATATTCTAATTAACGTTTCCATAAACGTTTCGAAAATAGTAGAATCGCCTCTTCAGATGGCGTAATACATTATTCAACAGGAGAACCAACATGGGAAAGATCGGTATTTTAACGGGCGGCGGTGATTGTCCCGGGCTTAATTCAGTCATTCGCGCGGTTGAGCGTACTTCCAGCCTCGAAAAATGGGAAGTGCTTGGTTTCCGGTATGGCTGGAAGGGTGTTATGGAAAACGAGTTTATGGTGGTGGACGGTAAAACCGTTTCCGGAATTTTGCCCAAAGGTGGAACTATTCTTGGAACTTCACGGACTAACCCATATAAAGATCCAAACGGGCTTGAGAAAGTGAAAAAAACGTTTGAAAAGAATCAATTAACCGCGCTGGTGGCGGTTGGCGGCGAAGATACTCTCGGGGTTGCGAGCAAGTTATTCAAGGATGGACTGCCGGTTGTGGGCGTTCCCAAAACTATCGACAATGATCTTTCAGCAACTGATTATACGTTTGGATTTGATACAGCAATTAACATTGTGACCGAGTGCATTGACCGCCTTCACACAACCGCGGAGTCACACAACCGCGTGATTGTAGTGGAAATCATGGGCCGTCACGCCGGATGGATTGCGCTTGAATCGGGAATCGCGGGTGGCGCGGATGTAATTTTAATTCCGGAAGTTCCGATTGAAATTAAAGAAGTTTGCGATTTGATTAAGAAACGTCATGCGCGCGGCAAGACCTTCAGTATTGTCGCGGTGGCGGAAGGCGCTAAAATGGCCGGAAAAGATATTACGCTTGAAGAAAAGAAGGATCAATTCGGCCATGTACGTCTTGGTGGTATCGGCCAGACACTTGCTGAATTAATTGAAAAGAATACCGGGTTTGAAACCCGCGTTACCGTGTTGGGCCATATTCAGCGCGGCGGAACACCCTCCGCATTCGATCGCGTGCTGGGCACTCGTTTCGGCGTGAAAGCTGTTGAGCTTGTGAAGAAAAAGCAATTTGGACAAATGGTCAGTTTGGCCGGAACTAAAATTATTTCGGTTCCGCTGGATCAGGCAACTGGCGAGCTTAAGCTGGTTCCAAAAGAGTACTACGATATGGCAAAAATATTTTTTGGCTAACGAAAAGGCGATCAATGGCTTTAAGCCCTGACATTCAAAGAAAATTAGAGACAATTCTTGGCGATCATATTGAAATCGCCGGGAAAACGTTTCAGTCAAGCCGAAATACAGATTTGGTTAAAATTTCAGAAGCCATTATTCAAACACTTCAAAAGGGCGGCAAACTCCTGATTTGCGGAAACGGCGGAAGTGCGGCAGACTCTCAGCACATTGCTGCCGAATTTATTGCCCGTTTTAAAAAAGAACGCAAAAGCTTGCCGGCAATTGCCCTTACAACCGACTCATCTATCCTGACCGCACTTGCGAATGATTATGACTTTGACTGCGTGTTTAAGCGTCAGGTGGAAGGTTTGGGCCGCCGAGGCGATCTTTTGATTGCAATTTCAACGAGCGGGAACTCTAAGAACGTGATCGAGGCTGTAAAAGCCGCTAAGCAAATCGGATTGACAACAGTTTCTTTTACAGGAGAGAAGGGTGGGAGCCTTAAGCCGATCACAGATTTAAATTTCTCAGCGCTCTCTAGCGAAACCTCTCATGTACAGGAAATGCACATTACCGCTTTGCATGCTGTTTCAGAAATTGCCGAAGAAATCCTTTCCCAATAATCTGCTATGAAGAATCTGAAAATAAAGACACGGCGGCAAATTAAAGCACTGGCAGCTTCTCTCCGAAAGCGCGGCAAAAAAATTGTATTCACAAACGGCTGCTTCGACATCCTGCACGCCGGGCATGTGATGTATCTTAAAAAAGCAAAATCATTCGGTGATTTTCTGATCGTGGGCCTTAACAGCGATTCATCGGTACGCCAAATAAAAGGCAGGCTGCGTCCAGTTCAAACCGAACATGACCGCGCGCTCGTTCTCTCGGCGCTTGAATTCATTGACAGCGTTTCCATTTTCTCAGACACAACACCGCTTGCTCTTATCCGGGCAGCAAGGCCGCACGTGCTGGTTAAGGGGGGTGACTGGCCGCTCTCAAAGATTGTGGGAGCTAAGGAAGTTCTGAGTTGGGGCGGGAAGGTTAAGCGTGTGCGCTTACTCAAAAACCGCTCAACAACATCTGTTTTAAAGAAAATATCAAAACTCTAAGGCTTGCGCATGACATCGATAAAGCGCATCATGGATGCGAATTTTAACCGCACACGGGAAGCTTTGCGCGTACTGGAAGATCTGGCCCGGTTTGTGTTGAATGATAAAAAATACACTGCTGAAATCAAAAAATTGCGCCATAGCGTAAGTCAAATTTTACTGGATCCGTCTGTTTGCTCGCTTCACCTGCTCGAATCGCGCGATTCAAGGCGTGATGTGGGGAAAAAAAGCCTGATCCGCGACCGCCAAAAAGTTCATTGGCAGGATTTGGCAGCAGCAAACTTAAAGCGAGCTGAGGAAAGCCTGCGGGTATTGGAAGAATGTTCAAAAATATTTTCGCTTTCAGCTACAAATAAAATCCAGGCGCTTCGATTTAATGTCTATGAATTGGAAAAAAAAATTATTAAAAAGTTTCAAGCTTTACGCTATCACCGATCTAAAAAAACCTGATTCAAGTATTCTTAATCGAATTGATCAGGCGTTGCAGGGCGGTGTTGATATTGTTCAGCTGCGCTCAAAGCGGCTCTCCGATAACGATCTTTGCCGGCTTGCGGTTCAAATTAAACGAATTACTGCAAGAAGAAAGAAGCTCTTTATTGTCAATGACCGAGTTGACTTAATGCTGGCTTCGGGGGCTGATGGCGTGCATTTGGGCCAGGATGATATGCCGATTCAGTTGGTCAGAAAAATAGCAGGCAAAGAAAAACTGATCGGAATCTCAACCCACAGTCTTGAGCAGGCGATTTGTTCCGAGAAGAGCGGAGCTGATTATGTGGGGTTTGGCCCGATCTTTAGCACGCCGACAAAGCCTGATTACGCACCTGTTGGCTTGAGCCTGATTAAATTAGTTGATAAGAAATTAAAAATTCCTTATGTGTGTATTGGCGGCATAAATCTTTCAAACCTTAGTCAGGTTTTAAACGCCGGCGCAAAACGAGTAGCGGTTGTCCGTGCTGTTTTTGATAATTTGAGCCCGAAAGAAGCCGCACAGCAATTAAAACAAAGGATGGTGTGATGTGAGCCGTTATCCCCTGATGGTAATTGGTACGGTAGCGATTGATTCTGTCGAAACTCCTTTCGGCGCAAAACAAGAGGTTTTCGGCGGTTCAGCGTCCTATTTTTCATATGCGTCCAGCTTTTTTATTCCAGCCGAGCTGGTGGCTGTGGTAGGTTCAGATTTTCCATCTGAATATAAAAAAATTCTGGAAGAAAGAAAAATTGGATTGGATCACTTGAATGTCTTGCCGTCCGGAAAAACTTTTCGCTGGAAGGGAAAGTATGAATCAGATCTAAACACCGCAATTACGCTGGATACGCAATTGAATGTGTTGCTTGATTTTAAACCTCAGCTTAATCAGGGTGTTGAGCCTGAGTTTCTGTTTCTGGCAAACATTGATCCGGTATTGCAGGAAGAAGTTTTGAATCAGGTGAAGCGGCCCAAATGTAAACTGGTTGCTTGCGATACGATGAATTTCTGGATTACCAGCAAAAAAGATGACTTGCTCCGTGTTTTAAAGCGAGTCGATTTGATTATTGTGAACGATGGCGAAGCGCGGCAGTTAACCGGACAGCCGAGCCTGATCAAAGCAGGGCGCATGATTCAGGATTTCGGCCCGTCGATTGTGGTCATTAAAAAAGGCGAGCATGGTGCTTTGCTTTTTTATGAAGGTAATTTCTTCGCTCTGCCGGCATTTCCCTTAGAAGAGGTTTTTGACCCAACCGGAGCGGGCGATACTTTTGCAGGCGGCATGGTCGGCTATCTTGCCAAGCAGAACGTTCTCAACTTTGAGACCCTAAAACGCGCGGTAGCCTACGGAAGCGTTGTGGCCTCGTTCACGGTTGAAAAATTCGGACTTGAAAGACTGCGGCTTCTTTCGCTGGGTGAAATTGAAGAGCGGTATCAAGCTTTCAAGAAAATTTGCCATTTTTGAGCAAGCACTTATTCCGTAAACAAGATTTATACTTTTGCGGAAGTCTTCTACAATGAAGTATTATCAAAGAAAATAAGGAGTATCATGATTACAAAAAACATACGGGTTTTTTTCACAGTGGTCAGTTTTACAATTATTTTAGCAGCATTCGGCTGCTCTAAAAGTGATCAAGGCGCTCAAGAAGCAATGTATGTACAAGCACCGAAAGTTGATGAAGCGCCGGCTGATACAGAGCAATTTGTAGAACCCGAAACCGACCAGAATGTTTTTGAATCTGGTGATGAACAGCCGGAAGATGTGGGTTCAATTGCTGCCGAAGGCCTGGAGAGTGCTGAAATTCAAGCCAATCAAGAAATTGACGCGCCTTACACGATTCAAGTTGCGGTTTATAAGACTTCCGAGGAAGCCAATGCGTTGGCGGAGACGCTTACGAGCGAAGGTTACCGGGCGACTGTCTCCGAGCGTGTCAGTAAGCGTGGCACTCATTTTTTCCGTGTTTGGGTGGGTGATTTTGCAAACGCTGACGAAGCTGACGGGTCACTCACTGCTTTAAGAGTAAAATTTGCTGATTGTTTTGTTCTCCGCAAATAGTTCCCGTGCCATAACTTTAATTTCCGCAGCGCGGGCCGCCGTTCTCTATTTTAATTACAAGATGCGGGCGTCGTATAATGGCATTACCTGGGCTTCCCAAGCCCATGACGAGGGTTCGATTCCCTTCGCCCGCTAAATCTCTTCAGGCTGGTGCTGATCGTGAGAGGTTTTTAGGCGTCCAGAACGAAATGGTGTGGCGAGATCTGGATTCCACGCGCTCTTCTAATTCAACTGATTTCCAATCGAAATCGCGCAGTCAATATGTTACAATGACGCCAATTTATGATAAAAACCATCGCAAAATCCCAGAAACCAATATCGGTAGGCATGCTGTCACTCGGCTGTCCTAAGACGCTAGTGGATAGTGAGCTTGTTCTGGGCAAGCTTAATCCGGATCAATTTAAAATTACCACCAACATGACGGATTGTGACGTTGCGGTGCTCAATACCTGCACCTTCATTCAGGAAGCCAAGCAGGAATCAATTGATAAAATCATTGAACTCGTGGAGCTGAAAAAAGCGGGGCGTATTAAGGGGTTGGTAGTCCTTGGCTGCCTGTTTCAGCGATATTCAAAAACTCTCCAAAAAGAATTTCGTGAAGTAGATGCTTTTTTGGGAACGGGTGAATACGATAAAATCGAAACCGTTTTTTCAGAACTGGCTCAGCGTAAAAAATTATATAAAACAAACTCACAAAAGCCGATCATCTCTATCGGAAGCCCCGGTTATGTGTATAGCGCGGAGAATCCGAGGGTGGCGCTCACGCCGAAGCATTTTCGTTATGTCAAAATTTCCGAAGGATGTGATCATATTTGCACCTTTTGTTCTATTCCGTCTTTTCGCGGAAAACACCGTTCTCGCCCCATCCACGATATTGTAAAAGAGATTGAACAATTGGCGGAGGATGGCGCAAGGGAAGTTATTTTGACGGGGCAAGATACCTCCTTTTATGGGCGCGACCTCACGGGAAAATATATTTTACCCGAACTTTTAAAGGAGCTTAACAAAATTGACGGCATTGAATGGCTTCGGGTTTTGTATTTATATCCATCCTGCGTGAATGAAGCCATGATTCAAGCCATTGCAGACCTGCCCAAAGTCTGTAATTATCTGGATATGCCGCTTCAGCATATCAGCGAGCGGATGCTTTTGGCGATGAAGCGTGGCGTCGCCAAAGATCGCACGTTGCGTTTAATTAATCAGATTAGAAAAACAATTCCCGGAGTTGCTATCCGAACCACGTTTATTGTCGGATTCCCGGGTGAAACCGATCGCGATTTTGACGAGCTCCTCGAGTTCATGAGCGACACTCGATTTGAGAGGCTTGGAATATTTACATATTCACAGGAAGACGGAACGCCTGCCGGTGACATGGGCGAGCAAGTTCCGGAAGAAGTTAAGCGGGAACGGTTTGATCGGGCCATGCAGCTTCAGCAGACCATTTCTCGAAAGAATAATCAAAAATTAATCGGCCGAGACTTCAATATTTTGGTGGACGGCCAAAGTGATGACGGTTCCGGCATTTTTTATGGCCGAAGTGAAATGGATGCGCCTGATGTTGACGGAATGGTGTATTTGCATTCAACCAAGGGACCGAAACATCCGAAAATAAAACCCGGTGACTTTGTGCGCGCCCGGGTGACCGATGCAAAAGAATACGATCTTACAGCCGAATTGATCAAATAGGATTTTAGATTTTATGATGATCACTCCAAACAGGTTGACAGTTCTGAGGGTCATAATCACAGTCGGTATTTGCGCTATTTTATTAACTGCCACGAAAATTCCTGAGTTGGTATTTGCCTTTCTGTTGTTTGTTCTGGCGTGTTTGACGGATTGGTGGGATGGAGAGCTTGCCAGAAAAAAGAACATGATCTCTAACTTTGGGAAGATCGCAGACCCGGTCGCTGATAAAATTCTGGTTTTGAGCCTGCTTTTTAGTTTTGTTTATCTCGAAATCTATTCCATTTGGTGGGTTATTCCAATTTTGATACGCGAAGTTGTTGTCACATGGATTCGGACCCAAAAAATACTGCAAGGCAAAATTATTGCAGCAGAATTCTCCGGGAAAATAAAAACCGTTGTCCAGCTCTTAGCGGCCGGCGCGGCATTCCTGGTTCTTTTGGCAATTCGTGCCAATCAGTCGTTTGATGTAATCAAAACTTTAAGAATGGTTGTGTACGCGTTTCTATTGTGCGCGAATGCGTTAACACTCTTTTCCGGTTATTTATTTCTAAAACGGAATCCGAATTAATTTTATGGCTTCCAGATTCTGGATTCAACTCGCCACCTGCTTTGGAATCGGTAAAATTAAGAAATTTCCCGGCACTGCCGGCAGCTTTGTCGCACTGCTCTTCTTACTGGCTCAGCCAACACCGGAGTTTCATCTTGCGCTAATTTTTTTATTCTTTTTTTTAGGTGTCAAAGCCGCCAATTCAGCGATCAGCATGACCGGTGAAATGGATCCCGGCGAAGTGGTGATTGACGAAGTGTGCGGAATTTTTGTCACATTTTTCTTGGTCAATATTAATTGGATTACGGTTGCGGCCGGGTTTGTTCTGTTTCGATTTTTTGATATTGTAAAACCTTTTCCGATCCGTCAATTTGAACAACTGCCAAAAGGCTGGGGGGTTATGGCGGACGACATCGCGGCAGGCCTTTGTGCTAATGCGGTTCTTCACAGTCTTTCTTTCTTTATTTTCAAATGAATTCAGCGGAAATTCTTACCATTGGTTCCGAGTTGCTGCAGGGAAGCACGCTCAATTCCAACGCTCAGTTTCTCGGTAAACAACTTACCGATCTGGGTTTTTGTGTCCGCTATCAAACATCTTGTCGCGACCATGTGAACGATATCATTGACGGGCTTGACACAGCAATGACGCGTTCCAATCTCACCATCATAACCGGAGGGCTTGGCCCTACTCCTGATGATGTGACGCGTGAGGCGGTTGCTCAGTGCTTTAACACTGATCTTGTATTTCACGCCGGCCAGTACAGAAACATCAAAAATTATTTTAAGAAAACAAAACATCGCACGTTGCCCATGACACGCCGCGAAGCTTTTTTCCCGCGAGCGGCGAAGCCAATCATTAATCACGCCGGAATCGCGATCGGATTTTACATAGAAACAAATCGTAAAATGGCGGTTGTGCTTCCCGGAGTTCCCAGGGAAATGACACATATGTTTGAAAATGAAGTGCGGCCATTATTGACTCGCAGGTTTAAGAAAGCATTGGAAAGATGGAATGCGGTAACGGTGAGTTTGACAGGGCTTAATGAGCCGCAAGTGATGCAGAGGCTTGGCCGGCGTTTTTTTGATAAGCGTGAATTTGAATTTGGCATCTACCCAAAACTCGGCTGGATTTCAATTAAATTACGCTCAAAGGATGCCAAGATGATAAAGACGCTTAAACGTGAAATGGCGCAACGATTGGGCAAAGCTATCTATGCATACTCAGATGAGCCGATTGAGTCGGAAGTATCTCAACTGTTAAGACGCTCACAGAAAACAGTTTCAGCGGCAGAAAGCTGTACAGGCGGTCTTATCGCTAAACGCTTAACTGATCAGCCCGGTGCATCAAGATATTTTAAGGGAGGTGTTCTTGCGTATGCTGATTCTGTCAAGACAGGGCTTCTCGCTGTCCCCACCCAAACCTTACATCAGCATGGGGCTGTATCAAGGCAGGTAGCGGTTTTAATGGCCCGGCATGTCCGCAAACTTCTGAGAACAGATTATTCGGTAGCGGTTACAGGTATTGCAGGGCCGGCGGGAGGAAGTCTATCGAAACCGGTCGGGACTGTTTGGGTTGCTGTAGATTCAAAAAATGGTGTTATCGCGAAGGAATTTCTAATTGGCGGTGATCGTGACCGAATCAGGCAGGTTTCCGCAGTTAGAGCACTTCGCCTGCTGCACGATGAATTAATTTAAGTATTTGAGAGCTTCTGAAAGCAGAGTCCCCGCTTCCAACCCCTTGCCGAATCACCGCTTCAAGGTTAAGCTTTAGACAGCTTAAAACTTCTCTTTATCAAGGACGTCAGCTATGAGGCCGATAAATAAGCTGTTACATTACTTATTAACGACCGATAAACGGAGACGATATGAGGCGGCTGGGTGAAATCCTAATTGAGCACGGGACTATCAATGCCGAACAATTGCAAAAGGCGCTTACCAAACAAAAAGACGAGAAGGAAAAGCGCATAGGGCAGCTATTAATTGAAATGGGTTTGGTTACCGAAGAAGATATCGTGGTCGCCCTGGCAACTCAATTTAATTACGCTTATCTTCCGCTTGATCATTTTTCAATCAATCCCGATGTTTACCGTATCGTCAGTGTCGAAATGGCTCGAAAACACGTGTTTGTGCCTCTGGATAAATCGGGGAGTGTTTTGACAATTGCCATGGCAGATCCTTCAGACGAGCAAGTTGTTAATGAAATTTCAAAAATAACCAATTGTAAAGTACAGGTGTTTGTCTCAACTGTAAGCGAAATTCAAAATGTTATTGAAAAATTCTTTTCAAATTCCGGAACAGCGCCTTAAACCGTTACGGACAATCAACTCATGATGTCCGCAAATTAAAAGATATAAACAACCATGCATGACATTGTCACTGAAGCCTTACTGGAAAAATTGGTCAAGAAAAAGAAGATCTCTGCCAGTGCAAAAGCAGTTGTGGTGGATGAGGCACACAGTACCAATAAAAGCATGAGTGATATTTTGGTGGGCCGTCAGTATCTTAGCGAACGCGATCTCGTTTTATTTCTTTGTGATGAGTTTGGATTTACGCCGATTCAGTTGAGTGATTTTAGAATCGACAAAGATGTCTTGCGACTGATTCCTTCGCAGCTTGCAAGAAAACTCAATGTACTTCCCGTCTCCAGGAATGAAGACATGCTTACAGTTGCAATGCGCAACCCAACCGACGTGGTTTTGCTGGACGACTTACGCGCCAGAACCAACCTGCGAATCAAAGGTGTGATTACTCCATTTTCAGATTTACAAAAAGCCATTGAGCATTACTACCCAAAGGATAAAAAAGCGGATGAAGAAACTGTCCTCGCTAAAGAAGAGACCGTTGAAGAGCTGATCCGCATCGTGCAGGATTCAAAGGATGAACATGGCAGCGGGCAAGATGTCGACTTGATGCGGCAGGCGCAAGAAACCCCCGTTATTAAAGTTGCGAATCTGTTGCTGCTGGACGCTATTAAGCGCAAGGCAAGTGATTTATTTGTTGAGCCATGGGAAAATCATATCCGAATCCGTTTTCGCGTCGATGGTATTTTGGAGGAGGGAAAAGCGCCCCCGAAAGCGATGGGGCTTGCGCTGGTTTCTCGTTTCAAAGTCATGAGTCAGCTGAATATTGCGGAAAGAAGAATTCCGCAGGATGGGCGTTTCAAAGTCAAAATACAAGATCGCGAAGTTGACGTTCGCGTCTCCATCATCCCGTCCTCGTTTGGTGAAAAAGTTTGTTTGCGTATTCTTGACAAGAAAGCACAATCTCAGAGCATTGAAAGGCTCGGATTTACAGGGCGAGAACTTGATGATCTTAAACAAATGGCTACCAAGCCGCACGGCATGATACTGGTGACCGGCCCAACCGGCAGCGGAAAAACAACCACACTATATTCTATTTTGAAATACATTGATTCTCCTGAAAAAAATATTACAACGGTTGAAGATCCTGTTGAATATCAGGTTGACGGAATTAATCAAGTGAACGTAAAGGATCACATCGGTTTAACATTTCCGGCAGCATTGCGATCGATTTTGCGGCAGGACCCTGACATTATTTTAATCGGTGAAATTCGCGATACAGACACAATGGACATCGCCATTAAGGCGGCGCTGACAGGGCATTTGGTTCTTACCACACTTCACACAAATGATGCCTGTAGCTCAGTGGTCCGTATTGTAAATATGGGCATTGAGCCTTTCTTGATATCGTCTTCTATTCTCATGATATCCGCTCAGCGCCTGATCCGGCGCATTTGCATGGCCTGCCGAAGCGTTTATCATCCGGAAAAAAGCGTTCTTGAAAAACTTAAACTTGATACGAAGAAAAGCTACACATTCTATCGGGCGCAGGGTTGCCAAAAATGCCGAGGGACCGGTTATTTTGGACGAACAGTTATTACCGAAATTTTAACGCTCAGGCCCGAAATTAAGGAGTTAATTATCAAGCGCGTGATAGGTGACGAGTTAAAGCAGGCAGCCCGAAAGTTTGGAATGACCACCTTGCGGGAGAGCGCCGTTGCAAAAGTGGTGGCTGGCGAAACAACGGCTGATGAAATTTACCGTGTGACGACCGGTGATCAGGATTTGGAAAGTGATTTGGTGAGCCCATGACAGCCTCAAGCAGTGACCGGCTTCTGGATATATTAAAAGATCGTAAGGCGATTTCAGAACAGGAGATTAAAAAAGTTCTAGAGGCGCAGAAATTGAGCGGGAAAAGTATTTCGACCATATTAGTGGAAGATGGTTTTATTAGCGAGAAAGATATTGCAGTTTTTATCAGCGAAGCTTCAAATATCCCAATCTTAAATCTTTCGCTGATTAAAGTCGCCCCATCCGTTATCAAGTTGGTGCCCAAACGGATTGTGGACAGACATAAACTGATTCCGATTTCTAAAATTGGCAATATGTTGACGGTTGCTATGATGGACCCCACCAATGTTTTTGCAATTGATGACCTCAAAGAAATTACGGGCTGCATTATCCGAGCTGTGATCGCAACTCAGAAAGATATTTTAGCGGCTTTTGACATGTACTATTCAGAAACGGCGCGGATTGAGGAACTGTTTCAGGATGAGGATATTGATGCGGATTCAATTGAAGTTGTGCGGGATCAGCAGCAAGCCCAGGAAAGCGAAATGCCGAAAATGGCGGAAGAAGCCCCTGTCATTCGCATGGTTAATTTAATTTTGCAGGAAGCTATTAAGCGCAGGGCGAGCGACATTCATTTTGAACCCTACGAGCATCAATTTCGAATCCGGTACCGCATTGACGGTATCCTAAAAGAAGCTTTTGTGCCGCCGCGGCAAATGCACGCGTCTTTATTGGCACGCTTAAAAATAGTTTCAGATCTTGATATTACTGAAAAACGCCTGCCGCAAGACGGCCGTTTCAGAGCAAAATTTGAGGACAGGGAGATCGACTTCCGCGTGTCGTTGCTTCCCACGCATCATGGCGAAAAGGCGGTTTTGAGAATTCTTGATAAGCAAAGTTTGCAAGTCGGACTGACGCAGTTGGGGTTCTTGGATGAAACGGTCCACGCATTTCAAGAAGTGATCAAGCGTCCTTACGGTATGATTTTGGTTACAGGCCCAACTGGAAGCGGAAAGTCAACCACGCTGTATTCAGTCTTGAATCAAATTAATACAAAAGATAGAAATATCATGACAATTGAAGATCCGGTCGAATATCAAGTTGAGGGTATTACGCAAACTCAGGTTAATCCGGATATCGGACTCTCATTCTCCGGAGGGTTAAGGTCACTTTTACGGCAGAGCCCCGATGTGATTTTGGTGGGTGAAATCCGCGACTCTGAAACCGCGGATATTGCGGTGAAAGCAGCGCTTACGGGCCACTTGCTGTTCAGCACATTACACACCAACAGCGCCTGTACGGCCATTACGCGATTGACTGATATGGGAATCGAACCATTTTTAATTGCTTCCTCGCTGATTGCGGCAACTGCTCAGCGCTTACTTCGCCGAATTTGTGATCGGTGCAAAGAGCCTTACGAAATTCCCGAAAGCGTGTTTTCTCAGTTCCGAATTGATGCCAAGCAATTTAAGGGCGTTACGCCTTATCATGGAAGGGGATGTTCATTCTGCAATCAAACGGGCTATAAAGGCCGAATTGCGACGATGGAAATATTTTTAATGGATGAGGAATTTCAGCAAATGGTAATTGAGCGAAGATCAAGCGATGAAATTGAGGTTTTGGCACGAAAGAAGGGAATGAAATCACTCTTTGAAAATGCAATTCAATCTTTTATCCGCGGCAACACTACATTAGAAGAAGTTTTACGCGTGACATCGGAAAGCTAATAGAGGAGATCTAACAATGCCGAAATTCGAGTATGTTGTAAAAGATACTGAAGGAAAAAATATTAACGGTGTTCAAGAGGCGACAGATGTGAACACCCTGGTCTCAGCATTTAGAGACAAGGGGTTTTTGATTATTCGTGTCAGCGAGGCAAAGGCAGGGCCCAGCCTGTTTAGTTTCGGAGACGAGAAAATAGCCGGAAAACGGGGAAAGATAAAGATTGACGATCTCGTCATTTTTTCCAGGCAGCTCGCCACCATGGTAGAGGCAGGCGTTCCCCTGATTCAATCGCTCAGTATTTTGGGCGAGCAAAGTGAAAATGTTAATCTCAAAAAAATAGTTGCTGACGTTCACGACTCGGTTGAAGGCGGAAAAAGCTTGTCAGAATCGCTCGAGAAACATAAGAAAGTATTCTCTGCGCTCTTTGTTAACATGATTAAAGCAGGTGAATCCAGCGGCAGTTTGGATGAGATTTTAGACCGATTGGCAACCTACATTGAAAAGTCGAGCGCGCTTCAAAAAAAGGTCAAATCCGCAATGGTTTACCCGGCGGTTGTCAGCATCATGGCCATGATCATTACCATGGTTATGTTGACATTTGTAATTCCAAAGTTTGCCGGCATTTTTGAATCCCTAAACGCACCGCTTCCCGTGCCAACACTTGTATTAATTCAAATCAGTAATTTTCTCCAGAGTTATATTTTATTTGTGATTGCCGGCATGGTCGGGGTGTTTTTTCTTTTTAACTTTCTAATCAATACCAAAGCCGGACGCTTATGGTTTGATTCCAGCGTATTAAGAGCGCCGATTTTTGGCCCTATTTTATTGAAGGTAGCAGTTAGCAAATTTTCACGAACTCTTGCCACCTTGATTCGCAGCGGCGTTCCCATTTTAACTTCACTTGATATTGTGAGTAAAACGGCCGGCAATCGATTGATTGAAGTGAGTGTGAATGAAGTTAAAAATTCAATCAGGGAAGGTGAAACCATTTCAGGTCCGTTAGCTAAGAAAAAAGTATTCCCGCCGATGGTGATCCGGATGATCGGTGTGGGCGAAGAAACAGGAGAGCTTGAGAAAATGCTGTCTAAGGTAGCCGATTTTTATGATACTCAAGTGGATGCAGCTGTTGACGGTTTAACTTCAATGATCGAACCGCTTGTCATCGCGTTTCTTGCGATTGTAATCGGAGGGATCGTGATTGCAATGTTCTTGCCAATTTTGACACTAACGTCTGTCTTGAACTAACAACTGAGGTTGCGGGCCGAGTGAATAACAACAGCTTCATTGATCGTTTGCGCGTTTTTATTATTCTTCGGCTTTTTATTGCGACGTTTCTTTTGTTTTTGGCGCAAGTTGTGTTTCGTACCGGGGCTCTATTATTTTATTATGTCATTGCCTCTGTCTCGATCTTAAGTTTATTTTATTTGCTTTGGCTCTTAACCAGAAAAGCCTTGTGGTTGTTGTCGTGGGTTCAAATTTTGATTGATCTCATAATTGAAACTCTGCTGATTCATTGCACAGGAGGAGTTGACAGTCTTTTTGCCCCCATTTACGTTCTTTCAATTTTGAGCGCAGGAATGATTATCGCGCCGGGCGTCAGTTTTATTATTGCGGGTTTCAGCAGTTTATTATTTTCTTCTCTTGTTTATAGTAACCACGCACGATTAATTCCCAGCTTTCTATTTTTAGGCGACATGGATCCCGCAAGGATACCGGGAAAAGACCCGCTTTATCTTTTTTATGCAACCTATGTCCGAATTACCATATTTTTTATCGTGGCAATTTTAACAAACTACATGACCAAGCTAGTTCTCAATCTTGAGGAAAAAATTAGGATACAAGAACGGCTTGCTTTTCTCGGAGAAATTACATCCGGAATTGCTCATGAAATCAGGAATCCGCTGGCGGCTATTAGTACCACAATCGAAGTGATTCAAAAAGACATCAAGCATTTGCTGACCCCCAAGAGTGAGCGTTTAATGGAAATCGTGGTGGATGAATCAGAGCGCCTCAAGCACGTGTTTAGCAGAATTCTGGATTACTCACGCCAAAATGATCCTGTGCTAAAAAGAGTAAATGTACCTGATTTATTGGACCAGATTTTACTTTTAATACAAAGCTCGTTACCTAATTTTAACAGCGTAAGATTGAATAAACGATATGAGAATAAAAAGGTTGTCATAGAGGCAGACGCGTTTCAAATTCAGGAAGCGATCGCAAACATTATCCGGAACTCCTTTGAAGCGATGCCGGCCGGCGGTGTGATCACGATCGATTGTTTTGAAACGGCTACCGGAGTCGAAATCATCATCAGTGATACGGGAGTTGGAATCTCAAAAGAGAATTTAAAGTCCTTGTTTGTCCCGTTCAAAACCACCAAAAAGATGGGGACAGGCCTTGGGCTTGCGCAAAGCCATAAGATTATCAGTCAGCACGGAGGTAAAATTTTTGTTCACAGCGCCCTCCAAAAGGGAACCGAAACCAGGATTGTTTTGCCAAAAAAATGAAAAATCCAAAAGAACTTATCTTCATTGTAGACGATGAAAAAAATCTGCTGCAGAGCCTGAGCGAAGCTTTAAGTGAATCCGGTTTCTTAGTCGAAACCTTTAGCAGTCCGCGAGAAGCTTTGCGTGAAATTAAGCGCCAATCTCCCCGAGTGGTGGTCACGGATATTAGAATGCCCGAGATGGGTGGCCTTCAATTGATTGAAGAAACAGAAAAGCTTGTACCGGAAACTAACTTTATCATTATGACCGCCCATGCGTCTCTCGATACCGCCATTCAGGCTATCCGCCTGGGAGCCATTGATTATCTGATCAAACCTTTTCGCGTTCAGGAGCTCATTGCAGTCGTCCGGAAAGCCTGCAGTCAAACGCGGTTGTTACCGCAAACCGGCAGCAAGAGCATCATTAAGGATAAATATCAGTTTCGGAACTTGATTAGCGAAGACGTGAAAATGAAGGAAATTTATGCGTTGATTTCAAAAATTGCTAAAACAGACAGCACGGTGCTGATTATGGGCGAAAGCGGGACCGGAAAAGAAATGGTGGCGCGTGCCATTCACTTTAATTCAAAACGTTCCGGTAAACCGTTTGTGAGTGTTAATTGCGCGGCGCTCCCTGAAAATCTGCTGGAGAGCGAATTGTTCGGCTATGAGAAGGGCGCTTTTACGGGTGCTGTTGCGGCGAAGCAAGGGCTTTTTGAGGTGGCAAATGCCGGCACTTTTTTTATGGATGAAGTCGGCGAAATTCAGCAGTCGCTTCAAGCTAAGTTATTGCGGGTTCTGCAGGAGCGCGTTGTGAAGCATATCGGGGGTATTCAGGATAATCCAATTGATATCCGTTTAATCACCGCCACAAGCCGGAATTTACCGAAGGATATTCAGGATGGTAAATTTCGAGAGGATCTTTATTACCGTCTCAATGTTGTACCTGTGCTGCTGCCCCCTCTCCGTGAACGGCAAGTTGATATCCCTATTTTTCTGAATTATTTTATTAGTCTATACTCAGAGAAGCATGGTATTGAAAATAAATTTTTGATTGAGAAGGATGCTATAGATTTTTTGAAATCTTATCAATGGCCCGGCAATATCAGACAGCTTGAGAATCTGTCCGAAAGAATTGTGACCACAGCGGAAGATGGCAGGCTTGGCGTCAGCTATTTTAAAACCCTGATAGGCGATTCTGCTAAATCAGCAGAAAGAACGGAAAACCAGGGCTCTGATAACTTGACAGAAGCGGTGGAAGGGTTGGAAAAGAAAATGATTACCGAGGCGGTGGCGAAGGCCGGGGGTAATAAGTTTAAGGCAGCTCGAGAGCTCGGCTTAACTCGCCAGAGTTTACAGTATAAGCTTAAGAAGTATGGTTTGGAGGCTGGCTAGGATGCCCACATTCTTTACAAAGTAAAAATTTTTTTACGTTCTCGAGCGTCGTTCATTGTGATCAAATTTCGATAATCTTGCAACCTGTTTAATTACCTATAGTTACAGAAATACATTTAAGCATAAAGTTTGGCACGGAACTTGACGTAATATAGCGGCAAGTAACGGCTTTAAAATTCAAAAAGGGGTGACTAAAATGATGACAAGAATGAATAAAAAAGGTTTCACGCTTGTTGAAATTATGATCGTAGTGGCAATCATTGGGTTGCTGGCTGCGATTGCAATTCCCAACTTGCTTCGTGCCCGTATTAACGCCAACGATCAGGCGATTCGCGGGGATTTACGAACGTTTAGTTCGGCAATGGAAAGCTACAGGGCAGCTCAAAATCCGCCAGCCTATGCAGCTTCGTTTGCTGCGTTAACGACAGGATCGCCAGCATATTTGGATGATACCTGGGTTGATGATGCGACAAAAAGAGGCCACGTTATTACGTTCGCTTCTGATGGTGATGGTGTTTATAACTTAGTCGCGAATTCAATTGCGAATCAGTCCAGCACCAATTATTGCGTGGACGGAACCGGTGTTATTCGGACAGATGCTGATGAATACACGGCAGCTGATGACGCGAATTGCGCAGGTACAGCAGTTTCAGGCTAAGCTGTAGAGAGTGATTTTAAAATAAACAGAATGGCGCTCACAAAACGGGCGCCATTCTTGTTTAAACCGTAGAAGGGGAATTTTAAATGGTGGATGATCGAACTGCCAGAATGGCAGTTTTTTTGGTTCTTATCTTTACCGGTTTTCTGCTCTATGGAAAGTCCTTGCAGTATGAGTTTTCGGTGATTGATGATGTGAGTTACGTAGTTGAAAATACAGATATCCGCCGATTTGAACCGCAGAGGATAGAGAACTGGTTTACAAGCCAATATGTTTTAAATTACATCCCCCTCACCATCGCCAGTTACGCGCTCGACTATCAAATCTGGAAACTAAATCCATTTGGCTACCGTTTTACAAATTTAATTTTACATTGTTTTAATGCATTCCTTATTTTTTTGATTCTTTATCACTTGATCAAAAGCTTCACGATTGCATTGGCCGTTAGCCTGATATTTCTCGTTCATCCGGTTCAAATCGAAAATGTTGCGTGGATTGCAGAACGTAAAAATCTCCTAGCATCCTTTTTTATCCTTATTTCGTTTTTATCTTTCTTAAAAAACAAACTTACCGTCAGTTTTGGTTTTTTTCTGTTTGCGCTTCTTTCAAAGCCGAACGTGGTGGTGGCACCCATCATTTTCTTTGTACATGACTATTTGTTTAACCGTTCTAGAATTATTTTACATAAAAAAACTCTTTTCTATGTGGCCTGCATCACTTGCGCGGCACTGATTTCTGCGGTGACCATTGCGTTTCATGCCGAAACCGAGATTGTGGTACGGGGCGGGTCTTTTCTAAAGAATTTTTATGTAATGACCACCGTTTTTTTTCGCTACATCGGCCTCTTGCTATTTCCGTTTTTACAGCAAACCTACTATCTGACAAAAATTTATAATTCACTTTTTGCTCCCGCAGTTTTAAGCTCTATTGTGGGAATTCTTGGAATCTCCATCCTTATCATCTATTTTCATCGAAAAGAACCGAAAATTTGTTTTTGGTTCTTGTGGTTTTTTGTTTTTTTGTTGCCGGTTTCAAATGTCGTGGTGCCAATTGCCACACTGATGCATGATCGGTATTTATATTTGCCGATCGTAGGGTTTTTCACCGTATTATTTTTATTGCTTGAGCGTGTTTTAACTCACACAGTATTTAAAATCAATCGGCAACTCAAACTTGCTTTGACAGCGCTTGTGTTTGGCCTGTTAATTTTTCCAATGGCGGCACTGTCATGGACGCGGATCGCCGTGTGGCGTTCCAGCAGTGAATTATTCGGGCATGAGTTACAAACATCCAAACTCCCGGACCCAAGGATGAATTTTGTTCACGGGACGTCGCTCTTACGGAGCGGTGACATTGATGCCTCGATTCGTGAATTTGACCGAACACTTGAATTTGTTGTTGATGAACGCACTGTGCTGATGCAGGCTCAAAACTATTTAAAGAAAAATCGCCCTGAGAAAGCAGTTCATTATCTCGAACTTTATGATAAACATTTCAATCAACAGGGATCGCTGCAATATATGGCCTTCTCGCTTTACGGCGAATACTATGTTCAACAGAAACAAAACGAACTTGCGGAAGAAAGTTTCTTAAAATCAATCCATGCTGCAAAAAAAGCGATTGCGTATGTTCAGCTGGCCAGACTCTATTATAATACGGACAGGGTTGATAGGGCAATTGCTGTACTAAACGAGATGCTTACTGTAGACCCTGATTCACAGCGGGTTCTGGCAGATCTTTGTTTTTACTATATTCAAAAGGGTTCCTATGAAGCATCGTATAAGATATATGAAAGATTACGCGTGTTAAACCCTCGCGATCCTTTTGTGATCCAAATATCAGACAAAATCAAACAATTTCAAAAACAAGGTGCGCCTGTGCAATCGAAGCGTTCAGAGGGGGGCAAAGAAACCTCTTAAAAAAGGTCAATTTCCAGAATAAAATTGCCGATAAAATAGCTGTTAGTCAAACGTTGTCCAAGTGTATGATAAGCAGACACAACCATTGAGCTCGGTGTAATGAAAATACTTTCATCCTTTTCCGGACGTGCCGCAAAATGGCTTAATGCCAGCAAGGCTGCTAGCGCTTCCCGACAATCCAATCAAATCCATTCCGCAATCGGTCTTGACATCGGAAACACATCCCTAACCATTGTTCAGCTGTCCATGGCTCAGAATAAAATAGTTTTGGAAAAGGCTGAACATGAATCCCTCAAACCCGATATTCCACTTTCAGCCCAAATCAAAAATTTATTTTTGACAGCCGGTATTGCAGAGAAGAAAGTCTGCATTTCAATGAAGGGCCATGGCGTCATTTTACGCTTTATTTCGTTTCCCAAGATGCCCCGAGAAGAGTTTGAGAGCGCAATTCAATATGAGGCTGAAAAGTATATTCCATTTTCAATGTCAGAAGTCGTCCTGGATTTTCATATTGTAGACAGCGCAAAGCAGGCGACCGCGCCGACAAAAAACATGGATGTCATTTTGGTGGCAGCGCGAAAGCAGGAAGTTATGAAGTTAATTTCAACCATTCAGGGAGCGGAGTTGCAGCCTACCGCAGTTGATGTCGATGCGATTGCGTTCGCGAACGCCTTTGTGCAAACCACGCAAGAGACCAAGGAAAAGACATCGGTTTTAATTGATTTTGGTTCGCGAAATACCAACATCAATGTCTTGGAGCGCGGTGTTTTACGTTTTTCACGTGATATATCGCTTGGAGGAGCAGACATCACAGCATTCCTTATCAAAAAGCTGGGGTTGAATGAGATTGACGCGTACAAGGTTCAGACAAAGAAGGCCTGGGATGATCCCGCTCAGGAGCAGGCCCTCAAAGCGAGTTTTTCGGCTATGATTCAGGAGATCAAACTATCGCTCAACTATTTTCAAAGTCAGCATCAGGATATTGAGGCGCCAAGCTCTATCTATGTCAGCGGCGGCGTTTCTCAAATCGATCTACTTAGGAGCACATTGGAACAAGAAGCGGGAATTAAGGTGTTCCAGTGGAACCCGTTGGATAAAATTCAGCCCAGCGTAAACATGGATCGTGAAAAACTGAAGATTTTACAGCCGTTTTTACCCGTTGCCATCGGACTGGCTCTCCGAGGTGAGAAATGATCCTGATCAATCTGCTGCCCGTTGAGATGCGGCAAGTTGAAAAAAAGACTTCGACGATCTCAATCAGGAAAATCATTCTGGCTATTTACAGCCTTGTGATTTTAGGCATTCTGTACCATGGCGTTGTTTTTCTGATGGTAAAAAGTGAACTTGGAAAAATGAACACAGAATATGCGCAACTGAAATCAACAAGCGATCAGGCAAGTCAGTATGCCGAAAAGCTTGAGAAGGACCTGCAGCCTCAAAATAAATTTTTCAATCAGTACGTTATCCCGTCTGTCTATATTTCAGAAATCATGAATCAATTAAGTGATTTGCTGCCGGACAGCATGTGGTTTTCGCAGGTAAGAATCCGGCGCGATAAAGCCGTGGTGAATTTTGACGTGGAAGGATATACAAAGGTAACGTCAAAACAGGTGGCCTTGGCGCAGATTCAGGAATATGTTAATTCGATAAAATCCAAATTGGAAGAAATGATTAATCGAGGCCTGGATGTGCAGAAAGAAAAAGCAAAAAAGATCAAAGTGGTCTTGAGTACAAATCGCGAACAAATGGGTAGTGTTGAAGTGATGCAGTTTAATGTCTCGTTTCAAACGATTAGTGAGAGTGGAGTGGAGAATGGCCCAGCCGCAAGCAAAACAAAAAAGCGCAAGTAAGGATTTTCTTGCCCAGCTCAAGAAACGGCTGGAAACAGACCGCAGGACAGTCATCCAGCAAGGCCTTGTTTTTGGCGGTCTCGCACTGATTATTTTTGTGATTTTAATTCCCCTGGTGGTAAAAATCGGAGGCATGAAGGATCAGGAAGCAAAGATGGTGACGACTCTGGGAGGCGCGCAGTCAAGAGTGAAGCGATTACCCGAACTAAAGCTGCAAGTGGAAACATTGCAGAAAGAGTTGATAAACGCAAAAGCCGGCCTCCTGCAAATTCGGGAATTAGACCAGCTGCTAAGCGAGGTCTCAAAACTTGCAGAAAAAAGCAAAGTTCATATTATTGGCTCACGGCCGGTAGACGCAAAATTTGAACTACCCACGCCGTATAATCAGCAATATTTAATCGCATCTTATGAACTGACAGCTGAAAGTGGTTATCATAATTTTGGACGATTTGTAAACGACATCGAAAATTACAACAAATGGCTATTGGTGCGCGACCTGACAATCCAGTCTGCAAAAGGCGGAGTCGCTCAAAAATTGCAGTGTACATTTCAAATTGTGGCATTTGTGCAGGCGCCGCAGAAGGCCTGATATATGAAAAATTGGTTAAAAATCTCAGCCTTACTCATTTCTACGCAACTGATTTTTTCCGTAGCACTTGCGGAGAAATTTCGTTATGATAGACACGAAAAAAGAGACCCATTTTTTGTTTCAGCCGAACGGCCCCAGGCGAACGAGGCGAACACTCAAACGCCAAGTAATTTTAAGATTGAGGGGGTCATTATTGACCCCGGCGGTGCGTCGATGGCGATCATCGATGGAACTATCATTAAGCTTGGCGAACAGGTTGGTATACATAAAGTTAAGAAGATTACCAAAGAAGGCGTTTTGTTTTCAGATGGCGAAAAGGATTTTTGGGTAGCTATCCGAACCGAAGAATAGTACACAAACAAAGGAATTGTACCATGAAACAAACTCAGCATTTAACCATCCCCTATAAGGTCAAGTTTTTTTGTTGGATGGTCATGCTCTCTTTACCACTTTTAGCGGTCTATCCGTTGCCTGCGTATTCAGAGGAAAGCGTGAATGCCATCAGCGCAAGCGAACAACAGGATGAATTGCCGCCAGCCGAATCAAACGCCGATACTGCCGACGAGGCCCCGATACCGCTTGAGCCATCGGTTGACGAAAAAGCCCTGGAGTCAGCCAGTGAGGGCACCACGAGCCCCGGCAACGTCAGTCTAGATTTTAAGGACGCAGATATTTTAAATGTGCTCCGCGTTTTAAGCCTAAAAAGCGGCGTCAATATTGTGGCGGGCCCAGAAGTTCACGGAACTGTCACGATCCGCCTTCAGGATGTTCCGTGGCAGAAAGCCCTCGAAGTGGTTTTAAGAACCTATGGGTATGTTTTCGAGCGCGAGCAAAACATTGTCCGCGTGACCACTAAAGAAAATTTAGCAACGGAAGAATTGATCACAGAGACTTATGTTTTAAATTACACAACCTCATCAGAAGTTGAAGCAGCCATTAAGGATATTTTATCCGAGCGCGGAAGAGTCAAATCGGTGCCGCGTGCCAATACCGTCATTATCACTGATATCCCCACCAACCTCTATAAGATAGGCCAAGTGATCAGAGGTTTGGATAAGATTACACAGCAAGTCTTTATCGATGCCAAAATCGTCAGAACGCAGCTTGATCAAAATGAAGACCTGGGAATTAACTGGAATCCAACCGGAACATTAACGGGCGGGGCAAGGCAGGTTACGTTTCCGTGGAATGCGCCAGGCGCTGACAATATTGACAGCAACCCGCTCTCATTATTAAAAGCGTTTTACGGCGGGCAAGCCGCAAACCCGTCACTTGATCCAAACTCAGCACCTATTGGGACGCCTGATTTAACGTTGGCGTCTCACAGGCCGACTTTTACATTTGGAACGCTGAGTTTTACGTCATTTACAGCGACCTTAAAATATTTACAGCAGAAAACAAATACAAAAATTATTTCAAATCCGAGAATTGTTGTTTTAAATAATCAAACAGCAAAGGTTCAGGTGGGCGATCAAATTCCGATTCCGTCTTTTGAGCGGAATGAAACAACCGGCAGTTTCGAGGTAACCGGATTTACTTATCGCGATATTGGCGTGGTTTTGAATGTGACACCTCACGTGAACCAAACAAATGAAATTTTAGTGGATTTAAAGCCTGAGGTCAGCAGTCTTGGGACACCAGTTAGTTTTGGAGCAGCGTTTGAGGCACCGTCGTTTACAACCACAACGGCGCAAACGCAGGTATTAATTAATAATGGAGAAACAATTGCCATTGGCGGTCTGGCACGGGATTCGGAAAAAGTTCAAGATGATTCCGTTCCGGGACTCTCAAAGATTCCGCTGATGGGGAGATTATTTCGAAGACATTCCAGGAGCAGTGCCAGCGGTGATAATCAAAAAGTTGAAACACTGTTCTTTATTACGGTAACAATCGTGGATACTCAGGGACAACCCATGAAAAAGACAGTCTCAACCAGAACAGGGACAACAGTTCTTAATCCGCAGAAGGCAGCACCGCCGGTACTGTAACTTTGAATATGATATTTCACACACAACCTAACTATGATCCGATAGGCGTTGCAAGGCCAGCAGGTCTTGGACGGAATAGCTTTGCGGTTAACAGGCAAACTATAATTTCCGTGCAGTGCACGTCAAAAAGATCACAACCACATTATCAACAAACGGTAATTCAAAATGAAAAAAGAAATTCTGATAGCGCTGGAAGCCAACGAAAAACGTGTGGCCATTCTCGAAGCTGGGCAAATGGAAGAGTTTTACATCGAACGGGCCGACACCTCGAAGATGTTCGGCAATATTTACAAAGGCAAGGTCAAATCAGTCGTTCGGGGAATTGGAGCCGCTTTCATCGATCTGGGAATGAAGAAGGATGGCTTTCTGTATGTGGCGGACGCTGTTGACTCTCCGCTTGCCGAATCAACGTACGAAGATGTCGAAACTGAAGAGCACGAACGAAAAGAAAAAGTTCCGATACCGCGTATCGATGAAGTTTTAAAAGTCGGACAAGAAATTATCGTCCAGGTTGTCAAAGAACCAATCCGGGGGAAAGGCGCCCGGCTCACCACTCATTTTTCAATCCCCGCACGCTACCTGGTGTTAATGCCCGGCGACCGCCGTGTCGGCATTTCCCGCCGAATTGAAGACCGCACAGAGCGTGACCGCATCCGAAAAATATTTGCCGAAATTGACTTTCCGGAGGGGATTGGCTTTATTGTGCGCACAGCCGGGGAAGGGAAGAGTAAGAAGGAATTCGTCCGAGACGTCAAGTATTTACTCAAAATGTGGGAACGAATTAAGCGAGAAATTGATAAACAGAAGGCACCGTGCCTGATTCACGAAGAGCTTGATCTGGTGGAGCGAATCATCCGCGACTTTTTTGCTGAAGAAACGGATAGCCTGGTAGTTGATCATTATGGAATGTATTCACAGGTTAAGCGCTTCTTCAAACTGTATATCCCTGATTACCAGCCTCAGCTCGATTGGTACCGGGGGCAGGTTCCGCTGTTTGAAAAATATAATATCGAGAAAGAAATTGCCAAGACGTTTCAGCGGAATGTTATCCTGCCTTCAGGCGGACATATTGTGATTGAGCAGACGGAAGGCCTGGTTGCGATTGATGTAAATACCGGCAAGTTTACAGGAAAGCGCAATTTAGAAGAAACAGTTTATAAAACCAATATGGAAGCTGCCCAAGAAATTGCCAGACAGATGCGCCTTCGTGATATCGGCGGTATTATTGTCGTTGATTTTATCGACATGCTGGAAGCGGACCATCGCAGGCGTCTGTATCGAGGATTTCGGGACGCAATCCGGAAAAGAGATCGTGCCAAAACCAACATCATGCCAATGTCAGACTTGGGCCTGATTGAATTAACGCGTCAGAGGATACGCCCGTCATTAGAGAGCGCTGTTTATGACGCTTGCCATTACTGCAGGGGCAAGGGTGTCATTAAGTCAACTTCAACAATGTCGATCCAGACCGTTAAAGAGATAAAGCGCGCGCTTAACACATCAAAAGGGAAGATACTGAACGTTTATGTGCATCCGCAGGTTGCCGACCGCCTCTTAAATCAAGAACAAAAGACCATACAAGAACTTGAAGTATTATCAAAAAGCCGTGTGATGGTACTGGCGGATCCGGTTTTACATATTGAGGATATCAATATCACGTTTATTCAATAAGAATGCCGAAATGAGCAAATCAGGAGGCAGATCATGGTAAAAAAGAAAAGAGCAAAGTCAGGAAAAAAACCGGCTAAGAAGCTGAAAAGCAAAGTTAGTAGTAAGAAAAAAAGTTTATCTAAAAAGACGTCAAAGAAAAAAAAATCAAAAAAAGCGATAAAGCACCCCAGTTTTGAGGTTGATGGTGTTTTAATTGGAAAAGTGACTCATTACTTTTCAAAGGTGGGGGCAGCCGTTGTCGAGGTTACACACAATCAATTAAAGGTTGGTGATAAAATTTTGATTAAGGGGCACACGACACACATCGAGCAAAATGTTGAATCAATGCAGGTCAATCATCTGTCAGTGCCAATCGCAAAGAAAGGTGATGAGATCGGGCTTCAAATTAACGACCGTGCCCGCGAACACGATCTTGTCTACAGAGTTAATTGATTACAGAAGGACTGTGAGCATGCCCATCAAGAAACAAAAGAAAGTATTGTTTGGATTCGGCTTGGATAATCCGGACGGTCATAAGCGTGTCACCAGAGGAGAAAATTTTCTCCTGTTGGGCGGTTCACAGCAGACTCATGAAGAAATGCAGGAAAAGGCAATTAAATTAAATGAGGAACTGAAAAGAAAGAAAAAATCGCTTGATCAAATCGAAAAAAAAGAATTCGAAGACATCGCCAGAAAAATCGGTCTACACCAGCCGGAATCGCCGCAGAACGCGCGGAGAAGTCCTCGTTAGGCAATGACGCACCCTTTACGGCGATGGCAATCTTACCAGATTGAAGAGGTTAAGAAGCATCTTCTGATACTGGGTGACAGTTTTGGTGATTGTGCCAGCTGCAAGGAATTAGGCCTTGACCCCTGGAAGGTCACAGCTTGCCCTCATTGCAATACCCAATTCCACTTCATTACAAGTCGACGTTCTGTCGCGCACCCCGCCGAAAGGTTTTCAATCGCGAGGCGCGTCTTGGAGAAGCGGCCTGATCTGAGTTTTATTGACTACGATGATTTTCAAAAAGCAATCGGGAGCCAGGCAGCCCGTGATTTCTTTTCAGCATAGCCGGAACCAGCCACCATGTTTGCATTTACAAAGAAAGTAAACTCCGGAGTACTTAAACTCATTAGCACAATCTATTTCATCCAGGGGTTTGTGGGAATTTCCGGAGTTGCGCTGCCGCTCTATTTGCGATCATCCGGACTTAGTGTTCAGCAAATCGCCGCCTTTATGTCTGTCTCGACATTTCCCTGGTTCTTGAAGATCTTCTACGGCGCCATTTCAGATGTTTTTCCGATCTGGGGTTATCGGCGCAAGCCCTACCTGGTAATTTACTGTTTCTTGATGATTCTTGGATGGGTATTGATGTCAATATTACCGGTCAAGATGACCATGCTGGTTTTCGCGATGATGATTGCAAATTTAGGATTTGCGGCGATTGATGTGGTGACGGATGGTATTGTCGTGGAGCACTCTGACGAAAAGACGGCTCAAATCTATCAAAGTATTTCCTGGGGCATGCGGAGCGTGGGAGCTTTGATTAGCGGTATCCTGGGCGGTTATCTTGCGGGAAAGTTTGATCACCGCCTTATTTTCTTATGGACAGCGTTTCTACCCATTGTCTCGTTATTGGCGCTGACATTTTATCATGAAAAGAAAACGACGGCTGCCCCAACTGCTAATTTTTTAATCCCTCTTGCCCGATGTGGCAAATTTCTTTTCTCAGGAGATCTGCTTTGGTTTTCCGCATTTCTTTTGATCGCTTCAAGTTCTGCCGCACTTTCCACGCCGCTTTTTTTCTATATGCGTGAAACGCTGGGCTTCCACGAGCAATTTCTTGGCGTGTTGAGCAGTGCGACTTGGGGAGGGGCGATAGCCGGCTGCTTTATTTATTTGAAATTTTTAAAGCAGATGAAGCTCGGGCGTGCACTTGGAATGGCCATCATAATCGGATTTTTAGCTATATTATCCTGCATTTTAATTCATGATAAAATGTCCGCAATTATCATATTTATTCTTTGCGGTATTTTGGGGTATATTAGCATATTGCCGCTTGTTTCTTCGGCGGCTAAGCTTGCCAATGCCACAGGGGTTGAAAGCTCGCTGTTTGCAGTTCTGATGAGCATTCAAAATTTAGGCGCTGCCATCTTTATATTCTTGGGTGGTTTTTTATTTGAGCTGATCGGACTTCATCTAATGATTATTCTAATCGCTTTTGTTACATTATCAGGGCTTTTAGTGGTTCAGAGATTGCGCTCTATTTAAAAGACTCTTTTTATTCAGCATGATTGCAGCAAAAATTGTAGTATCGGGGCTGGTGCAGGGCGTTTTTTTTCGTGCGCACACTGTCCAAGAAGCTCGAAGGAGCGGGGTGGTTGGGTATGTCAAAAATCTTAATGATGGGAATGTGGAAGCCTGGTTCCAGGGGGATGATGTGATGGTTGAGCGCTTGATTGATTGGTGCCGAAAAGGTCCTCCCAGAGCTCGCGTTGATTCAGTGGATGTTTCTTTCGAGGCGCCCAATTTAACTTTTCAGGAATTTGATATTCGATGAACCAAGATAAAACATCATCAGATTCAGAAAACACAAAAAGCACCGCTGTTAAGATTGTCAAAACGCTTCGCGATAACGGATATGTGTCATTCTTTGCGGGCGGCTGCGTCAGAGATTTTGTTATGAAGCAGGAGCCTAAGGATTTTGACATCGCGACAACTGCTCGCCCCGAAATAGTTGAAAAGTTATTCAAAAAAACAATTCCGGTCGGCAAGCAATTCGGTGTTGTAATCGTGCTCGAGAATGACATTCCGTTTGAAGTTGCCACATTCCGATCAGAGGGCGATTATGCGGACGGACGACATCCCTCAAACGTGTCATTTACTTCTCACGAAGAAGACGCGAAGAGGCGCGATTTTACGATAAATGGCTTGTTTTTTGACCCTATTTCAGGGGAGATAATTGATCATGTGGGCGGCAGGGGAGATATTGAAAAACAGATAATACGGACGATAGGGAAGCCTGCGGATCGGTTCAGTGAAGACAAATTGAGACTGCTGCGCGCCATCCGGTTTGCAGCTAATTTAAACTTTAAAATTGAACCGGAAACCTGGGGTGAGATTAAGCGCCTCGCACCGACAATCGAGGTGGTGAGCCCGGAGCGTATCCGCGATGAATTAATCAAGCTTTTCACGCGTCCTTACGCGAATCGAGGCCTCGACCTGCTTTCGGAGAGCGGATTATTAAAAATCATATTACCGGAAATCGAAGCGATGAAAGGCGTTGCGCAGCAGCCTGATTTCCATCCTGAGGGGGACGTGTTTGTTCACACTAAGTTGCTGATGCAAAAGCTGGAGAATCCGTCTATTATTTTAGCGTTTGGCGCTCTTCTGCACGATGTTGGAAAACCTGCCACATTCAGTCAAGAAAAGGGAAGAATCACATTTTATAACCACTCGCATGTAGGTTCTGAGATGGCCGAACGCATTTTGAGGCGGCTTAAGTTTTCAAATCGCGAAATTGATGGCATCCGTTCGTGCGTAGAAAATCATATGAAGTTTGGAGATGTTCAGGTAATGCGCGTGGGTAAATTAAAACAGTTTGTGAGCCGTGAAAATTTTAATACAGAACTTGAGCTCCATCGAATTGATTGTCAATCAAGCCACGGCAAGCTCGATAATTATTATTTTCTTCAAAAACGAATAGAGGAATATCAGAAAGAAAATTTGAAGCCAAAGCCGCTGGTGAATGGGCATGACTTACTTTCAGGCGGTTATGCGGCAGGCCCGTTAATCAAACAAATTTTAGAGCAGGTATATGAATTACAGCTGGAAGGAAAGTTTAAAAATAAAGATGAGGCTGTTCAATGGATATTCGAAAACTTTAAGAAAGAAAAGGGTAGTTAACAATGAAGAAAGGTGAATTCCCAAAAATTAAGAAATCAACGTTTTCACATCGAGAGGCAGTGTCGGGCGAAGATCAGCCGCGGCCCTCTCCGGACAGCAGGGCCAATTGGCCCGCAAAACTCTCGGCCCTTTCTGCCATAATTCTAATTGCTCAATTGGCCCTATTTTCAAAATCGTGTGCCATGTATCAGGAGCTGAAAACGCAAGCTCAATCAACCGGGCCGGCGGGCAGTGACGAGGACCGTCAAAAATCTCGTGACCTGATCAATAATATTGAGGAAATAGATTTTTCTAAGAAATCTGAGAAACCGACATTGTTGGGCCCCCAGATGATCGCTGATTTTAATCAGAACAACTTTCTGACAAATTTTAATACTCGGTTTTATCCTGCCAAAACCGGCGATTCAGCCTCTATCTTAAAACTTAAGCTTGATGGTAATGAGCGGTTTGGATCGTTTGGTAACAGTCTTTCCGTTGATTATGATTTTACAGCTCGCCCAGCCAGCAGTGCGTTTATCGATTTTGATCTACCCATTATCGATATCGTTCGTTTTCAAAAGTTGAGTTTTCGTCTACTGGCTTCTGAAATGGATGAAGGCAGCTCGGATGGGCGGCGTATCGCAATTCGTTTAATTTCAACATCCGGTGACGTTATTGAGCGTCAGATTTCAGAGTTATTTACTTTTTGGAAAAAATACGAAGCTAACTTGTGGCAAAACGCTCAAACACCCAAGGAATTTCTTCTCAAACAGATAAGGATCACCGTGTTTGCCGGTACTACAAGCCCCCAAGGCACCTGGTATTTGGATGATATGGTTCTTGAGTGAGTTGAGTTAATTAAGTACAATAGCCCCCAATGGACACCACTACCAAAAAAATTTTAAGCCTTCTCAAATCAGGCGACCGTGAAGTTCAACTTTCCGCGATTCGTATTTTAGCCGAGTTGGGAATCAAAGACCGCCTCTTAGCAAAGGGGATTGGCGAGCTGCTTGGAAAGACGCAAGATTCCGTGATCAAGGACGCTCTCTTAGAGATACCCGTTAGATCGCCCTCGAAGGATTATCTTCCTTATTTAATTCCATTTCTGAGTGATTTAGCCGCCAACCGGGAAAAAGTGATTAGAGCTATTTCCGCCGCGGGCTCGCTTGCCATTCCTCAATTAACCAAGCGTTATCCTAAGGCGCTTCCATTTGAAAAGCGGGCCATACTAACAACGTTATCCCGCATTCCAAATCGTAATGCTTATGTGTTGTTACTTGAAGCCTTGTGGGAGGGCAGGGATGTTGAGCATCTCAAGTTCGTCTGCGACTTATTGAGGTCTGTGACCGAGCGAATGGAAAAAGCTGATCGAAAATGGCTTACCCATGCGCTGCTTAAATTAATACGGAAGCCGCAAGTCAAAAAGGTTAATTCCTTTGTTATTTCATGTTTGATTCTAATCAGTAATCTGCAAGATCCCAAAACAAAATCAGCAATATTATCTGTTCTTCATCAGAGCAAAGATATTTTTGTCATGAAGTATGCTCTCATTGCGCTGGCGCGCCTGGGATTTAAAGGGAAGGGGTATGATGATGTTTTGAAGGCGCTGTTGCCAATTTTGAATCACGCCGACTTTTCAAACGTTGTCAAATACGCGCTTCAGGTGATGGAACCGTTGGATGTTTCAAAGAAAATGCAGACAGCCATTTCAAAGCTTCTTGAAAGTCCTCATGCATCAGTAAGGAGTTACGCACTATCCAAACTCGGCAGTTTTGATTCTTCAGAAAATGTGTCGACCTTAATCGAATATTTAAACTCCCCGGATATCCGGATTCGTGAAGCTTCTAAAACATCCCTGGAGAAAATGCCAAAAGCAGTTTTGCCTCTTTTGAAATTATTTGACAGTGACTTGAGCCCCGAAAAAGCTGATCAAATCACTACAATCCTGAGAGCTCACAAAAAAGCATTCAAGCCGGCGGTTTGTAAAAAGCTTTTAATCTCAATGGAGAGGCTTTTAAAACAAAAAAATGACAAATATCGCAACCATCTCCAGCTTCTTAAGAATGTAAACCCGGATATTCTCTATAAATATGTGCTTGGAAAAGTTACCGTTCTTAAGAAGAAAGCAAAATGGATGGAAGCAGTTACATACCTTGGGCTTTTGCAGGATAGTTATCTCTACACCAATGAAGCCCGCTATGAAATGGCCATTTTAACCCTCAAAACTTCAAAAAAGGACCTTTCCGCCGGCTTTAGAGATCAGGACAAGTCGCTTCAGCTATTCCAAACCATGATCAAGAATAATCCAGATGAACTCATGAAAAAGCTCCTAAAAGAGCGTAAGGTGATTTTGCCCCAAGACTTCTATTATCTGGGGTTTCATTTTTCTGAGAAACTATTTGAGTTGCGCGAATTTGGGATACGCCTTCTAAAGCATCAAATAAAGAAGCAACCATCGTCTAGTGTCTCGAAATTAGCAAAACGAAAGCTGGCCAGCATCGGCTTAGGAGCTAAATTGGTATCTGTTTAGTTTGTTTAATTATACTTAGTAACGTCCGATAATATATCTTATGTAAAATACTAACAGGTAAACTCAAGCCCGAACTACCAATCCATTTCAGGTTCAGGCTCATCCTCGTGCTGGGGCTTTGGCCGCCTCAATATCTGCATCTTCTTCTCAGAGTCCTTCAGGGCGTCTAAAATACGCATGGCGTCTGATCTAGACATCTGGCCCTGAAAATAGTTCTTTTGTTCTGATTCCTGGCCGCCAGAGGGCTCGTCCTGCTCTTTGCCGCTATCAGGTTTCTGCATATCTGCCTTATCTTGAGTTAGATCAGTATTTTGCTGCTTTGTGTCATTCTTGGGCTGATTTTGGGTTTCCTGGCTCTTTGGCTGGTCCTGCTCATTATCCTGTTGGTTCTTATCCTCGGGTTTATGAGGGTCCTGAGAGCCTTGACCTGACGCATCTTTATCGGGTTTTTGTTCTTCCGGTTTTGGCTTATCCTGTTGATTTTCGGATTGACCGCCATTATCTTGCTCTTGATCTTTTTTTTGCTGATTTTGAGCGCCAGACTGACTATCTTGATCTTTATCTTTTGGATTTTGCTGGTTTTGTTGATCTTGTTTTTGCTGATTATTCTGACTCTTGCTTTGGTTATTTTTCTTTTGCTGTTCTTGTTTTTGTTGATCTTTTTGATCTCTCTGTTCCTGCTTTTGCTCAGAGTTGTTTTTTTTCTTTAATAACAGCTCAAGATTGTGTTTGGCATCGCGATCACGAGGGTTTAGATCAAGCGCTTTTTTATAAGCGGCAACCGCTTCATCTAACCGCCCTAACCGATAAAGTGAATTTCCAGCGTTGTAATATGAGCGTGCCAAAAGAGGCTTATCTTTTGTTTGTTTAATTGATTTCTGAAACTGATGATTTGCATCTTCGTATTGATTGAGTTGATACAGAGTTGAGCCGAGATTGTACCCAACCTCTGGGCTCAAGGGATTTTTGACATTCGCTTTCTGATACAATTCTTGAGCGGATTGATATCGCTTGTCCTTATAAAGCTTATTGGCTTTTTGATTTAATGATGCAGTGCTGTCAAGAAAACCGCAGATGAAGAGCCAGGCAATAGCCAGTATGCTGAATTTACCGGCTGCTTTGAATACAATTTGATAATGATAATTAAACGGTCTGAACATGGCGGCGCTTAGCTCGATCTCCGAGAGTGGTTTCAATAAATAGTAAAAGAACGCCAATCAAAAGAAATGTTTGAAAATGATCCTCTCGTTCAATTAGTATTTGTTCCTTAAATTCTTTTTTACCAAGATTCTGAATGTGCTGGTAAATTAAGTTTGTTTCAGTTTCTCCGGGTGTTGCTGGAAAATACAGACCGCTTGTTTCAAGCGCAATTTTCTGAAGTAATGATTCATTGAGTTTGCTAATAACGATTTCCCCATGCCTATCCTTTTTGAATCCGCTCATTTTTCCATCTTCTGATTTTAGCGGAATCGGCTCCCCTGCTCTGGTTCCAATGCCGACCGTATAGAGGCGCACCCCTTCCTTTTTAGCTGATTCAAGGGCGCTTTCCACATTTTCTTCCATATTTTCACCATCCGTTAGAATGATGACAGCCCGGTACTTATTGGTATCATTAGGAAGGGATCGAATTGCAGCGTGAATTCCCTCGCTCAGGCTGGTTCCCATATCGGGAATGTAGCCGACATCAATAGAGTCTGCAAATAATGAAAAGGCCGAGTAATCCAGCGTTAAGGGTGATTGTAAGAAGCCTGAACCCGCAAATGTGACAATGCCGATCCTGTCTCCCGTTAAGTGCTTCAAGAAGGACCTCATTTCAAATTTTGCTTTCTCAAGGCGGTTTGGTTTCACGTCCTCTGCCAGCATGCTGAGCGATGTATCTACCAAAAAAATCAAATCAATTCCCTTTCTCTTGATTTTCTTTTTTTCTTCACCCCATTGCGGTTGGGCGAGCGCCGTAACGATCAGGAACAGGCTGGTAATAGTCAGAGCAGTTTTCCATTTCTGTTTTGATAGCGAGTGAGACGAAGTGAGTCGTTGAATTGTTTGAATGTTGCCGAGATCTGCCATTATTTTTTTCTTACGTTTTGCGGCAAAATAAAATAAACCAATCACCGCAGGGATCAGCCACAAAAATTGAAGGTTAACAGGTTGATAAAATTGCATAATAAATTAGGTTCTAAGGTATTTTGATAAAAAATAGTTGTCGGAATGAAATTTCTAATAGCAATATCAATAAGCCTGGAATTAAAAAGTAATGAAAAAGCTCACCGTAACTTGAATATTCTTTTATTTTGAAATTAGATTTTTCAAGTTCACCGATTCGCTGATAAATTTCAGACAGCATTTTAGCATCACGAGCCGGAAAATAAAGGCCGCCTGTAATATCTGAAATACGCTTCAGTGTTTTCTCATCGATGTCAACTTTGGCCTGGACATATCGCTTTCCAAAGATCGGATCATCGATCGGAAATGGGACCATGCCGCCGGTCCCGATCCCGATTGTATAAATTTTAATGCCAAAGCTTTTAGCAAGCTCAGCAGCGGTGATGGGGTCAATGTTGCCCGCGTTATTGTCCCCATCCGTTAAAAGGATGATTATTTTGCTTTTACCGTCACTTTCACGTAATCGATTCACTGCGTTGGCAATACCGAGTCCGATAGCGGTACCGTCTTTGATCATGCCGATTTCAACATCATCAACCAGCTTCATGAGCACGTCGTAATCAAGTGTCAACGGACATTGCGTATAACTTTTCTTTGCAAATACAACCAAACCAATCCTGTCGCTTTTGCGGCCGCGAACGAATCGCTTGGCTTCTTCTTTGGCAACGGTCATTCGGTTAACGGGTTTAAAGTCCTCTGCGAGCATAGAACCCGAGATATCAAGCGCCAGCATAATGTCGAGGCCGCTGGCTTCGTATTCACGCTCTGCCGCCACATGCTGCGGGCGTGCGAGGGCTATTATCATAAAAACCAACGCTGCAATTCTGAGTAAGTTTAAATAAAACAGAAAACGATACGCCGAGCGGTCACGGATTTTCTTGAATTTGGCCACAGAAGAAAATTGGAGCGAGCTGCGTTTCTGTTTGGATACCCAAAAAAGTATGGCCGGAAGCAAAAGCAGCAGAAGAAAATATTCTGGATTTTTGAATTCCATCATGGTGACACCTTGGAATTACCAATCGAGGGTTCTTCGGAATCGTTTAAGGATGAATGGTCTGGTGATTTAGTGACGTCAATAATTTCTTTGGCCAGTTTAGTTTGCCTGATGATTTCGGGGGGCTCTGGACGGTATTTTGCAAATTTAACAAGATCACAAATTTCTAAATGATTTTTAATGAGAGATAAGGTTTTCCCGTCAATTTCAAAGCAGCGTATCTCTTGCATGATTTCGGCGGTTGTGGATTCAAGCGCTAACACATTGTAGCGGCGCTCAATGTAGCGCCTGATAATTTCAGACATGCGGGCAAAATAAAGTTTAAGCTGACCGCGCTGGAGCATCTCCGAATCGTAGAGCCGGTTAAGCTCTCTGTAGGCTTCTTCGTGCGGGGTCAATTCATTTTTTGTGCCTAAATTGAGCAGTATTGTTTGTTGCCGAAAGTAGTAAAAATAAAACGCGCCCGCCCCAAAGACTAGCAACAGGAATGCTATCAGCCACCCGATCCACTTTCTTGACAGGTCAACAACGCTCTTAATGTCCGCAATATCGTTACTTTTTTTACCACTTTTATCAACACTCTCAATGGATACATAAAGTTTATTGGATTCTATCTGTTTTAGTTCCTGACTTCCCGCCTCTCGATAATAAATAACAGCGGGACTTAAGACGTAGTCGCCCAATTCATATCCGGTTAATGCGATCTCTTTTCCTTCAGAGATGAGTCCTGATAGTTCGTTTCTAATGTCTTTTTCTTCTTTGACTTCAAAATCTTTTAGAGTTTCCGCGGTATCAATTCTTGCAATTTGGATTGACGAATCGTGTTCAGCGATTATTTTGAACACGACAAGATCGCCTATTGTAAAAAAAGCATGGTCAACCTCAGCTTTAACTGAAATTTTTGAATCCTGACACCATCCAATTCCTGAGACTGCCAGCGCCTGAACAACCAAAAGGCAAGCTAATAAAGTGGGTTTGCATTTCATTTTCGCCGCTCACGCTGCTTAAAAAGACGAATCAGGGGTTCTGCGTATGGTTTTGATGTATCGATGTTAACCTTGTCAATCCCCATGAGTTTAAATGAGCGGTCAATTTCAATTAGTTCATTGTTTGCCTGCTTCTCAAAGAGCTCCCGCACGGATCGTGATTGGCTATTTACGAGAAATGGCTCGCCTGTTTCTGAATCCTCAAGTTGTAAAATTCCAAACGGCGACCATTGCCGTTCGCGCGGATCGATAAGATGAATAGCAATGACGTCATGTTTTTGGCTGACGATCTTAAGGGACTTTTCATATCCCGAATCCTGAAAATCGGAAATAATGAACATGACAACCCGTCGCTTGAGAGTTTTTTGAAGATACTCAAGAGCTGTTTGAAGTTTAGTCCCCTTCCGCTTTGGCTTATAGAAAAGGATTTCCCTGACCACCCTTAAAACATGGCTCCGTCCTTTCTTAATGGGGACGTATTTTTCAACCTCATCGGTATAGATCACCATGCCAACTTTATCGTGATTGCGGGTGGCGGAGAACGCCAGTAAGGCACAAATTTCTGCGGTAAGCTGCGCTTTGATTTTGGTTGTTGAACCAAATTGCTGGGAAGCGGATCCGTCGACTACAAACAAAACTGTCAATTCACGTTCTTCCACATATTTCTTAACGAAAGGATGTTGAGATCGAGCTGTGACATTCCAGTCGATTGTTCGAATGTCATCACCCGGAACGTACTCACGGACGTCTGCAAACTCAATCCCACGCCCCTTAAAAACTGATTCGTACTCACCGCCGAAGAGGTCGTTGACAAGCCGCGTGGTCCGGATTTCAATCCGTTTGATTTCTTTTAAAACATCCTTTGGAATCATGCTTTAAAAAACCCGGTGTCTTATGGAACTTCAATTTGATCAAAAATTTTTGTAATAATGTCCTCAGATCTCAGTTCTTCAGCCTCTGCCTCGTAAGTCACAATAATGCGATGCCGAAGAATATCAATACCCACCTGTTTAATATCTTCCGGAATCACGTAGCCGCGGCCTTTTAAGAATGCCTGAGCTTTAGAGGCAAGTGTCAGCATGATGCTGGCACGCGGCGATGCGCCGTATGCGATCAAGGGTTTAATGGCTTCAAGTTTATACTGTTCCGGATTTCGAGTCGCAAACACAATGTCTAAAATGTAGTCTTTTATTTTTTCGTCAACGTACACTTTTTTGACAAGTTCGCGCAATTTTGCGATGGCTTTTAAATCTAGAACGGGTTGAATTTGAATTTCGGTAGCGGCAGTCATGCGCTCAAGAATTTCCTTTTCTTCTTTCTTGCTGGGATATCCCACCACGAGTTTCATCATAAATCGGTCTACCTGAGCTTCTGGCAACGGGTAAGTTCCCTCCTGTTCAATAGGGTTTTGCGTTGCCAGCACCAGGAAAGGCTCCGGCAGCTCATAAGTAGTCTCACCAATTGTCACCTGACGCTCCTGCATGGCCTCCAGGAGCGCGCTTTGGACTTTGGAGGGCGCCCGGTTGATTTCGTCCGCCAAGACGATATTAGCGAAAATAGGGCCCTTTTTCGTCGTAAAATTACCCTCTTTTGGGCTGTATACCAAGGTCCCGATTAAGTCGGCCGGTAGCAAGTCGGGGGTGAATTGAATTCGTTGAAATTTAGCATGAAGAGCCTGCGACAATGTTTTGACGGAAAGTGTTTTTGCTAGTCCGGGAACGCCTTCAATCAGGATGTGGCCGTTTGCAAGCAGGCCGATCATGAGACGGTCAATGAGGTAGCTCTGCCCTACAATCATTTTTCCAATCTCGCGAAACAATCGATTAATAGTTTCGTGCTCAGCGCGTACACGCTCGTTCATTTCAGATATACCGGCTTCCATTGTTTTCTCCTTGTTGATGCTTGAATTAAGACGGAGTTATAATTTTATTTTTTTGAACAAACAACCTGACTTTATTCAAAATGGTTTCATAATCAGAATCACTTACAGATGGTCCAGAAAATTTTAAAGTTTCTAATAATGACAAAATATGGCCGAGCTCACTATTGAGCTGAAATTCTTCTTTTCGCCTGTAAAAATCAATTAATTTCGATAGGGCATTAATTTTATCTTCATTTGATTGACGTTGATCAATGTCCTTAAGTGCCTGCGAGAGCGTTTCTTCAATGCTGGGCTGTGAAACGGCCGCGTTGGTTGAGTTGCGCGAGTCTCGCTTTAATTTCCTCCTGGCAATTAAATAAACCGGAAAAGAAATACCAATTATTATAAGCGATATCTGCCAAAGTGCACTAGATTTACGCGGTAAGGTAATTTGGAGTGTTTTTCCGGTGATATTGACAGATCTAATTCCGCAGTCGGGTTGACATGTGTATGGAATTTTAAAATTAGGAATTTCCGCAGTTCCGGTTTGTGAGGGCTTAAATTCATATTCAAACTCTTTACTGGTAACACCGTTGTCTTTCTTGATCGCTTGCCCGATCCTGAGCAGATCTAAATTTTTGGCAGAAATCGAAGGAATGGCAAATCGATACTGATCTTCTGTGCCGGGCCACTTGAGCGAAACTTTCAGTGTGATTGTTTGATCAATTGAAAGCGAAGAACTTTTCTGAGAGTATTGAATCGAGGAATCCAACGCTGCTGGCTCTGCAAAAAGATGCGCGGTCGGAAATTCAACGATGACAAAAAGGACAAAAGCCAGCAAAACTGATTGGATTCGCTGGCTTTTGTTCATGATAATCCGTACGCTTGGATCGTTCGGCTAATTCATTAAGATTTACGTTTTTTTTCGTCGTCATCCACTACTTCAAAATCAGCATCGACAACATCGCCCTTAGCACCTTCGTTTTTAGGCCCTTCATTGGTCTGACTGCCGGAACCCGCTTGGGCGTTTTGCTGTTTTTTAGCAGCCTCTTCATACATTTTTTGCGCCATTCCGTGCGAAGCAGCAGCTAGTTTTTCAGCCGCTTTCTTGAGCAACTCAGCGTCATCTTTGCCCAGAGTTTCTTTGGCTTCTTTTAGCGCTTCTTCAATCTTACTTTTTTCGTCCGCACTTGCTTTATCACCGTAGTCTTTGAGGCTTTTCTCGGTGGCGTAAATCAAATTATCAAGATTGTTTCTCGATTGAATCAGCTCATGTTTTTTCTTGTCGTCAGCCGCGTGAACCTGAGCTTCTTTAACTAATTTCTCAACTTCTTCCTTATTGAGCCCCGATGACGACTCAATTCGAATTTTTTGTTCCTTGCCCGTACCGAGGTCTTTCGCTGATACATGGACAATGCCGTTTGCATCAATATCAAAAGCAACCTCAACTTGCGGAACGCCGCGCGGCGCGGGTGGGATTCCCTCCAAGTTAAAGAGCCCGAGGACGCGGTTATCATTAGCGAGTTCGCGTTCACCTTGCAGCACTTTTACGGTCACGGCAGTTTGGTTGTCTGCGGCAGTTGAGAAAATTTCAGCCTTTTTGGTGGGAATAGTTGTGTTCCGTTCAATCAGCTTGGTCATCACACCGCCCAACGTTTCAATTCCAAGTGAAAGCGGTGTTACGTCTAAGAGAAGCACGTCGCGCACTTCACCGCCCAATACACCCGCCTGAATGGCAGCGCCAACCGCGACCACTTCGTCCGGGTTAACACCTTGGTGAGGGTCCTTCTTGAAAATTTTCTTTACCATATTAATTACAGCCGGCATCCTGGTTTGGCCGCCGACCAGAATCACTTCATCAATCTTATCCGGGCTCACACCTGAGTCTTTCAAGCATTTTTCACAAGGGCCGGCAGTGCGTTCAATCAGATCCTGAACGAGCTGCTCAAGTTTGGCACGTGTTAAGGTTGTTACCAAATGTTTTGGGCCTGTCGCATCAGCTGTAATAAACGGCAAATTTATTTCTGATGAAAGCGACGTTGAAACTTCGCACTTAGCCTTTTCCGCGGCTTCTTTTAATCTTTGAAGGGCTGTGCGGTCTTTGGCGAGATCAATCCCTTCCTGTTTCTTGAATTCAGCAACTAACCATTCAATAATGCGTTGATCAAAGTCATCACCGCCCAAATGCGTGTCGCCATTAGTAGCTTTTACTTCAAAAACACCGTCTCCTAACTCTAAAATTGAAATATCAAATGTTCCTCCGCCTAAATCGTAAACTGCAATACACTCATCTTTCTTTTTATCGAGACCGTATGAGAGCGAAGCGGCTGTGGGTTCATTGATGATGCGGACAACTTCAAGTCCGGCAATCTGTCCCGCATCTTTTGTTGCTTGGCGCTGCGAATCATTAAAGTACGCAGGGACCGTGATAACTGCTTTTTCAATTTTTTCACCAAGATATGCTTCCGCGTCACTTTTTAATTTTTGTAAAACGATAGCGGATATCTCAGGCGGTGTGTATTCACGGCCGCTGATATTAAAAGTAGCTTCCCCGTGCTTACCCTTTGAAACTTTAAAAGGTACCAATTTAACTTCGCGATCAACCTCGTCAATCCGGCGGCCGATAAATCTTTTAGCGCTAAAAATTGTATTCTCAGGGTTAGTGATTGCTTGGCGCTTTGCAGCTTGTCCGACATAGCGCTCTCCTGATTTTGAAAATCCAACCACGGATGGAGTTGTCCGGTTCCCTTCTTTATTGGGGATTACTTTTGCTTCACCGCCTTCCATGACTGCCATGCATGAGTTGGTGGTTCCGAGATCAATTCCTAAAATCTTTGCCATTTTGTGTTTCTCCTTTTAAATGTTACTTTTCATTAAAACCAAACTCGATACTGTTAATACAATTTCCGTGCCAAACTAACCACCCATTCCACTATATTTAAATCATTTAATAGTAATGAGTTACGATTACGTAATTATAAAAATTTCTCGGCGGAGTTTTTGGAGTCAATAAATGGCACACATAGCTGTGTCATTTTGAGTCAGCTATTTCATACTCATCCAGCTTGCGGTAAAGCGTGCGGCGTGAAATTCCAAGCTCTTTTGCAGCTAACGATTTATTACCATTAACATTTTTGAGCACACGCTCAATAGCGGATTTTTCCAGTGTTGTAAGTTTTGAGTCATCATCCAAATCAACCAAGGCGTCAGGCTGCCGTGGTACGATTAATCCGGTAAGGTCGTCCGGTATATTTTGGAGTTCAATCGCGTCTGATTTGGCAAGCACAACCGCTCGCTCAATAATGTTTCGCAACTCTCGAATATTACCTGGCCAATCGTACCTCTGAAACTTTTCTAACGCCGCGGAAGTGATTTCAGTAATTTTTTTTCGGTTCTGCTTGCTGAAATAATGAAGATAATAATTGGCCAACAGAGGGATGTCCTCACGGCGCTCACGAAGCGGCGGGACTGTCAGTAAAATGACATTAATTCGGTAGTACAAGTCCTCCCTGAACCGACCGGCGGCTACCTCATCTTTTAAGTTTTTATTGGTGGCGCAGATCAAGCGCACGTCTACTTTTAATGTTTTTGAACTGCCCACGCGCTCAAACTCACCCTCCTGCAGAAATCTGAGTAGCTTCACCTGCGTTTCTTCTGAAATTTCGCCGATTTCGTCCAGAAAAAGAGTGCCGCCATCCGCCCGCTCAAAGCGGCCGATCTTGCGCTCAGTTGCACCTGTAAAGGCTCCTCGCTCATGGCCAAATAGTTCGCTTGAAAGCAAGGTTTCGGTGAGAGCTGCGCAATGAACCGTTACAAAAGGCTTATTTTTTCTTGGGCTATGGTCATGAATCATGTGCGCAAACAGTTCTTTACCGGTTCCGCTCTCGCCCTGAATCAGTACAGTGGCGGCCGAGGCTGCAATTTGTCTGGCCATTTCAATTAACTTCTTAATAACAGGAGATTCGCCCACCAATTTCCCCTCTTCAAACTTTTCGCGCATCAGCTCCTGGCGTAGATTCTGATTTTCATGTTCCAGCGCCTGTTCCCTGGTTGCCTTTCGGAGTATAAGTTCAAGCTCGTCTAAATTGACAGGCTTGGTTAAGTAGTAGTAAGCCCCCGCTTTCATGGCTTGGACCGCGGTTTCAACCGTTCCGTACGCGGTCAGCATTAAAATAATCATTTTAGGATACTCGCTTCTTAATTTACGCAGAAGATCCATGCCGTCCATGCCCGGCATTCTAAGATCAAGCAGTGCGATGTCCGGCCGTTCCTTTTTGGTAATCATCAAAGCTTCTTCAGCGTTTGGTGCGATATAAACTTCGTAGCCTCGTTGCTCTAGGAATCTCTGGAGCCCTTCTCTTGTATTTTTTTCATCATCAACAATTAAAATATTGCTGTATAGATTTTCCATAGTTATTCTCTGGTTCTTGATGAAACTTCTTTCTTAGGCCCCATTAGTTGTAATTTTTCAGTCCGAATCGGCAGTAGAACATTTACAACAGTTCCTTCGCCAAGCTTACTTTTTACTTCAATCTTGCCGCCGTGCTCCCCGATGATTTGATAAGCAATCATTAATCCGAGCCCGCTGCCCTCTTCTTTGGTAGTGTAGTAAGCGTCAAATATTTTTGGGATATCAGTTCGTGCAATCCCGATGCCCGTGTCAGCAATTTTAGTCATGCATAATTTTTTTTGTATTTGAGTTGAAATCCATAATTTTCCGCCTTTCGGCATAGCCTGAACAGAATTTCGGATCAGATTAAGATAGACCTGGCTGAGTCGATTTTGGTCGATTAAAAATTTTGGGATTTTAGAATCAAAGGAAGTTTTAACTTCAATTCCGTTGGCGGCTATCTCAGGTTTTAAAAGCTGCAGTACGTGCCGGATGATATCGTGAATATCATTGTCTTGAAATTCAACGGGCTTGCGCCGGCTTGCCTTTAAGAAATTACGGATAATGTTATCGAGGCGTTTCGTTTCATCCGCAACGATTTGAGCGGTCTTACGGATTGATTCCTGCTCTTTTTTGGGCAGGCGCTCGATGTCTTTCAGTAGAAGCTGCAGATGTATGTTGATTGAGTTGAGCGGATTTCCGATCTCGTGAGCAATCCCGTCCGCGAGGCTGATAACCGAACTCATTTTTTCATGCTGAACACGCTCCGATTCCCGCCTGTCCGTATTCGATTGCTGAATTAATGAAACAACATAAAATTTTTTCCACTCATTTTGATTGGCCGAGTGGTCTGTTTGCAGCTTTTGAATTGTGACTGTGAGATAGGTATGCCTGGGAATAAAGAGTTCCACCGGCTTGTCATAAGTTTCTTCTCCGGCTTGGATCGTGCGTTCGATCAAAGTTCGAAGACCGTTGTCTTCAATGATCTGCCCAACGGTCTCATGGTGCCGAAGCAGGCTTGAGCTTCCCGTGAGGAGCTGTGCTTTCCTATTCAGAAACCGGACCTCAAGCTTTGGACTGACAATCACAACACCTTCTTGGATGCGATTGAGCAGTTCACGCAGGAAATGTTCTTCGTGGCGAAGACTGATAACCAGTTGTTCCAGGTTCTGTTTATCAACCTTCCCAATCTTTTCTATCGCTTTAGTCAGAAAATGCCGGTTTGGCATCATAATCACCCAGCTTGTTTTGCGAGATGTATAAATTTTTCAAGAAGTGCAGAATCTTTTTTACCCGGCTCTCTTTCCACTCCGCTTGCGACATCAATTGCGTAGGGCCGCACAGTGTTCACGGCATTCTGGACGTTATCAACTGACAATCCACCCGCCAGAAACAAGCGTTCCTTCACGTGCGGTTTATCATCAATAAGAGTCCAGTCAAACGTCTCTCCGGTGCCCCCCAACGATTTAGATGAATAGGTATCAAATAAAAACGCGTTCACGTTGTATTCATCTAACCGCTTAAGGCTCAAGCGGTCTTTGATTCGAAACGATTTAATCACCTTGTATTTTTGTTCCATAAAGTAGGTGCAGTACCGGCTTGTTTCTTCTCCGTGAAATTGAAGCCATTTTAGTTCCAGATCTGAAGCAATCTGTTCAACCTCATCCTTGGGCTGATTGGCAAATACGCCGACAAAATTTTCAAAATCGTTTACGGAACGGACGATTGATTTAGCTTCTCGCGGTTCTATGCTTCTCGGGCTTTTGGCAAAGATAAAACCCAAGAAATCAGCGCCCAGTTTTTTTGCCAATACAATGTCGTCTAAATTGGTATTTCCGCAGATTTTTATTTTTGTGTCATTGGGCATGATGTCCGAGAAACTCCTTTACTTTTCCGGCAATGTCGCCGGCTTTCATAAATGCTGTCCCGATTAAGAATGCGTGGACGCCGATTGTTTGATACCGCTCAATGTCTTTCCGGGAATGGATACCGCTTTCAACCACCCTTGTGATTCGATCCGGAATTTGACGGATTAGTTTTTCTGCATGGATAAGATCGATCTTGAGAGTGTCCAGATTTCGGTTGTTGATGCCAATGATGTCAGCCTCTGCGTGAATTGCGCGCTTCACCTCAGTGTCATTATGCGCCTCAACCAGCACGTCCAGCCCGAGTTTTTTAGCCAAGAGAATCATTCGAAGCAGTTCTTGATCAGTAAGGATCGCGACGATTAATAAAATCGCGTCTGCGCCGTATGCGGCAGATTCATAAACCTGGTATTCGTCAATCAGGAAATCTTTTCGGAGAATCGGCAGTTGAGTGACCGCATTGACATGATTAATTGTATGGATTGATCCCTGAAAATATGTCTTGTCTGTTAGTATCGAGATCGCGCTGGCGCCTGAACGTTCATAGAGTGACGCAATTTTTCTTGGTAAATATACGCGTTTCATTAAGCCCTCGGATGGTGAGGCTTTTTTCATTTCGCAGATCAGCCGGATGCTTTTTCCTTTTGATTTTAGCTGCTCTCGAAATGAGCGGATTTTTTTCGGTTTTTCCGCAATCATTTGTTGAAGATTTTCAGCAGGCATTCGGCGCTTCAATAGCTGGATTTCCCGTCTTTTGTTCGCCACAATCTGATTAAGCAGCATGCGTGATCCTTCTCATTTGTTTGAGCGCAGAAAGCGCTTTTCCTTTCCGGATTGCGTCACGCGCTTTCTTAATTCCCTCAGCAAAATCTTCCGCATTTTTACTCACGTAAAGAATGAGCGCCGTATTGGCGAGCACCACATCAAGGCGCGGGCTTTTGTCAGCACCGCTCAAGATGCCGAGTGCAATTTTACGGTTTGCTTTTACCGTAGAGCCACGCATTGTTTTTTCACCGGCAAATCTTAACCGATACCGAGATGGCTTAATGATAAAATAATGAATTTTTCCATTTTTAAGTTCACCCGCATAAGTGATTTGATTGGTACAAAGCTCATCAGCTCCATTTTTTCCAGATATGACGAGCGCGTGATGGCTTCCAAGCTTCTTGAGCGTGTTCAGGATAATTGAAATTAGGCGCGGATGATAAACACCGATTAATTGACGTTTGACATTCATGGGGTTCAGGAGCGGGCCCGCCATATTAAAAATGGTTTTTATTTTTTGAGCAGCTAATTCTTTTCGGATACCTTGAACATTTGCGAATGCCTGATTATAAACGGGTGCATGGAAATACCCGATACCCGCCCTCTCAATTGATCGGATTATTTTTTTAGCAGGTGTTTCGAGATTAATGCCAAGCGCTTCGATCAGATCGGAGCTTCCGCAGCTTGATGTGATTGATCGATTGCCATGCTTGGCAACCTTACTACCTGCACCGGCTGCCACAAAACTTGAAATGGTTGAGATGTTAAAAGTTCTTTTTCCATCGCCGCCTGTTCCGCACGCATCGCAAAGATTTTTAATCTTACTTTTCGGCAAGCGATGACCGACATTCTTTTTTCTTGCGGATTTAATAAGGGGCGTAAGCTCTTTGGATGTTTCGCCCTTACGATGAAGTAGAACGAGTAAGCTCTTGGCTGTCATTTGATCCAACTTGCCATCTAAAAGATTACGCATCGCGTAGAGGGACTGATTATCACGTAAGTCTTTTGATAGTAATAAGTTATCAATTATTTTAGTTACATTCATAGTGTGTAATTTTAGCACAATCCAAAGAAAATGAGGAATTTTTTTGTGGCAGAAATCTTAACTTTTAAATTTGAGGAAATTAGCTAAAATCCGCTTTCCCTGTTCGGTCATAATCGATTCCGGATGGAATTGGACACCAAAAGTGGGGTGCTTTTTGTGCTGGAGGCCCATCACTTCTCTCTCTTTGGTCCATGCAGTAATTTCGAGGGTATCCGGTAAAGATTTGCGCTCAACCAGGAGGGAATGGTAACGCGTGGCAATAAAAGGTTCCGGCATTCCCTGAAAAATACCTTTTCGCGAATGGTGAATCTCGGATGTTTTACCGTGCATAATCCGCCCTGCGCGGATCACATTTCCACCAAACACATGGCCAATGCACTGATGTCCAAGGCAAACACCAAGAAGTGGAATTTTGCCGCTGAAAGATTTAATGACATCATTAGAAATGCCAGCCTCTTTAGGGGAGCAAGGGCCCGGCGAGATGACAATCCTGCTTGGGCCTATCCGTTTGATTTGAGTGATCGAAATTTTATCATTTCGAAACACTTTCAACCTGACGCCAAGCTCACCAAAGTATTGGACAAGGTTGTACGTAAATGAATCGTAATTATCAATCATGAGCAGCATTAGTTTGCCTCTGCCATTTCAACCGCTCGCATGAGAGCTTTGGCTTTGTTGATTGTTTCTTGATATTCTTTTTCAGGATTTGAATCGTTAACGATGCCGGCGCCGGCCTGCACATATGCTTTACCCCGTTGAATCAGAATGGTTCGAATTGTAATACAGAGGTCGAGATCGCCGTTAAAACCAATATACCCCACTGCTCCGGCATAAGGCCCCCTTTTTTCAGGTTCTAATTCATCAATAATTTGCATTGAACGAATTTTGGGCGCCCCTGACACGGTTCCCGCAGGATAGCAAGCAGCCACCACCTGAAGAGCGTCTTTATTCTTTAACACCTTACCCTCTACATGGCTGACCAAGTGCATAACATGAGAGAAACGCTCTACTTCAGCAAAGTGCCGGACATGGATGCTTTTATAGTCGCAGACTCTGCCCAAATCGTTTCTTCCCAAATCAACCAGCATTAAATGTTCTGCCATTTCTTTTCTTGAGGCACGTAAACTATCTTCAAATTTCCTGTCAGATGATTCGTCGTGCCCGCGGGGCCGTGTACCGGCAATCGGGCGCGTCTCAACAAGCGCTCCCTGCTTTTTGACCAGCATCTCAGGCGATGATCCCACCAGCCTTAAGCCTCCATAACGAAAATAGAACATATAAGGCGAGGGATTAAGTGTTCTCAGGGCCCTGTAAACGGTAAAATCATTTTTGATCCTGGGGAGTTGAAAGCGCTGAGAAAGAACCGTCTGAATGCAGTCGCCTGCCCGGATGTAAGATTTTATTTTGTTCACACTTGCCACGAATGCCTTCTTGGTGACATTCGAACGAATCGGAATAGTTTGATTGCTGGACGACTTGATTTCAACCGAAGGAAGCTTAGGCGGTTTAGCACCAATTTTACTCTGCATTGCTTTGATCTGCTGCTCAGCGATTCGGTAAGCTTGTTTCGGACTTCTTTTCCGGGTATCGGCCAAATGAATGAGTTTGATTTTACGATCGAAGTGATCGTAAACAATCAAATTCTGAGCTAAAAAAAGAACACCATCCGGCGTTCCAAGTCCTGGTTTATTCTTGAGCTTGATGTCATCGCACCAGGTAACGAATTCATACCCAAGATATCCGACCAGGCCGCCGACGAATGACGGTAATTTAGAATTTTTAACAAATCGATAGGATTTCAGCAGGTTTCTCAGGTGAAAAATCATTTCGTCTTTTGACGAAACATAAAAACGGCGCAAACGCCCATCCTGTCGAATTGACAGTGTATTTTTTTTGATTACGGTGATTACGCTTGGATGTGTCCCTGCCAAAGAAAATCTGCCGATTTTTTCTTCGACCTCAGCTGATTCAAGAAGAAAGGCGTTAGAATCATTTCCGGCGGCTTTTAGAAATAACGAGACCGGAGTTTCAAGGTCAGCCAATTGTTCCGAATAAACCGGAATTAAATTTCCCAGCTTGGCTTGCTTTAAAAATTGCGTGTACTGAGGCTGAATATTCATTAGTAAACAGTTTTAGGGTCAAATTCTAGTCGATCAGTGACCCTCCTAATATTGCCTTTCACATCAAGTAAGTGAACAAAGCACGAGTGATAGCCCAGGTGGCAGGCAGCGCCCACTTGCCTTACTTCAATCAGCAATGTATCGCGGTCACAATCTGTTTTAATGGAAATGACTTTTTGAACATGTCCCGATGTCTCCCCCTTCATCCAGAATTTTTTCCGAGACCGCGAATAAAAATAAGTATATTTTTTCTTCAGCATCACCGCGAGAGATTTCTTGTTGACATAGGCAAGCATCAGTACTTTTCCGGTTTTTGTTTCTTGAACAATTGCCGGCATGAGCCCGTCCTCGTTATATTTAAATTTGATCATCTGAATCCCCTTTTGAATAACAGGCTAGAGCCTGATTTGAATCTTCTTATTTTTGAGATATTGCTTGGCTTCCGGTATCGTTAATTCACCAAAATGGAAAATAGAGGCGGCAAGCACCGCGTCAGCCCTGCCTTTTTTAAAGGCATCGTAAAGATGCTCTAATTTTCCGGCGCCACCTGAGGCGATTACCGGGACCTTAACGGCGGATGAAACCGCTTTCGTCAGCGCCAAATCATACCCATTCTTGGTTCCGTCACAATCCATGCTGGTCAGCAGAATCTCGCCCGCGCCCAACTTTTCTGCGTGGCGCGCCCATTTCACGGCGTCCCAGCTTGTTTTACGGCGTCCTCCGTGGGTGTAAACGGCCCACTTGCCGATTTTCTGCTGCTTGGCGTCAATCGCGATCACAATGCATTGACTTCCAAATCTTCGGCTTGCCTCGCGGATTAAGCGAGGATTTTCAATGGCGCTTGTATTGAGCGACACCTTATCACAGCCGGCTTTTAGAAGGGTTCGAATATCCTCAACTGTTCGAATGCCGCCGCCTACTGTAAACGGAATATAAATAGATTCAGCAACTTTTTCGACAATTCGAATCAAAATTGACCGATGTTCGTGCGATGCGGTAATGTCCAGAAAAACCAGTTCATCAGCCTTTGCTTGATCGTATGCTTTGGCGCAAACTACGGGATCGCCGGCGTCTTTCAGGCTTACGAACCTGACACCCTTCACAACCCGTCCGTCTTGGACGTCCAGACACGGAATAATACGTTTTGCAAGCATCAGGAAGTTTTTTCAACTCCAAATTGTTCAGTCAAGACTTTGAGTAAAGCACTGGTGTAAGCATGTGTGTGCACAAAGATGGATGAGCCTAAAATACCGATACAGAGAACCTGGAGCTGGAACAAAGTCAGGTAACGCTCCGCAAAGCCCGGATCTAAACAGATTAGGGTTCCGAGCGTGATTCCTAAGAAGAAAAGCAGCCATCCCACAATTGACCGCGGTAAGTAGTTGCGCTGAATTTGATCTCGAATTTCCTTATTCATTTTTTTTAATTGTACAAAAATGTAGCGGAGCAGCAAATGCCTTACGATCAGCATTACCACAAACCAAACAAGCGCTACGATTGACCATGCCCAGCTTTTCTCCGACATTACAGTTTGCCAGTAGCTCATGATTTTTCGCTGACGAGCGCCAGCGCCTCCGGTAGTTCGAACCGTTTTTCGTACAATGCTTTTCCGATGATAACACCAAATAAATTTGAATATTTCATCAACTTGAGCTGCTTTAAATCTTTTAAATTTGAAATACCGCCTGCCACCACGATTTTCAAATTAGTGGTTTTGAGCAGGTGTTCTGTTTTTTCAAAATTAGGGCCGAGCAAGGTCCCGTCCCGCGCAACATCCGTAAAAATACAATTCTGAACCCCTAACTTTTCCAGCTCCTTACACAAAGAATCTATCTTCATAAGTTTAACTTGTGATTTCCAACCGCCGATCTGAAGAGCGTCTCCGCGAACGTCCAGACTGACTACAATGCGGTCTCCGAATTTTTTCACCAGCTGTTTCAGCATTTTAAGATCAAACACTTTTGTACCGATCACCGCACGAGAAACGCCCAGTGAAAAAACCTCATCAATTGCCTGAACCGATCTTAAACCGCCGCCAAATTGAATCGGAACTTTGACGGCTTGGCAGATATTTTTAAGTGAACCGAGGTTTTTTCGCCGCCCGCTTGCCGCGCCATCCAGATCAACAACGTGAATCATTTTTGCACCTTCCTGCTGCCACTTAAGCGCGACGGCTTCCGGTGAATCCGAGTAAACCGTTTCTTTCGCGAAATCGCCGCGTGTAAGACGAACGACCCGCCCGCCTCTAATGTCTACCGCTGGGATTAAGATCATATGGTGCCTTTATATTAGTATTTGATAAAATTTTTAAGCAACCGGAGCCCGGCTTGCTGGCTTTTTTCCGGATGAAATTGTACGGCAAAAACCGACTCCTTCTGGAGTATGGATGTAAAGCTGTAACCGTAGTCTGTCTGTCCGGCAATTACTTTTTTGTCTTCGGGTGAACCGATGAATGAGTGCACAAAATAAAAATAGCTGTTATCCGGAATATTTTTTACGAGTTCTGAGCGTTTCAGAAATTCAACCTGATTCCAGCCCATTTGCGGAATTTTAAGCCCTTTTTTCACTTTTTTCTTTAAATGAACTACGCTGCCCTTGATTATGGAAAGGCCGCTCACACCCGGGCTTTCTTCGCTTTTCTCAAAGAGAAGCTGTAAACCGAGGCAAATGCCCAGAAACGGCTTTTTCCGATCAATGTGGCGCAGGATTGGTGTTATCAGCCGCCGCTTTTTAAGCTCTTTCATGGCGCAGCCAAATTCTCCGACACCCGGGAGGATAATTTTGTCCGCGTGCTCCACCGTTTTTGGATTTTCAGACACGCAAACTTGCCCGCCAAGCGTCTCAATTGCTTTGCTGACGCTCCGCAAGTTTCCCATTCCGTAATCAATCACACAAATCATTTACGCGAGCTTCCCCTTGGTTGACGGAACGCCTTTAACGCGCGAATCAAATTGGGTCGCCGCATCAAGTGATTTTGCAAGTGCTTTGAACATGGCTTCCGTGATGTGATGAGAGTCTTCTCCCTGAATCACTTCGGTGATCATGTTAATGCCGGAATTGAGAGTAAATGCCCGCATAAACTCACATGCGTCGTGAAATGAATATTTGGTGGAACGGTGAAATTTCGCCATTTTTGACTTGATCAGGTGAAACGACGGACGTCCGGAAATATCAATACTGACGCGCACAAGCGCCTCATCCATCGGAATGCTGAAAAATCCAAAGCGGCGAATTCCCGCTTTATTCCCGAGTGCTTTTGACAGTGCCTGGCCCAAAACGATTCCAACATCTTCATTGGTGTGGTGGATGTCAATTTCAAGATCGCCCTTTGCTTTGACGGTTAAATCAAAAAGACCGTGCTTCGAAAGGCTGGTCAGCATGTGATCAAGGAACGGAATTCCGGTGGAAATCGATGAAGAACCGGATCCGTCTAAGTTAAGTTCAATTTGAATCGAAGTCTCTTTGGTTTGACGCCCCACCTTACCGATTCTTTTCTGCGGTTTAGCCAATTTATTTTCCTCCTGGTTGCGATGACTCGCGGACTTCCGGATTATGCTTTCCATTATCCACGAATCGGGCTTCGAGCGATATTTTGTGCAAGATAAGACCTTCTAATTCGGTCAGCTGATGAACGTGATCACGCACCTTTTCAAGAGCTTCGCGGGTATAAGAAATAAGCTGAGTGCTTTTAATGAAGCTTGATGCGCTTAAAGGCGAGAAAAATCGCGCGGTTCCGCCGGTCGGAAGCACGTGGCTGGGCCCTGCGATATAGTCTCCCAAAACTGCCGGCGAATACGGGCCCAGAAATATGGCGCCCGCATGCTGAATTTTTTTTGCTAAAAGTTCGGGTTTATCCGTCATAATTTGTAAGTGTTCCGGCGCAATCTCATCTACCGCCTCACAAGCTTCATTCATATTTTTTACAAGAAATACGACGCCGCTGTCCACACGTTTTCGTATCGATTCGGCTAGCTTTTTAGAGTTTGTGATGAGATAGGAGATTCCTCCAAAATGTTCTGATTGCGCAAGTAAGTCGCACGTTACGTAGTCTTCATTCGCATCACCGTCCGCAATAATTGCGACTTCGCTCGGACCCGCGATCATGTCGATATCCACATAGCCAAAAACCTGCCGCTTTGCTTCCGTAACATAAGGATTGCCGGGGCCCACAATCTTGTCTACTTTCTTAATCGTCCGTGTTCCAAAGGCCATTGCGGCAATTGCTTGCGCGCCGCCTACCCGATAAATTTCTTTTACACCAAGAAGATTAGCCACCGCGAGAATGTGAGGATTAATTTCTCCCGTCTCTCGGTTGGGCGGCGTTGCGATCACGATTTCTTTGACGCCCGCAACTTTCGCCGGGATGACGGTCATATAAACTGTTGAAACCAGCGGTGCTGTTCCGCCTGGAATATAAATACCGACGCGGTCAATTGCGCGGTATCGCTTTGCCAGATAAGCACCCTCTTTACTTTTAATTTCAAAAGATTCTTTTAAATCTGCCTGGTAGTAGGCGGTCACATTGTCCGTAATTTGTTTTAAAATCGGAACAAATTGAACCTGAATTTTCTCGAACGCGCGGTTAATGTCACCTTCCGTTACTTGAATTCGCTTGAGCGGAAGTTCGATTCGGTCAAATTCTTTTGTAAAGCGGCGGATTGCAGCGTCGCCTTTTGCGCGTACTTCAGCAAGGATGCGTTCAACTTTACGATACAGGTCTTTGTCAATTGTACCGTCAATTCCTTTTTCTAATTTTCGAAATGCGTTTTTTTCCCAGTGAAGGAGCTGCATAAATTATTTCCCCGCCTCTTTTAAGATGTCGGGCAGTTCGTCAATGGCTTTTTGGATAGCGCCCGGATTTTTACCGCCGCCTTGCGCCAAGTCCTTGCGTCCGCCTGCTGAACCGTCTAATGTTTGGGCTATCTTTTTAGCAATTTGGGACGCGTCTAATTTTGACTGCGCGAGATCTTTCGAGAGGCCGACAATGAGCGATACTTTCTCATCCTGCGATGAAAAGAGCGCAATCACGCTCTGCTTCGCAGTTTGCCGCAGTGCGTCACCAATGTTGCGCAAGTCTTCAAGCCCCGCGTTTTCAATATTTTGAGCAATGATGCTCAGGTTTCCTGCTGACCGGCTCTTTTCAATCAGTTCATTGGCGGTTGGTAAATTTGCTGACGCTGATTTCTGTTGGCCGGCTTTTTTTAGATTTTGCTGTAATTTTTGGACGTCATCCACCAGCCGTTCCGGCGTTGATTTAATCGCTTGTGCCGCTTGCGCGATCACCTGTTGAAAGGACTGTAGATAAGCCAGTGCACCCAAACCTGTTTTTGCCTCAATCCGTCGCGTGCCGCTGGCTACGGAGCTTTCGCTGGTAATTACAAACAGGCCGATGTCGCCCGTTCGCTCGCAATGAGTTCCGCCGCACAGTTCTTTGCTGAATCCCGGCACGTCAATAACGCGGACCCGATCCTCGTATTTTTCGCCAAAAAAAGCAAGCGCCCCTGATCTTGTCGCATCCTCATAGCTTTGAGTTTTGAACTCGACAGCGGAATTCTTCAGGATAATTTGATTGATTTCCAGCTCGATTTTTTTTATTTCTTCCGGCGTCACTGCTTTTGGATGAGAGAAATCAAACCGAAGTTTTTCCGGATTTACCAAGGAACCCAGTTGCCGCACATGATCACCCAATACGCGTTTGAGCGCGGCTTGCAACAAATGAGTTGCTGTATGGTTGCGCTTTGTCGCATTCCGTAATTCTGAATTGACCGCGCATTTTACCGGTTGGCCCACTTTTACTTTTCCGCGAAGTGTTTTACCGACATGTAAAATCACTTTTTCCTTTTTTTGCGTATCGAGAACATCAAATTCAAAACCGTCTCCTGCAATCGTGCCTTTGTCGCCGACTTGGCCGCCGCCTTCCGGATAAAACGGCGTTTGATCGAGAATAAGAATCTCGCTTGCATCCGCAGATTTCGTCCAAAGTATTTTTGCGTCTGCTTCCAGTTTTTCATAGCCAACAAATTGGGTCGCCGGAATTGAGGCAAGTTCTTGCTTGCTGCTATCAATCACAAAGATAGAATCCGCAATCTTGCTTTTTGATTTTCCGCGCTCACGCTGTTCATGCATCAATTTGTCAAAACCCTTCTGATCAATTGAAAGCCCTTCACGGGTTGCTATCAACTTTGTCAATTCATCCGGAAATCCATAGGTATCGTAAAGCAGGAAGACATCCTCTCCTGCGATTTCTTTAGATTTCGCTGATTTAATCTTAGAAATTACTTTCGTGAGCGCTTCTCCGCCGCTCTCGATAGTTTCAAGAAATCGCTTCTCCTCTTGCTCGATCATTTGTGTGACGTTTTTCTGTGACTGCGCAATTTCAGGATACTGATCGCCCATTGCTTCAATTACCGCAGGCACAATTTTAAACAAAAATGGCTGATGAACGCCAGCAGCGCTTGCGCGCCACACGCTTCTGCGGATCAGCTTACGAATTACGTAGCCGCGCCCTTCGTTTGAAGGAAAAACGCCATCAGTGATGGCGAACACTGCCGCACGGCCGTGGTCAACAAATGTGTAAAGTGTTTTGATTGATTCGGGCCCAATCTTTTCTTTAAAAATTTGCTGCATGATTTTTAACATCGGCTCAAATAAATCAATTTCATAGTTAACCCGCTTACCCTGAGCCATGCACGCAACGCGTTCTAAGCCAGCGCCTGTGTCAATATTCTTAGTAGCTAATGGCTTCAAGCTTCCGTCGCTCTGGCGGTCAAATTGTGTGAAAACGAGATTCCAAATTTCGGCGTAACGGCCAGAGGTGTCGTCTGCCCATTTTGCATTTTTGCGCGCACCAGGATAATCCACCCCCTGGTCATAATAAATTTCAGAACATGGCCCGCAGGGCCCGTTCGGCCCGTCTTTCGGCGCATTGGCCGGCCAAAAATTGGAGTCGTCTCCGCGTTTATCAATCCAATTCTCAGGAACTTTGACAATCTCTTTCCAAATTTTAAAAGCCTCGTCATCGCTATTGTGGACGCTGATACGCAAGCGCTCAGGCGATAGCTTGAGTTCTTTTGTCAGGAATTCCCATGCCCACTCAATCGTCTCACGCTTAAAATAGTCGCCAAAGGAAAAGTTGCCCAACATTTCAAAGAATGTGTGGTGATAGGCGGTTTGTCCTACAGAGTCTAAATCACCTGCTCTTAGGCATTTCTGAGAAGAAGTTGCGCGCTTCAGATCCGTTTTAACACCCAGAAAATAGTCTTTGAATTGATTCATGCCAGCGCCCGTAAATAGCAGAGTCGGATCGCCCGCCGGAGTCAACGAGTCACTTTTCACAATAGTGTGGCCGCGTTTCGAGAAAAAATCTAAATAGCGCTTCCTAATTTCACTGGTTTTCATGTTTTCTTCTTTAATTTGACCATCGCTGATCTGCAAATCTCATAATCAAAACCGCGCCGTGATAAAAAATCAAATACACGTTTTAGTTTTTTTGTGCTGTCCGGCTCAGACATTTGATCAAACTTACGCTCGGCAATTTCTTTGGCAATTTCAAGCTCTCTTGATGTGTCGTAGTCGTTTAACGCTGTATCAATAACCGATTCGGCAAGCCCTTTATGCTTGAGCTCAAAACGAATCCGTTTACGGCCTTTCGGGTTTCCGGAAATTGAATATTCAACCTGTTGTTTCGCGAGCGATAAGTCATTTAAATATTTTTGGTTTTTGAGCACGCTCGTAATTTTCTCGATAACGCCCTCACCATAGCCCTTTTCTTTAAGCTTCCTTCTTAATTCCCGCTCGCTTCTTTTTGTGATGGCAAGCAAGCGAATCGCATAAATGTAGCCATTTTTTTCCTGCCCGTCTTCCAGGGCTTTGACATCTGCTGAATCTTGTTCGTTTTTTATCATGGGATTAGAAAAAAACACGGCGGAATGAATCCGCCGCGTTTCACTTTCAGGTAACTTAATGATTCAGGCGAAATTAATCTTTATCTTTTTCCTCGCTACCATGACCAGCTACTTCCAGGGCAGCTTTCGCCCCCACAAGCAGTTTTTCACGAACTTTCTCTTCAATTTCTTCCAGTAGATTCGGATTTTCCCGCAAATAAAGTCTTACAGCATCGCGCCCTTGTCCGATTTTTTCGTTGTTGTAAGCGATCCAGCTGCCGGATTTTTCAAGAACCTCATTTTCGATTGCAATGTCAATGACAGAAGCTGATCTTGAAATTCCTTCATCAAACATAATGTCAAATTCTGCCAGTTTAAACGGTGCCGCGCATTTATTTTTAACGACCTTCACACGGACACGATTACCGACAATCTCCTCACCTTTCTTAATTGATCCGATCCTGCGGATATCGAGCCGCATAGAAGAAAAAAACTTAAGCGCTTTTCCACCCGGCGTGGTTTCGGGATTGCCAAACATAACGCCGATTTTATCGCGAATCTGATTAATGAAAATCAGAGATGTTTTTGACTTGCTAATAATGGCCGTCAGCTTTCTTAGGGCTTGCGACATCAGGCGGGCTTGAGCGCCCATTGATGATGCGCCCATCTCGCCTTCAATTTCTGACTTTGGCACAAGCGCTGCAACGGAATCAACCACAAGAACGTCAATCGCGTTTGATCGGATCAGCATTTCCGCGATTTGAAGAGCCTGCTCGCCAGAATCTGGCTGTGAGATTAAGAGATCGTTTAGGTTAACGCCCAACTTGGTTGCATACGCCGGATCAAGCGCGTGTTCTGCATCGATAAATGCGGCAGTTCCGCCCAGTTTTTGAGCCCGCCCGACAATGGCAAGCGTTAACGTGGTTTTTCCGCTTGATTCAGGCCCGAAAATTTCAATTACACGGCCGCGCGGAACACCGCCAATACCAGTTGCGAGATCTAGCGTGAAAGCGCCGGTCGGAATGGAGTCAACCTGCATGCGCGCCTGCTGCTCATCACCCATTTTCATGATAGAGCCTTTACCAAACTGCTTCTCGATGTGTGAAAGCGTCAGCTCAAGTGCTTTCTTTTTTTCTTGAGCGGCCTTCCCCTGAGACTCTTCGTGATGTTCTTTTTTGGGTGGTGTCTTCTTTTTCATTTCGTCTTCCTCGGTATGGATGTTGTCATGATTTGTTCTAAATGTTTGCATTATACACACTTACCACTTGTTTGTAAAGTTGTAGATTAACTGTATTTTAGGTGTAAATCAGGCTTTAAACGCGGAAGGCGATGACTTTGTTTTTTCGCATGCGCCTATGGCACGTTTCAAGTGCGGGAGTAAATTTTCAGCTAGTGTAATTCCCTTTTTAGTCGGCTTTAATTCTCCTGATCCCGCGTCCTCAAAAAATACACGAAAATCAACATAAGTCCGATCTTTATAGGCGCCGATTGAGACAACTACCTTTTCATTTTGATTACGATCAAACTGATAAACGACTTGTTTTTCCATGGCAGACTCCTCCGTTTGGTTTCTTGTAGCAAGGTTATTTAATTGCGTGTGAGGGAATTTGCGTAAGGAGGGTTACCAAAAACACATTAATAATATAACTTAAAATAAAATTGTCAAGAACTATTTTTTAGATCCGATTTTATTTTCGGTTCCGGCCCAGAGTCGCCGGATATTTGACCGATGCGTGTAGAAAATAAAAATCAAGAGTAAGATCGAGGCGGTGATTGCAACTGGAAACAGGTCGCTGAGGCGATAGAAGATTAAGACCCATAATAGAAAGGAGCTTGTTGCTGCAAGTGAAGCGAGTGAAACATACCGGCTTATAAAAGCAACGGCAATCCAAACCAGTAACGAGGCTGCGACGGCTAAGGGTAAGATACCTAAAAATACACCACAGCTTGTTGCGACGCCCTTGCCGCCCTTAAATTTAAGCCATACCGGAAAAACATGTCCAATGATTGCAGCAACACCAAGAAGTAATTGAAATAATCCAAAATTAATGGAGTGTTGGCCTGCCAAGTTCTCAAAATAGGATGCCAAAATAGCGGAAGCCGCAAAACCTTTCAATACGTCTAGAGCAAAAGCCAAACTGCCCCATTTTTTCCCCAACGTTCGAAACACGTTGGTGGCGCCGACATTTCCGCTTCCGTGCCTGCGGATATCGATACCGCCAGCTAGTTTTCCAATTAGATAAGCGTTTGGAACGGAGCCCAATAAATAAGACGCGATGAAAACAAAAATCATCCTTCGTCCTCCTTGATTGATAAATCAATCGGAAAACCCCAGAGATCAAAATGGCTTTGAATCTGATTGCGTAAAAAACGAATCGCATCAACTTTGATTGACTTGGTGTGGCGTGCAAAAAGAAGAAAACCAGGCGGCTGTGTTTTTATTTGAGTCAGGTACTTCAATTTGATATTACCCTTAATGGCATGCGCCTGCTTCACATTCAGCAAGAATCGATTAAGTTGAGACGTTTTTAGCCATGAGTTATAGCGCGAATAACCCTCGATGGCCAGCGTGAGAGGCTGAAGCGTATTACGCTTATTAACAGCAGAGATAAACGCTACAGGATAGGCTGATATAAAGGGCATTTGGCTGATCAGGGTGGTTCGGTATTTTCCCTGTTCCACGTTCTTAACCTTATCCCATTTATTCGCAATTAAGACGCAGCATTTCTTATTCTCAGAAATGTAACTCAGTATTTGTTTCGAGGTTGACCCAATGCCTGTTTGAGCATCAAATAAAAACAGGATGACTTGCGAGCTGCGGATCGATTCCTTTGTGCGTGACATGCTAAAGAAGGCGGTTGGTGTTTCTTCAATTTTTTTCTTGGTGAGCCCGGCGGTATCAACCAGAAGAATGCGTGAATCTTTATACTCAATCACCTCATCAATGGCGTCGCGAGTGGTTCCGGGGACGTCAGACACGATCGATCTTTCCTCGTTGAGAAGGGCATTGAAAAAGGTGGATTTTCCAACATTAGGTTCACCCACGATACTGAGCGCAAAATGAACACTGTCGATGGTGACTTCAGGCTTATCCGGAGAAGGTAGTATTTTGACAATGCTATCCAGCAGGTCATCAACTCCAATGCCATGCAGAGCTGATATTTTAACCAGGTTTGTAAAACCGAGCTTGAAAAATTCGTCACCCTGAGCAAAATTTTTTGGCTCATCTAACTTGTTGACACACAGAACCACCTTTTTCTTTAAGTGCCTTAATTTTTCAGATAAGCGTTCATCCATCGGATTAAGGCCCCGAGAGCCGTCGCATAAGAAAATGATAACAGCAGCCTCTTCAATTCCCTTTTCAATTTCACGATTCACAAGGGCTTCAAGCTCAGACTGGGTCTTGAAGTTAAAACCGCCCGTATCAATCATAAGGAAATCTTGCCGTGCCCAGGACACCTTGCCATAAACACGATCGCGCGTTGTTCCGCTTTCGTACTGCACAATTGCCTTGCGCCTGCCTAAGATGCGGTTAAAAAGAGTTGATTTTCCGGCGTTGGGACGGCCGACAATCACTGCTTTGGCAAGCCCGGAACTTAGGGCCTTGACAGAATCATTAGAAGGTCTAGAAGATGCGGATGTCATTTAATCGCCTCATTTCTCTTACAATATAGACGATTCCGGAAGCGACGGTCAAGCCTGCGATCAGAAACCAAAAGATAGGGATAATTTTTATTTGCATGAGCACCAGAATGATCGTGATCATCTGAAAAAAAGTAGTTGCCTTACCCAGCTGATTTGGCTGAATTTTCAAGGTGTGTGCTGTCATCGAAATTGCCGCCAAACCTGCCACAATGATGATATCCCGGAAGATCACAATTAAAGAAACCCAGAACGGCGGTTTTTCGGAAAGCCCCGAAACAGAAATTCCGATAAACGCTGAAAGTAGCAGCAGCTTGTCGGCAAGAGGATCCAGTAAAGTCCCGAACGGAGTCTGGCAGTTCCAGCGGCGTGCAATAAAACCATCAATGGCGTCTGTGAAGCTTGCGACCGCAAAAAGCGTGAGTGCATACCATCTATAAAAATCGTTCTCCGGCTTATAGTAAACAAGCATCGTGTAAAATATGGGAACCAATAAGATTCTTAAGATGGTTAAATAATTAGGGAGATTGCGAATTACGGATTGCGTAATCAAGGCGGTGTTATTGCAGGATGGTGTTTAGTTCTTTTTGAATTTTCGAGTTTTCGTGCTCAAGGCTTCCGCCGTCTGTCCCGACCCGGACGGAAACAATTTTAGATACGCCCGGCTCTTCCATCGTGACGCCATAAAGCGTGTTGCCCATACTGATTGTTTTCCGGCTGTGGGTCACAATCACAAACTGAGTGTTTGTGATAAACTCTTTCACAACACGGACAAATCGCTCGTTATTGGCTTCATCAAGCGGTGCATCCACCTCATCCAGCACGCAGAATGGCGAAGGTTTAACCTTAAACAGAGCGAACAAGAGCGCCATAGCAGTCAGCGCTTTCTCGCCTCCTGAGAGCAATGAAATGTGTTGAGGTTTTTTCCCCGGGGGGCGCGCCACAATATCAATTCCTGAATCCAGGGGGTTGGTTTCATCAACCAAAATAAGGTCTGCCTGCCCGCCTTCAAACAAAATCTTGAAGTAAGCTTGGAACATTTCCCTGACCTTGATAAAAGTCTCATCGAAAAGTTTTTTTGTCTCTCGATTGATTTTTCGGATTGCTTCAACAAGCTGTTCTTTTGATTCTTCGAGATCGCGCTTTTGTTTTGACATAAACTCAAAGCGCTGCTTCATTTCTTCATACTCATCAATTGCCAATAAGTTGACAGTTCCGATTGACTCAACCTTCGTTTTAAGCTCGCCCAGTTCCGCCTCAAGGACTTCAAGATTAATTTCTGGCTGAAGATGCTGCGCCAGCTCTTCTTCCGAAAAGTTAATCTGATAAGTGTTTCGGATCTTGTCCATCGCTGACGTTTTTTGATATTCAAGCTCCAATGTTTTCTTTTCTGAGTCGTAGAACTTGGTATTTAATCCGGATAATTGGGTTTGAAAATCAAAATTCTTTTGTGCAGCCTCCGCTTTTTGTGCCGCCAAGCGCTCTTTTACCTCTTTTTTTTGTGAGGACTCAGTTGAATAAACAATCAAGTCCGCCTGTAATTGCTGCGCCTGCAGACCAAGTTCTTCGGAGCGCGCTTTGAGAGATGTTAAGCGCTGATTGAATTCTTCAACATTCTGGCGGTAGTCGTTTAAACGTCTCTCGCAGTCGACGTAACTTGTTTTGAGAAACTGGGCGGTATGAATGAGTTGAGCCTCGGCCGCAGCCTGGGTTTCAATGCGCGTCTGGAAACGCGTCACCTCAATAATGAGTGATTCCTTTTCATTTTTTTTCTGCTCTTGCCAAACATCCTCGGTTTTAAGCTGCTGAAGAATTTCTCTTTCTTCCTGTTCCAGTTCGGCGATTGAGTGCTCGAGCTGTCCGCGATGCTTCAGCTGATCTTGTTCTTCTTCCGACAGTTCCCACAAATCGGTTTTATTGAGCTCCGATTCCGTGACACATTTCGCCAGGCGTTCTTCAGCCGATCGGACCGAGATAGCCTGTCTTTGAAACTCAATTTGTTGAGCTAGCTGCTGTTCGCCATCCTCTTTCATTTTTATTTCCAGTTCTTTTAATTCCGCGTCAATTTTAAGTTTCAGCTCATTAAGACGAATCAAATCAACGCTAAGCTGGTCTGCCGTTTGAATCAGTTCGCTTTTTTCGCGTTCACGGCTTAGATAATCCTGAATGGGTTTGACAGATCCGTTGCGAAGGCCTAAGTGAAAACCGTTACTCAGGTAAGTGCCTTTTTTGGAGACAATGCGGATTTTTTCGGTCAGCGGCGCCAGACGTATCGAATTTTGATGTGTAATCTCATCGACTACGTACACATCACCCAAAAGCGCATGAAACATACCTTCGTAACCCTGTTTAATTGTGATTTTGTCGATCAGGCGTGCCTGAACCAATTCGTGAGCAGTTGCATCAGGATCTGCAATTGTTAAATTTTGATTTTTCGATAGATCGCGGATCAAAATCGTGGCTTGATGATGACCCTTGGTTTGAATATGAGTCAAAAGTTGGATAGCGGTTTTGGTGTCGTTGGCGACAACCGCTTTTGATACATCGGCTAAGACAGCGGCTACGGCAATCTCAAAACCTTCTTCAATTTCCAGTAAGTCGAGGAAAGCATTAATACTATCCGGCTCAACATCACCCAACTCACTCCGCTTATCAAGCATTTCTTTAACGCATGCATAGCCGGCGCCATCCAGCTCGTTTAAAAGCTCCATTCGGTGAACCGTGAGCGAGAGTTTTTCCTTTACAGTAACGATTTCTTCGCTGGTTTGCGCAAGCGCATTGACACTTTGTGTTTTTTGCTCAAACCGTTCTGCTGTTTTTTCTTCGCCTACTTCAATCTCTAACGCTAAGTTTTCCAGGGTTTGCTTGGCTGAAGCGATCTCTGTTTTTAGTTGATCAATTTCCTGTGCTGTTTTGCCTGCGTTTTGGTTGATTTTATCTTTCTTCTCAGAGCGGTTCGAGCTGTCGAATGTAATTTTGCTAAGTTCATTTTTTGCAGAAGCTAAACGGCTTGCGATTTCGTAGTTTTGATCTCGATACTGTTTGATCACCACAGCCCTACCGCTTAGTTCTTCCTGAAGGCTCGAGAGTTTTTGGTCAAATGCAGATTTTTCCTGCTCAATCGATACACGTTTTTGCTCGAATACTGAAATTTCAGATTCCTTTTTGGCTAGGTCTTCAGTTAGTTGGCGCAGTGTTTCGCTCAAACCCTCAATCTCATGTTCCGTTTTTGCAATCTGAGTCTTAGTTTCGTGATACCGCTCCTGTGCTGTTTCTTTTTCGCGATTGGTCGATGTGAGCTGGTGTTCTGAATTGATTCGTTTTTGTTCGGATTGCAGAAAAGCGTCCTCTGCCGCGTTGTATTCAGATTCGACCGACCGCAACGATTCGGTCAAGGTGTTCAGCTGGCTCGAAACTTCAGCAACTGCGCTTTTAAGGTTATCGTGCTCCGTTGAGTAGGAACTGATTTGTTCTTTTATTTTTTCAACTGAATGTGCAAGACGCGTCAGCTCAAGTTTTTTCAATTTTTCGTGATGTTCTTTAAATTTCTCAGCACGTTTCGCTTGGCGTTCTGCATATTTTATATTTCGCTCAACCTCAGCGATGATATCGTTAAGCCTTAGCAGGTTTTGGTCGGTGTGATCGAGCTTTCTAAGCGCTTCTTCTTTTTTAACTTTGAATTTCGAAATTCCCGCCGCTTCCTCAATTAAAAAACGTCTTTCGTCTGCTTCTGCATTCAGAATGTAATCAATGCGGCCCTGCTCTATCATCGAATAGGTGTTTGAGCCGAGACCGGTGTCTAGAATCAAGCTTTGGACGTCTTTTAAACGGCAGGCGGTTTTGTTGATAAGATATTCACTCTCGCCTGATCGGTGCAAACGGCGCGTAATCACGACTTCATCATACTGGATTGGAAGTGAGTGATCCGAGTTGTCGATGGTAAGTGAAACTTCGGCAAAATTGACAGGTTTTCGGGTGTCGGTCCCCTGAAAAATAACGTCTTCCATTTTGGAGCCGCGAAGCAATTTTGCGCTGCGTTCTCCCAGAACCCAACGGATCGAATCAGAAATATTGCTTTTTCCGCACCCATTAGGACCAACCACACAGGTGACGCCTTTTTCGAAAATAAGTTCGGTGGGATCGCAAAATGACTTAAAACCGGATAGTTCTATTTTTTTCAGATGCATAGTGTTATTACTCGATAAGCGGTTTTATACTTCCTATAATATCGTCCGCTCAGTTGATGGAGTTTAGGAGAAATATCAAGAAAATTTAGGGACAAATCTTGCGTTATTGCTCTGATGGAGCGAGCGGGAATTTGATGGCAGCTAAAACTTTTTTGCAAAATAAACCAGTTTAAATTTTGAATTAAGAGTACGCTTTAAAGCAAAGTGATGCATTATGGCCGCCAAAGCCTAACGAATTGGATAGCGCAGCGCGCACCTTCATTTTACGGGCTTCGTTTGGCACATAGTCCAGATCGCAATCCGGGTCTGGATTTTTGTAATTAATCGTAGGCGGCACAATACCTTCCTTGATCGCTAGTGCGCAAAAAACCGCCTCCACCCCACCTGCCGCGCCAAGCAAATGACCTGTCATCGACTTGGTTGAGCTTATCATGATTTTTTTAGCACGGTCATGCCCCAGGGCGCTTTTGATAGCCATGGTTTCAATTTTATCGTTAAGCGATGTGGATGTGCCGTGTGCATTGATATAATCAATATCGTCAGGGTTAAGTCCGGCGTCTTTCATGGCGCGAATCATGCATCGCGATGCGCCGTCACCGGTCGGATCAGGCGCTGTCATGTGAGACGCGTCTGATGTCATGCCATAACCTACAATTTCAGCGTATATAGGAGCGTTACGTTTTAATGCGTGTTCTAATTCTTCCAAAACCAGAACTCCGCAACCTTCGCCCATCACAAAACCGTTACGCGTTTTATCAAATGGCCGCGAAGCTGTTTCAGGCGCTTCGTTGTGTGTGCTGAGCGCTTTCATTGAATCAAAACCGCCGAAACCAAGTGTCGTGATGCAGGACTCCGAACCACCCGTAATCATTGCGATTGCTTCACCGCGTTGGATAATTTTGAAAGCGTCACCGATTGCATGGGCGCCTGTCGCACATGCGGTTGCTACGCAATTGTTAGGGCCCTTTAACCCGTATTGAATCGAAATTTGTCCGGGCGCCATATTGACAATTAACATAGGAATAAGAAAAGGAGAAATTTTTTCAGGGCCGCGCTCTAACATATTTTGGTATTGTTCTTCGATTGTGCGAAGCCCGCCGATTCCCGATCCAACTAAAACGCCAATCTGCGCCGGGTCTTCCTTGGAAAAATCAAGCTTGGAATCCTCGATGGCCATTTTGGCGCCCGCAAGCGCAAATTGAACAAAACGATCTGTTTTTTTGATCAGTTTGGGAGTTACATAGGGGGCCGGATCAAAGCTATTAATTTCTGCTGCGACTTGTGATGTAAAGTGCGAGGCGATTTTCTCAGGAATTTGGGTGAGTCGTCCGGTGCCGCTTTTACCTTGGACGATACCTTTCCATGTGAGCTGAGTTGTGTTGCCGACCGGTGTCAAAGCTCCCACACCGGTGACAACCACGCGTGATTTCATAATATAGGAAGATGGATCAAGTAAGAAATTGGAACTTAGCAATGCGCGCGCTTATTTATTGGCGCATTTTTCGTCGATGTAGCGAATCGCATCTCCGACAGTTTGGATCTTCTCAGCATCTTCATCCGGAATTTCAATTCCGAACTCTTCTTCAAGTGCCATGACAAGTTCAACTGTATCCAGCGAGTCGGCTCCGAGATCATCCACAAAGGATGCTTCAGGCGTCACTTCTTCGCGTTTTACACCAAGCTGTTCGACGATGATATCTGTGATTTTATCTTGAATTGCCATTTAGTTTCTCCCTCGTTAGTAGCGTTAAGTCAACATTCCACCACAAACTTGCAGCACCTGACCGGTGATATAACCCGCTTCGTCTGAGGCTAAAAATACAGCTGAATGAGCCACATCATCAGGGACTCCAAATCTTCCTAAAGGAATTTGATTTAAGAGTTCTTTTTTTGCTTCTTCTTTCAACTCGGCAGTCATCGCTGTTTCGATAAATCCAGGCGCAATCGCATTTACCGTAATATTACGCTTCGCCAGTTCCCTGGCAACGCTTTTGGTAAAGGCGATGATACCGCCCTTTGATGCTGCATAGTTGGCTTGTCCGGCATTTCCCATAATTCCAATTACTGACGACAAATTAATGATCCTGCCCGATCTCTGCTTGATCATAGGTCTTGTCACAGCCTTGGTAAATAAGAAACAGCCTTTCAAGTTTGTCGAAAGAACAGAGTCCCAATCGCTTTCGGTCATGAGCGCAAGCAACTGATCGCGCGTGACCCCCGCGTTGTTGACAAGTATATCGATGCGACTTAGGGTGTCAAGCGTTTTCTTGATGACTTCGTCCACTTGTTTAGCATTGGAGACATCGCATGTCAAACAAATTGATTTTTGTTTAAAATCGCGCGTAATTTCTTCAGAAACTTTTGCAAGAGGCTCCATTCGCCGACCCACCAACGCGGTCGCAGCGCCATTTTTTGCAAATTGAAGCGCAATGGCCCGCCCAATTCCTTGTCCGGCACCTGTAATGATTGCGACTTTATTTTCTAAACTCATCAGACGGCTTCCAGAATTTTCACAGTCTGTTCAATGTCTTCTTTTGACTCCAAATTTGTCACTTGAATGACCGGTTCAATGCGACGGATCAAGCCCTTTAAAACCTTTCCCGGGCCTATCTCAAAAGCATCGGTTAAATTTTTAGATTTCAAGCAGCTTACTGTCTTGGTCCATAAAACCGAACCAGTGACTTGCCGGCACAAAAGTGAGCGGATTTCTTCAGAGCGGCTAACCGGCTCCCCTGTTACATTGGGAATAAATACGGCTTTTGGGTCCTTAAGTTGAATATTTTTTAAATAGTTTGAGAGTTCGTCCATGGCACTTTGCATCAGGCGTGAATGAAAAGCCCCGCTCACCTTCAGTATAATGGCTTTTTTAGCGCCCTTTTGGGTGGCTAATCGAGCAGCTTTTACAATGCCGTCCACGGTTCCTGAGAGGACAATTTGTTCAGGTGAATTGATGTTGGCAATCTGAACCCCGGTTTCTTGGCAAACCGTTTCACATTCAACCTGAGCAAGGCCGATCACAGAAACCATGGATCCGGGATTTTTTTCCCCAGCTTCCTGCATCAATTCACCGCGCTTTTTTACAAGCCTGACACCGTCTTCAAATGCCAGAGATTCACATGCCGTAAGTGCGCTAAATTCACCCAGGCTCAATCCACAAACTGCCGCAGGTTTTAAATCAGGTCGAATTGCTTGAATGGCGCGAAGAATTGCGATGCTTGTTACAAAAATAGCGACTTGGGCGTTGACGGTTTTGGTTAATTCTTCTTCAGGACCTTCGAAGCATAGTTTAGAAATCTGGAAATTCAGGATTTGATCCGCCTGGTCGAAAGCGCGCCTGGCTTCAGCAAATGATTCATAAACACTTTTTCCCATACCAACATACTGAGCGCCTTGACCGGGGAATAAGAAAGCGTATGATTTCATGTTTACCAGCGAATAAGGCTTGAACCCCACGTAAGTCCGCCGCCAAAAGCAACAAGAACTACGATGGAACCCTTTTTAAGGACCTTGTTTTCCGCAGCTTCGTATAAGGCAACAATGGTGGATGCTGCCGACATGTTGCCGTATCGATCCACATTAATAAAAACTTTTTCTACCGGAATTTTAACGCGGTCAGCTACGGCATTTAGAATCCGAAGATTTGCCTGGTGCGGGATGAGGCAGTCGATGTCAGCAATGGTCAGACCCGCCTTTGCACAGACTTGATGGATTGCGTCTCCCATAGTCCGGATTGCTATTTTAAAAACTTCCACGCCATCCATTTTTAAGAATTGCAGTCCATTTTTCAAAACTTCTTCATCAACCGGATAAATTGACCCGCCGGCGGGAACTTTAAGAATATCCGCTTCGTTTCCATCGGCACCTAAATGGCTGGCAAGCAGCTCGTGACCATCTTTTCTGCGTCCGAGAACTGCGGCACCCGCTCCGTCTCCGAATAGGACGCAGGTTGAACGGTCCTTCCAATTTACAAATGATGAGGTAATTTCAGCGCCAACCACCAGCACATGCTTATGCGTTCCGGATTTAATGAAAGCTTCACCGATTGTCAGCGCATAGACAAACCCTGAACAGGCTGCTGATACGTCAAAAGCCGGGCAAGTTGCACCAATTTTCTTTTGAATGAGACAGCCGGCTGACGGAAAAATCATGTCAGCCGTTACAGTGCCGACAATGATTAAATCAAGCTCAGCAGCAGTGATGCCGGCATTCTTGAGCGCAATAACTGCTGCTTCAGAGCCGAGATCGCTTGCGCCAATTCCTTTTTCAACTACTCGCCTTTCTTTAATCCCCGTACGCGTTTGAATCCACTCATCTGTCGTATCGACAATTTTTTCGAGATCAAAATTTGTCAGAACTTTCGGAGGAAGGCTTGCGCCAATTCCTAAAATACAGACCGGTTCCTGATTCATTGTTTGACATCCGCGGGCTTAACGGCAGTCCCGTTTGATTCGTTGTCATTTTCGATGTGGTTATTTGACGTCTTTTTCTTGATTTCTTCAACGATGTGCTCATTAATTTGGCACTCTACCATGCGATATCCGGCGCGAATTGCATTCCGGATTGCGCGAGCGGATGAAATTCCATGCCCGATCATCACAACACCATCCACGCCCAAGAGCGGCGCACCGCCGGCCTCTTCATAATTGGTTTGTTTTCGGATTGAATCAAACGTATTTTTCATAAAAAGTGCGCCGATTTGGGCAAGCACATCTTTCTTAATTTCGGTTTTAATTAGGCTTACAAAAATTTCAATAACACTCTCAACCATTTTGAGAACCACATTGCCGACAAAACCGTCTGTTACAATCACGTCACCCTTTCCAGTGAAAAAATCGCGCCCCTCAATATTGCCGACAAAATTAAGTCCTGAGTCACGAATGAGCTTGTAGGCTTCTTGAAGCACTTCCGTCCCCTTCGACTCTTCTTCGCCGATGTTTAAGAGGCCGATAGTAGGCCGTTTCTTTTTTAGCAAGTAACGGGAGAAAACCTCACCCATAATGGCATATTGGAGAAGGTGCTCAGGAACAGGGTCAATATTAGCGCCTACGTCAATCACAAGGGAAACGCCGTGTGTTGTGGGATAGGTGATCGCAATACCGGGCCGCTTAATGCCGGGTAACAAGCCAAGATTTAGAGTTGAAGCGGCAACCGCAGCGCCTGTGTTTCCAGCGCTAATGACCGCATCTACTTTCTTCTTTTTTAAAAGATCAATACAGACAGAGAGGGATGAATCTTTTTTCTTTCGAATGGCCTGTACGGGCGATTCGCCCATTTCAACCACCTGAGAAGCATGTTGAATGGAGATTCTGCCGCCGGGAATTTTATGCCGGTTAAGCTCACGTTTAATTGCATCTTCTTTACCGACAATTATAATCTCGTCGATCTCAGGAAAGCTGAGGGCGGCATCGACTGCCCCGTCCACAACTGTTTGAGGCGCAAAATCGCCGCCCATTCCGTCAACGGCAATCCTGATCATGTTCCCTTTTCTTCTTTTTTAGATTTCACTTTAATGGTGATTACTTGCTTCCCGCGGTAATATCCGCACGAAGGGCAAATACGGTGTGATAATTTGGGCACACCACAGTTTGCGCAAGTCGCAAGTTTGGTCGCTGTTAGAAAATCGTGCGCCCGTCTTGTACGTGTCCGCTGATTGGAATGCCGTCTTTTTGGAAGACCCATGATAACTCTCCTCGAGATTTTACTCTTTTACGCGTTATTTTCTTTTTTAAACTTTTTTAACTTCGAAAGCGGGCCATGAGATTGCCCAAGACCGCATTGGCACTTTACCGTGTTTAAATCACTTCCGCAATTAGGGCACAAACCTTTGCAATCGTCCTTACAAAGAAAGCGTTCGGGATGCGATAAAATCAAATCATCCCGGATGTCTGCGAGAGTGTCAATTTCATCAGCGCTGGATACATCATAGCGATATTCTACCGCGTCAGAATAACTTTCTTGTACTTCCTTCAAGCATCGCGCGCAAGATTGCTTAACCTCGCGGTCGACCAGGGCCTTTAGTACGACCGTGCTCAAGTTTTTCTCTACTGTTCCATGAACCCTGATTTTACCGACATAATGAAAATCGTCAAACTCAACATCAATTTCTTCAGCGTTCAGTTCTTCGCTGACCGCTTCCGGCTTACCCTCTTTTAATGACGCGGCATGAATGATCATAAAATATTTCTGTACAAATTATCAGAATCAGAGCGCCAACTTTTCTTGAAGCGCCCTCTCAATTAAAGACGGAACGAATTTTCGAACACTTCCGCCTAAGCGCGCAATTTCTTTTACCAATCGTGACGACAAAAAGAAATGACTTTCAGACGGCATTAAAAAAATTGTATCAATGTTGCTTGCAAGCCCGCGATTTGTGAGGGCCATTTGAAACTCATAATCAAAATCAGATGTTGCCCGCAGCCCGCGAATCATGGTTTTAATTTTATGGCGCCTTGCGTATTCAACCACTAAACCGTCAAAGGCATCGACTATAACCCGTTTACCTCTCAGTGTTTTTCGAGCCATTTCCAGGCGTTCTTCTGTGCTAAAAAGTGCGGTTTTATCCTGATTTTTAGCAATGGCGACGTGTACTTTATCAAACAACTCTAGCGCCCTGTCAATGAGGTCGAGATGACCGTAAGTCAGCGGGTCAAAACTTCCAGGATACAGGGCAACACGCTCTGATTTTGACATCTTTTAACCAGTTATGGGTTTTCCGAGGTTGAATTTGGCAAGCTCGGATCAAAGTATAAAATACTTAAAAACGCCTGCCCGGTTTGCTGATTTCGTTCCACCTTAAATTTACCTAATTCAGGCGGTAAATCTTCTAAACGAGATCTTCCGATAATAATCTTCCCAAAGGGAGTCACTATATCAAAACGGTTTAAGAGGCGCAATATTTTTTTTATAAGTCCTTTATTATAAGGGGGATCCAAAAATACAAGATCGAACCTTAATTGGCGTTTTGACAAAATCTTGATTGACCGTTCGACCGGCACACAATAAACATGAGCCCGCTCGCGCAATTTGAGCGCTTTCAGATTATTTTTAATGATTCGGCAGGGTGACGCACCAGCATCCACAAAGTAAACCGAAGATGCTCCGCGGCTAAGTGCCTCAAGTCCCAAGCTCCCACTTCCGGCAAACAGATCAAGCACAACCGCTTTTTCAGTAAGGGATCCCAGAATGTTAAAAATGGTCTCCTTGCTGCGGTCGGTAACCGGGCGGGTTTTCTTTGATTTCGGGAACTTAATTTTTCGGCTTTTAAACTCCCCGCTAATGATTCTCATGAGGCACCGGGTTGTTGCCGTACTGTTTCTCAAGCTCTTGGATTAATAGCCTGTTCGGCGGAAGTTGAAAGTCGGGATCTTGATTGAGCAGCTCCTTTGCATCCTGCCGCGCCGCCTCAAGAACCGGGTAGTCGCGAATGATGTCAGCCAAACGAAACATGGGTGCGCCGCTTTGCCTCACTCCGAAGAATTCTCCCGGGCCCCGAAGCTTTAAATCCTCTTCCGCAATTTCAAAACCATCATTTGTTTTCATTAATACTTTTAGACGAACTTTTGCTTCCTCAGTCGTCGGGTCTGCGATTAAGAAACAGACAGAGTCTTTATCGCCCCGCCCGATCCGGCCGCGGATCTGGTGGAGTTGCGACAGCCCAAAGCGATCAGCATGCTGAATAATCATGACCGTTGCATTCGGATTGTCAACACCCACCTCGATAACGGATGTGCTGATGAGTATGCTTAATTTTCCGTTTTTAAAATTGTCCATCGTGCGGTTACGTTCTTCTTTTGACATTCTTCCGTGAACGAGGCCGATCTGAAGATCTTTAAATTCTCCCCGCCTTAATCTTTCAAATTCCTGCGTTGCCGCCTGCAAATCTAGCTTTTCAGTTTCATCAATAATCGGGAACATCATGTAGACCTGTTCACCATTCGCCACTCGCGATTTTACTACTTTGTATACAGCAGTTTTCTGCTTTTCTAAAACCCATTTTGTTGTAATGGGTTTCCTGTTTTTTGGAAGTTCTCGAATGGTGGAGATACTTAAATCGCCATAAAGGGTAAGGCCGAGCGTTCGTGGAATCGGGGTTGCTGACATGACTAAGACATGCGGGCGCGGATTTCTGACGATTAGTTGAGCGCGCTGGCGCACACCAAATTTATGCTGTTCATCAATTACCAGAAAGCCAAGCTGCGCAAATTCAACAGATTCCTGCAGTATGGCGTGCGTTCCGATCAGAACATCAATTTTTCCAGCTTCTAAATCCCGTAAAATCGTTCGACGTTTTTCATCAGGGATGCTGGCAGTTAAGAGCTCAATACGAACAGGATATTTTTCAAGAATTTTTTTAAGTGTAATTTCATGCTGCTCGGCAAGCACTTCGGTCGGGATCAAAAATGCCGATTGAATTTTATTTTTTGACGCTTCTAAAAAAAAATAAGCGGCCACGACTGTTTTCCCTGAACCAACCTCCCCTTGGAGCAATCGGTTCATTGGCGCCGAATCCGTTATTTCAGATTGGATTTCCTGAATTGATTTTTTCTGGCCGTCCGTCAGTTCAAACGGCAGGGATTTTTCAAATTCAATCAAATCATTCGATGCGATTTGAAGCGGTGTGCTTTTGTATTTTTCTTTAATTTGTTTCATTTTTTTAAGAAGCTGCAATTCAAATAAAAAGAAATCATCAAAAATGATTCTCTCCTGAGCTTTTTTAAGTGAATCAAAATTAGATGGAAAATGGAGTTCGCGCACAGCATCTTCTAAACCCGGCAGGCTGTGCAGCTTTTGAATTTCAACTGGAAGATATTCATGAATTTCTTCGGTGAGATGATGGTCGGCCAGTTCTTTCATGGCCAGCCGCAGCGAGCGCTGAAACAAGCCCTCGCTCAAAGGATAAATGGGTGTAATTCTCCCTGTGTGAACTGTGTCCTCATCTCTTTCATCGATGATTTCATAGTCAGGAGAAATTAACTGAAGCCGATTTTTATAAACCTCCGCCTTGCCGCTTAAAATCAACTCAGCGCCTTCAATAAAATTTTTTCGCAGGAATGGCTGATTAAACCAAACCGCCAGAATGCTGCCGCTTGAGTCTTCCAGCCATAATTCAAGAACGCCGATCCGTTTAAGCGGCCTCCAGGTGACGGCTGATATTTTACCTCGGAGCGTTACAAAAGTACCCGGCTGAATTTCTCCTATTTTCGCGAAATTGCTCCGGTCCTGATAATGCCGGGGGAAAAAGAAGCATAAGTCGTATATTGTACGGATACCTAACCGTTCAAGCGCCTCTGAGCGTTTGGGCCCGATACCTTTCAGGTAGCGGACCGGCTTACTGACTGCGTGAGTCCGAGATTGAATCATTCAACCGACTCCAAAAAACCGGATTAGCTTATGTTGCGGATTTTGCTTCGGCGGCAGGCGCTTCCGTTGAGCCTGCGGGCGGTGTGAGGGGTTGAGGGTTTTTTGCTTCCTCTGCTTTCACCTGCTCTAGCGCTTGCTTAATTTTTTCAATGTCAATTTTAGTGTTGCCATTGGTGAAAAGCGATTTTGATTTACGTGACTCAAGCACATTTAACGAAATGCAGGTTAATAAGAATAAAATCGCTGAAATTGAAGTTGCCTTCTTGAGGAACCCCGCTGATTTTGTTCCGAAAACCGATTGAGGATCTCCGCCAAATGAGCCCCAGCTTAAACCCGCTCCGCGTCCGGCTTGGAGCAAAATAACAAGGATCAATATAAAACAGACAGCAATATGAATCGTAATAATAAAGGCGGTCATGAGGATTGCTTCTCCTGGGTTTCTAACGCAACAGAGTTTTTGACAATTTGAATAAACGATTCGGCTTTCAACGACGCACCGCCAACCAATGCCCCGTCAAGATTGGGTCGTTCCATTAGCTGGGCAATATTATCAGGTTTTACACTTCCACCGTAAAGGATTTTTACTTTTTGCGCTATTTCCTCACCATGTTTTTCATTTAACAAGCGGCGGATGTAAGAATGCATTTGTTCAGCCTGTTCCGGAGTTGCTGTGCGGCCTGTGCCGATGGCCCAGATTGGCTCATAAGCAATTACGATGCGCTCCATCTCGCTCGGATCAATATGGAGTAAGGCCTTGTCAAATTGACGCTTCACAACTTCAAATGCCTGTCTCGCCTCGCGCTCCTCTAAGGTTTCACCAATACATAAGATTGGAATAAAGCTGTATTTCATTGCAGCTAGTAATTTCTTTTCAACCAATTCATCTGTTTCCTTGAAAATGGTTCTGCGTTCCGAGTGCCCCAAGATCACATAGCGACAACCGACATCTTTTAGCATCAAAGGGGAAACTTCTCCGGTGTAGGCACCCTCAGTTTCGTGGTACATATCCTGCGCGCCTAAATCGATTTTACTATCGTTCAGCGCCTCAGATGCAGCGGCCAGCGTTGTAAACGGCGGGCAAACCACGATATCAACATTCGTCACCGCATGAACACCGGCTTTAATGCTGTTGATAAGCGAAACAGTTTCTGGAATATTTTTGTACATTTTCCAGTTTCCGACAATTAGGGGACGATTCATAGTTAAACCTTTGCTTTTGATTTATCGTTAAGTGCTGCAACGCCAGGAAGTGCAATCCCCTCTAAAAATTCAAGGGACGCCCCGCCACCCGTTGATACATGCGACATTTTTTCTTCATAGCCAAATTCTTTCACTGCGGCCGCAGTGTCGCCTCCGCCAATAATGGTGGTGGCTTTCAGTCTTGATAGTGTATCGGCAAGTTGCCGGGTTCCGTTAGCGAATGGCTTTATTTCAAAAATACCAACAGGGCCATTCCAAATAACCGTTTTCGCTTTCTCGAGGCGCTTTAAAAATTCTTGGATTGTTTTGGGGCCGATGTCAACCGCCATCCAGTCATCCGGAATGTCGCTTACAATACGAGTTGGCGCCTGATCTGAGATTTCCCGGGTTACCACGTGGTCAATTGGCAGCACGATTTCAATCTTTTCCTGTTTGGCTTTGGCTAAAATTTGCTTCGCAATCTCAATTCCAGGTTCATCCAGCTTTGATTTTCCAATCGGTTTTCCCTGTGATTTTAAAAATGTATACGCCATAGCGCCACCGATCAACAAGCAGTCAACTTTGGCCAGCAAGTTTTCAATAACTTTGATTTTATCCGAAACTTTAGACCCGCCTAGAATGGTAAGAAACGGCCGATCCGGATTTTCAAGCGCCTTACCAAAATATTCAATTTCCTTAGCAAGTAAGAAGCCTGCAACAGCCGGTAAATGTTTGGCGATTCCCTCTGTCGAGGCATGGGCCCGATGCGCAGCACCAAATGCGTCGTTCACGTAAAGTTCAGCGAGAGAAGCAAGCTCTTTTGAAAACGCTGCATCGTTTTTTTCTTCTTCCTTATGAAACCGCAAATTCTCAAGCAAGATCACCTGACCATCTTTCAGAGATCCTGCTTTTGATTGAACTTCAGGGCCGATACAGTCATTTAAAAGTTCAACTTTCTGTTTCAGGAGCTCGCTCAGCTGTTTTGCTACTGGCGCTAAACTAAATTCCGGCTCTGGTTTGCCTTTGGGCCGCCCCAAGTGCGACATCAGAATAACCTTAGCCTTCCGCTCAATTAAATTTCGGATAGTGGGTATTGTTTTCGCAATACGGGCATCGTCCGTGATTTTACCGGTTTTATCAAGCGGAACATTAAAATCCGCTCTGACAATGACGCGCTTGCCTTGAACGTTGATATCTAAAATTGTTTGTTTATTCATTTCCGGCTAATTCCTGACCCTCAGCATGGCAGTGAAAAACTGTATTTTAGGATATTCTAAGCACTTGTCAAATTGTTATTGTGCGCGACCAGCGGCTTGACTCATTGATTTAATGAGAGGACTTATTTTCAAACCTCTCATATCTTCTAACGAAACAGGCATGACAATCGACCAGTTCTGTTCCCCCACGACTCCCGGGAAGTTGATGCGTGCATTCCAGGCATCAGAAAAATAATCACCAGAGAGGCATAGCCAGTCTTGAAGTGATTGAATATTGAATATTGATTCTGTTTCAAGATTTTCTTGAACCGCTGCTTTTAAAAGCTCCAGGTTGTTTGTAGCGTGCGGTTCCTGATTCGGCAATAAAAACCGAAGCGCCTTGTCCTGTTCGTCAAAAGACGAGAGAAATAAATAAACGAGCTCATCTGCCGCAGATTTAGGAATGTTCAGAATTTCTAAATAGTGATCAATATCTCGAATGTCACGCCGCCACCGTAACTTAAGATGCCTAGACCCCTTAAGGTCAAATAACTTTTCCTTCAACTGCTCAAATTGTAAATCAGCCTTTGCGAGTGCGCGCTTATAAAGTGCTTCATCGATTGTGCCCGCTTCAAATTGCCACCATGCTGTAAAAATAGACATATCGTGAGTTGAAATAGTCGATACTGAATTTTTCCTGTACCGCTTAGCGTCCAGAAAATCGTATGTATTTCCCCAATCGCGCATCCATCGCTGGATGTCCATTCCGGGCAGACCGAATTCCTCTAAAACTTTAAAAGAACAGGGCGGCACCACACCCAAGTCTTCTGCGCAGGGCAGCATTTTTGTGTTGTCCAACATGACGGACAAAATACGCCTTCCGTGATCTTCCCACAGGGATTCGTCAGCCGGATCGAAAACGCCGTTTAATCCGCCGTTTTCAATAGGTTCACTTGCTGCAATCGTCCAAATCCGGAAAAGACCGACAAAGTGATCAATCCGAAAACAATCATAAAAATTTTCCGCATACCGGAGGCGCTCAATTAAGTACGAATAGTTTTCACTTTTAATATTCTCCCAATGATAAGGCGGCATTCCCCATCGTTGCCCAAGTGCAAAATAGAGATCAGGCGGTGCTCCGGCAATCAAATCGAGCTTGAACAAATTAGAATGGGCCCAGACATCTGCGCTGTCGCGTGACACCAAAAATGGCAAGTCACCCATGAGTAAGATGCGGCGCTGCGTCAGATAATCCCTTGTGGCCCGAAATTGCTCAAAAATTTGCCACTGCAGCCATTTGTGAAATTCAATCTTGTCACGGTGTTCGCTTTCAATCTTTTGGAGAGCTGCTTTGTTTCGGTCTCGATATGCTGCCGGCCAAACCTCCCAGGACTGCCCCCGGTGAATTTCTTTTAAAACTTTAAATAGCGTGTAATCTCTTAACCAATAATTGTTCTGGTTCACATAATCGATAAAACGTGAATTTCTTTTATTTTCCGATTGAGAAAAAACTTCCCATAAAAATTCTAACTTTGCCTGCTTGATTCCGTAATCGACACGGGAATGATTGCGCGGATAACGTGCGCGAAGGACGGCCGAGCGAATTCGGTGCGGTCGCAAATCCGCCGCCACCAACCGGTCAAGAGAAAGATACATTGGATCAAGCGCAAACGTACTTTCTGAATCATAAGGACGAAACCCAAAGCCGACATCGTTGAGTGGCAGTAATTGAATAAGAGAAAGGCCGGTTTCTGCGCACCAATCAGCCAAGAGTTTGATGTCAGGAAATTCGCCGATTCCAATGCTATTTTCAGAATAGATCGAGAACAGAGGGGTTAGAACCCCCGCCCTTCTTTTAAGTCCGATTTGCTTCCAATGTCTACCGCTTTGAGTTGACAAAAAACAGCTGTACCGACTATCCGCACTCTCGGTTCCGGTCTGATTTTGTGCTGAGTTTATCAGCATACCGGCTCCTGCTTTACCGTTGATTTTGGAATTAAATTGGTGTGCATGTTCAAGCTGGTCAGAAGCTGCACGATGTGGCTTGACGGGTTATTCAGGATTTCTGACGCAAGGTTTGGATTTTGTTTTGATTTTTCAAGAAAATTAAACAGGTGATCCTGAACTTCTCTGAGCTCGAGATTAACTCCGATTTTTTTCGCGATTCGTAAAATATATAAACACTCAGAAATAAATTCGGATTTCATCTGCTCGCTAAGCAAATGCGCCTTATTTGCAAGTTCCAAGCTTAAAAGCCTTGTTACATGCTCGCTTTTGATTTCAACGCCCAGAGAACGCGCTGTTTCAATAACACGGGAAACGCTTTGAGCTTTTTTGGCTTGAAAACCTGCCGCTGACAATTTCTTAAGCTGTGCTTCAAGCTGCTTTCCGAGTGTGTGCTGAACTGCAAAACGAATTTCATCTGGAATCGGCAAACTGATTGCCCGATAAATTTGATTCATCTTACTATTTTCATCATAGAGCGTTTCGTATGCAGAACTAATTTTTTCAATTGCCTCTTTTGACAGTGTGGACACAATTTTGTGGCGTTGCGGGTATGGTAAATCTCTTAACGAGAAATTGGTATCTCCGAAATAGGAGTCAATTTTTCGAAGCAGCTCGACCAAATCGAGCGAATGGAGGCTTGCGGAAAGATCACTTGTTTCATTCTCTAAACCGGCTTCATCTGTAAAATCTTTCACAGAGCATCGGAAGTCATAAAGCCCGAACTGAAGCACTGTAAAAACAAAATCCTTTTCTTCCCATGTTAATTTTGATTTTACAGTGACGCGGCCATACGTAAGTCTTAAATTTCCAAACGACTCTGTGCGGTAATGTAAAATTTTAAGCCTGAAGCAATATAGATCAAATTCATCACGATGGGTTTCGTCTTCATCAAACAGGGATGTGATGGCGTAAAACGCAGCCACATGTTTCAGCGTGACAAAGCTTGGTTTTATCAGTTTCTCGTACACGCCCCTGCCGTCTTTAAATTCTGCAACATTGCTTTTAGCGGACGCCAAACGCGCAAGAAACTCATCTTCCAAGGACTTGCCGGTGAGCTCACAAGCAAGCTGAATCGCGCGTGCGGCATATTGCATGATTTGAACCGTTTCAATTCCGGATAGCTCTGTGAAGAACCAGCCGCAGCTTGTATACATAAGCATCGCGTGACGCTGCATTTCAAGCAGTTTTAAGCAAGTAGACGTAGCGCCGGAGTCGTCCGGTATGCGCGCGTGATCAGCTATAAATTTATTCACATGCTCATTCGAGCGATTTAAAACAACCCGGATGTAACGATTGCGCGCTTCCCACGGATCTTTTAAATATTGATTTCCAATTTCGTCATACACTTTTACAAGTTCATCCCGCAGCCAATCAAGCGCTTCTCTAAGAGGTTTGCGCCAATGCTGTGTCCAGGATGCAGGCCCGCCGCCCCGGCATCCGCAGTTCTCCACCCAACGCCCCACCCCGTGCTCGCAGCTCCAGCTTGTCCCGAGCCCGTCTTTACCTTCCTTTAATTTGACTTCATATTGCGGGGGATTTTTCGCTAAGAATTCACCATAATTAACAACTCGCACATCATGGTGAGCTGTTTCCTTGTGCATTAGATACGCGAGCGCGCGTTCTCCGAACGCTTTATGATGGCCGTAAGTTTCGCCGTCTGTTGCGACATGAATTAATTGGTCGCTTTCAGCGTTTCTATCAACTGATTGAGTGAGGCGTTCAGCAAATATTTTGGCATCAAACGCAAGATTTGAAAAACCAATATCTTTTGAAATGGGGCCGTCAAAAAAGAAAATATCAATAAACTGATGCGGATCACGCTTCAAAAAGTAGCGGTATACCCGCTTTGGATCAATTGATCCGGAAGAGACATCCTGCCAATCGTGATGGCCGAGTGGCCGGATCGACGAAGCTTGATGAGGCTCCAGGATGATGAAACGAATCCCCTCGTCAACAAGCACTTCAAGCGTTGCTTCATTGCAGGCAGTTTCGGGAAGCCAAATAGATTCAGGGCTTCGATTAAATCGAAATTTAAACTCCTCAAGCCCCCATTTTACCTGTGTGACTTTGTCTCTTTGATTCGCAAGCGGCATGATGAGATGGCTATAGGCCTGGGCAATGGCATTGCCATGCCCACCTTTCGCCTCAGCGCTTTTGCGATCAGCCTGGATTATTCTTTGATAAGTCTCCGGATGTTTGTCCTGAAGCCAGGATAAAAGTGTTGGCCCAAAATTAAAACTGATTGATTCATAGTTATTAACAATATCAATAATTTTACCGCTTTCATCAAGCACCCGCGCGGTCGCATTGGGGAGGTAGCATTCATGATAAATTTTCTCATTCCAATCGTGATAAGGAGCGGCAGTGTCTTGGATTTCAATTTCTTCAAGCCAGGGATTTTCCCTCGGTGGCTGATAAAAATGCCCATGAACGGTGAGGTAGATATTTTTTGACATTTAATATCCGTCTTATTTTTCGTTTAAGCAGAAAACAATTGCGCCAAGCGGCGGTAAATTGATGTTAATTGAATGTGACCGGTTGTGCCATGGGATGTTATCGGCGTGAAGCCCGCCCGCGTTACCGATCCCCGCCCCTCCGTATTCTTTGGCGTCACTGTTCAGAATTTCTTCGTAGAATCCCTGTTTCGGTGTGCCGATTCTATATTCCTGGCGCGGGACAGGCGTCATATTGAAAGCAAATAATAAGAGTTGTTTTCGATCGCGCGACCAGCGGATAAAACTGATTAAACCAGCATCTGCATCAGAAAAATCAATCCACTCAAAGCCCTGCCAATCAAAATCAACTTCGTAAAAAGCTCTGTAATTTTTATAGATCCGGTTCAAATCGCGGACGCATTGATTGAGCTGCCGATGCGGTTCATAATTTAAGAAGTGCCAATCAATAGAGCGTGATGAATCCCACTCAGCCCGCTGGCCGAAATCACTCCCCATAAATAAAAGTTTTTTGCCGGGATGGGCGTACATGTAGGTTAAAAAAAGTCTCGTGTTTGCAAACTTCTGCCAGTCATCCCCGCTCATTTTTTCTAAAAGAGAACGCTTGCCATGCACAACCTCATCGTGGGAGATTGGAAGAATAAAATTTTCGGTAAAAGCATACAGCATAGAAAAGGTCAGCATGTTTTGATGATACTTTCTATGGACAGGCTCTTTGGAAAAATAGTCCAGCATGTCATGCATCCAGCCCATGTTCCATTTCATGCTGAAGCCAAGGCCGTTCATATAGGTTGGACGTGAAACTGCCGGCCATGCCGTTGATTCTTCGGCGATGGTGATAACGCCCGGATGGTGATGGTGCACCACCTCATTGAGCTTTTTAATGAAATGGACGGCTTCCGGATTGTCTCGGCCGCCGTATTGATTGGGTTCCCATTCACCCTCAGGGCGCGAATAATCAAGGTAGAGCATGGAAGCGACCGCATCGATACGGATTCCATCAACATGGTATTCGTCCAGCCAGAAAAGCGCATTGGAAATTAAAAAGTTTCTGACCTCGTTTCGTCCGTAATCAAAAACAAAAGTCCCCCATTCCTTATGCTCTCCTTTTTTCCAATTGTCGTAGGCATAAATTTGTTTACCGTCAAAGTTAGCAAGCCCATGATCATCTTTTGGAAAATGTGCGGGTACCCAATCCAGGATAACTCCGATTTCATTTTGATGGCAGTAATCCATAAAATATTTAAAATCCTCAGGCGATCCAAACCTGCTGGTCGGCGCGTAATAATTAATTACCTGATACCCCCACGAAATATCCAGAGGGTGCTCCATGATGGGCATGAGTTCGATGTGGGTATAACCCATCCATTTCACGTACTCCACCAGTTGATGTGCGAGTTCGCGATAATTTAGAAAGCCCCAATCTTTTTTCTCATCACGTTTCCATGATCCTAAATGCACTTCATAAATTGAGATTGGTTTTGTCAGCATATCAGTTTGTTTTCGTATTTTTATCCACTCGGAATCGTGCCAGAGATAGGTCTTGCCTGAAGAAACGATGGAGGCTGAACTGGGGCGCATTTCTGCTTGGAACGCGTACGGGTCTGACTTTTCCAGAACCCTTCCGTCTGCCCATGATCTGACGGCATACTTATAAACTTCGCCGGATTTTAATCCGGGGATAAAAAGAGCCCAAATACCGCCCCACTGCAATCGGGTCATGGGATGAGCGCCATGAAACCAGTGATTAAAATTTCCAATCACACTGACGCTTTTTGCATTCGGCGCCCATACAGCAAAATGAACCCCGCTCACACCGTTAAACGTTCTAATGCGAGCCCCTAATTTTTCGTAACTTTTGAAGTGATTTCCCTCTCCCATTAAATATAAATCGTAATCACTGATATCAGTTAAATGAGCGTAAGGATCGTCAAATTCGGTGCGATAACCCGCACTATCAATTGATTCAATGTGATAAGAAAATATTTTATCCTGATCATCGTAAATAGCCTGAAACAACCCGGTTGGATGGATTTTTTTCATTGGCTGCTTTTTTTGTTTGCCGTTCAGTGGCTTGACCCATGCCTCGGTTGCGCGCGGCAAGAAAGCATTGATAATCACGCGGTTATTTACAGGAAAATGATGGGGACCGAGAGTCAAAAACGGCTGGTCGTCTTCGAAGCGACTGATTAAATCGATGCGTTCACCGGAAGCGCTTGGTTTAACTGTCATTTTTTGCCGTGATTTTTTTGCGGTCATCCCAAATCCATTTGGTTAAAGCAGTTAGGAAGAGGTCTGTATTATAGCTCGAGTCAATCGGAGTTACAACTGATTCAAAATTTTGAATTCTTATGCTGCGGTGGATAAGGGGTTAGGCTGGTTATTCGCCAGCGATAAACTTACGCTCTTTAATCATAAACGGGAGTTTCTTGAATTTCACAGAACCGCCAATAGGGTCAATCACATCAACCGAGCCGCTTGAGGTTGTTTTGTAGTAAATCCCTCTCCGTGTGTCAAAAATATGAATGTCAGTATCATAACGCTCAACCTGATAGCGGCCATTTTGACCGTTGCAGTAATAAATCCATAAAAACAAAACAGCAGCTATTAATAAGCCAGATTTAAAGTGCTTGTCCAATAGTTTTGACATAAAAAAAGTCCTTGTTTATTTTTTTAAGTTATAAAAAACTATAAAACTAAAAACATTACTTTGTATGGATCATGAATCGCACTTCCCGCCGTCACAACAAGTCTCGACAATTAAATGACAGGCTGAACAAATCACTTTTGCTTTCTTCATGACCAGTTCAGAATTGCAAGCCGGGCAGCGATTTTCTGTGATCATTGCATTTTAACAAGCATGCCATCGCGAAGCGTCAGCGCTTTTTCTTTTGACACTAATTGCTCGACAATTTTCAATGCAAACTCAAGCGCTGTGCCTGGCCCACGGCTTGTGATGATATGATCATCAACCACAACGCGGTCTTCCAGAAACACAGTATCTTTCGGAAAAAATTTTTCAAAGCTGGGGTAGCAAGTCACTTTTCTATCTTTCAAAATTCCGGTCGGACTTAATGCAACTGCCGGTGACGCGCAAATAGCGGCTATCAACCGCTTCTGGCCATGCATCGCTTTAATCAGTTCGGAAACCTTGCTGGATCCGCTTAAGTTTCGAGCTCCTTCGGCACCTCCGGGCAGAATCACTATATCCGGCAATGTTGCTGGCTGGTACTCGCTTAACAATAAATCGGCCTCCAGCTTGATTCCCTGAGCACCGGAAATCACCTTGCCGCTCAATCCTGCCACAGTCACCTCAACACCGGCTCTGCGCAACACGTCAATCGGCGTTACCGCTTCGATTTCCTCGCAACCATCGGCTAAAATAATGAGCGCTTTTTTATTCATTTATTCCCTTTAATCAGTGGCGCGTAATTTAGATATCCAGGCACAATATTCACAACTAGGATTGACCGCAGGAAGCGGTCCTTTTATTAAATTAACGGCACGCGCAACCGTTGTTTTTGCACGCTCTGAACTCGTCTCTATTTTAATCGGCTGAGTTTGAAATGCAACACTTCCATTTTCTGAAACCGCCTTCGGTGAATAATAGAGAAGAAAGCCGAATCCAGCGGGTTTGAATCCATTCACGTCAAGCATCAAAGTATAACAATCTAATTGATTTTGATAATACTTTACAGCATCTTCTGTGGTGGTGGGCGATCCCTTTGTTTTGTAATCAAACGGAATATAACAATCATCTTTCACCAATAAGTCGTCCAAAGCACCACCTAATACATGGCCATTTTCGTCTACATATTCCAGCCCCGTCCGCCAATTCCGCCATTTTTCAAGCTGAGCCTGATTATCATAGAGGCGAATACCATCAAAATCTGATGAGGAAAGTTCCGGCGGAAGTCTTTTTCTATTACGGAAAGTGTCAAAATGATTTTTAATTTCGCGGTCCATGCCGCTTGGAAGTGACGGGAATATGCCGCGCGGCCGCTTAATTCCTTTAACTTTGTCGAGCCAAAAACAACGCGGACAGTTCAAAAACAGGTTTAAGGTGGATGGCGATAACTTAATGCTTTTTTTAGAAGTTGGGCTCATGGGCTCTATTCAAAACTCATGGGCGGCATGGCGTCACCATACTCGGCTTCGGTGGGATGTGATTGGATGTAATCGATTTCAAAATTTTGCATTAAATTCTTAGCATCTTGATTTTCAGCCCAAGCGCAAGCCATTACCGCGCTATCGATCCTGGTTAATGTAAAGACTTTCCGGTCAGCATGGTACGCCGCAACAAATTGATCGCAAGAATCTTTGTAAAGACGGATACGTTTTGAAAGTTTGGTTTTATCATGACGCATTTCATATGCCTCGGAAAACATATTTTCAGCCCGGACAATTGCCCATTGGGCCGCAATATGTTTCTTGGAGCAGCCCATAGAAGAAAACAATAAAAACAAAATAAAAAGAACGGTCTTTTTGTTCATGTGGTTGTAAAACTTAGAATGATTAAGAAAAAATAATCGCTTAAGGCGATTATACTGTCCGGCATATTTAAACACTAGTGCTATTTTAGAAAGTTCGCGCACACCCGTCCTGAGCCGTAACCAATAGCAAGCACAAACAATCAAGTTGCGATTAGTTAATATCATTTCACAGCTCGGACATCACGTTTTAGGCATACGCCTTGGGTCTTCTAACAAGTTTTGAATTTCAAACTCATTAGCGCCAAATTCTTTTGCAGTTGCAATGAATTCGGCGCACTCCTCGTACTGTTCCCTTAAGAGTGCTTCTCGCAAGTACAGTAAGGCCGTCAACTTAACGGGATCCTTATTAACCGCAAAGAAGCCAACCCTAGGAATCGGTTTGACTACCTGCCTCATGTTACACCTCCTAGAAAGCAAAAAACCCACGACTGAAATTTCAGCCATGGGCTTCGGTTGATTTTGATTACTACAACTACTTTATTTTACGATAGTAACGCTTGAACCTCCTCAAAGCCCACAAGCTGCCGGCGATGACAGTAGTCATGGCCGATTAGAGACATGGGCCATGCCATTGCCACGACGGCTGTCGCGGGTTTTACACTGCTTTTAAAGTGCTTGAGATTTGCTTTGTTTTCCATCGAGATTTCCTAAAACAGTATAATTATACTCGAGTTTTCAGCCAAATCAAGAAAATACGCTGGCAATCAATCAGATTCTGCGATCGGCTTACCATTTAAAGCTAATTTTAAGAGTTCGCTCAGCTGTTCTTTCGAGTTAGCGGTAACCAAAGCCCCCTGATACGCCACACTTGTCATCCCCCGTTCCTCAGATGCGATTAGAGCAACAGCATCTGTCGCTTCAGTTAAGCCGATCGCAGATCGATGCCGGGTTCCAATCCCCATAGGGACATCGGCGCGGGTTGTAAGCGGTAAAATGACTTTGAGTGCCTTGATTCGATTTTGACTGATGAGCATGGCGCCGTCATGGACCGGAGAGTTTTTACTAAAGAGAGAGATAATAACTTCAGATTTAATGTCACCGTCAAAACGCACGCCGCTTTCAATTAAATGCTGCAGAGATTGTTTACCTTCAAGTACAATCAGGGCACCCACCCGATCGGCTGACATTAATTCCAGGGACTTGCAGATTTCGTTTAATTCCATCGAAAGCCCTGAAGAGCCTTTTGACTTGAAAAATCCAGAGCGCTTGACTCTATTTAAAATTAAATTCCCCGCATCACTCAACAAAAATCCTCCGGCAAACAAATAAACAAACCATGCGAATCCGCGTAAAATATTAAGGCTGATCACTTCCGGAAGGAAGCAGAGGGCCGCCAGCATTGAAAATAAACAAATCAGCGCATTGAGAAAAGGCTGCCCTGCCTGTGTGATTTCAAGGCTGCGAAATAAAAAAATAATAGCAATGAAGAATCCGACTACAGACAGCCACATGAGTTAAACCCTTTTGCCTGCACTGTCACGATACGCTCAGTCTTTTTTGCCGATTGGATTTATTGAAGGTTTGTCGGTCGGCGCGCCCTCAGCGTCTTTTTCTTCAATGATGATCAGGCAGCGGTTTTGCCTAAAAAGCGCCACCCCGGCCCGTAACGGTACGCTTTTATGGTCTTTGATTTGGACTTCGCCCTCCGGCAGAGCGCCAATAATGGGATAATGATAAGCCAGCAGGTCGTACTCGCCTTCATCGCCGAACAGGTGAACCTGCTCAACGTCACTGTCAAACAGGATTCTCTTGAGGCTCATGATCTGAAGGCGGAACTTGAGCATCGACGGCCTTTGATTTAAAGTTGGGTATTTTGATTAGACTTTTGCGCCGACTTTTTGAGCGCTTCCGGCGTTCTGCAGCTGCTTGCCGACAAACATGGTCAGGTCAACACAGCGATTGGAGTAACCCCATTCGTTGTCATACCATGATACAAGTTTGAAGAATCGCTTTTCACCTTTCAAATTATTTTGAAGTGTGGCGAGCGAATCATAAATAGATGATCGGCTGTCGTGGATAAAGTCGGTCGAAACCAATTCTTCCTTAATGTATCCCAAATAGTTCTTTAAGTATGTCTCAGATGCCTTTTTAAGCAATGCATCGATTTCTTCAATTGAAGTATCCTTTGCGCTTCGGAAAGTCAAATCAACAACCGACACATCGGGCGTTGGAATTCGAAAAGACATACCGGTTAATTTTCCCTTAACAGCCGGCAGGACTTCGCCAACAGCCTTTGCGGCACCTGTTGTCGACGGAATGATGTTAATCGCCGCTGCTCGACCGCCGCGCCAATCTTTCTTGGAGGGGCCGTCAACAGGTTTTTGGGTGGCTGTATATGAATGAATGGTTGTCATCAAGCCGGTTTCAATTCCGATCCCTTCTTTCAGAAGGACATGAACCAGCGGCGCCAAACAATTCGTCGTGCAGCTTGCGTTCGACAAAATATGATGCTTTGCAGAATCATATTCATTTTCATTTACCCCCATTACAAGCGTTTTGACGTCACCTTTGGCAGGTGCACTGATAATGACTTTTTTGGCGCCAGCCTGCAAATGTCCCGCCGCTTTTTCGCTGTCGGTAAACAAACCCGTCGATTCAATCACCAGGTCAACTCCCAGGCTTTTCCATGGAAGTTCTGACGGATTACGGGTTGCGGCTACACACTGAATTTTGTGGCCGTTCACCACTAAAATGTCGGCATCTTCTTTTGCGTGATCGCTCTTAGCGGTAGAAACGGTGTGTTTGAATTTACCATGAATCGAATCATATTTTACCTGATAGGCAAAATAATCAGCATCAGGCGCTACGTCGACCACCGCCACAACATCGATCTCTTTACCCAAAAGACCCTGATCACAAATCGCTTGAAATACCATGCGCCCGATGCGCCCAAAACCGTTAATTCCGACACGAACTTTCATTTTCTCCTCCTGATAACTTGATTGCGATCAATTTAAAAAGACGTAATTTTGGTATTATACAGATACTCCCGAAGCTGTCAATCAGCCATCAAAAACGTGCTTGCGGTTTGTGTGCGGATTCAATTGAATAGCCTCCTCATACAATTCACCAAATTCCCTTGCCATTCGCTCAATCGAAAACTCGTTCTTCACCGTTTGGTATGCGCTGGCTCCGATTTTTAAGCGTAATTGCCGGTCTTCAATCAGTTCAGCGATAGCATTGGTGAGCTCTGCCACATCTTTTGGTCTGACTAGCAAACCATTCATTCGATTTCTGACAAGTGAATTAAGCGCCCAAATATTGGTCACCACAACAGGTTTCTTAAGCGCCATTGCCTCGACAATTGAAAGTCCGAATCCCTCCCGCCACACGGCCGGAAGAATAAAAATATCAATCACCGCGAGTGCTTTGGTGACATCTTTGAGATTTCCAAGAAAAATGACATTGCGATCCATTTTTAACCGATTTGAAAGTTTTTTAATTTCCGCTAAATAGGGGCCTTCTCCAACGATCAACAGCTTAAGATCCGGGTACCGCTTTAATAATTCCGCAGTGGCGTGCAATAAATATTCATGCCCTTTATCACGAACGACACGCGCCACGATTCCCAGCGTGGGCTTGGTTGAATGTAAATTATATTCGGAAATAATTGAGGCCACATTTTTCTGCTGAGTGAGCGTTTCCAGATTTTCGACATCGATTGCATTTAAAATAGTCTTCACCTGTTTTTGAGGAACTTCAAAATCGTTAATCAGAGAGTCCGCAACCGGCGGACTGATGGCAACTACCCGATCTCCCCAGGCAGGTAAAAGCCTTCGGCCAATACGCCGTTTATAGAATCCGTGACAAGTAGAAATATAAGGAACACCGGTTATTTTTTGAATCCACCAGGCCATCACCTGAGTGACGCGCGTATGGGCGTGCAATAGATCAATTTGCTCGCGCTTGATTATTTTTATCAACTCCGGAATTGCAAAGTACAGTTTCGGGCTTAATTCACTCTTGGTGCGGAATGGCGAGGCGTAAGTTTTAATGCCGACCTCTTCCAATTTATTTTCCATTTCTCCGCCGCTTGAAAAAACAGAAAGCTCATACCGGGACCGGTCAAGTCCGCGCCCGAGTAAATAAATGTAGGTAGTGATTCCGCCTATATTGACATGGGTGGTCAGATGAAGAATTCTTATTTTTCTCATGAAAATAAGTCGCCTACCTTTAAATGCCGACCAACGGCAAAGGCATGCGCGGTCATGGCTTTGCCGGATTCCGGTTGAACCGTTTTAAGGCTGATAGCGCCCTCTTCGGTTTGCACCAAAATATGTCCGCCTGAATCAAGCGATAAAATAGCGCCGGGTTCTCTCACTTCAAAACTCTCCCGGCTCTTCGAAGCTTCAAGAATTTTGATGCGGAGCTGCTGCCAATAAGTAAAAGCGCCCGGCCACGGAATAAGGCCTCTGATTTGTCTTAAAATTTGATCTGCTGAGGAATTCCATTGAATGCGCCCCATCTCTACTTTTAGTTTGTCGGCATACGTTGAATCAGAATCGTTCTGCGCTGTCAGCTGTATTTTATTTTTTGAAATTTTTTCCAACACTTCAAGTGCTAACTCACCTCCTAATTTTGCCAGCCGTATTGACAGTGTGATTCCGTTATCGTCAGGAAAAATCGATGCTGCTTTTTGCGCTATGATTTCTCCGGCATCTAACTTGCTTGTAATCCGCGCAATTGTGACGCCGCTTTTTGTTTCTCCGTTCAGAATCTGTCTCGCAATCGGTGCAGCGCCCCGGTACTTTGGCAGCAGAGACGGGTGCACGTTCAACGGGTAGTGTTTTGGAATTTTTAATACCGAATCAGGAATCATTTTTCCGTATGAGGCAACAATCAGGCAATCCGGCGCAAGGTCTTGGATGGATTTTGTAAACTCAGGCGTGTTAATTTTTTCGGGCGCAATTACTTGAATTGACTTGCTTTGAGCCCATTCTTGAACAACGGTGGGCAGTTTCTTCTGGCCCCTCCCTTTTTTTCGAGGGGGTGTGGTCACGACGCAAACAATTTGATGCGCCGAGCGCTCGATTGAGCTCAGAACCGGAATGGAAAAATCAGAAGACCCAAAAAAGATGATGTTCATGAGGTTTTATTAGATCAACTGGTATTCGCTTAAAATTTCTTGGCGCTGCAAAAAATCAACGCGATCAATTAAAAGCTTGCCATCTAAATGATCCAGTTCGTGCTGAATGATTCGGGCTAAAAAATCAGATGCTTCCCCTGCGATCCACTTACCATTTTTATCCATTGCTTCATACTTAATCTTCTTTGCACGCTGAACCTGTCCTGAAATGCCAGGCAAGCTCAAACACCCTTCCGGACCAATTTGCGTTCCTGACGATTCTAAAATCTTAAGATTGATAAAGACCATCTCTTCGCCCGGTTTTGCGGTTGGACTTGCGACAAAAATACGCTTAGACACACCGACCTGAGGCGCCGCAAGCCCCACGCCGTCATCGGTATACATGGTCTCAATCATATCCTGAATTAAACGCTGTTCCGCGGGGCCGATTTTCTGGACTGTTTCCGCTTTCTTCTGCAGGATCGGATTGGGATATGTTAAAACTTTAAGAATCGCCATAAGCGTGCATTTTATCATGGCTTCGCGGCTCGTAAAAGCCCAGAAAATTACTGCTCACAGGATGGAGACGGGATCTGTGTCAACTAACATAAAAACTTTGCTGACCTTTTTTGAGGCCTGAAGGGCTTTTTTGAGAAGAAGGAGAGGTTGTTCGGTTTGATTCTTGATTTTAATCATCAGATGCCATCGAAAGTGGCCCCGTAACCTGTAAAACGGAAGCGGTGCGGGGCCCAAGACTTCGGTTTGATGAATCGGCAGCACTTTTAAAATTTCAGATTTCAAAATTTCCGCCTGCTCAATCACCCGCTTTTCAATCTTGCTGCGGATAATAATATTGATCAGCTTTACAAACGGCGGATAAGAAAAATCCTGCCGATGCTTGAGCTCTTGTTCGTAAAACCCTTTTGTGTCGTGATTCTTTGCAGATTGAATACTGTAGTGAAAAGGCGAGAATGTCTGTACCAAAACTTTTCCACCCAGTTCACCCCGCCCCGACCGGCCCGCCATCTGAGTAACCAGCTGAAAGGTTTTCTCGCTTGAACGGTAATCTGGCAAAAGTAACGCCGTATCAGCCAAAATAATACCCACGAGCGTCACGTGAGGAAAATCAAACCCCTTCGCAATCATTTGCGTGCCAACCAGTATGTCAATTTCGCGGGCACGGAACCGCGAGAGAATGTCCTCGTGACTTCCTTTTTTCCGGATCACATCAGAATCAAGCCTTGCCACTTTTGCCTGAGGAAACATGCGCGCAATTTCACTCTCTACTTTTTCAGTCCCCACCCCCATGTAGCGGAACAGCTGGTACTGGCAGTAAACACATCGGTCTGATTCTCCAATCGAGTAATTACAGTAATGGCACAGTAATTTTTGCTCAGCCTGATGAAATGTCAGCGCAACATCGCAATGACGGCACGCGATAGCTTTTCCGCATTGGAGGCACTGCGCCTGTGTTGAAAACCCGCGGCGGTTAAGCATCAGCATCACGCTTTCTTTTTTTTCAAGCGCCGATTGAACAGCTTGAGCAAGTGTTGAAGATATGATTACCTTCTCTCTGGATATCTGCTGCGCCTGCTTCAAATCAATGATTTGAATTTGCGGCAGTTCCTTATCACCTATTCGCTTTGACAGCTCCAACAAATGGATGTTCCCTGTGCGGGCTTCGTGCAGTAACTCGATTGATGGCGTGGCGCTCCCCATCAGCAGTAGCGCGCCAAGATTTTGAGCCCGCCAGCGGGCGACATCACGAGCGTGATATCTCGGGGTTTGATCTTGTTTGTAGGACGGTTCCTGTTCTTCATCAATGATAATTAACCCCAAATTTTCTAAAGGCGAAAAGATCGCGGAGCGTACTCCAAGAACCACCTTCTTTTCACCGCGCCTGATACGGTCCCAGGCCTGCCATCGCTCGCCGTCTGAGAGCTTGCTGTGAATAATTTCTAATTCATCTCCAAAATAACCTTCAAAAAATCGCTCGATTTGCTCAGTCAGGGCGATTTCAGGCACCAGACAAATGGCCGATTTACCGTTTCTCAATGCATGCTGAATGGCCCGAATGTAAAGCTCGCTTTTTCCGCTGCCGGTAACACCCAGCAAAAGCGCTTCGTTAAAACGGCTCGTACGCATTAATTCAATAATCTGATTTAAAGCATCCTGCTGTTCACCTGTTAAAGTAAATTCCTTTGTTTTCTTCGAAGGCGCGGTATTTTCAGGAAGCTCGGCTTTCTTTTTCCGTTTTTTCGCTATTTTTGCTTTTCGGTATTGCTTCGGCACGCAGGCTTGAATGGCTTCACCCCAGCTTGAGAAATAATAACTTTTAATCCATTGTGTCAGCTCAAGAAAATGCTGAGAAACAAGGGGCTTTTCATCCAGAACTTCTAAGACACTCTTTGTTTTTGCATTTCTCTCAGAATCAGAAAATCCAACGATATAACCCACAATATCGCGATTTTTGAATGGAATTCGAACGCGCACACCGGGTTTAATTTTGTCAGACCATTCGGCGGGAACTGCGTAAGTATACGGATCATCAACCGCAAGCGGAATCGCCACTTCAACTAGTTGTAGTTTTGTCTCTTCAGCCGCATCGATTAACATATCTGCAGAAAAGTTTTTCATACAGATTTTTCAAGCTCGGCTTTCACCTTCTTTAAATCATCCCAGGCCTTCCGCTTATCAGTAGGATTTCTGAGCAAGTAGGCAGGATGAAATGTACAAATTAATTTAAAACCACGGCAATCGTGAACGTTTCCGCGAAGTTGCGAAATGGTTTGGGTTGAGCTTAAGAGGGTCTGTGCTGCAAATTTACCAAGCGCACAAATAATTTTAGGTTGGATCAAATCGAGTTGACGCCATAAATAAGGCGAGCAGTTGATAATTTCTTCCGGATTTGGGTTTCGATTTTGAGGCGGCCGGCATTTTAGAACGTTACAAATAAACACGTCCTTCCTGCTCATCCCCATCGCTTCGATCATTTTAGTCAACAACTGCCCCGCCGAACCAACAAACGGTAAACCCTGTTCGTCCTCGTCGTGCCCGGGAGCTTCTCCGACAAACACCAATTTCGCTTTTGCATTGCCGGCACCGAACACCACACTGTGCCTGCTTTTTGCAAGTTCGCCGCACTTAACACACTGATTCACTTCATTCTTGAATTGAATCAGGGCATCTTTTGGTGAAGACGCGGGTTCGCCCGGGTTTGTTTGAAGGGATGTTTGAGTCTTTTTTGAGATCGAAAGAACCTTGGCGCCGTCGAGCTCGAGGGTTTCGAGTTTTGATTCTAACGATTTGATCAAACGGCTGATTTTAGGATTTGTCATGAAACTTAATTTGAGATGCAAATTTAACAAGGTCGAACGCTGCATTTGGTTTTGCGATTTTACGAATGCTGGTTTTGAGAGCCTTAATCTTTCCCGAATCCTTCAGGCAATCTCGAATGTGGTTTTTAGCGTCTTCGATAGATTGAATATTGAGAGCTGCTTTATGCAAGAAAAGCCAGTCACGATTGCGGGTTTCCTGTCCGGGGATTGGCGCGCTAATCATCATGGGAAGGCCCTTTACCAGGCTTTCGCACATGGTTGAACCGCCGGATTTGGCAATCATGATATCCGCAATGCTCATAAATTCATGCATCACGTCAGTAAATCCGGTTACCGCGACTGGAAAATTCCATCTCATGGTTTTCAGATGATCAAAAAGAATTTGATTCCGTCCGCAAACCACTACTGCCTGAACCTTGTCTTGAAAATCAGTCAGCGAATTTAAAAGTTCCTCAGTCGGCCCCAAACCAAAACTGCCGCTTGTAAACAATATCGTAAAGCGATCGTGTTGAAGCTGGTGCTGTCTTTTTAGCACGTTAGGATCTTTTGGTTCCAAAAATTGACGGCTCACCGGAATTCCGCCCACCACAATCCGATTATCCGGAACACCGCGTTTTATAAGCACCTGTTTGTTTTCTTCGCACATCACCCAATAATAATCGGTGCCCGGATTAATCCAGAACGCATGCGGCATTGAATCGGTAATGACGGTGATTAACGTTCCGGAAAATTCTCCGCGCTTTTTAGCGGATGCGATGACTTCTGCGGCGTAAAAATGAGTGGTAATGACAAGGGCCGGACTTTCTGTACGAATAAACTTTCGAAGCCCTTGTGAGTGAAACCGGTTCCAGAGAGCCCGTAAGGGAGCTAAAAAATATGCAACCGGCACAAGATCAGAAAAATTATAGAGAAAACCCCAGAACCGAGTTGCGTATTTAACGAGAAAGAAATAAGTGGCCGGATAGCTGTTTCTAAAAACGGGCAGCGCGGTTTCAAACGCATCAAATCCATGCACATCCGAGCTGCCCTGCTGATTAAACTCTTCACGGATGGCGTCCGCTATTTTTTTATGCCCCTCGCCGGCAGTAGAATAAAAAATAAATGTTTTCATGCGCGTGCAAGTATTTTCTTAGACACTTGATAAAGACTGGGCGCGATTAAATCTGGTTTTAGCGGTTTGGTTAATTTTTTTAAATCATTCCTGCCGTGGCCCGTTAACACGAAAGCTGTTTTTAGCTTAAAACGTTTACCGGCCTGCATGTCGCTTACCTTGTCGCCAATGAAATAGGTTTGACGCCGATCAAACTTAAAATCCCGCGCTACCTGCTCAAAGAGCCCTATTTTTGGTTTACGGCATTTGCAGCCCGCTTTTTTGCCGTGCAAACAGTAATAAACACCGGCGATATTAATTCTCGAGCGCCTCATTCTGGCAAGCATTTTTCGCGTAATTTCATTCAAAGCTTTCTTAGGATAAATCCCGTCACCAATACCGGCCTGATTAGAAATGATGATAATCCGGTAGCCGGATTCGGTCAGTTCCTGAAGGGCTTTGAGTGAATTAGGAATAAATTTAAAATATTTCCACTGCGTGATGTAACCCGCGAGATTATCATAATTAATAACGCCATCACGATCGATGAAAATAAGTTTTTGCGGTTTATGTGGATGCTTGGTTTTGTTTCGCAAACCAGTATTTGGCATAAGTCACGAGTTGATACCACGATGAAAAACAAGACATGATGAAACCAAGAAAGCCGTCTCTGTAGCCCTTTTTGGTGATGAACGCGCGGAAAAAGCGGTCAGTTGCTTTGTAAAAAGCACGCCCGAAACTCATGTTCCGCTTATCCTCAATCCATTTAACGGCTTCCAGGTCGGTTTCCCTGTTAAATTTTGCGATAAAATGCGAAAAATCACGAAATGAATAGTGGAGCAACTCACCTTTCAAACGCCCGCATTTACCATCCAGAAAAACGCGTGGATGCACACCAGTTTCTTCGTATTTGAATTTATCGCGCCGGAACATCTTCAGGCGGGCAGACGGATAGTAGCCGGCGGCCTTAATCCAGCGTTTTCCGATAAAAATCCGCATCGGCATCGAATACCCTGAATAGCCGGGTTCGTTTTTGCGTATGGCGTCATCAATTTCTTTTGCAAGTTCAGGTGTTACGTGTTCATCCGCATCCAAGCTGAGCACCCATTCGTTTTTTGCATGAGCATACATAAAGTTCCGGTGACGGCCCTCAACATCCATTTTACGTTTAATGCAGCGCGCGCCAAACGATTCAGCGATTTCAACAGTGCGGTCAGTGCTTTCATCATCCAGTACCAAGATTTCATCCGCCCAACGGACCGATTCTAAACATGCGGGCAATCTTTTTTCTTCATTTTTAGCCATCACAGCGATGGTGATTGGTGTTTTTGACATATCAGTACGCGTTTTGAAATCCCTTCTGTGAAAATAAAGTTAGAAAAATGATTTTAATGTCTAAGAATAACGACCAATTCTCGTAATAGTAGAGGTCATACTTGGTCCGCTCGCTAATCGACGTGTTGCCGCGAAAACCATTCACCTGAGCCCAGCCCGTGATGCCGGATTTAATTTTATGGCGTGCCATATATCTAGGAATCTCATCCCGGAATTTACCCACGAAATGCGGGCGCTCCGGCCGCGGGCCGACCAGGCTCATTTCACCGGAAATAACATTAAACAATTGAGGTAGCTCATCTAGATTAAACCGTCTCAAAAACCTGCCGATTGCCGTAACCCGCTGATCATTTGCCGTTGCCCAAACGGGCCCTGATTTTGATTCAGCGCCCACCCTCATGGTTCGAAACTTATAAATGAAAAAACTCCTTCCGTCCATTCCGGTTCGGTTTTGCCGGTAAAACACAGGCCCTTTACTTGATAGTTTTATTAAAACTGCGATTATCAGATAGGCAGGAATGAGCAATATCACGCCCGCGCATGCCGCAACAACATCAAACAAACGTTTAAAAATCCGATTAACAGCTTTGTCCAGCGGTGATTTCTTAATGCCGATGAGCGGCACGTTGTCAATGTAGTGAATGTCCACACCGCTCGTAAAAATACCGAATAAATCCGGGATTTTCAGAAAGGCGATAAGTTCATTTTCGCACTTAAGAAATAAATCGGTCAATTGATCATCCGGGAAATCGGTTACGGTTAATATAATTTCATCCACACTCAGTTGAGTCATCAACTTAAAGACATCGCTTAGTTCACCCAAAATTGGCACCTGTTCAAAATGTTTCTCCGCATGCAATTTTCCGCCTGTCAGAACACCTACCACCTCGTATCGGTTTCGATAGCTTCGATTGATCCGCCGGGTAATTTGCCGCGCGCTCCGATTGGCTCCCATGATTAAAATTCGGATTCTGGTTCCGGTGGTAAATCTAATTAAACCGTCAACTTGATAAGCGATGTGCCGAAATACGCACAAAAGCACGAATGACAAAATAAAATGAATACCAAAAACAATGCGCGAGTATGAAAAGTCGCGGTACAGGAATGTGAGCGCCATGAGAAGAATGCCCGCTGTGATCACCGACTTAAACAGGATTGTAATTTCATCAAGGCGCCGCCGAAGTATGTCAAAGACATAAATTTGTTTTTGACGAAAAGTGGCGATAAAAATAATAACCACAGCCGGGAGCGCATATAAATAACGATTAAAATCTGGAGGTTCTTGCTGAAAAAAATTCTGAAGCCAGTAAAAGCGAGCTAGGTAGGCCAGCACAAAAGCGGCTGATACCGCGGCCATATCCGAGCTTAAGAATACGACGGATGACAGGAGGTCTCCCATCCGTTTCCGTCTATGCTTTAATGTTTTCATTACGCTGTTCTTATTTCCTGTTTATTGATCGCTAGTCCCCACCCCAAAAAAATCCATAACATGAGAAATGGCTGGAGATTATGAAAAATTGTATCAAAAAACATATAAAAAAGAAAACCGCTTATACTCAAAAGAATCATTGTTTGACGAAATGAATCCGGTTTTCGTGAGAAGCAACTTGGAATTGTAATCATGAAATAACGAACCAGAAACATCAACAATGCCGCAAGGCCTAAAATCCCGGTTTCAGCAGCATGCTGCAAGTAACCATTATGCGCGTAATAATTGCTCGCGTCATAATAATCTTTCTCATTATATTTTTTAATATTTTTAACATACGTGTTTAAGCCGCAGCCGGCCACCGGATTTGCTTTCAAAATATTCAACGCCTGTCCCCATAAAATAAATCGATGATCGGTTGTTTTATCAATACCGGTTTCTGTGCGATGGTGAAAAACAAGATCTTTTGGAAGGGCAAAAAGCGCGGCAACAACGCTAAACGCAAGCACTGCCAACATCCATTTTTTTCGTTGAGACACGCAGAATAACACGCCCATTAAAATTAGTGAAACCCAGGCTCCCCGCGATCTTGTCAGATATAGATTTACTAAACCTAAAATTAAAAAAGCCAGCATGAGAAATTGCTGCCATCTTTTTTGGGTTTGAGTTTGAATAAAAATAACAACCACAGGCATGACCATAATCAGAAAGCATGCGAACATACCAAAATAACCAAATGACGAAGTTACTCGAAGGGTGTCGCTATTGATAAAACCAGCCGGATATCCAAACAACAGATCAGATCCATAAAAATATTGGTACAAACCGTTGAGTGATGTCACAATAAAAACGAGCGTAAACACGGCCATTACACGCGCTTCATCTTTCCGATTTTGAAAAAAATCATAACTCACCCAAAAAATCAAAATAGCGCGGATCCATTTATTTAATCCGCGCAGGCCCTCATGCCAGTCACCGCCGGCAATTATGGACAATAGTAAAGTTGCGATAACACAAAAAAGAAACGGATTGATTGGCGCGCTGGGAATGATCGGTAAACGTTTTAAAAGCCGCAGACACAACCACGCCACGATCATGAAATAAACCGCGATCAAAATGGGGGCCGGCTTTGACAGCATGAGTGTGAATATTAAAAACACAGACGCAATCTTGAGAATCTGAGCCAAAAATGACCCGATTTTCTCTCGTGTAAAAAAGGTTTTACTAGTCATGAGCCACATTAGAAATAAGAAATGATTTTAATTTTTCTTTAAAAACCGCAGATTCAAAACCCATGGCATGCCTGCGGATTTCATCAGAATTAAACTCAATGTCAGCAAATTTCAGAACCGCATCTGTCAACGATTTCACCGTCTGCTCAGAAAAGAAAATTCCTGTTACCGCCTGCCCTTCTCTTTTTGTCTCAGATGACACGACCGTTTCCAGGGCGCCGCCTTTTCCAAATGCAATCACGGGCTTGCCGTACATCATGACTTCAAGAGGAACCATGCCAAAATCCTCATCAGTCGGAAAAATTAATGCCCGGCATCCGCCGTAATATTTTGCGACTTCGCTGTCGGGCTGCCAACCCAGAAAACGAATGTGAGATTGAGCTGATCGCTTGATTTCTTCCAAAAGCGGGCCAGACCCGATGACAACGAGAGGTAATTTTAACTCATTGAAAGCCTGAACCGCAAGATCAACGCGTTTATAAGGTACGCACGCGGAAACAATTAAGAAATAATCGCCGGATTGAGCTCCAGAATTGATGGCGCTTGTTTGAATAGGCGGAAAAATAACTTCTGCTGTTCGCTGATAGTATTTTCTAATTCTATTTTTAACATTCTGTGAATTAGCCACAAAAAAATAGACGCCTGCGTTGGATTGCAAATCGTTCCGGCGAATCCACCCCAGAATTATCTGAGCGATTTGCTTTAATGGAAATGGATAATCGCCCAAATATTCCGATTCAAATCCCCAGGCATAACGTACCGGCGTGTGACAATAGCAAACATGGGGTGCGCCGACTCCTTTTCGGACTCCTTTTGCCACGCAATGGCTACTACTGATCAAAAGTTTAAATTGACGGAGATCAAACTGATACATCAAAAATGGAAAGAAGGGCAAGAAATAGCGGTAAAATTTCCGGATAACGGGAATTAAATTAAAGCATGAAGCAAATATTTGGTGTCGATTAAGCGAATCAGAAAGCTTGGTTTGATCTTTAAAAAGTGTAAAGATCGGCGCCAGCGGAAAAAGTTCTCCGATTGTTTGCAATACCTTCTCCCCGCCGCGCATATGGAATAGCCAGTCATGTGTGAGTGCCACTTTCCTAAACTGAGGTAACGGCACAAGGTTTTCGTAGAATTTGTAAATTTGAGCACACATCCTATCCAGTGAAAAACATTCGATGACGGTACGGTGGGCTGATTCTATTAATCTTGCGCGCAATTCCTGGCTTCGTATTAATTTTTCAATGGCGAAGGCCAGCGCAACAGGATTTTTAGCTTCGACCAATAAGCCATCTTTTTCGTCTTGAATCACATCTCGGCTGCCTCTCACATTGGATAAAATCACCGCACAGCCAGACGCCATTGCTTCAAGTGGTGCAAGCGGCAAACCTTCGTATTCAGATGGCAGCACAAATACTTCAGAAGCGGCATAAACGGTGCGGACGTCTTCCTGCTCACCCAAAAACAAAACCCGGCCTGAAATTTTCTTCATTGCTACCAGGTTTTTAATTTTAGATTCTGTCTCTCCTTCACCCGCCAGAATCAATTTTAATTTGGGGTGATCAGCTGATAAAACGCTGACAGCTTCAATTAAATCTTGATGCCTCTTACAGGAATCAAAGCGCGCCACGCAGGCAACGACAAAATCATCTTTCTTGAGTTTCAATGCAGATTTTGCCGCTGTCTTTTCTTGGGTTGGATTAAAATACCGGTAATCAATTCCATTATGAATCGTGACAGCTCGCGCTGAATCCGATACACCCATTTTAACGGCAAATTCTTTCTCGGAATCAGACACGTGGACGAAGCGTGCGGTCCAGCGCTTCAGAAACCGGTCAATTAAGACCCCCCAAAAACCATAAGAAATTCCGTGAAATGTGTGAACTGCCGGTATTTTGGTTTTCCAATAAAGCAAGCGGCTGTAAACCCCGGCACCCCGGCCATGAGAATGAACAAAGTGAATTTGATGGGTTTCAACAAACTCAATTAAATCCCGAAACGCATCCAGAGAGAAAGTCCGAAATGGAATATTGCAAAATGCTTTCGATGCTTTCTTAAAAATATTGGTATTAACTTGCCCCACTGGCGCTGCTGTGAATACTTCAAATTTACCGTGGTCAATATTCTTGATAATCGAGGCCAAATGATTTGAGCCTCCGCCCAGATCACCGCGGGAATCAATGAAAAGAATTCTAATTTTGGTCATGTTGACGGCACATGATGAATCGGACGGATGATTTTATCCAATTCGGTGTGATCATGACAAGGAATGGACGAACCAAATACAAGCTATGCAGCGGGCTTAAATTTTGCTGACGGATGGCTTTTATTCTTACGCGTATCGCATACCAATTTTGTCTTTTCTCTTTTTCTAAAGTTTGTTTACCTTCTCTGCGCCACATTAAAACCTCAGCCAAGTTTGCCAGTTTGTGTTTTTTCGAAACCCGGAGCCACAAATCATAATCCTGGGCCAGCAAAAATGTTTCATCATAAAATCCGGTGGCTGACAATGTACTTTTACGCATCATGACAGAGCCGTGAAAAAATGGATTGAACTTGGGCAGCGCGGCTTTAATTTCGTGGTCCGTTTTTAATAACGGAACAGTGGCCGGCACTTTTTTCTTGTTATCGAGCAATACTTCATAGCCGGTCCCGACCAGACCCACATCAGGGCGCTCTATCAAAAATTGAATTTGTTTTTGAAATCGTTCCGGAAAAGCAACGTCGTCAGCGTCCATCCGGGCAATGAACTCACCGCGTGCCGTTTGGAGCCCCACATTTAACGCTTTGGTGAGTCCTGAATGAGGAATGCTTTTAACCACAATCCGCGGATCCTTAAATTCTCCAATTACCGATAATGTCGAATCGGTAGAGCCGTCATTGATTACAATCAATTCAAAATCGGAAAAGGTTTGGCTTAAAATGCTTTGGATGGACTCCCGCAAATGACGCTCACTATTGTAAACGCCCATGACGACGCTGATTTTCATCAGGACGCCTTTCTGGCAATGACCAAATATCCTGTCGTAAAACTTGTTAAAAACCCGGATTTCTCCACCCAGCCCTGCCGATCCAGCAAAGCAAGAATAAGGCAATCGGGATATAGCAAAAGTGCCGCACAATAACGTAACAAGCGGTTTTGAATTGATGCGATTCCGGCCCTTATAAAATCAGCCAACACTAGGAAGAAGTAGCCTTGGGGTGATAAAGTTTCAATCAAAAAATTATTTTGAAGAAGAAATGATTTTATTTTTTCGTCTGTAAAACGATTGAGGTCGTGCGGCTTACCATGAATTTGATACAAAAATGGGCTTGTGAGAAACATTTTCCCGGAAGGTTTTAACACGCGGGAAATTTCTGCGATCATTTTGGATGGCTCCGCAATGTATTCCAGCACCTCCGTACAAATCACCCAATCAAAAGAATTATCTTGAAACGGAAGCGTGTGCGCATCCGCTACGATGTCGGGTTGTTCACTAAAATCAAAATTGAGGTAGTGCCAGTTTTTGGTTAACCGTTCCGGAGGGCGAAAAGTACCGCGCTTTTTTATTTTCTTTCCGCCCAAGTCCAGCACTTCACCTGAAAATGAAGCCTGCTGCTCCAACAAAGCTTGATCAATCAACTGCCGGCGGTAACTATAATGAAGTTTTGGAATAAGCATGAGGTGTCTGCAGTTCAAATGGTTGAGGCTATTCTCTTGCTTTAATAAACCGCGCCGGATTTCCCGCCCAAACCTGGTAAGGCGGAATGTCGCCCGTAACAATAGAGCCAGCACCCACAACGGCACCGTCTCCAATCGTTACGCCTCCTAGAACCACGGCACCGGTTCCAAAATAGCAATCGCGGCCGATTTTGGTTTCTTTCAAGACCGAATTCTGATTCAAAATAACATTGTCTGCCGAAATTCCATGTTCATGATCAATGATGTAGCAGCGCGGCGCAAAAATAGTATAGTCGCCAATCGTAATTTTATTTTTACTCGCAATAATCGTATGCATACCGACAAAAACCCATTTACCGATTTCAACAAGAGGATGAGGTTTGGTCAATAGGATCTGACAATGAGGGTGAAAAAAGGAGTGCTCACCAATTCTTAAGGAACCGCCCTCACAAATGGTAACTGTCACGCCGCGCTTGAATGTCACATGATTGCCCGCCTTAATTTTATAGCGGAAGCTTAAATAGGCTGTCCGTAAACGATCAAGCACATTCCAATTGGTTGGACTTGACTTGTCTTTCTTTCTCTTAATCTCAACTGTTTGAAAATCAACCATGCTTTGGCCCTATTGTTTAATTGCGATCACGTGCCGCTGATCTGAGAAATGAAGCCGATCAATGCACGCCTGCACAGAATCCTGCTGTTCGGTTAAACTTTTAATAATACGATTTAGCTTGTCTAGAGAATATAAAGTCTGAACATTGTTAGCTGTAAACCTGGTCAGGTCGTCAGCGTCCTGGCCAAAAACCCATTCAGCAGCCACTTTAAAACCCGCTATCTTCATGGCGTGACGGATGGACTTTTCTGTGTAAATCTGCTGGTGCACAATACCATCCAGGCTTCTCGCGTAATTAGCCTTAAAAACACCCTCCAAGATAGCAGAAAATCCAAAAACTGGCACCGAAAATACAAATACCGTGTTTTTGGGACACTTCTTCAATTGGAGCAATAAACCATGCACATCTTTTAAATGCTCCAGCACAAAAAATGCCACATAAATATCGGCTTTGAATACGGCTGGAACGTGGGAGATATCATCTTGATACAAGATCGCATTGCGAAGCGGTAAGATGGAATTGGAAGTTTGAATTAACTGAGAATCGCCGTCCAATCCGCCATATTGCCTGACGCCAAAATCGTGCAGCACGGAAAGAAAATAACCGGCCCCTGAGCCAATTTCAAACCAGCGGCGTGTCTTCAGCCATTGCTTCGAATATCCGAGCTTGCGAAGGCTTTTCGTGATCCAATCAAGTTTTGGCTGATATATTCTTCTTTTCCGGTCAGCATAATCTTTAGGATTAAGTTTGGGATAAATCTGATGAAATGCAAATTGACTAGCCTGTTTTTCAGGAATAGTGCCTTGCGTTTGAATGTGCCCGCAGTTTTTACATTCCACAAAAACAACCGATCGGTGATTCAACAGCGAACCCGACAACGCATTAGCGCAGAGAACGCATCGGGTCCTCTTTTTTAAATTTTGTAAAGACTTGTAGGCCTGCCACTGGCGCCTTGATTCTTTTGAGTCGTCCAAAAACCTTTTCCGGCTTTCCTGGCGGATATCGGTGAGCGGCTTGGAATATTGAATTAGCGCTGTTCTTTTTTCCATATGGACTTGATTGCCCGTTCCGTCAGATTAATAGAATTCTGCCAGGTAAATCGATTTGCGGTCTTTCGCGCTTCCCGGCCTATTTTTTTCCGCTCTTCCGGATCACTCAACAAGCGCTGAAGCATGATTCGAAATTCACCAGCATTATTTTTTGCCAAAAGACCGTTCTTTCCATGCCGAATAATTTCGGTGTAAGGCGGCACTTTCGACGCCACCACAGGTTTTCCGGCTGCCATCGCTTCAAGTAACGTTAAAGGTAAACCTTCGGAATCTGTGGGAGAAATAATGATGTCGGCTTGTGCGGTTAATTTCGCCACTTTTTCATACGGCTGGAAGCCCAAAAGTAAAACACGATTCTTTAAACCGGCTTTCGTGATCATTTTCTCAAGCGGCCGGCGATAGGGCCCGTCACCTGCTAGTAATAATTTCACTCTTTTATTTTTTTTCGCGATTTCTGCAAAAGCCCGCACAGCGAGATCTTGACGTTTATACGGAGATAAACGCGCAACGCAGAGAATGCTGAGATTGTCTGATTTTTTACGTGATACGGAATTGAAAAAGCGCTTTTGTACGCCGTCCGGAATAACATGCGTCGCAGCATGTTTCCGGCTAACCAATTTGATGTCCTTGATTAAATGTGCCGACAAAACCGACAAGCCGTTTGCCTTTAAAAAAAGTTCGGCGACTCGTTTTTGATGACTTCGATTAAATTCTCGGAATTTGGAATTGTTTTTAGAATTTTGATTGATATAAAATGAAGCGGCTGGAAATACGCTCGGCAAATGCGGTGGAAATTTTGACTTGGGGAAAAAATTCAGAAAATCGCGCTCTGCGAGTGTCGACAAAATTGGCCGGCCTGTTCTTTTAGCTGCTTCAAATGCGCCGGTGGCGTTTAAGTGGACGGTTCGCGCGAGCACGACATCAATATCATACCTCCAGATCGTACGGACGAGCGCAGCAACAAAAAAATCAAAAAATAGCGGCGTGTAGCGAAGAATATCCGCCGGTTTCCATTTAACTTTGGGGGCTTTGGTTGGATTTTGGAGATGATGAATAAAAACCTGGTTAGCTTGAAAATCTTTCGTTTGATTGGAAAGGCTGAAGAAATGAACTTCATAACCTTTTTTTGCGAGGCCTTCGGCAATAATTCGCGCCCCAATTTTATCACCCGAGTGATAACAGTCGCTGTAAGGTGATTCCTGATTCTGTTCCCCGGCCCACGCCGTCAATAAAATCCGAGGCTTTCTCAACTCAACCAGCCCTCATCACCTGCCACGTGATAACGAATACCTTTTGACGGAAGTTCTAAATTTTTCCAAAGCCCCACGTTATCCAGAATGATTTTGCATTTCTTCAACGATCCCAAGACTTTGTGGACATGGGCTGTGCTGAATTCATTGTGATCGGCGACCAACAGGAGGCCATCGAATTTGGTCAGATCTGATGGAAAATTAAAAGTAGAAACATCGAGGATTTTACGAATTTCATCCGGCGTATAGTAAGGATCGAAAACCTGGGTTTTGATTCCCAGCTTCTTGAGCTGACTCACAATGCCAATCGTGGGGCTTAAGTTAGGAACTTTGAGATTTCCTTTATAGGAAAGCCCTAAAATTCCGACACTCCGGCAGCCGCGCTTTTTGAGAGAGCGTGCTACACGCGCCGGCATTGAATGATCTGTCTTGATCGTGTTTTGAAGCAAGCTAAGTTCGCTAGGATTCTTTGCTCCTTCCATCACGTATTCGCTCGACAGCGGAATGCAGTAACCTCCCGTGCCAAAACTGGGTTGATAAGTGCCAATATTCCATTTGGTACCCACAAGCCGCAGCGCTTCGCGCATATCCACATTGGGATACGCGAGAGATAATTGATTGGCGAGCGTGATTTCAACGTGCCGGTACGCATTTTCAATCGATTTCACCATCTCTGCAACCCGGTGGTCGCTTGCGGCATGCAATTTGGCGCAAACAATGTTGAGAACGCCGCGGATTTCTTTTGTGGATTTTTCGTCGACCCCGCCAAAGACACGGTCTAATTCACGAAGGGATTTGGCCTTATCCACAAACCAGTCTCTTCGAGGCGCGACACCCACAAGCAGATCTTTGCCAATGCGAATCCCGTTCTTGCGCAACGTGGGCAATACCACTTTTTCACTGATTCCGGGAGTCAGCGTAGATTCAATGATCACAAGCGGCGGCGTTTCCCGTTTGGATTTTCTGACTTCGGCAATTTTCGTTAGAACATCTTTCAAATACTCCCAGTAAGGCTTTCCCTGACGCTCGGTCGGAATGCAAACAAAATGAACCAACACATCCGTCGACAATAGTTCCTTATAATCGCGGGTCGCTCTCATTAATTGGTTTCTGACAAGCGGTTTTACATCGAATCCAAGCCAATATTGAAGCCCGGGAATAAAAATATCACCACGATTGACAGCATCAACCCTGCCATGGTCCACATCGTAGCCAACACCCATAACGTCTTCAGCGGCAAAATGCGCAAGCGTGGAAAATCCGATGTAACCTACGCCCCACACTGCGATTTTTTTATTATTGAACAGTAATTCTTTTTGATAGCGCTGCATATCACTCTCTCCGATTGGTTATTTTAATAAATTCCAGGTCAGCATGGTTTCGGACGCAATATCAACTCTCGCCTTTTTCCGGGCAACTTGGTTCAAATGCTTGGGCATAATGCCAGAACCCGGCCGCTTGGCTGAAATGACTGATTTTGAGAGCTGCTCGCCCTTTTTTAAGGAAGTCTCAAGAGTCAAACTCCGCCTCGCAAGCTTGGCTGTGTTTTGCTCGCTTGGCAAAATGCCTTGATGCGGTTTTCCCTTTGCTTGTTCGATGGCACGAATGCCGGCCGTTAAATTCTTGAACAATGCGGGATCCAGCGAGAAATAATGATCAACACCTTTCATTTTTCGATCTAAGGTGAAATGACGTTCAATTACCACCGCGCCCATAGAGACAGCTGCAAAGGACGCAAAATTATCGGCCGTGTGGTCTGAAAAGCCCGCGGGCAACTTGAACACTTTTCCGATTTCCCTCATTCGATTTAAATGAACGTTTTCATACGAGCACGGATAATTAGAAGTGCAGTGCAATAAAATAATTTTTTGGTTTCCCGTTTTTTTAATTGTGTTGACAGCCTCCCGAATTTCCTGAAAAGTCGCCATTCCGCATGACATTAAAATGGGTTTCCCCTTTGCGGCAATGTGCGCGACTAAGGGAAGATGCGTCACATCACAGGAGGCGATTTTATACGCGGGAACATTCAGGCTTTCCAAAAGATCCGCGCTTCCATCATCAAATGGTGTTGAAAAAAATACGATGCCGAGTTTTTTGGAAAATCTTGCCAATTCTTGATAATCAGACGGCTTGAGTTCAAATCGGCGGTATAAATCAACTTGGAGTTTGGGCAATGTCGGATCATTCACGCCGTATACGCGGGCTTTGCTTGACACCAGCTTTTCCGCTTTAAATGTTTGAAATTTAACAGCATTGGCGCCGGATGCTTGAGCGGCTTCGATCATCCGTTTTGCGAGCTTCAAATTTCCATTGTGATTAAAACCAATTTCGGCAATTACAAAGCATGGCCTTCCTTCGCCAATTTCATACTTCCCAATTTTAATCATGACGTATCGTTTCTCGCGTATAAATTTGGTTTTTCTTTAACATTCCGGTTAATATCAAACAAGCTGGGCTCTTTTTTATACAGGTCAGCTAAATTTTGATAAGAGCAAGTTGAGCCTAGCCGCGCAAACACTTCCCGCAACAACTTCAAATCGCTCTCTTCATCCAGAGTCACTCGAAAATCAACGCCGGATATTTTATCCGGATTTGATAAAAATGCTATTTTAAATTCATTTTGGTGAGAAAGACAGTACCACGTCACATGCTCAAAATCTTCCTGAGTTTTAGATAATTTGAGGCTTTTTTGAAGCAATTCAAACGTCATTACCTCATTTCCCATTCCAACCGGAAATTCTTCCGGAGATTTCGCGCCGACATAATCCAGTTGGTTTGATTTTAATTTGAGGATCGCGTCATCAATCCATTGTGATTCCAAAACTGGACTGTCCCCCGTAATGCGAACGATAACGTCGCCGGAGAATTGACTTGCAGCCTCAACGTATCTTTGGAGAACGTTGTCCAAAGAACCTCTGTAGATGCCGACATTCTCGCGCGCCGACAGCTCAACAATTTCATCATCTCCGGATTCTCGTGAAGTTGCAACCACTACTTCAGAAACCTGCTTGGCCCGCTTTACCCTTCTAATAACATGCACTAAAGCCGGTAGTCCTCCTAAATTCAACATCATTTTACGAGGCAGTCTCCGAGATGAGTTTCTTGCTTGTATTATGGCTAAAATTTTTTGAGATCTATTCATGTATCGTGCGTTATGCAACAACTTGCTTGATTAAGCCAGCCTTCTCAAGATCCTCGGCCATCTCTCTCATCAGCCCTATGGAACATCCGGACCGATTTGAAATATCGATTAAATCGTTTGTTCCATCTGCCAAGTTAAGAAACCACATCAGAGCTGCCATTTTACCTTGATTGCCGGTTGTCGAGCCTAACAGACTATACAATTGCCGCCGGCCCAGCTGCGGCTCGCCATTCATCACAGTCCCTCTCCATATCACGTTTGCTTCAAGGCATTTGACGATCTGCCAATATGCTTCGATTGACTCGTTCATGGCGTCAAAGCTAATAAATTGCTTATCATCCAAAGAGGTGTGATATTCACGATACTGCGCATATACAGATCGCATAAGAGAGCCGATTGGTAAATTAATTCCAGGCGAGCAATATTGCCGCTCATCACTTCCGTGATGCGGAAAAAAGGGCAGAATTTTGTGCTCACCGAAGTCACGCAAAACAACTTTCGCGGCACGATCCGGCAAGGCATCTAATTGGCGAGAAGTTTTATAATGAAACTTGCCCCGGTCTCCGATGCAGGTAACCACGTACCCGGCGATCACGTTTTTTTTCAATGTGACATGATGGTCGCTTAAATAACAAATGGATCCGATGGTTTCGGGAAGAATTAGGAATCGATAAGTGTATTTACGTTTACGGAGACTGGCTATTTTTTTGTACAAGAAAGATAAAACTAAAGGACCAGATAGTTCATTGTTGGCAAGAGAAGGGTGGCATAAGTTTGCGGAAAATAGAATCTCTTGTTTTGTGTCCCCCGCTAAGATTTTTTCTCCCACAACAACATGGCCCATCTTTAATTCTGTATCAACCACTACTTTATAGTTTCCTTTCGGAAGTTTAGTCAGTTCGTTATGCGGTAGACAAAAGCCCCATCGTTCTTTGTAATACGATGTTAAGTAAGGAACTGCTGTTGGGTTTTCCGGAATCGAGTACAAATGTTCTTGTAATTTGCTGAGCGGCAGAGTTCCAAAAAACGGTGTTGAGTACCCCATTAAGTGCAAATTATTACTTTTGAAATCAGCACGTTTAACACCGTTTGGATCAATCAAGTAAGCATCTCTTGCATTCCACTCTTTTGGAACAATCCAATCAAAAACTCGCTTACCAGTTTCATATTTTAGCTTCTTAACAGGAATTATTTCAGACAAAATAGCGAGCGATTCACGAAACCCAAGACCTGTAATACTGCGACAAATTGGCCAAAGCCGGTCAAAATAGTCTTCCAATTGTCTTTTTAAATCAATCGAAACTGGTTCAGCTGATTTTGTCTTCAGAGTTACATTTGTCATTACTTTCGAACCCCCACTAAAACGATCGCTTTACACTCGATTATTTCATCCAACTTTCACGCAACTAATGCTCGCACAAGAAGCTTGTAAGTTTATACAAACTGTGGGCTAAAATAAACTGAAATTAGCACACTCAAGAGATTTTAATATTAGCGTCAAGGACTTCACGCACGATTTCTAGTACGCGAACCGAAGATTTTCCTTGGTCAACGCTCAGGTAAGGTGAAATAAAATTCTTACCGTCTTTCGAGCAACGCTCCGCATATTGTGTGTTATCAATAAGCTGACTCATGACATTCAATAATTCATCAGAAGAGCGCGCCGTTGGAACTTTTCCGCTTTCTCGAAGAGGAATATAGTAATCAAAATTTCGACCTGGTAGTAGCGCTAAAATAACGGGGGTGCCAAGGGCCAAACTTTCCAGAGACGCAGCAGAACCAAGCGTGATAATCCCGGTTGAAATACTGAGCAAGGAATAAAATGATGGTCGTAATTTAACTATAGGAACATGGCTCATATCCAGCTCCTTCAACTCCTGATATAAGCACTCTTCGTTCTCGTTAGGGTGCGCCTTTACAACAAGGGCGACATCATCACGTCTTGCAGCCGAATCGCGCGCCATCTTGAACAAACTCATTTTATCACTTTTGGTTGTTCTTAAGTTTAAGTAGAATGAAATTAGAGTAAAAATATGTTTTTGTGGCGGTATTTTAATCAAATCATAAATTTTTTGCTTTTGAGATTCATCTATCTTGGCGTCGTTATCAAAGCGTATGTCCCCGACAACAAGAGCGCGTGAAGGTTGCACGCTCTTTTGACCTAAAACATAATCTCTCATATGGGTGTTGACAAACAAAGTGTAATCACCAGTATCGTACAAATTTATGTTATCACGGCCATGAATAATATTTGGTGAATACAGAAAAACGGGTATTTTGTGCCCCCTGGCGATTGCGGCACCAGTTGTCTCAAAAAATCTGGAATCGCTAAAAACAAAGCAAGCGCTTGGCTTTAAGAATTTAATTGCCAATTTAATCCGCTCTCTCAAAACTAAGATCTCGCTGAAGCTATATTTAAAAAACCATTCAATTTGGTGTTTAAGTACGCAAAACCAATCAATTCCGTCTGCTACGTGTTCTTTGGAAAATTCTCCGCCACGCAATGACCGTTTCCATGCATCGGCCAGTTCTTTTAAATGTGATTTAAACATTTTCAAACACGTTTTCCGATCGCCAAATTGTTCGAGTAATAAGTACTCAATTCCTGCATTCTTCAGCTCTGGTATTAGAGATTTAAAATCTGAATGCATTAATACGCATGCGCTATAATCTGATGTCGCATTAATCGCTTTAGCGAGCGGAAGTATTAACCTAAAGTGGAGAGTGTGGCCGGGCTGAAGACATATTAGTTTCTTGTTACCTGCTTTTTTTGGTAAAACAGGCTCCTGTGAATCAGCGCGCAAGAAATTCATCGCGTGAGTCCTACGATCTCTTCGATAAAGAAACTCCATTAAAGATTTCTTAACCGCAGAAACCAAATCATTTTTGAAAGATACTGCGAATTTGATATTTTTCCTCTTAGCAAGTGCTAATGCCGTGCGTTCAATTGGCGAGCTAGTTGTGAGCGTTAGCATTCTCTCTATTTTAAACTCATTGACCATATCTTCGATCATCATAAAGTGATCTAAAGGATCGTGGCCATATAAAAAACTCAGTCGAGCATAAGCAATTTTAGGAACTGAGGTGTCAAAATCAAACAATTGCGGACACGCTCTTCGAAGCGACTCAGAATTTTGCCATCTTTGGGCCATGCTTGATGCTATCTCCCCGGCACGTTCATAGCTGATAAGCTCTATTCGTTCTTCATAAAATAGTTTTGAGGCTGGAGTGCGAAGTGACTCCACAATCTTCTTGGGGCCTGCAATAAATATCGATTCATTCTGTATATTGCAGTTCAATATTAAATTAATTTGCGACTGGGCGTGAATAATATAGCGCTTCAAAAAGAACTGAAGCCATCTGTTTTTTGAGGCGCTAAGTTCCGTTAAATCATCCAAAATTAGTAGTGTTTTCATGCTGTTGTTTTATTAGTTCTCTTCAGTATTTAAAAGTTTTCTTGTTTTATGTGAAGACAAAGTTCATAAATGGTAGAGATGGATCGATTCAACCAATCGAAACAATGTGACAAAATGGGATATTGTTTACAATAAAAGTCTGGGTGATGGGTATTTCTAATATATATCCACACGCTTCGTGAAAGTGTTTTTGATTATGATTTAATCCGTCTAAGCACTAAAGTTGGTTGACGGGTGTGGCGCACGTGTTCGGTGTCGTAATAAGCCCCTTTTTCCTTTAGAAATTGATTTACGGCGACACCTTCTCCAGGGTAATCTTCACAATTCCACTCATCCAAAACAAACACGCTTCCCTTCAACATTCGGCTGTGACAGTAATGGAGGATGCAGTTAGTGGATTCATAAAGATCCGTATCACAATAAACAAAAGAAAATGTCAGAGCTTTATTTTGCTTTAAAACGTGGGGAAGAGTTTTTTCAATGTAGCCTTTATGGATTTTAACCTTACGCTGCATTTCAAAGAGCTTAATGACGTCCATAAATTCCTGATAGTTTCCTTGATATTTACCGCTTTGCTTGCCTGCATGTGCATCTTGGCTGGAGAATTGATTCAACCCTTCAAAACTGTCAAAGGCGTGAATGAGTTTCAGGCTGTGCGGATCAAAAATCTCCAGAAGCTTAGCTAAGTACATGATACCTGCTCCTCGCCAACAACCAAACTCCGCGATATCACCTGGTGCTTTGAGTGTTGATTTAAAAATATCTGCAATGCTCAGGTAGCGTGCTAAATTAAAAACACCACAATAAAGTGGCCAATGATCCATAACCGACCAGAGATCTCTTGCTCCGTATTTTTTAGAAAACTGTTTTCGTCGCTTAAAATACAATTGGTCGGCTTTTTTAAATTTACTCATGTGGCGCTGAAAACCCCTTGTTGGTTAGTTTATTTAATTTGTGACGAACGGTGTCATAAATTTTCTTAAAACTGGTTGACACACCTGCCTCTCCGTCTGAAAAACTGATTTTCATGGCCTGCTCAACGGACATCAGTAAGTTGATGTGCTGCAAGGAATCCCAATTAGAGAAAGTTCCAAACTCGGCATGTGCGACCGGTTGAGTTTGGTCAAGCTTAAAAACATCCCTAAAGACGGTTTCCAATTTCGCTTTTACTGCATCAATTGGTTCAACGTTTGAAGCAAGTGAACTCATATTTTCTATATGAGACGGAGGTGGGAGATGCTCTTTGCCTTGGGCGGTTTCAGGATAGTCCAGCAACCCCAGGTAGCGGACACCTTGTTCTTTATTGATGGCCACAAAACTCCCCGTTTCATACGGCTTTTTCTTTTCGGCTAGATCAACAATAAGCCGCGCTACCTCCACAGGGTCAATGCCAGCAGTGCCCACTCGGGCGATTTGTTGTTTTTTCATATTCTCATACACAGCCTGGGAAGTTCCTTTCGATTGAGCAGTTTTAAAAGCGCCAGGGAAAACACCATACACTTCAACACCGGTTGCTTTCACACGAACGGCGAGATCCGTTAAGTATGATTTTAAAGCGGCTTTAGATGCATTGTATGTGGCCCAATGAGACAATCTGGGTGAAAGCAAAGCTTCGCTTAAGATTCCGATAATCACACCGTTTTGACGATATTTCATGCCAGTCAAACAAGCGTCTAGCACGCGAATGAACGCGCTCAAGCCGAGCTGCGAAAGAGATTCTAAAGAGGAAATATCCGATGCTGAAAAAGTGGACTCATTAAAAGCTTGAGAACTGCAATGAATAAATGACCCAATGGGTCCAAGTTTTTGTTCGACAGTTTTAACTTCCTTATGAAAGTTGGGTTCAGCCTTTAGAAAATCATATTGAAATGCCATGGCGGCATCAGGCCCATAGCGTTGCGTCATCTCTTTGCTCAGCGCATTGGCCTCCGATTGGTTTTTGCAATATTGAAAACCAACTCGCCAGCCGCGCTCGGCAAATGTTTGAACCACATTTCTTCCGAGCGATCCAGTACCGCCAGTTACGATAACTACGCGTTTAGTTGTTTCGGGATCAAATACCGTTACTTCTTTGAGTTCTCTCATATCAAGCCTTACGTTTTGGCGTGTCCGTTTGATTTAAAATGGTCACCTGCGCTCTGGCGGTAACACAGGGTTCTTCATTTAGAAAAATCAACAAATTAAGCGAAAGCGCGTGATAAGTTTTTTGTACGAAACACACGCGTCCAGATACCACGACCTCAGAATTCACCGGGATTGGTTTTGGAAAACGAACTTCGATGCTATTGAGCAACGCATATCGGCCTGGCAACAAAACACCTACGATCGTAGAAAATAAAGAGGCGCTTAAGAGGCCGTGTGAAATGTTCTCGCCAAAAGAAGAACGCTTCCCATACTCCGCGTCGATATGAAGCGGATTAACATCACCCGTCAGTTGAGCGAAAGCCTTGATATCTTGCCTCGTTAATTTAGTTTTAAAATAAACGCTCATACCTTGATGTAGTTGCTCCTGGGTCAACTCCGAAATTGGATAAGTGCTATTCGGCATAGGAAACTCGCTCACTCGCAAAATTTATTTGAGAATCTGATAGATCAAAATAAGCGGGAATTGTTGTTAAATTTGCTTGCGTTAAATCAAATACGTAAGACTCGTGGTTGAGCGGCTTAAACCTGTGGCGGGCATACAGGGTTGAAACCAAATGATTTCGCTCGCTTGCCACATACAAACCAATCAAACGTTTCATGCCTATTTTTTTGCTATAGCGGATCATCCAAGCAATTGCAGCTGTTTCAATATTTCTACCCAGAACCCGGCAGCTCATCAAAAACAGACTAATCACAATTGCCTGCGGATCACCCTCGTCAGGTTTGAGTATAAATAGACCAATGGTTTCGCGTTCCAAAAATTTGTCTTCAAACGCCAAAGTAAAAATCAACGCGCCTGATTCCGAAACTAACTTGTCCAACCCCCCTTGAGAATACCTTTTGGTGGTCGTGTTAAATTGATTGGTTTTTGATATGAGCTGTAGAACGCGCATCGCATTATTTTTCTGATATGGCTCTATCCAAATTTTCATACCCAAGCTGAATAAATAGTCATCGACGTTGGAAAACGCTTTCCTTTGATGAGTTGCCTGTTTCAAATGCCGATACGATTCTACTCGTTTCAAATCTTCTCCCGTGACACTGTGAGATTGTAAAAAAGGTGATCTCGATAAAAACGGGATCCACTCTGAAACATCATCGGGCATATCAGGGACAATACATTCCGGAAGTAACTGCCGCACGAGCGCCCTCTCGGCTGGATTGTCATCAATAAACATCACCGACTGTGGCCCCAAATTTAACGAATGACATAAAGCCGTGATATTGGAAGCTTTATCATCCCAGTTGATTTGCCAATCTACAAAATCTTTTTCTCGCAAAACCATTTCAGGATGTTCGCGGATCATTTCAAGTGCTAATTTTTCGTCATTCTTGCTCGAAATAGCCAGTGCAATTCCTCTGGTAGAAAGTGATTTTAAGAAATACTGAAACGCTTTATACAAATTTCCAGGGTAATCACTCCCGATTTGAACTCCTTCAATTCCATCATCACCCAAAACGCCTTGCCAAAGCGTATTGTCCAAGTCGAGTACAAGCAACCTCGCCGCCCTTCCCTCGAATGAAGCCATCAGTCCCGTAAGTGATTGAGATATCGATACGGAGAATTCTCTATTAAAAGGGACGCGACTCATATACCAATACTTTCGACTAAAAACATTCTGGCTTCCGACTCGGTGTGTCAAAGATTGAAAATCAAACACAACTACGTCTGTCATACCATTTAGTTCTCGAGCTAATATTTCGTTTGCAATTCGGATTATATGTTGAAAGCCAAATTCTAATTGCCCATCGCAATGACCGTACGGCGAAGGCTGAACCGTTTCAAAATTAGCAACAATAAATCTGCCGGAAAACCGTTCTCTGGCTATCCGAATAACGGCCGTATAAGCTTCTAATAGATGTTCTACTCGCGCACGGATATCGCCTTCTTGTTTTTGTTCTTGCAGCAAAGGACCAAGCAAATCCTCCACGCGCTCCAGGAAAATTAAGTAATCGGGATTGATTGCCCGCAAGTCACTTCCCTCACGTAAAATTTCTTGTCGATATTGGCTAAAAGGTAAATCAACACGCCTGCAAGATACACCTAAATTAGCACGGTATTCATCTTCAAAAATACATGACGTAATGTCTAAATTACTACTCCCGAGAAATGCAACTGATTTTCTGTTTTTTAAATCTGCATATTGTTCACGTGCGGCTAACATCGAAATAGAATCATTGCTCACAATGGCGCGAAAGGTGGCGAGACCATCCTTCGTACGAAATGCCTCCGCAAATGACATGCCGATGGGTATGCTCAAAAATTTTCCTTGTCGCTTCAGCTCATTAATAGCAGGTGAAAAATCATGCTTAGTCGGTAAATCGAGGCGTCGTACAAACATTTTTTGTGAAATGGATTCCGATCCGGATCCAAAATTAGCTTCTCCAGAAAAATTTTTGTAATAGCGATACGGGACGCGGCACAATTCTTCGCCGCGATGAAAGATAGTTGCTATAGCACTTAAAGCTTCGCCCAACCCGATGACGAGAGCATTTTGGCATTCCAAAGCTTCAAAAACAGAGCCGGCGCCCCAACAGGATTCTCCGAGTTTTAGATTTGCAAATTCGTGGGCTTTTGCACCATACACACCAAAAGAATAAATGGGGCATCGGGTTCGAAAAACGCTTGGCATTTTCCGAAAATACTCCGTCAAAACACCGGTTTCTGAAGGCGTTTCCTCAGCATTGTACTTACCTGTTTTACAAAATGAAAACGTAAAGGTTGGTAGCAACAAGGTTTGATCTGGGCCTAAGCATTGTAATATAGCTTTTATCATTGATTCAACGGGCTGTTCCAAATAGCCAAATGCATAGATATTGGAGTGGATGAGGATAGTGCTATCCTGCGGCTTAATCAATTGCCGTAACCCATAGACAATATCTTCAATTTCAATTCTCGTCATGAACAAACTCTGCGTTGAAAACAGCAGTGTTTTAGCTTCGTTTTAGGCATTTCGATGGATAGCGTCGAATGAGCGTTCAATCCTAAGGTCTAGCTTTATTTTATCTGATAAGACAGCTAATAATAGCAAAGAACCTCTAAAGTTTCAATGATGCAAATAAAAATGAGGAGAGACGCCCAGCAATAAACTTTTCTGCCGTCTCTCTGTTTCTAAATTATCAAGAAGAAAGAGTGTTTGTGTCATTACCTGGGTTAATTTCGCTTTGAAAATGAGACTTTAATTTCGCGAATCGGATAAGCTCCTTGAAATAGTTCCAATCGTTAGCATTCCATTCTTTAAACAGCACCAAGCAACCAAAGTAAAATCCTGATGCGCAGAAACTGACAAAACCTAAATTCACTAAAAGCCTAAAAGGATTGCTTGTCACAGGCACCACCTGCCGAAGCCAAGAACAAAAGAAATAGGTCAAAATTCCTGCCCCAACATGAATAAAAATGCGCCAATTAAATGAAATATTTAATAAACGGAAAACAAAATAAATCTGAGCCCCTCCTGAGATCAACCAAATAACTAAATTTGAAAGTGCGGCACCGCCGGCACCAAGGCCTAGCGCGTGAAATCCAAAAATATTGGTCGGAATAAAATATAAATTACAAACAATCAAGACAATCACATTCGCTATAGATATCCAGACAATCCGGTGGTGATTTTCAGTACCAAATAAAGCGTTAGAGTACGGCCGCGCAACTGCCGCTACATAGGAAGCGCACGCAAGTAAGGATAATGCCAAACCCGCCCGAGTGTACTGAGCGCCAAAGCATAATTCCAAAATCCAAGACCCGAGAGCAATCAAGATGACGCTCACCAGCATAACGATTATCGATAAATATCGCGTTGCTTTATGAATTGAGGTCTGCATGACTTTCATCTCATTTTTTGAGAAATCTGACGAAATTTTGGGAAGTAAAACTGTCATTGCAGAGCTTGAAATTGAATTCGGAACCGCAAGTAAACTTTGTATCGCAAAAAAAATACCCACCTCTTCCAAGCCTGATAAATTTTGGATCATGACGCGTCCGATATTTACTACGAAGATCGAGATAGGAATAATGGTAGCCATTGGAAGCGCGTAATCAATGTAACTTCGAAGCATTGCCCGTGTTGGCCGCCTGATTTTCAGCCTTGATTGCCAAAAAAGAATCAAAGCAAGCGCCAATGCCATGACCGATTCAACCAAGTAAGAGAACGATAAAGCAACTGCGCCCATGCCAATTAAAGCAACAACAATGATTATGATTGACTTCGAAAATCGTCCCGCTAACGGTGGAAGGTTGAACTTAATAAATTCCTGGCGCCCACAGAATGTATTGGTGAGCACATTTACCAGTTCGTGGAAAACGGTATAAAAAAAAAGAACTAAAACAACGATCCAAGCACTGCGCTCCAATTCAACGCCCTTCCAGCATACATACATGAGTGTTGCTAGTACATAGACTGCAATGAGAACGCCTTTGATAGTAAGAAAAGTGCCAATACAAATTGCCGAATCCTTACTTTCTGCAATTCGTTTGATATGCGCCGTACCCACACCCATATCTAAAATTATTGAGAAAATACCCAGAACACTCAAATGATAGGCCACGGTTCCAATCACGCTCGGGCCCATGAGGCGTGCGGCAAAAAATGTAGCAGCTAAGCCAAAAATTGACTGTAGATGTTCGGAAGTAAATACGATCAGAGATTTACGCGCTTGCATCAGTCATCCTGCATGCTGCAACAACCTTATGACAGAGAAATCGAGACAAACCAGCGCGCTCGAGCCATGCTTTTATTTGGGGAAACCGGCCATCACCTGACCAACCGTCTAAACGAACCCATGTACGGCCAAAATCTGCCAAAGCATAGTTTCTGAGAAACCCATGGCCCCAATCATGATCACGAGTATCACTCTTTTTGTCCGGGAGATTTTCAAGCATGGAGTAAGCTTTTTTAATCAAATTTTCAGAATCATGCTGAGCATTCGATAAAATTTCTTTATTATTGAAAAGCCCTAGCCAGCAAGCAATGCCGTCTTCTTTTAATTTTTCAACCACTGTTTTTACCATTTTTTCATCATCTTGCGAAAGAGTCCAACTTATGCGTCTTTTTTCTATTCGAGTAAAAAATTTCTGAAAATATCAAAAAATATTTATTCCTGATAAGATAAAACAGGCCTCGCCACCAAACCAGTTCAGGGGTTTTAAAAGCGATGAAAAAGTTTGTGCCACTCACCAAGCTTGACTCTTAACTTTACCGCTTTTTCCTCTCTGAAATATTAGCATAAAAATTCTTTGGTTTTTCTGGTTAGAGGATTCCGTTTTGTTTCTAAGTGCACAGCTTTTTCAAGTCCCACACCTTTATATTTCTTCGTTAAACGCAACAAAGTCTCTTTTGACATGCTGTGTTGGCGTGAAAGCTCTTCCAACGATTCAGATAGCCCTCGATCATCTTTTTGAATTTTTGTCATTCGTATCGTTGCCCCTTTTTAATAAAAAATATATTATTTTTTAGCCACAACCACGTAATGAATAGCTGACATTGGTGAACGGTCAAAGCCGCCCATCCACACCCCCAGTGTTGTTAAGAAACGTCTGATGAAGAGATTATTTGAATGTTGTTTCGCGTAGTAATTACAAGTTGCCTGAAACCAATTTCCAACAGGGATGATAACGTAATCAGAAAAGTGAGGTATTATCAGTTTTGAAATTGAATATGGATTGTAAGAATGCCAATGACGTCCATCGCCGCCTAAGTACCAATAAGATAATCCGATAAAATCAAAAATGGCGACCCCTTCTTTTTTTATAAAACGATGCATATTGGCAACCACCCTTCCAGGGTTTTCAGCAAGCAAAAGGTAGTTCAAGCACAAAGCGATATCGTATTGATTGGAAGCGACTGATCGACACTCGCCTTCGGCGTCTTCAACAAAAGTCGAATGGCTTGAACCGTCAATATTCAATGCCGCGTAATTTTCTTTGGGAATACCAAAGAAATCGTCATAGCCACCTCCCGCGACATCAATAACGAGTCGATTGGGCAGAAAAAAAGGCTTTAATTTGTGAAGCGCTGTATCCAGCAAGCTTCGTTGTAAGGAAATTTGCTTGAAACGCTTATAACCCAAAGATTTTGAAGAGATCTCGGTTTGGCATGGTGTAAACGAAATCTTTTGATAATAATCGGGATAAGCATCCTTTAACTTAATTAGCCTGCTTTTAAATAATTCTGAAATCTCCCGCTCAAAAACTGTGGACGTGTTGACAAAAGTAAATCGTTGATCCATACGACCCTATCTCAGTTCGGTTGCAATGTCCTTAGCCAATTCATTCGGATTGAACAGAGAAAACGCATAACACCAATCTGCGCCCTTCCACCCTCCGGTCATGATCAAGCAGATAAAATAAACGACCAAACAAAGCATGGTTAAGCTTATGACTTGAACTAAATTTAAAAAAATATTTTCAGAATACGGGAAAAAAGATCGGCCAAACCAGACCAGGAAAAATGCTACAATTCCGGAAAGCCAATGTTTCAAGATTTGTCGATCGAAAGTAAAACTAAATTCCTTATATACAAAATAGTAATAACAACAAGCGGAAAACAACCATGCAATGAGCTGAGCAAGAGCCCCAATCATCTTAGCCACTCTTCCAATCATGAGTGGAATGCTCAATTTCACAAACTCTTGTCGGCCCGTAAACGTAGTAGACAAAACACTGGTTAATTGATCAAGAATATAATAAAAAAATAAAATGATAAAAACATTCTGCAGATAAGCATTGTCATGCAATATTGTAAAATCAGGGCTCTTAAAATAAAGGTACCCCAAGATGATAACGGAATACAAAGCCAGCATGCACAACTTAACACTCAGATAAGTCCCGACGCATTCTCCCAAATTCTTTTTTTCTGAAACATGCTTGATGTGAGCTGTTGAAAATCCAAGGTCGAGAAAAATAGCGAAAAGCCCCAACAATCCAAGCTGATAAGCGACAACGCCCAATGCTTCAGCTCCGATCAGACGGGTTACGAAAAATAATGTAACAAAACCAATCGCGGATTTTGTGTACTCGCTCAAAAATATAATTAACGATTTTCGGCTTTGCATAATTAGTTTTTACAGACCGCCAACAGTTTATGACAAAAAAGCATTGCCAACCCTCGTTTGTCGCGCCATCTTTTTATTACAGACGACCTACCTTCCCCCAACAGAAATGTGGGGAAAACATCTACCAGATTAAAATGCTTGGCAAGCCCTTGATTTAACTTCCGAGAAGAAAACTTCGAACAATGCGTGGGATCATCAAAAAATTTGGACCATTTTTGATTTCGAATCATCATCATCCAATCATAAACTCTTTTAATGGGGTAATTCGGTGTTAGCACAAAACAATATTTGCCGGGTTTGAGCACCCGCTTACATTCCGCAATCACCAAATCAGGCACCGGAACATGTTCGATTACCTGCATCAAAAATACCGCGTCAAATGATTGAGACTCAAACGGTAGATAATCCGCGGAAGCCACCACGCCCAAAAAACCATTTTCAGCAACCCTGCGGATCCTTTTCAAGCTGATGTCGCACGGTGTTACGGCAGCACCAGAATAATGCCCGGCAAAATAAGAAACATATTTGCCATCACCACAACCTATATCCAGCAATCTGCCTGAAAATCCTTTTAGATAGCGTTCATAAAACTCTTTTTCAAAATCGGAGATAGGCCCGCCCATGGGATGGGTAGCTGCATACTTTTCAAATTTCTGAACTTGTTTCTCTGGCTGGGGGTTCATTTATCAATAAAGTGAATAATTATACAAGATTTTACTGGGTTGCGATACGGCCTTCAGATAAAAGGCGTTCTGTCGAATACCGCTCAAAATCAGCGAAAACGAGCCTTTTTCAATAGAAAATCAAGCTCCTTCGTCAATGTGTGCTCAAGATCCAAATTTTCCATAATCCACTTTCGAGCCGCGTTACCCAGCTTTTTCTGACAATCCACATCGAGTATTAATTTTGATAATTCCTCCACCCAAAGACTTCTGTCAAAATCCAGCAAAAGGCCATTATCATCATGCCGGATCAGCATGGTATTGCCCGGCGATTTTGAAACCACGCAGGGCAATGCCGAACTCATTGCTTCAATTAACGCTTTGGGATGCCCTTCGGCGAGTGAGGTCGAAATAAAGCAATCGGATCGGTTGTGATAAACGGGCATCGCTTCATACGACACCGATCCCAAAAACCGGACCGGAAGCCCTTCTTTTTCTACGCGCGCCTTTAATTCATCTCTCAACGAACCGTCGCCGATCATCACAAGTTCTATCGGATATTTCTTTTGCAGGTCTCCGATTACGTCAAACAAAAATGAAATGTTCTTTTGCCTTTCCAATCGCCCTACGAACAAAAATTTAAAAGGAGACCCTGCTTCTTTCTTATCTTTGGGAGTAAAACGATTCGTGTCCGTTCCATTAGGCACTGAACAAATCCGGTCAATCGATCCGATCATTTTTGACACGGCGCGCTTAAGTTCTTCTGTTGTCACAATAACACCGTCCGCTAATTTCAAAATAATCGGAAGAATCAGGCTCAGTAGAAAAGCCTTGATCGGATAACCCTCAATCCGGGCAAAGTTAACATAATCGTAGCCGTAGGTCGCCACAAACGGAACACCCCAAAAAAGCTTCGCCAAAACAGCGGAAATCGCTCCATTGGTGTGCATGACCCTGATGAGCGAACACTCACGGATCTTGCTTTGATAAATAAGCGGAATCAAAAGAGCGTATAAATAGCGATGGAGTCGCAGTCGATTTTTAAAGATGAAGAAATCGGGAATCTCGAGATTGGCTTCGTCCGCGAATGAAAAATAATAGGCCGCCTTAAATTCCCGCAGATAAGCTGGAATGTAATAATTCAAAAACAGCCCTTCCCGGCCATCTTTCTTTTGTGAGGCAATACTACCGCCAAGTGACGGCAGGATGCCCAAAATTGTTTTCTCAGCTTTTGACATAAAATCTTGTGTTTAAAATAAGGTTTCTAAGCTATAGTTTAATCTGCTATTTTAACCTATTAGAGATGAATCTCAAACTGATAGTTCCGGCATCAAAATGACGATTTTAGAAAACATAAAAACCTCTTTATTGAACCTGCTAAAACTCCCCGATGCTGACCGCTCTTTTGAAAATGACAAAAGCGCCTCAGAAGCCCACTACAAAATCGTCCGGAGCAAACCATTTTTGACTAAGGTTTTTCGTCTTTATTATTCTGAATTCTTAAAAGCGGAACACTCGCTTCAAATCGAGGGTGTTTCTCTTGAGATTGGATCGGGCGGCGGATTTTTAAAGGAAGTGTATCCCGAAATTGTAACCTCAGACATTTTGCCCCTGCCGCACGTTGATCGTCAGGAAGACGCATGTCGTTTGAACTTCACGGATGAAAGCCTGAAAGGCATTTACGGCCTTCAAACGCTTCATCACATATCAAAACCCCGTGTATTTTTTCGAGAAGCCATCCGGGTTTTGAAACCCGGCGGAAAAATGGTATTTATAGAACCTTACACTTCACCCTTCGGCCGTTTCATTTATAAGAATTTTCATCACGAACCTTGCGATTACACTGTCCTGCAGTGGGAATTCACTCAAACAACCGTACTCAACGATTCTAACCAGGCTTTACCGACTCTTATTTTTAAACGGGACCGGAAACAATTTGAATTAGAATTTCCGGAACTAAAAATTGAATCCGTTCACTATCATACTTTTTTGATTTATTTGTTATCGGGGGGCTTGCGATACCGCTCGCTCTTACCGGGATTTTTGTTTGGGCCGGCATTGTTAATTGAGAAGCTTCTCTCACCGCTCATGCCATGGATTGGTACGATGCAAACGATTGTTCTCGCCAAGCAGGCTAAATAAACTTCAGCTTCAAAATCGCGAATAAGGTCATTCGAAGAAGCAGCCAGCCGTGATAAAACCGGCGAATTTGCGTGGAACCGTAGGTGCGCTCCTTGTAATGGATGGGAATTCCGATAATTTTTAAATTGAGCTTGGCAGCACCGAATAACAGGTCAAAATCACCGAACGGGTCAAAATCACCGAAATAACTCCTGCCGCGGACAATTTTTTCATAATCACTTTTCCGAAGGACCTTGGTTCCGCAAAGCGTGTCTCTTATTTTTTGCTCAAGAATATACGAAAAAGCCCAGCTGAAAAATTTATTGCCCAAGAGATTGAGGAAGCGCATAGCCTCTTTCTCCATTTGATACACCATCCGTGAACCATTAATAAATTCTCCCTTACCCTCCACGATTGCATTATAAAATTTGGGAAGATCTTCAGGCGGCACCGTTAAGTCAGCGTCTAAAATCATCAAAACCTCGCCCCCGGCTTCTCTAAACCCCAGGTGGACTGCGTCTCCCTTGCCCGCCCCCTTTTGAACCAAGACCTTAATGTCTTTATCGGGATACATTTTCTGAACCCGATAACATTCTTCCAATGTCCCATCCTTTGAATGGCCTTCAACAAATAAAAATTCAATCTTTTCGGTGAATTGAGGCGTCCTCTCAATTGCAGATTGAATGTTTCCTTTTTCATTTCGGCATGGAATCACGACTGAGCAGGAGATGTCATTCGGGGGTTGTTGAATGATTGGGCGCGCAATCACAATTTCGTTAATGCACATTTTCCAGAAGAAAGGCAGATTGGCGACAAACCGGTTTAAAAATGCCGATATAATCGGGATTCTGACCGGGCAAAGCATTCGATAACTTTTCTTAATTACTTCAAAATGATTTAACTCTAAAAGATTCTCGATCTCATCCAGCGGAAGCCAGTGCTGAACGGGACGTTTCATGCGAAGCCCTAACATTTCTGCAATTTTCAAAATGGGCGTCCACAAACAATTAAAATAAGTAACAATCACGCGCGTATCGGGCCGGCACACTTTTCTAAGTTCAGAAAATACTGACTGGACATCATTTACATAACCGATCGCATCCGAAACCACCACATAATCAAACGTTTCTGAGATATTGAGATTTTCGTAGTTAGCAACTCTGAACTCGAGATTTGGAAACTTACGTTTTGCCAAACGAACCGCACTTTCACCCGCGTCCACTCCAAGACCGCGAGCGCATTTTAAGCTCGCAAGAACTTCGCCGGTTCTCGAACCAATTTCCAGGACTGATGAATTGGGTAAAATTAAAAATTGAAGATAGTTCTTAATATCCTGAAAGTAATAGGAACTCAGCTCTCTCCATTTAGAGTTTTCATACGTAACAGCGTCAAACTGTTTAGGGGTCGGTGAGTCTATCGCTTTTTGCATTTCAGCACAATGTACAACGGAATCAGTTGATGGACAAAATATTTTTTATCTTCAATCCGAAAATATTTTTCAAGCCTGGGAATGATTTCATCCTGTCCGCTTGGATGGTCATGCTCGAGTGAAAAATTATAAATATTATTGAATTGCTTGTAAGTAAATTCATAAATCTTGAAAAGCAAGTTCATAAGGCTCGTCTTGAGCGGAAAACCAATCAGAAAATAGCCACCCGACTTGACCGCTTTTGCCACGTTGGCGATACCTGCTTCCAATAACGCCGGAGGCAGATGTTCAAAAACGCTCGATGAGAACGCATAATCCACCTGGTTTTTTAATACCAAAGGCTCTTTGAAAATATCATGCTTATACAGCTGGGTGTTCGTGATTCTCTCCTTCGCAAGCATGGTTTTTACATATGACGAAAGCTCGTGAATATCAATTGCATCTACATGACCTGCGCGGCTTGAAAGCTCTTTTAAACCAATGCCTGCACCATAACCAATCTCCAGGATGCTTCCTACTGTGTGATTTGGCAGAAAATCGAGCAGCATCTTGAGTTTCTTTTGATAAAGCGGGCCGAATATCCGTGAATAATAAAGCTGCGGAGAACATTCGTAGTTTCTCGCGAACTCCATATCTTCTTTATTGGGCAGGCGCAAACGTGTCATGATTTTTGAATCTCCCAGAGCGTATCCTTAGCGGGATTAAATAAGTAAAACTGAGATGAATCACTTTCCCAGTATTGCAAAACAGGTATTAAACGATATTCGGCTTTTAAATGATCAAAATAAAGTTCAAAATCTTCTCGAGTAACATTTTGCCCCTTGTTGTAAAAATTAATGCCCCGCAGTGCGTATTTCCCCGGAATTAGATTGTAGGCAAATACGCGTCTTCCGCTCGATAAAATATCTTTGATTTTGCTATCTAGAAACTTGAATCCTTTTTCCTTGGAGGACTCTAAAAATAGATTCTTAACTGCAATATGGTCATAGCGGGCTTGAATCATAAAATCGAGGCCTGACTCGCTTGAAATAAAGAAATCGTCCGTTTTGAAATTGGATTCAGAAAATTTTTTAATCTGCCCTGCCATTTCTCCGTATTGCTTTTGCGGCAAAATTCCGGCAAATAAATTAACAGAGAAGGTTAAAACAAACAGGCTGATGAGCGTTAGCTTCGCAATCCATGTCCGGCGAATTAGTTGAAGCGGGATTAAAAATAGAAAAAGCCATGGCGCGAGCGAGGCTGCGTGATATTCAGGTGACTCGGGCACGAACCTCAAATTAACAACAAGTTTGTAAGTCAAACACCAGAGAATCAACCCTCCGCAAATCAAGCGAGTTTCTTGCGAGAAAGACTTAAACCACCAAACCAGCAAAACCGGCAAAGAACCTAAAATCAAAAACGCGAGCGTGCTCAGAGCGATATAAATCGAGAACGTTAAGTTATTTCGATCAAATCCATAACGCAACCCATCCACCAAGATCTGGGCGCCATAATGGAAACTCATTAGAGTGCCTTTCAGTAAGCGGATCCAGGGCCAGTCCTGTTTGGCCACCAGTAGATAGCCGCCTGTTTCGTGAGTGCCGTGATACACATAAAACCAATTCACAAAATCTTTGAATGTTCGCACATCGTAGACAATCCACGCCAATGAACCAAATATAAGAAAACCGAGCACCACGCACGTCCCCATATAGACAAATGCGAAGGGTAAGTTTTTTCCGAAACGGCCCGCGAGCATCATCCAGATCACAGGCACACACATCAGCACATGCTCTTCATGAAATGCCATTGCCAGAATATTCAGGCAGCCAATTAAAAAAGCGAGCTTATGTGACGGTGATTGTCGAAACTCCAGCAATAAAAGAAAGATCAGTAAAGTCGTGACCACGCCAAAATGATGGATTTCACCATTGGCCAAATACCATAAACTATAGGAAAATGAAAAGAGCGCCGAACCCAGCAGGCTCATCCATTTGAAAAAACCTAAACGCTCAAGAATCAAAAATGACAAGATGGTCCCCGCCATCGATAAAATCACATTGCACGTTTGAATAAATGAAAGCGTTGGGAAATCAAAACCCAAGAGAGCCGTCACTTTCATAAGCCCGATGATCAGAGCTTCCGGCAAGAAATGATTGGGCAGCAGCATAAATTTCCAATTCCGGATTTCAATGTCCTGAACATACCGGAATCCGTCACTCGCAGACACCGCCGAAAATGTCGAATAAAGAATAATTGCCTGTGCTGTAACAAAAAATAAAAGAGCCGTTTTCCAGAACGCTGAGCTTTGACCAACCATTCTCTTCATTGAACTGATTCGGCTTCAAAAAGCTTGCTTTTAACAATACCGAGTTTGTGCAGTTTATACTCCAGCGCGGTTTTCAATACTTCGCATCCATATTTAACGCTTCGGCTGAAATTAATCGATGAGGCTTCCGGGAAATATTTGGTGGGGCAGGAAATTTCTCCGATCTGAAATCCAAAGTAAATGACTTGAGCGAGCATTTGGTTATCAAAAACAAAATCATTTGAATTGCCTTGAAAAGGTACCTTCTCCAGGACTTTTCTTGAAAATGCGCGGTATCCGGTGTGGTATTCGGAGAGCTTGTGGGAAAGTAAAATATTCTCAACAGCCGTCAGAAATCGATTTGAAAAATATTTGTACAGAGGCATTCCGCCTTTTAAAGCGCCGATTCCTAAAATTCTAGAGCCCAGCACAACATCAAACTGGCCTGACGCCACAAGTGAAACCATCGGTAAGATAAGTTTTGGGGTGTACTGATAATCCGGGTGCAGCATCAGCACAATATCGGCGCCGATTTCGAGTGCTTTTTTGTAGCAAGTTTTTTGATTACCGCCGTAGCCTAAATTTTCCTCGTGCCGAATGGCGTGCTTAATGCCGATTTTTTTTGCGAGCTCCGTGGTCTGATCAGAGCTTTTGTCATCAACCAAAATGACGTCATCAACAACCGACATCGGCACTTCGCGGTAAGTCATCTCTAATGTCTTTTCAGCGTTATAAGCCGGCATTACCACCACTACTTTTAAACCATCAATCATACCCGAACCCCCGCAGCTTCACCGATCTGTGTTTGATATAATTGCTCAACTTGCGCAATGACTGCTGATTTCTCAAACCGTGTTAGCGCAAGTTCTTTTGATCTTTTACCCATTATGCGAGCCAACCCGTCATCTGAAATAATTGAACTGATGGCGTCTGCCAGAGCTTGAGGATTACCGCGGTCAACCACATAACCATTCTCGCCATGCAACACCGCTTCAGGCGTACCGCCGACCCGTGTTCCAACCACAGGCTTCCCGGCCATCAATGCTTCCAGCAATACCCGGCTCAAAGATTCTTGGCAAACACTCGGAACTACCACCACGCTCGATAAATCATAAAATTTTAATACCTCGTCATGAGGAATATTGTTCAAAACATGTATTCCATCCGTATTTTCCTGAAGCGCGCCCGATCCGATCATGACAATTTGAATATTGGGCAGCTTGGCCTTTAATATTTTTGCGGCTCGTACAAAATCGTCAGTTCCTTTTCCTCTTGAAAAACCGCCGACATAAAGAATAATCTTACCTTCTTTAAGTTTGTGTTTCTCCAATAAAATAGAGTTCGATTGATTGGTCGGTACATGGACTTCCCGCACAAAATTATAAAGCGCGCGGCGAAGCGGTTTTTTAGATAGGTGAAAAACTCTGGACCGTTCATGCACTTCTAAAATCCCCCGGCTGACGCCCACTACCGCATTTATTCGATTTAAGAAAAACCGCCTCAAATACACATCCATCCAGTGATAGCTCTGAATCAATTTGTCCTTTGCGTGCTTAAAAAATGATTTGTGTTGATAGTAATTCTGATAATACTCTTCGGAACATTCTGTCATCAACTTCGAATAACCGCAGTCTTTCGGTACCGATTCGTGATGGTGCAAACATACTGCAATACGGCAAATGTTGCTGGTATCGCGAATACTCGCCAACACCGGAATTTTTAACAACTTGCCCGCTATCCAGCTTCCAATTAACGAATATTTGTTTTGGACATGTAAAATCTCAAGACGTTCATGCTTGGCAACCTTGTAAATACAGAAGGCGGACCATAAATAAAAGAATGGATTTGCGTGCCAGATAAATCCCGGCATTTTTCGTTCGCGATGAATTTTGATTGGAAACGCGTAGCGATGAACATGAACGCCGGAATCTTTATCTTCCGCCTTTGCTCCGTAATTGGGGGTCATCACGTGAACCTGATGGCCTTTATCAGATAGGGCCCGAGCCAAGTCCAGCATGCTCCATTCAGCGCCGCCAGGCGCAAACGGCGGAAAAAACTCGTTTGTAAGCCCGATTCGCATTAAATTTTCCTCGCGATAATTCGAAAGCCGGTAGCTTCGGCGGGATATCGAAGCGCCATGTCCCGCTTCCATTTCGAAAGAGCGCGGTAAACCGGCATTGAAATTCCACCGATGATATCAATCACGCCTACCCACGGCGTGTCATAAACCGTCGGTTCACATTTCTCAATTTCAAATTGATGTCGTTTAAAAATATCGCGGACTTCTGATTCCTGGTATTCATACTTGTGGTCCAAATCCGAATAAAAAAAAAGCCCGCTATTTTTAAGCGCTTTTTTCCAGCTGGTATCACTATTAGGGATTGAGAGAATCAGCTTTCCTTTTCGTTTCAAAACTCGGTGAATCTCTTTTAAAAATTGGTCACGATTGTGCAAGTGTTCCAGAATATCGAGCGCAAGCACCGCGGTATACTCTTCGCCCGGCTCCGACAGAGGTTCTTCGAGATTGCCGACTCTAAATTTGACGTTCGATTTTCCCTTCTCCCTGGCGCGGCGCTGTGCAATTTCAACATTGCGGGTGTTGTGGTCCACGGCTGAAATCCGCGCGACTGAATTGGCAGCCACAATGGTGTGTGAACCATCTCCGCAGCCCAAATCCAGCATCATATCTTGAGATTCAAGATACGGGACAAACCAATAATGAGTTTCATCATGAATCAAATGCTTCGGGTGCGTATATTCCTTGCTTTTGCCGGTCCATTTCACCAACCTGATAGAAAAATTCTTTGCTTTTCGATTAAACCAGGAAACAAAACGGAGCCAAAGCTTCATCATTTCGCCACCCGCAATTCCAATGATTCTCCGATTTCGCGGATAAACGCTAGTGATCTCGAATTGAATTGAGGACGAACGGAATCAAACCACGCGACACCAAACTCTGAGAGCTCTTTATCGTGAAACGCGATGACCGATGATTCAGGAATTGGAATTAATTCACCGATCTTTTTTCCATCAATTCCGCGGCATGATAAATATTTGAGCCCATGACGTTTGGCAATCGGTAACGTCTTTTCAGAAAACACATTCCCCGGCGGCACAAATGTAACTACGGGAGCTTCAAAATAATTTTGTAAAATCTTTTGAGAAGCGGCGATATGTTTTTCTTGAACTTCTGCTGGAATCCAATCCCAAAATTCACGGTGCGACTCTCGGTTTCCCGAGAACCATTTAGGCCTGAAGACCCCATCTTTTAGAACGCAATGCGTATAGCCGTGATTGGCGATTTCAATTAAATTCTTCCGAGCCGCTGATTTCAGCAATTCAGCTTGTTTCGAAAACTTTTCAGGATAATCGATAACAGCACCGCTTTTCTCAACCCATCCGGCGGTTACTCCAATCGTCAATTTTATTTTATTTGATTCACAATATTCAAAAATGGTCTCCATCTGCTGCACCGTGAGCTCCGCGTAAGGCCCCCACTTTCTAAAAGGTTTCATGTATTTCAAGAATAGAAAATTTCCCGGAAATGGGATGGTGACATTGCCAAGCTTCAGCTGAGTAGTTCCGTATACTTCGTTTACCTTTGAAGCAGAACCCACGTCATCAACACGCAAAGCCACTCTATTTTCCATTACGTAGAAGCTCCTCGTATATTTTAAGAGTGCCATGCGCTGCCACGGGCCACTGAAAAATCCGTCTCGCTCTCATTTCGCCGGCATCACCAAATTTACGTCTTAGTTCAGCATTTCCGAACAGTGTTAAAATTTTTTCCACAAATGCTGATATCGTATTATCCACACAATAACCGCTTCGTCCGTCTTGCACGATTTCAGGCAACGAACCGGTATTCGAACACACGACCGGTTTTCCGCAGGCCATGGCTTCTGCCGGACTAAACCCGAAACCTTCCATGTCAGACGGGAAAACAAAAACATCGCACAAATTATAAAGAGCGAGTTTTTGATCTTCCGGCACAAAACCTGTGAACAGTATTTTACCGCCCAAATTTTTTAAGAGTGCATATTCCTGAAGTTTCTTTTTGAGCGGCCCGGAACCTGCGATGATGAGTTTGATGGGATCGTGATAATGCCTGAGCAATTCTTCGAACATGTCGATCAAAAAGAAAACCTTTTTCCTCTTTTTTAATCCGGCGAGAAACAACAGGACTTTTTCATTGCGAAGCCCCAATTTTTTTTTATAGTGTTCATCACTCGGTGTTCGTTTAAATGCTTCATCGATTCCATACGGCACGACACGAATTTTTTCCGGTTCAGTCTGAAACGTGTCGATGAGTTGACGCTTTGAAAATTCGCTTCCCGTAATCAAAAGGTCAGATTTTTCGATTACTTTTTTTTCGATTAAGGGATTTAACAGATCAGGATCGATGTGATGGTGATGGCAAACAACCGGATATTTTCTAGCGGAATGTGCATTAAACCATAAAACGCCGGGGCCCGTGTAACGAAGTGAATGGATCCTCAGAAGATCAAAACCGCTGGATTTCTCAATCTTTCTGAGGTAATGCGGCCATATCCAATTTGCGATGTACCAACGAAGGCCTTTTTCGATAGGAAGCCGGTGAATATGGAATTGAGGAAAGCCTTCCGGGTAACGCTTGCCTTTTGCCAAAATAACCTCAAACTGAACGCCGAGTTTCGCGAGATTCTTCATAATTTCTCGCTCGTAAGTCTCGCCGCCCGAATTGGTTTCAGGCGAAAATCCGCAATGCGGTGTCGCTATCTTCATAAGTTATTGTAATATAATAGGTTATAAAATATTAGATTTACCAAAGCTCCATTTTAAAGTAATTCTCTAAATTGTCAATGAAACACCTAAAACCGTTGAAGTTTGGAAACCTCTCGCTATAATGCGAACATGCTTCAACGTCACCTGAAAATTTTGCACATCACACGTAATATTGACCCTGTCGGCGGATGTGAGATTTATATCCGGAACCTGATGCAAGTGTCGCAGGCAGCCGGGCATCGAATTCACCTCTTAACAGCCCAGGCTCCTCAATCGCTCCTGCCCGATTCCGCGATCCCGGTTTTTACCATCCCCGACATTTCGTCGTATGAGCATGAAACCGCAAGAAACTCGGTGGGGCAACTAAGTCATGTGCTTAACCAGGTTAATCCAGACATTGTTCACATTCACGACTTAAACAATCCTTACGTTATCCGGTATTGTGGAGGGAGTTACCCAACCATCAAAACAACGTTAAACGCGGATGCTTATTGCGGCGGTACCGACAAATATTTGTACACCTCAGGAAAGGAGTGCCATTTCCTGCTTGGGTTTGGCTGCCTACCCATTGCCTATTACCAAAATTGCATGAGCCGTCACCCAAAACGCTCTCTTGAAATTATTTCGATTAAAAAAAAATCCATTCAAGCTCTTTCAAAGATTGAGCGCGTTGTGGTTCCGAGCAATCGATCAAAGGAAATTTTAATTCGCGAAGGCGTACAGCCGAAAAAAATAACCGTGATTCCCCTGTTCTCCTTTCAGTCAAACTCACCTCAATTACCTTACCCGAACGAAAAAAAACCAAAGATCCTTTTCTTGGGACGCCTCCGCCCATACAAAGGAGTTTCATACCTGTTAAAAGCTCTGCAAAAAATTAAAACACCCTGCGAGCTGTTGATTGTCGGCGAAGGTGAGGAACGTGTTAAGCTTGAAATGCTCACGCAAAAATTAAATTTGATTGATCGCGTTCAATTTCTCGGAAATCAGCCACATGAAAAAATGAATTCCTATCTCGATGCCTGCTCGCTTCTGGTAGTGCCTTCTATTTATCCCGATTCATTTCCCACCGTTGGACTAGAAGCTATGGCGCGCGCTCGGCCGGTGGTCGGCTTTTCTGTGGGCGGTATTCCGGAATGGTTGGCTGACAGCAAGACGGGTTTCCTGGTCAGGACACAAAATGTACAGTCATTAGCAGAAAAAATAGAATTTTTACTCACCCATCAGGACATAGCGGAAAAGATGGGGATTGAGGGCAAACATCGATCGGATGAATACTATACAGAGAAGCCGCACATGCGGCTGATTGAACAACTCTATGCGGAAACTTGCGAGAGTTTTTTAAAACTACAGACTTCAGCACCGTGAAAAGGTTTTAAAGCGTCCATTGTTTTTTTGGCGCCTGACTGCACGGCATAAATCCTTGTAATCGGCTTTGATTTCGAAGAACGCCAGACCTTCAGTAAAATCAACAAACCCCGAAGCTCTTTAACAGACTCCACAATTCGAAAACTATCGTGCATATTTTCGAGGTAATGCCTCGTTTTATTCGGAATAAACAAATAAATAATTGCCGTTTCTCTCCGCGCCAGTTCCAGCACCGTGCCTCTAAAATGCTCGGCAGCTTCTGTGGTTTTAAAGTCCTGATCATCACCATAGACACAAAACCACTTGGTTCCGCCCCATCGCTCGGTAAATATTTTTTTATGCTTATCCCAGAGAGTTTGTTTCTCCTTCGGAAGAAACGTCCGCGTCCCATAATGCTGAACATAGGCGCCTCTGGCAACCGCACACAAAAATCCGGCTTTCTTTGCCCGCTCCGCATAATCCATATCCTCAAAATACGCGGGATTAAAATCAGGGTCTATTCCGCCAATTAAATTAATTACTTCACGTTTTACCAGAACACAAAACCCCGATGTGTGCGTCCGCTCAATCCAAGAGCCCTTCAAACCTTTTAAAACCTCCAGATCGTGGGATTTTAGCGTAAATTCATTTGAGTTAGGATTCACAAGGCCGAATTTTGGATTTGATTCGGCGATCCGGATAACCTCTTCAACCGAGTCTTGAAAAAATTTTATATCATTATTACAGAAAAATACGTAGGGCGCTTTTGATTCAATCAGGCCGCGATTTAAACCGAGGCCGTAACCAAGATTTTCTGAGCTGAAGATGAGGGTAACTTCGAAGTGAGCCGGTTTGTTGTGCTTGGCTTGCTCCAGATAAGTGCGCGTTCCATCATTACTTGCGTTATCGATCCAAATCAAATGAGACGGGATTGATACATTCGCAAAAAGACTTTCAACACACTGACGGGTAAAGTGCAGCTGATTTTTAGAAACGATAATAAAGTCAACTCGTGGAGTATTAACGTCAGACACGCGAGCGCCACCAGTCTAACACCTGCTCAAACGTCCTTAAAATCGGTTCCGTCTCGTACCATCCGGTTGCACGCCTAAATTTACGGCTGTTGATTGCGATACGGATAGGCTCTTTGAGCCGGCGCCTGGCAGGGTCTTCTTGAATCTTAATTTCGGCATCACTTAAATTTAATAAATCCTGCAGCCATTCACCCATGGTCTTGACGTTTTGAGCGCCCACGTTATAGATTTCTCCGGATTTTCCCTTTAAAAGCGCCAGCCAGTAAGCTCTCACCATATCGTCTACCGCAACAAATCCTCGTTTTACATTTAAATTTCCCACTAAAATAACGGGCGGTTTTTTTCTTTTCTCAATTTCAGCGATTTGTTTCGCAAAATTTGAAATAGAAAAAAATGGCGGCTGGTTGACCCCGATATGGGCGGATGACCTCATAATGACAAACGGTATTTTGAACTGATAATAGTACTGCATAACGAAATACTCACCCTGAATCTTGGAGGCTCCGTAAGGATCCATCGGTTTTGGCAAATCGGTTTCTGAGATGGTTGCTTTTTCATAAAAAGTTTGGCCGTATACATGGGCAGATGAGACATACAGAATTTTAGGTTTTGCATTTAATTTCCGGCATGCGTCTAGTAAATGAATAGTGGAAAACACGTTTCCCTGTACCGTTTCATAAGGAATTTTCCATGAAAGCGAGGGCGAGCTTTGCCCTACCAAATGGATGACGTGGGTCGGCTTGGTTTTTCGAAAGAGCTTAACGACCGCATCGCGATTCAGGAAATCGCAAGCAATGTATGAAACGCCTTTTGCGGGCGCAGGTTTGTGCTGATGATAAGTCCCAAAAACCTTAAGCGGTTTTTGCTGTAAAAACTTAATGACGTGCCCGCCTACAAAACCGGATGAGCCGGTCACCAAAATCCTCATCATTTTTTTACCGATTGAAAGTAATCAATGGTTTTCCTGAGGCCATCTTCTAATTTTACTTTTGGTTCCCACTGTAAAAGAGTTTTGGCTTTGGTGATATCGGGCTGCCGGATTTTTGGATCATCCTGCGGAAGCGGCATAAATTTGATTTGGCTCTTACTGTTGGTTAAGCGGATAATTTCTTTGGCGAGCTCCAAGAGCGTCATTTCATTCGGATTTCCGATGTTGATCGGGCCGTGCTCTTTGGACATCAAAAGTTTTGTAATCCCGGCAACCAGATCAGTGACATAGCAAAAACTTCTGGTTTGAGAACCGTTTCCAAATACAGTCACCGGCACGTTTGTCAACGCTTGGCTAATGAAAGCCGGGATAGCCCTGCCATCCTCTTTCCGCATGCGCGGGCCGTACGTGTTGAAGATGCGGACAATTTTGACGTTCATTTTGTGATACCGGTGATACGCGAGCGTAATGGCTTCGGCAAACCGCTTAGCTTCATCATAAACACCTCGCGGACCGATCGGATTCACATTACCCCAATAATCCTCAGGCTGAGGATGAACGAGGGGATCACCATAGACTTCAGATGTGGACGCTAATAAAAACGTGGCATTTTTTGCTTTGGCAAAACCAAGCGCATTGTGGGTGCCGAGCGAACCAACCTTAAGCGTCTGGATCGGCAGCTTGAGATAATCAATGGGGCTTGCGGGAGATGCAAAGTGGAGCACATAGTCAACCGGTCCCGGCACTTCGATGTAGTCGCAAACGTTATGCTCGATGAATTGATAATTCGGATGGGCTTTGAAAGATTCAATATTCTGAACCGATCCGGTAAGCAGGCTGTCGAGACAAATAACCTTGTATTGATTCTGAAGAAAATATTCGGAAAGATGCGATCCGATAAAGCCGGCACCGCCGGTTACCACCACGGTCTTCATTGATAACGCTCAAGCACTTTACTTTCCAGAAACCATTCAACCGTCTTGCGCATACCGGGACGAAACTTTGTCTGGACTTTGAAGCCAAGCAACTTTTTTGCCTGCGTGATATCAGCAAAAGTCCTGCGAACATCGCCGGAGCGCTTTAAATGAAAAATGGGCTTGATGTGAGGTTTGTTTAAAATTTTTCTTAGTTCATTAAAAATATCAAGCACACTAAATTCTTCATGGCAGGCAATGTTAAAAACCTTTCCGGAAACATTCTTTTTAGATGTCATGGCGCATAAGTTCCCGTATACCACGTTGTCGATATACGAAAAATCTCGAGACTGTTTTCCATCCCAATGAATTTCAGGTGATTTATCCTGAAGCATGTTGGCGATAAAAATCGGAATAACAGCTGAGTATTTAGATTCCGGATTCTGCCTTGGACCGAATACATTAAAATATCGAAGCGCAACTGTCTCGAGACCGTATAAACGGCTGAACACCCTGCAATAATATTCCCCAACCAGCTTTTGAACCGCGTAGGGAGATTCCGGCTGCGGCAGTTCATGTTCTTTGAGCGGAAAACGGTCCACTTCACCATACGCCGATGATGAGGCGGAGTAAATCACCCGCTTGACTTTGGCGTCACGTGCCGCAACTAAAACATTTAACGTACCGCTAATATTTACTTCGTTGGTCATCACAGGATCATCTACGGAACGCAAAACAGCACGATTGGCAGCTACGTGAAAAACATAATCGATTCCCTTCATCGCTTTGTTCATATCTTTAAGCGACCTGATATCTCCCAATTGGAACTCAACCCGTTTTCCGAAAGGCGCCAGGTTGTCCTTGAAGCCGGATGACAAATCATCCACCACACGAACCTGATGGCCTTTCTTTAAAAGAGCCTCCACAATATGAGAACCGATAAAGCCTGCCCCGCCCGTCACCAAACACTTTGACATAACTTTCACTTCCTCCTTAAAGTTTCACAATTTTTTCTGATCGAATTTTCTTCAACACATTGCGCGTATCCAGTATCAGACGCGAATGTTTGACAACCGAGCTGTACTGAACAGATGAATGATCCGCTAAAATAGCGACCAAGTCGTGATGTTTTAGCATTTTTGGCGTAAGTGCGACTGATTTTAGCGCAATTTTATCAAACTTGATCTCAGGCACAAACGAATCGCTGTAAGAAACTTTACCGCCAAGCCGCGAAAGCTCCTCGATGACTTCAAGAGCCGGTGATTCGCGGATATCAGCAACATCGCGTTTATAGGTAACCCCCAAAATAAGAACTCGCGCCTGATTGATCGCCTTTTTTTCATTACGAGCCAGCAGCTCCTGTATTTTTTGGACAACATAATGAGGCATGTTCGCATTAACATCGCGGGCAAGGTCAATGAATTTAATATTAAAACCGTGTGTTTTTGCTTTCCACGACAAATAGATTGGGTCAATGCCAATACAATGCCCGCCAACCCCCGGCCCAGGATAGAACGGCATAAATCCGAACGGTTTCGTTTTTGCAGCATCGATCACTTCCCAGATGTCAATGCCGAGAGCGCCGGCGATTGTCGCAAGCTCGTTAATCATCCCAATATTAACAATCCTGAATGTATTTTCAAGGAGCTTGGCCATCTCAGCAGTCCGCGCTGATGAAACCTGGACGACTTTGTCGAATACGATGCCATACAACACACTGCCGAGCTTTGTACACTTTGGCGTGATGCCGCCGACTACTTTTGGAATTAACGAAATAGGAAGATCTTTTCGGCCCGGGTCAATTCTTTCGGGAGAAAAACAAAGAAAAAAATCTTTACCGGCTTTTAATCCGCTCGCTTCAAGCTTGGGCAAAATTACTTCGTCTGTCGTTCCAGGATATGTTGTACTTTCTAAGATAATGATTTGCCCTTTTCTTAAAAAATGCGCAATTTCATCCGCCGCTTTAATGATAAATGACAGGTCAGGATCTTTGGCGCGATTAAGAGGTGTGGGGACACAGATAATGACCGCGTCCACTTTTTTAAGAGCCTGATAATTGTTAGAGGCTTTCAAATTACCCCTTTGAGTGACGCGCTGAACTTTGGCAGTCGGCACATCCTGTATATAGGAAACTCCCTTGTTCAAGCTATTGATTTTCTTCATATCCAGATCAATGCCAAAAACTTTGGCGCCCCGTTCAGCAAATTGAACGGCAAGCGGAAGCCCCACATAGCCCAAACCAATAATGGCAACGCTCACATCCCTCGCGTTAAGCTTCTTTTCAAGAACCTGAACCATGTTTAAAGAACTGCGTTTGGCTGCCATATCTTATCCTAACTCCTTTAAGTAATCGGTTAATCCGTCTTTCCAGGACCGCATTTCATAACCAAACACCTTTTCAAAACGGCTGATATCGAGCGTTGAGTTTTTTGGCCTCTCCGCCATGGTTTTTATTTCATCCGATCCGACAGGTTCAACTTTGACCTGCTTAAGCCCTTTTTGCCGAATCAGTTCAATCGCAACATCGTAGCGAGATGCGGGTTCACGATTACAAATGTGATAAATACCGCCGACTGCAGCCGGCTTTTTTTCATCAAAATGCCGGTCCACCATTCGTCCGATCGCCTTTGCCAGATCTTTGGTATAAGTAGGGCATCCCCTTTGATCATGAACCACATGTAATTGTTTTTCGGTTTGTGCTTTGGCTAATATTTTAGACATAAAATTATCGCCGTTCTTACCAAACAGCCAGGATGTCCGAATAATCCAATAATCTGTGCTTTGCGAACGTGCATAAAACTCTCCGAGTAGCTTTGATTCTCCGTAAATACTTTTCGGGTGCGTCATGCTGGTTTCTTTGTAAGCTTCCTTTTGATTGCCACTAAAAACAAAATCGGTACTGATATACATTAGAAGACCTTTCACATGCCGGCATCCGTCCACCACATTCTTAGTCCCCTCAAAGTTAATTTTCATGGCCATTGACCGATTAACTTCGCAGGCATCAACATCTGCCCACGCGGCTGCGTGAATTACGACTTTGGGGTTAATCCGTTCAATCGCTTTGATCGTATCCGCCCGGTTGGTGATATCGCAAACTGTAAACGTGGGGCGGTCATCCTGTTTGCGTGTCAACCCGTACACGGCATAATTTTTGCTAAGTTCAGCCACAAGATCGCTGCCCAACATCCCGCGCGCGCCTGTCACCAGTATTTTTGAAGACATCTCATTTCACCGTATATCGATTGTTTTTAAGTGGTTTCCACCACGCTTCATTTTTCTGGTACCACTCAATGGTATCTTGCAATTTCCGTTCAAACGAACCCGACACCTTAAAACCGAGCAGCGCAATTTTACCAGAATCCAGCCTGTAACGGATATCATGCGCGGGCCTATCCTTCACATAGGAAATCCAGCTCTCATCCAATCCGAATGCTGTTAGAATCATCTTGGCAACTTTAAGATTACTAGTCTCAAAATCTGAACCAACATTATAGACCTCTCCGATCTTTCCTCTTTCCATTACCAGTAAAATTGCTCGAACGATATCTTCTACATAGATCCACTCACGAACATTTTCACCATGCGAATAAAGCGGAATCTTTTTTTTCTCAACCAAATTAGTCACAAAGAGCGGAATTAATTTCTCTGGATATTGATAAGGCCCATAACCATTAGAGGCTCGCATTGTAGTTACGGGTAATTTATGAGTTTTGTAGTATGAAAGTGCTAAAAGATCAGCAGATGCTTTAGAAGCAGCGTAGGGACTTGTAGGTTTTGCGGGCGCATCTTCGGGAAAAGCGCCGCGTTCAGCAGGTCCATACACTTCATCAGTTGAGAAATAAATAAAATGGTCAATTCTACCAGCATTAAGCGCTGCATCTAATAATGTTTGCGTGCCAATCACATTTGTACGAATAAAGTCATCAGCCGAATCAATGGAACGGTCAACATGTGTTTCTGCTGCAAAATGCACAATTCCATCAATATCTACCATTAAGGAACGCACCAAACGTTGGTCGCAAATATTTCCGTGCACAAACTTATAACTTGAGCTACGCTCAACATCTCTTAAATTTTCTGGATTGCCTGCGTAGGTTAATGCGTCCAAATTAGTGATATGGCAATCTGAATCATGGGCAAGTTTATATCGAATAAAGTTAGAACCGATAAAACCGCAACCACCTGTGACTAAGATTCTTTTCACGATTAAATCTCTTCCCGTTTACCGTCTTCCGATTCCAAAATAAGTAAAACCATTTTTTTTCATCATCGCAGGATCGTAAATATTGCGCCCGTCAATCACAATTACGCCTCGAAGAAGTTTTTTAATCCGATTTAAATCAATTTCCTGGAATTCTCTCCACTCCGTGAGAATTAAAACTGCGTCCGCTTTTTCACAGGCTTCATACGCCGTTTTTGCAAATGAAATCCCTTTAAATATTTTCTTTGATTCCGGTATAGCCACTGGATCATAAGCGCAAATCGAGGCCCCTATTTTTTGAAGAGCCGGAATAATATCAAGCGAGGGTGCAAACCGCATATCGTCAGTATCCGGTTTAAACGATAAACCCAAGACTGCCAAACGCTTCCCTTTTACGTTTTTTAAGGCTCTTTTCACCAGAGCAATAAAGTAATCTTTTTGCGTCTGATTGATGTCTAAAACTTCCCGGAGAAGCCCGAAATCAACACCGTTTTTTTCAGCAATATGGATAAAGGCTGATAAATCTTTAGGGAAGCAAAATCCGCCAAATCCAATACCCGCATTCAAGAAACCTCTTTTAATGCGCGGATCTGAGCCCATTCCCTCCGCCACCTCGGTCACATTGGCACCCACCTTATCGCAAAGTCTCGCGATTAAATTAATAAAGGATATTTTCATTGATAAAAATGAATTCGATGCGTGTTTTATAATCTCAGCACTCTTAATATCAGTCACAATCAATGGCGCTTGAAATCGCCGATACAACTCTCTGAGCAGTTTTTCTGCCCGCTTACTCTCCACACCAATCACAATTCGGTCTGGTAACAAGAAATCACGGACTGCAGTCCCCTCCCTAAGAAATTCAGGATTAGACGCGACATCAAACTCAACTGATTTAGCCTTGTGCTTTTGAATCGTTCGCTTAACTTCTTCCCCTGTTTCAACCGGAACAGTGCTCTTCTCCACAATCAGACGATAAGACTTCATCTCCTTTGCGATGGCCTTCGCAACCGAAACCACTGAAGATAAATCGGTCCCTCCGTCTTCAAGCGGCGGTGTGCCGACACAAATAAACAAGATTTCTGCTTCTTTGACCGCGGTTCGAATTTCAGTTGTAAACGTCATGCGCTTTTGAGCCACGCTGCGTTCAATCAATTCGTGCAGTCCGGGTTCAAATATGGGACATCCGCCGTTTTTCAAGAATTTGATTTTAGCTTCGTCTGAGTCAACGCAAATCACCCGGTGGCCCAAATCGGCGAAACAAGCCGCCGTCACCAATCCAACATGTCCCGATCCGATGATTGCCAACTTCATATCTCTAACCTTCCCGTAACTATAATGTTCGTTAAATTATTGAATGAGAGTGACTTGCTCTTTGATTACGCAGAGAAACTTGATAATCAATACCCTGTGGAAACAGACGACCTTCCGCTCGACGACGGCAGCAATGAATTGGGAGCCGGTGATTGATTGGCTCCCGATACCGTTTCTCCGATCCGTGCATCAGCAAAATTTGCACGTTGGCCACTTGTAAATCCAGCGCCCGGAAGCGCATTAAGCTGAATCTCAAAAAATAATTCATGATTTAAAAAGTTAACCTCTGAGTGACGAATGTTTTGGCCGAAATGAATTGTCCAATCATGTAAATCGCGGATAATTTCCCATTCATATTCCCGCCAATCGTGCCGCCGAGCATCAAAACGGAAATAGCCGGCGATTTTCCAGCGGTTATTGAGCCGAGTCTCACCCTTGAATGCAATAACATTCGTTTCCTTGCTAAATCGACTGTCGGCGGCAAGCTCCTCTGATGTGGTCATGACGTAGCGATGATTCGTGGAGAAATCGATATATTTAGTTTTCACAACCGCATCGGTTACCTGCTCGGTCCTGCGGTGGGCTTTCATGTCAAATAAAGTCCGGGTTTGAAGCTGAAACCATGGGTAAGGGCGTAAAATGAGTTCCGCAGTCCCTGTTTGAAATCGAGTTTCCCGGTCTGAATTATTAAAAATGTAATCGACGTATGTGTTAAGGCTCACGATGTCGACTCGCCGCCCGTTTGATTTTGTTTGAATCCTATTTTCAATTCCAAACCGAATCGAATCGGCCACGGCAATTCCGTCAATTGAATCAAACTGCTTAAGAAGCGCCGGGCGTGTCGACACAAGGCGATTTCCGCTATACGACACAATGGGCTTCACGATATGCCGAATACGGTCCGCTTTGATCCCCAAAAAACTTCCCCGCGGAACATCAAAAAATCGATAAAACCTTGTGCTTGCCTCTCCGCCCAAACCATAAACACGGCGAAATTTATTTTTATTATTAGCTAAATTTCTCCTGAAATTTGTGATTCGAATGTTGGCTCTGGGTGTTAAATCATAATATTTCAGATAACGTTTAGGATAAGACAATTCATGAAAGGTATCGGTCCTGGAGACATCATTCTCAAATTCAGTAATTAAACGCCTGCCGCCGCCCTCAACCGGATCTGCCCGGTCAGCGTGCGTAACATGATGATAATTAACATACTGGGTCTGAGAGTTGTAATAAATACCGCTTTCCTTGAGTTCTTGATCTCTCCAGTTAAACCGTATTTCCGGAAGCCTTTCGAGCACATTGTCAAAAGAATTAGCTTGGCGTTGAAAATCAATCAGCAGCCCATATTTTTCTGCGTTATGAGTAAAGGTTGCGAAAGACTGAGGAATCGGCTCTTCATCGAATTCTCGTTCAAAAAAGTCGTGCAAGACCTCACGGTCGCTGAATTTATTCCATTGCATAATTAAATTGGTTAACGGTCCAAAATCGGTTCGATGTTTCCAGGTAACTCGGTAGCGCTGTTTGGTGTGAAAACCATCCGCCGGTGAAAAATAAGCCGGATCCGGCGCGCGATCATCTTTGATCCAGTATAATTTCACATTCCCGTCACCAATTTGCTTGATGTGGTACCAGGTCTCATTGCCAAGCGCAGTGCCCCGCTTTTTCCGTAAATCAACGTGAACTTTTGTCTTTACTTCCTTATCTTCGCTTTGCGGAATAATTGAGAATGTTTTGCCTATCAATGCATAATTTCCATGTGATTTTGACTGTCCAAGCCGAAGTTCAAACGGACCGGTACTTTGATCAAGCGGAATAATCATATACGGCCACCAAAAAACGGGCATATTTAAAACACGGAATTTTAAATTCCAAGCGATCATTTTATCGCCCGGATAGACCACGACTTGTTTTGCCTGAATATCCCAGTGAGTATGCTGATATGCGCAGGTGGTAATAACTGCTTGGTACAGATTAATCTGATCTTTGGCCACCTGTTCGATCTGCTCGCCTGTAATATACCAGGGCGGGCTGACAATCTGTCCGTTCGGAAAAGAGCCTTGATGGTTTTTAAAATCATAAAATCCTTTTTCGCCGGACATTTGCCCTTTACCCTTGCGAAGAATGGTAACATGCCCTTCCGCAAACGCTTTTTTCGTGTCAGTATAAACTTCTACATAATCTGCAAGCAGCTTCACATCATCACGAGTTACCACCACATTGCCGCGGCCGATTGTTTTTCCCTCGTCCTTTAAATGCTCAACATCATCAGCAACCACCTCAACCGGAGCGTCATCGGATCCCTCCAGCTCAATCGCGGATCGTTTTTGCTGCGGCGCAACTTCTTCTGCATACAAAGTGAATTGAAAGATAAAGCACAGGAAGAAAAGCAGGAAAATATGTGCAGTTTGTTTCACTGGATGGCTTTGAAAAAAGATCATATTTTGGGAATTTAAATTTGTTTAACCGACGCCACAGACGCCCAGTCTGCGAGAAATTTCTCTAAACCGATATCGGTTAATGGGTGTTTTACAATTTGCTCAAGCACTTTAAACGGCATTGTGACAACGTCAGATCCAACGCGAGCCGCTTCTGCAATATGCAAGGGTCCGCGGGTACTTGCAGTTAAAATCTGCGTCTTAAAGCCATAATTTAAATAAATGGTGCGAATATCCCGGATAAGCTGCATCCCGTCATGCGCGATATCGTCCAGTCGTCCAACGAACGGGCTGATATAAGTGGCGCCAGCTTTCGCGGACAGCAGAGCCTGTGTTGAAGAAAAGCAAAGCGTCACGTTTGTCTTAATCCCCTCACCGCTTAAAAGCTTCACCGCTTTTAACCCTTCAACAATCAAGGGTATTTTAACAACCACGTGCGGATGTATTTTAGCTAATGTTTTACCTTCAATGACCATGTCAGAGCACTTGGTCGAGACAACCTCGGCGCTCACTGGCCCGTTTACAATTTCACAAATTTCACGAATCAATTTGTGAAAATCTTTTTTTTCCTTACTGACTAATGACGGATTTGTGGTCACGCCATCCAAAACACCCCAACTTGATGCTTCGCGAATCTCTGAAATGTTTGCTGAGTCTAAAAAGAATTTCATGATTTACCCCTATTTTTAATTAGATGATAACTGACCACGCGATTTCGGCCGTCTTCTTTAGCGCGATAGAGTGCCTTATCTGCTTTTTGAATCAGCTCTAGCATAAGCGAGTCACGAAACTCTGAAACTTCTGGATCGTCAAGATCATCTGGAAACAATGCCAAACCGATGCTGACTGTTACTTTTGTTTCCTCGTCATAAATCCGGAATTTTCGTTGAGCAATAGCAGACCGGATTCTTTCAGCTGATTCAGCGTTAAACGGCTTCGTAATTTCAGGCATTACAATCATGAATTCTTCACCACCGTAACGCGCCACCAAGTCAACTTTTCGCACATGCTCACGGATGACGGCGGCCACTTCTCGCAGCGTTCCATCCCCGACCAGGTGCCCGAAAGTGTCATTATAACTTTTGAAGTGGTCGATGTCTAATAATAAAACACTCAATGAGTTACGTCGTTTTATGGAGCGCTTTAATTCTTCCTCAAACCGTTCTAAAAAGTGCCTCCGAACAAACACTTTCGTCAAACCATCCACAATTGAAAGTTCTTTAACCGTTTCATAAAGCTCGATTTTTTTGACCTGCAGAGCCAATTGCGATACCAATAATTCATACTTCGGAAAATCGTCGTCGCTGGCGCCCTGGACTGTCAAAATTGCGATCATTTTTTCCTTTGAATAAATCGCAAAAATCCAGAGAGGAGACTCAAACGGCACCTGATCAAACCCTTCAAGGGTTTTTGCGAAAGCTGCTGAAATCTGAACTGCTTTTTTCTGGCCGCGGACCTGATTAAAACAGAGTTGATCAAATTCAGACGCTGCCCGCACACCCTCATCCGATCCACTGGCTTCACCACTTGAGAACACTTTTACAATTTCACCGGAATCCAAATTTTTTGAATCCAATACTGCCAACGAAAGAAATTTGTACGGAATTTCTGAACGGACCTTTTTATCCAAGATTGCCATCAGCTCGCCGTATGACAAACATTCATTAAAATCGCGGGCAACCTCGAAAAGATTTAAAAGACCCGTTACCTGCCTTTCCAAGTGTGACAGGCTTTCATCTCGCGCATCATACTTGTCTTTTAAAACATGAATATCATCGTCAACTCTTTGACGGTGATCATCCACATTTTTTAACTTCTCTTTCCATGTTTTCAGAAAAAAAATCCAAAGCAAAGCGATACAGGCAACCGCTGCCAAAAACACCAAGGAGTAAACAGGCCCTATACTTCTCCATTTAAAAATCATTCCAAGCATCAATCCGGACCCGATCACTTTAACCATCCACTCCATTTTAATACTCATCAAATAGAGAGTTGCCACCATTGCAATAGCCGCGTAAGCTGCAAAATGGCTGATGGTGGAATCCTTCTGAAGAAAAGCGACTGACAGAAAAACAACCGCCGTGACAAATCCGATTACACTTTTTAGCATACCCGGTTTCTTCCCTGATGTTTCGCCTGATACAGGCGTTGATCTGCTAGCTTGATTAATTCTTCCGAATCGAGTGTGTCATCCGGAATATTCGAAACACCGATAGACACGGTTACCGGCACAACATCGCGACGTATTTCTATCTTCTCAGCTTCAACTTGTCTGCGGACGCTCTCGGCGATTTGCTTTGCTTCCGTCTTTGAGACTTGGGGCAGGACAATTGCAAACTCTTCCCCGCCATAGCGGGCTACAATGCCATGCTCGCAGATTGTCCGTAAAACTTGCGCGACCCTTTGAAGCGCCAAGTCGCCAATCGCGTGGCCGTAATGGTCGTTGATATTCTTAAAATGATCCAGATCACACATCAAAAGAGATAAATTTTCATGGTTGAGCAGCGCCCGACGATGCTCGTGTTTAAGGCGTTCCAGAAAATGGCGGTGAACAAATAAATTGGTCAATGAGTCTCTTATCGCGAGTTCTTCTGTTTTTTGATACAGCAGCGCGTTCGACAGCGCAGACGATGCCAATGTGGCGATTGCATCCAGAAGGCGGAGATGGTCGGTCGTGAATATATCAGGAGAATCAGAGTCGATACGCAGCGTGCCCACCACTTTTCCTTCATGAGTAAGCGGCGCCACCACAACGCTTCGTAAACCTTCTAACAGATTTGTTTTTCGCAGGTCAAATCTAAAATCATTTTGTAAGTCACTGATCAAAAGATGCTGTCGATTGCGGAGCACCCAAAAATCAAACAAATCACCCAGCTTTTGAAGCGGTTTTTTTCGTTCCGGGCTGCTGTATTTTGAAGCGATGAGCGAAATTTGGTCGCGATCATTAGAAGCTAGAAACAGCAAGCAGGAATCACCTCTTTGGATAAATTCCAGTGTTTTGTTCACAATAATATTACCGAGCTCGGGAAGTAAAAATGTGGTTGAAAATTCATCGGCAAGGCGGCGGAGATTGTAGTAGGTAGAGTATTTTTCAAAACAGACGCTAATACCTTTCCCCTTTTCGATAAAAGCGAGTTCAAGATCATTTTTTTCAGCTATTTGCTTTTCAATTTCAACCTCCCGTATCACGCATTCATCTGAATATTGCGTTTCGACCACATGAATCAATAAGAAAAAACACAAGTAGCTCAAAGGAAAAAGTAGGAGCCATGCTTCACTCATTACAATGGCACATAAAATCGCTGCAAAGGACGCTAGGATTCCGACAATAAATGCCCCGATTTTCCTCAGGCCGAACCACGCAAGAATAATCGAAATAAATGCCACGAAACAATAAAATGAAATATGGTGAAGGGCGAGCAGGCGGTAATAGGCTTCGCGAAGCTTGAAAATAGATTGAAAAATAATAAAGGTCAGAAGAAAAATGGAGACAAGAAAAACCGCGACCCGAAACTCATATCGCTCAAACCGCGCTGTGCCGGTTGGCATTTTCCGCTACCCCGTTGGTTAGACAACCAATAGCGCCATGGTGTTAGTAAAAAAACTAAACGATGGCCTGATCGGTCTCGACGTCAAAGAAGTGCGCCTTTGACATATCAAACACAACCTGCAGATCCTGCTTCGCGGCTGCCGTGTCCTGATTGTCAACTCGGGCAATAAAATTGTTCCGACCCACTGTGAAGTAAATAAAAATCTCAGAACCCATCAGTTCAACGATATCCACAGTTGCTGTAATGGTAAATTCTTCGGAGGCGTCCTGAGCAAACAGTTTGTCGTAAATATCCTCCGGACGAATTCCAAAATGAACTTCGCGGTTGATATATTTTGTCAGGTTTTTTTCATGCTGCTTCAATATCTTCAGCCGAATTGCTTTGTCCACAAAAAACAATCCGCCATTCTGTGCGACAATGGTTCCGCGTAAAAAATTCATTGCCGGCGAACCGATAAAACCAGCGATAAACTTATTCTTTGGGTTTTCATACAAATTAATCGGCTTGTCAACCTGCTGAACAATACCATCCTTCATGACCACGATTCTGTCGCCCAGCGTAAGCGCCTCAACCTGATCGTGCGTTACGTAAATCATGGTAGATTGAAGGCGGTTGTGTAATTTCTTAATCTCGGCACGCATCTGAACACGCAGTTTGGCATCTAAGTTGCTCAGCGGTTCGTCAAATAAAAACACTTTTGGTTTTCGGACAATCGCGCGCCCCACCGCGACACGCTGACGCTCTCCGCCTGAGAGCTCTTTAGGTTTTCGCTTCAAACGGTCCGCGAGGCCTAAAATTTCTGCCGCTTCATGGACGCGGCGGTCAATTTCCTTTTTAGGGTAATGGCGAAGCTTCAAGCCAAACGCCATATTTTCATAGATATTCATATGTGGATAAAGTGCGTAATTTTGAAACACCATCGCAATGTCGCGATTTTTAGCAGGTATTTCATTAACCATTTGGTCATCAATAAAAACTTTCCCGCCGGATATTTCCTCAAGTCCCGCGACCATCCGAAGCGTAGTGGATTTTCCGCAACCTGATGGGCCCACCAGCACCACAAACTCCTTATCCTCAATGTCGAGCGAAACTTTGTCCACCGCGACAACAGAATTGTTATACAGTTTCGAGACGTCTTTTAGCGAGACGCGGGCCATTTTCTCCTCCGACACACAGTTGAATCAAGCGGTGAATGGTTGGTTTTAATTCTTTCCGATCTGTGACCAAATCGATCATGCCGTGCTTTAATAAAAATTCAGAAGTTTGAAAATCAGCTGGCAGCTTTTGCCGAATCGTCTGCTCAATCACGCGCGGGCCTGCAAAACCGATCAATGCTCGCGGTTCAGCTATAATAAAATCCCCCAATGATGCAAAGCTCGCCATCACACCGCCCATCGTGGGATTGGTTAGCACTGAAATATACGGCATTCTGGTTTTGGCATACAACGCAAGCGCTGCTGACGTCTTAGCCATTTGCATTAAACTTAAAGCACCCTCATACATGCGAGCGCCGCCGCCGGAACCTGACACAATGATCAGCGGAATTTTCTTTTGAGTTGCAGATTCAATGAGCCGTGTGATTTTTTCACCAACTACCGAACCCATGGAACCCATGATGAACCTTGAGTCAGTCGAAGCGAGCGCGACATCCACGCCGCTCAATTTGCCATACCCCACAATGACGGCGTCAACCAGCTCCGTTCTTTTTTGATCTTGTTTTACTTTATCTAAATAGGATTTACTCCCCTTAAAATTAAGCGGATCCGCAGACTGTAACCCTGCATCAAGCTCACGAAAGGTCTGCGGGTCAATTAGTTGAGCAATTCTATCTTTAGCCCCGATAATGAAGTGGTAATCACACTTTAAGCATACCGAGAAATTCTCTTGCAGCGCTTTATTGTAAAGCACATTACCGCAGCCGGGACACTTGATCCAAAGCCCTTCCGGGACACTTTTCTTCTTAGAAGAAACCATGACTGGTTTTTTGGATGAATTTTCGGCTGGAGTCGTGTTGTTAGCTGCTGTCACTATATCCTCATATAAAGAGGAAATTATAGCAGACCAAAAGGGGGTGTCAAATCATTCCGTAAGTATCTGTCAAAGCGTAATTTATAAGACTTTTGGGAGAGTAAAGCGCTTTGACACATCCCTTAAAAAGTGATAGGCTTTCGACGTAAGTAAATTACAAAACAGGCCGACAAAGCGTCTCCTAATATGCAGCCACAGCTTTCGCAATCACATTCTCAGCAGCTTATTTTATCCCCTCAGCTCCGGCAATTTTTAAAACTACTTCAACTCCCGATCATTGATTTACAGATGTCTGTCGAACAGGAGTTGATTCAAAACCCTGTGCTGGAAGAGGTTAAAAACGATTCAGCTGACAGCGAGACCTCCGAGGTGAGCGAGTCCCCTTCTGCTGCCGAACTCGAATTTGATGAAAAAATGGATCAGATGCGTGTTCTGGATGACGATATGCGGGAAAATCTTTTTCGCCAGACCGACCTGTCCGAGGGCTCGGTTCCTGACTTGCAGAAGAAAAAAGAATATCAAGAATCCATCTTATCCAACGCCACCACATTAACAGATTACATCGAATGGCAGCTAGGCCTTCTTGGCCTCGACGAAGAGCAGGGCCGGGTTGCAGAAGAGATCATAGGGAATATTAATGAGGATGGTTATTTTGTCGGCTCAATTGATGAGATTGCTGACGCAACAAAATCAAATAAAAATTTGGTTGAAAAAGTGCTCGAAGCCATCCAATCCCTGGACCCTGCCGGAGTCGGCGGCAGAAACCTTCAGGAAGTTCTTGTCCTTCAGCTCAAACGCCGGAAAAGCGGGCCGCTTCCGATTCATATCGTGGAGTTACACTTCCCTTTACTCGAGCGAAAGCAAATTGATCAAATTGCAAAAGCGCTTTCAACCTCACCCGAGCACGTATCGCAGGCATGTAAATTAATCGGGAGCTTAGAGCCGAAACCCGGGAGAATTTTTTATCAAGATGAAAGCATATCCGTTATTCCAGACATCACCATCATGCCGTCGGAAGACAAAGAAAACGAGTACGATATTGAAGTGCATAATGAAACCATTCCGGAGCTGCGTGTTAACCCGCTGTACCGGAAAATGATCAAGCAGAAAGATTTAGATCCGAAGACAAAAATATTTTTACGGGAGAAAATGCAGGCGGCAATGATGTACATCCGCGCCTTAAGCGAGCGTAAATCAACGCTACGCCGGATTGCGGAGGAAATTGTAAAAGCTCAAAAAGATTTTCTGAGCGCCGGCTTCGCACAATTAAAACCATTGCGGCTTCGTGATATCGCGGACCGTATCGGCATTCATGAATCCACGATCAGCCGCGCCATCCAGGGTAAGTATGTACGCTCACCGCAAGGTACAATTTCTTTAAAAAGTTTTTTCTCAAATGCGCTTACAGCAGACAGCGGAGAGATAGAGTCTCAGAAAAGTGTTATGGAAAAAATCAAGAATCTTGTGGAGTCAGAAAACCCTAAGAAGCCGCTCAGCGATTCAAAAATTGTGACACTGCTTAAAAATGACGGCGTTCAGGTTGCGAGGCGGACGGTCGCCAAATACCGTGATCTGCTGCGGATACTTCCTTCTCATTTGAGAAAAAATAAATAAAAAGCCCACGGTCAGGCTCGAACTGACGACCTACGCTTTACGAAAGCGCCGCTCTACCAACTGAGCTACATGGGCATTATGAAGCGATTTTAACGGAAGATTTCTTGGCAAGCTTTTTTGAGTTTGACGAATTTTTATCCGGATACAAAATGCTTAAATAATCCCGGATTCCCTTTTCAATACTCCATTCGGCTTTAAATCCAATCAACTTTTGAGCGCTTTGAGCATCCGCACAGGTGTGATTTTGATAGAAATCGTAAGGATTTTTAAAATACTCAGTTTCGATATTAGTTCCAAAGAAATCTTTAATGATTTCTAACAATCGATTGAATGAGGTCGGCTTTCCTGTCCCGACATTCACGACACCGCTTTTCTCTGATTTCCATGCACATAAATTAGCCGAAACCACATCTTTGACATAAATATGATCACGCTCCTGTTCGCCAAATTCAAATATCTTTGGCTTCTTTCCTGCTCGGATTTGTTCCGCCAATTGATAGATCATGCTCGCTGCTTTTCCCTTATATTGTTCGTGCGGGCCAAATACATTAAAGTAACGCAGGCCAACCACCGGACTTTTGATTGTTTTGATTGCTTTAAAAGCCAACCGATCCATTAACAATTTTGAAAAACCGTAAACATTCAGCGGTTTCAAGGGGCCGCTCTCACGTTGCGGAGGCGGTTCATTGCCGTAGACGCCTGCAGATGAGGCATAAATTAAAGGCGTTTTTTTAGCCGCACAATGCGCTAACAGCCTTCTAAAAACTTCAACATTCTGCGCCAGCATCCATTTTTGATCTAAAACGGTCGTGTCGGTAATGGCTTGTTCGTGAAAAATAACATCAAATTTAGGAAAAGCGGCCCAATCCGTTTCGGTCAAATCTTCCGCGATCACATCACCCTTAAAATCACTTAAATTTCGGAAATCACCAGATTTAAAATTATCAATTACCGTCACGTCGATTCCCTGTGATTCAAGCGTGACTGCAAGATTTGATCCGACAAAACCGGAACCGCCCGTTACCAATGCTTTCATTTCACAGCCGCCTTTGTAAATGGTGCCTGATTCTCGCCTGCCTGAACGGCGATTTTTGTTAATTCATCATGATCCCACTGAAATTGAAGCCTCTTTCTATTCTGAGAAAGTTTTTTTTCAATCGCATACCCGGCAATCAACGGAAGTGAAACTGAGGGCTCCACAAAAGCCATGCAGGTATTGGCTTCCGCGTTCACTTTTCCCCAGGATTTTGCCTCCGATAATGTGCTGCCGCTTAACCCGCCCCAGTGAGGTGAGTCAGTTGTTAATTGAATCGCATATTTATGTCCGCCTGTATTTTTTCCAAAAATATAACTCATGACCACCGAATCATTAATATAGTTTTTGGGTACTCCGCCCGCCACATAGAATGCGGCTGTCTGCTTCGAATTCACTACAATTTGCGTCAGTTCATAATTATCCCGGATCGAGCTGATGATTAAACCTTTTTTATTTTGTTTCTTCATGCGGTGATAATGCTCCGTCAAGCCAATCCCGATACTTGAATCATTAATTGCCGGACAAAAAACAGGAACACCGCGCCGGCATGCTGACGCTAAAATTGAATCATCATCCGAAATCGTACTGCCGAGCAAATGCAGGAATTCACGCGTTGAATATTCGCCGGGATGTAACTGATCGGCAAACCGGCCGATCTCGATATCAAAATTCCAGAATTTTTCCTCGTCAACATAAGTATCATAAATCCGGTCGATATAAAGATCGCGCAATTCCGCGTCATCAGCATCCGGAGTTCCCTTAAAGTGACGCCCGCCGCGCGATTGATAGTAGTCCTGGTACAAAATTGCGCCGGTTGACACCACCACATCCACCATGCCAAGCTCGATCATGTCGCGAATCACTTTCCGAAGACCTGCAGCAATAAGCGGCCCCGCTAAACCCAGCAAGATTGTGGGACGTTCCGGATCGCTCAGCATTCGGCCGAAAATATCCGCACAAGTTCCGATATTTCTGGCTTGAATCGACATTTTCTTGAAAGATTCCACCAAATCCGCAATCCCGCCTACCTTCTCAAGATTAATCTGGCTGATTGGCTGAGATAAAATGTCAGCCTTTTTTTGGATGGATTCTTTGTCGGTTAATTTTAGCTGTAAAATATCGCTCATTGGCTCTTTCGCTTGAAGGAATTTAACTAAAAATCAGATAAAAACTCAGTGATTTTAACGATATTCAGCAGGAAAAGCAAGTAAAAGACTAGCAGCCTCGCGCACTTTTTTCATGTTCTAACAGAAGAAAAAAGCCGATCACGGTTTTAGCGTCCACAATCTCGCCCTTGTCAATTTTGTGCCGAAGTTCGCGCCTGGTGAGAACCCGGGTCTCAAGCCATTCATCGTCATCCATCTGACCTGCCTGAGGCTTTAAATTGGTCGCCAGATACATGTGCATGAGCTCTGTGGAAACACCGGGCGCTGGGTAAAACTTTCCAAGCTTCACCCATTTATTTGCTCTATAATTAATCTCCTCCACAATTTCACGTTTGGCACATGCAAGCGGTGATTCGTTTCGTTCTTTGGTTCCTGCCGGAAATTCAAGCATATACCCATTACAAGCAACGCGATATTGATACACAAGAACAAAATGATCACGGTCGAGAAGAGGGACAATTACAGCGGAACCGTGGTGACGGATGAGTTCGCGTGTGATGCGGCTGCCATCCGGCGCTCTTAATTTTATCTTCTCTAGCCGGACAACAAGTCCTTCATAAATTAATTTCTGACTGATGATCGGCAGCGTTTTCTTCATGTCGGCAATTCCTGATCCTGCCGGGTGTAATCCGGTAAGGAATTTTGAATTAAGATAGACTCTTCTAAGCCTGCAATTAAACTTTCCAGATTAATTTTATTTTTTGCTGAAATGGGGATTCCGCCATGAAATTTTAAAACAAACCGATTAATTTCAGGGGGAAGCAGTTGATCAATTTTATTAAGCGCTAAAATAATCGGTTTGTTGAGCGCTTTTAATTCTTCCAAAATTTTATTCACGGTTTCAAACTGATGCTCCACAAACGGATTTGAAACATCCAGGACGTGGACCAGAATATCAGCTTCGGTCACTTCCTCTAAAGTCGCTTTAAATGCTTCCACCAAATGATGCGGCAAATTCTGGATAAACCCCACGGTATCGGTAAAAAGCATCTTAGCGCCATGCTTTGTCTCATAAATTCGGGTGGTTGGGTCCAGCGTAGCGAATAATTTGTTCTCGGTAAGCACCTGTGCGCCGGTTAATGCGTTCAATAATGTGCTTTTTCCGGCGTTTGTATAACCCACAACCGATATCAAATGAAAGGCTTTTCGTTTGCGCGATTTTCTCAGGAGTCCGCGATGTTTTTCAACCTTTTTAAGGTCTCCTTTAATTCTTGAAATGCGGGCTCTGATTTTCCGGCGGTCAATTTCGAGCTTTTGTTCACCCGGCCCTCGGGTTCCGATGCCGCCGCCCAGCCGAGACATTAAAACGCCCTGGCCTACTAACCGCGGCAATAAATAATTAAGCTGCGCGAGCTCCACTTGCAGACGGCCCTCGCTTGACTGCGCGCGCCTTGCAAAAATATCCAGAATTAAACCGGTTCGGTCCACAACCCGTAAGCCGCAATCATCTTCAATGTTCCGGCTTTGGCCGGGCGATAGATCAATGTTGAAAATCGCAAGCGTTGCTTTTGTGGCAATTTGCTTCTGCCGAATTTCTTCCACCTTGCCGGAGCGGATAAAATGTGACGGTGAGGGTTTGTCAATTGAAGCATGAATGGTTGAGGTTAAATTTCCGCCCGCCGAACGGACAAGTTCTACCATCTCTTTTTCGTCTTCCTGATGAAAATGCTGGGTTCTTTTCCAGTCAACTTGAACTAAAATTACTTTCTCACTTGCCATGGCTGACCATAAATTCATCAATCAAAATTAATTTTTCAGCCGGGACTATCCGGATTTTTTGATTAGCAAGTGCTTCGTATTTTTTAATGAAAATCAGGGTTGGCATGTTTCCAAATCCTCAAAATATTTGATTTTGCCCGGCTGACCGCTGAACGGCTGTCATCGAGCTGAATCCATTTGATTCGGTTTTCTTTACGGAACCAGGTTAATTGTTTTTTTGCTAGATGCCGAGATCTTTTTTTGGTTAATTCCAGCGCTTCCGGAAGCGTTATTTTTCCGTCTAAATACGCGAGAATTTCCGAATAACCAATCGCCTGCCTCGACGTGACTGAAAACCCTGATTTTTTGAGGCGTTTCACTTCATTAATCAACCCCATCTGAATCATGCGATCAACTCGGCGATTAATTCTTTCATATAATTTTGCACGGTCACGCTCAAGGCCGAATATTGTATACGAATAGCCTAAATCTTCCAGCGTTTCAGTCTCAAGCCTCCATTCGCTTGGTTTTTGATGGAATGCTTCATAAATTTCGAGCGCGCGAATAATTCGCCGCTTATCGGTGGGTAAAAGTTCCGATGCGCGCTTGGGATCAACTTGTTTGAGCTGCTCATACAGGTAAAGAGCTCCCTTTCTAGCTTCGAGGCCTTCTAATTGCTTTCGAATCTTGGTTGTTTTGACTGGTTGAGACGCGATGCCGTCTAAAAGCGCTTTAATATAAAGTCCTGATCCCCCCACGATGATTGGCAGGTGCCGACGCTTTAAAATGCCTTCGATGGCTTTAAGCGCGGTTTGTCTATATTTGTATACGGTCAGCTTTTGGCGGGGTGTAATCAGGTCAATGCCATGATGGCGAACGCCTTTTTGCTCAGCTTTTGTCGGCTTCGCCGTTCCAATGTTCATACCCTTGTAGAGCAGCATAGAATCACAGGAAACAATCTCACCCTTCAGAGATTTTGCAAGCAAAACGGCGAGATCGGATTTTCCGGAACCGGTAGGACCAATCAAAAACAGAAGCCGCGGTTTCATTCTGTATTACATCGATTCAGGCTGTGAAACGCCCAGAATCCGGAGGCCGTTTCGGAGTACAATTCTGACGCAGTCTGTCAGCAAAAGCCGCGCATCCGTCACCTTCTCATCATCGCTCACAACCCGGCATGCGCCGTAGAAGCTATGAAATGCGGCTGCCAGCTCTCTTAAGTATTCAACCACGCGATAAGGTTCTCGTAAGCGCGCGGCTTGCTTGATGAGTTCCGGATATTCACCCAAAGCTTGCAATAGCGCTACTTCTTCTTTTGCGATTAAGCATGTGATATCAGCATCCGGATTTAGTTTTCGTTTTGCATACTCCACCATGCTGCAAATCCTTGCATGCGCATATTGCAGATAGTAAACGGGATTGTCCTGCGATTTTTCTTTTGCAAGCTCCAAATCAAAGTCAAGCGGGCTCTCAACCCGGCGCATCAAAAAGAAAAACCGGGTCGCGTCAGCGCCAACTTCCTCCATCAATTCCTTGAGCGTCACATATTCTCCGGCGCGCTTCGACATCCGGACTTGTTCGCCCCGCCTGTAGAGCGTCACAAGCTGAACGATCAGAACTTCTAGCTTGTCTGGCGAATAACCAAGCGCCGCGCAGGCTGCCTTGACACGCGGAATGTAGCCGTGATGATCCGGGCCCCACAGATTAATCAGTAAATCAAACCCTCGTTCAAATTTGGTCTGGTGATACGCAATGTCCGGTGTGAAATAGGTATATTCCCCGTTTGAGCGTTTTAGAACACGATCTTTATCATCACCAAAATCGGTTGATTTAAACCACAAGGCACCCTCTGATTCATAAATATTATTTCTCGTTGATAATTCTTTAATCACCTTTTCAACAAACTTATTTTGATAGAGTGAGTTTTCACTATAATACTGATCAAACCTTACACCCAAACCCTCCAAATCTAATTTTATTCCTTCGAGTAATCGATTAGCTGCAAAAATAGTGATTTTTTTTAAAGACTCTGGATCATCTAAATCTAAATCAGGGGATACTATGCTTACTTGTTTTGCAATTTCTTTGACATATTCTCCATGATAACCATCTTCTGGAAACTTAACAGGAAAAGTAACGGGAAACGGAATGCGTTCTTTCAATCGCACCAAAACACTTTTACCAAGAAGATCAACCTGTCGGCCGGCATCATTCAGATAGAATTCCTTTTGAACTTGGAATCCTGCAGTCTTTAAAATATTGGCGAGCGTATCGCCGACAGCAGCCTGGCGTCCGTGCGCAATCGTGAGCGGCCCTGTTGGGTTCGCGCTCACAAATTCAACAATCACCTTCTGGCCTTTTCCGTAATCAGATTCGCCAAAATGTTCATCCTGTTTCTTAATAGAAGTCAAAACATCCGCGCGCGATTCTTCAGTGAGAAAAAAATTAATAAACCCGGGGCCGTCAACTTGTGACTTTTTAAGAAATGGGAATGTACCGGCTTTTGAATCGATAATTTCTTTGGCGGCAGTTGCGATTTGTCGCGGATTTTTTCCGGTAGCCTTGGCAAGCTTTAACGCCAGATTAACGGAAAAATCACCGAATGTTTTGTTCTTTGGAGTTTCAATTTCGTAGACAAAATCAGATGGAATGTCGTGATCAATTTTTCTGGAGAGGTCGGGTAAAATGGAGCTGACCAGACGCTTAACGCTTTCTCGCACTGCTCTTTTTCCTTTTCGGGACCGAGGGTTTTCCCGCATTTCCCCAGAGCCGCTCTAGATCGTAAAATTTCCGGGTTTCATGATGAAACACGTGCACGATCAAATCAATAAAATCAATTAAAATCCAGCGCCCCTCCCGCATTCCTTCGACATGCCAAGCTTTAACCCCTTGTCCGGCAAGCTCGTCAATAACGTTCTGGGCGATGGTTCTCGTGTGCCGGTCAGAAGTACCATGAACAACCAAAAAATAGGATGCCGCGAAAGATGACTTACGAAGATCGAGAACCGCCGGACTTTCGGCTTTCTTGTCGTCTGCGGCTTTTTGTGCTGCCAACACCAACTGCTTTGGTTTCAAAAACTTCCTCACATAGTTCAGGGTTAATAAATTAAGTATAAAGCCCTATTGTAACGGCCGCTCACAACGAAGCAAACTCTTTTTCCTCTTACGGCACAACCTTAAAGTTTCGCCGGATCTCACAAAAACTTATTTGTAATCGGCATTCGCCTTCCAAACCACGCTTTCTCAGTAACTCGAATGAGGGGCGGGGTTTGCCGCCGTTTATATTCATTTCGATTCACCTTTCTAATCGTATCTTCAATTAATACGGAAGAAACTTTCTGCGATTTCAGCTTAGCGGCAATTTCAGAGTTACCCAAATTTTTCTCTATATAAAGTTCTAAAATAGCATCCAGCACGTCATACGGAGGCAGCGAGTCTTGATCCTTTTGATCAGGCCTGAGCTCGGCGGATGGCGCCTTATTTAAGATTGATTTAGGAATAACCTCAGAAATAGAGTTACGGTACCGCGCAACTTTATAGACATCTGTTTTATAAACATCTCCCAAAACACACAAGCCGCCGCACATATCGCCGTAAAGCGTGCAATAACCCATCGCAAGCTCTGATTTATTGCCCGTAGACAGAAGCAGCCTGTTTTCATCATTTGAAATATACATCAACTCTAACGCCCGAAGTCGCGCCTGAAGATTTTCCATTGCCAGCGTAATTTTGCTTTTCTCGGGCGCATCCGCTTTTCGTGTGTCTTTTCTATCAATAACAGATTGAACAAAACTTTTATACATAGGGGTGATGGGCTGTTTTCGAAGCTCAAAACCTAGGTTTTTTGCAAGCTCTTCGGAGTCTTGGTAACTGCCGGTAGACGAATATTCGCCCGGCATCGTAACGCCCAGCACCGCAGAAGGGCCGATCGCGTCACACGCAAGCGTTGCCACCAAAGCCGAGTCAATACCACCGCTCATGCCGATTACGGCCTTTTTAAAGCCGTTTTTTTGCATATAATCACGTATTCCAAGCACGAGCGCGTGATACATATCTTTCGTTTGATCTGGTTTGCTTATACTTTTTTCAACAAATTGAGGTTGAGCATTAATTTCTGTGATAAAAAGCCCTTCTTCAAATGCAGGCGCCTGGAATACAATCTCGCCTTTTGGATTAGCGACTAAACTGCGGCCGTCAAACACCAAGTCGTCCTGGCTGCCCACTTGATTGGCATAAACAATCCAAAGTTTATTGGCTTTCGCCTTTCTTCCTATTAATTCGCTTCTGATATTCGCCACATGACGGTGAAAGGGCGATGCCGATATATTGATGAGCAGGTCAGCCCCTTTTTCCTTAATGATGCGGGCGGGTTTTAAAGGATAGAAATCGTCCCAAATGTCTTCGCAAATGCTGGTACCGATTTTAAATCCATTCACAACAAAAATGCCGTGTGACTCTCCAGATTCAAAATAAATCTGCTCGAGGAAAACATCGTAAGTGGGCAATAGAATTTTATGCTGAATTTGAACTATTTTTCCACGATGAATAACAGCAAGTGCATTACGCGCCTTACCGCCTTTTGCGCTTCCGTGATCGATAAAGCCCACGATTACATGTGCCTTAATATCTTTGGTTGAGCGTTCAATCTTTTTCAGCGATTCTGTTCCGGCATCAATAAATTGTTTTTTATTGGCTAAATCCCAGACTGGATAACCGCAAATTGACAGTTCGGGGAAAACAAGCAGATCGAGATTGTTTGAATCTGCTTTTTTGATTTGGGAAATTATTTTCTCGCGGTTTCCTTCAAAATCACCGACGGTTGGATTCATTTGCCCGATTCCAATTCGGATGCGTGATCGGCTGTTCATGGCAAGAATCTTATCAAAAATAGCCGCGATGTTCAATTAAACAACAAAATACCAAAAACACAAAAAAATGCAAAAATTCTCTTTTTTCTCTTGCAGTCAAAAACAACTTGTATACAATACAATCTGATAAACACAATTGGAGAGTGTGATGAAATTTAATGGAAAACTATTAGTCATTGGATGCGGTTCTGTTTCGCAATGTACACTGCCCTTACTTCTCAAGCACATTGAAATGCCGGCTGACAAAATTACAATCATGGACATGATTGATAACCGCCGGCACATTAAAGACGTGCTCGCCAAAGGCGTCAAATACACGCAAAAAGAAATTACAAAAGATAACTACGCAAAAATTCTGAAACAATTTGTCGGCCAGGGCGATCTGATTGTAGATCTGGCTTACAACATTGATACCGTTGCTGTTCTCGATTGGTGCCACCACAACGGCGTGAATTACATCAATACATCAGTTGAACTCTGGGACCCCTACTTTGGCGGAACCGAGCAGCACCCAACCGAATTAACGCTTTATGTCCGCCAGATGGCCATTCGAAAATTAGTTGACAGCTGGGAAGACAGAAAAGGCCCGACTGCCATTCTAGACCATGGAGCCAATCCCGGCCTTGTTTCTCACTTTACAAAAATCGCCCTGCAAGACATTGCAGAGCGGATTTTACGGACAAAACCAAAAGAATCGCGTGAGCGTATCAAGGGAATTCAGAAAGCCCTGCGCCACAAGCAGTACGCTAAGATGGCGCAGCTTTGCGGAGTTAAAACCATTCATATCAGTGAGCGTGATTCGCAAATTACAAGAAAGCCTAAAGAAGTTAATGAATTTGTAAACACCTGGAGCGTTGAAGGATTCCGGGAGGAAGGGATTGCGCCCGCTGAAATGGGTTGGGGCACACATGAAATGAACCTTCCGCCTGACGCACACTACCACCTCTCCGGACCCAACAACCAGATTTGCTTGGCCCGCCCCGGCATCAAGACCTGGGTCCGGTCCTGGGTTCCCAGCGGAGAAATTGTGGGAATGGTGGTTCGCCACGGTGAATCATTTACGATTTCAGATTCCTTGACTGTTTGGGAAGACGGTAAACCCGTTTATCGCCCAACCGTTCATTATGCCTATTGCCCCTGCGACGCTGCCATGAACTCTTTGATCGAGCTTGAGATGCGCCAGTTTGATCTTCAAAGCAAGCAGCGGATTCTCAATGACGATATTTTAAGCGGGCGCGACGAGCTTGGCGTTTTACTAATGGGGCACGACTTCAAATCATGGTGGACCGGAAGCTTGCTTGATATCGAAGAGGCGCGTAAATTAGCACCCCATCAAAACGCAACAACGCTGCAAGTTGCCTGTTCTGTGCTGGCAGCGGTCATGTGGATGATGGCAAACCCATCCGAGGGTGTTTGCGTGCCGGACGACCTGCCGCACGATGATATTATGAAAGTCGCGCGACCTTATTTAGGGCCTTTTGTTTCTCAACCGGTTGATTGGACGCCTGTTAAAAATCTATTTCGGCTTTTTCGAAATACAAACGGCCACATTCCGACCGACCATGAGACGTGGCAATTTAACACCTTTTTGGTTCGTTAAGCGCTAGATGCCCAGCCCTCTAACCCGATCGGCCAAAACCTCCGGAAGCGGCATCGAAGCATTGGTGCGGAAATCTCTCAAAAAACACACGACTCCCTTCATGCTCATTAAACGGAGCATTTTGGTTAAGCAGTATCAATTATTCAGAAAACACCTCCCGCAAGTTCAAATTTATTACGCCATCAAAGCCAACCCGCACCCGGAGATCATCAAGACCTTTCTTCGATTGAACGTAAAGTTCGATGTCGCCAGTGCGGCTGAAATGAAATCCGTAATTGATCTGGGCGCATCGCCGGATCAGGTTATTTTTGCAAACCCAATTAAATCAAGTGATGACTTGAAAATGGCGAGATCTTACCGTGTAAAATTCACAGTTTTTGATAACGAACCGGAACTTTATAAAATTGCCAAACACTGCCCTGGCGCCCGGGTTCTTTTGAGAATTAAAGTCGCAAATCTGGGAAGCATCGTTGAACTATCGCTCAAGTTCGGCGCCGATCCGGATCAGGCGACTTTTCTGCTCAAAAAAGCAAAACAGCTTGGGCTCACACCTGCCGGAATTTGTTTTCATGTAGGCTCTCAATGCATGAACCCCGGAAATTATGTCCAAGCGCTCGAGGTAACAGCGGCTATCTTTAAAGAAATGAGACGCGAAAATATCCATCTCAATATTGTGGATATCGGCGGCGGATTTCCAATCCGTCATTTTGATAATGATCAGCACGCTACATTTGAAACAATGGCACGTGTTATTAAAACCGAGATGAAACGCCTGTTTGACAAAGAAGTTAAATTTATGGCTGAGCCGGGACGGTTTTTGGCAGGGCCGGCTGGAATTTTGGTTACTGAGGTTGTGGGCCGTACTTTCAGAAACAATAAAAATTATTATTATTTAAATGACGGGATTTATCAGGATTTTTCAGGCATAGTTTTTGATCATTGTAAGTATGAATTCAAAACTCTCCGCCGCGGACAAAAGTTTCTAAGCACCCTGGCAGGCCCGACCTGTGATTCGTTTGATACTATATCAGCCAGCGAGGAACTCCCGGAGCTTGACGCGGGCAATGTCATCTACGTGAAAAATATTGGTGCTTATTCCACCGCGAGCGCTGTTTCCGGTTTCAACGGTTTTCCTCCGGCAAAGGTAATTGCTATCGATTAGGTTTTATTTTCAACACAAAGGTTGACTGCTTGAGCTCAACTGAATTCACCGCCCCATCCGCCCAAAACCGCTATTTTATATTAATAACAGCCTCGTTATTAGCTGCGCTGGGAATTTATCTTGTCTGGGTGGCGCTTTGCCTGAGGATTGACTTCTTTGACGCCTACGAAACCTTATTAAATTCTAGAAAAATCGCAACACTCAATTCTACCACCTTCTATTACTGGAAGAGGCCCTTTGTTTTACCGATTCTCCTTTCACCGGTTTTTATCCTGGAACACTGGGGATCAAATCCAAATTTTTCTTTGATCGGAGCTCATGTTGGCTGTACAGCCCTTTTTCTTCTATTACTTTTCACATTTTATAAATTTCTACGGTTTGAGTTCAGCAGCCTCGAAGCCCTGCTGGGAACTTTCCTGCTTTCGGGAAATTCTCTACTCATTCATTATGCGCCTTTCGCGAAAGAGGATATTCCCGCAACCCTATTTACGACCGCCGCATTCTATTTTTATTGGAAAGCCCGCATAACAGGAAAAAGAAAACTTTTATTCGTGAGCGGCTTACTCATTGCCCTGGCAATAGGGACACGCTATAACCTGATCCCCGTACTGTGCGGAATTTTAATCGCATACGAAATGATTGAGCAATTCTTAAAAAAACGACAAACACTGCCAGCTCAGAACTTTAAATTGACGGCACGGTTATGCGCTCTAATTTTCTTTCCGGTTGCACTGTTCCTCATCTTTTCATCATTTGTGTACACAGTTCTGAAATTGGCACCATGGACGCACTCACTTTCAATATTTTTCCAGGATATGTTAAAGGCGTACCTGATGAATAGCGCCCGTGAAAATCCGAATTGGAATTATATATTTCTATTAAAAACAATCCCCGCACCCCTTCACTTTTTTGGTGTTTATGGGCTTTTTCTGACATTCAAAGAACGCCGTCCGATTGCGCTATTTTTTTTGGTTTGGCTTGCCTGCTTCTTTATATTTCAAACCTATTTTATCGCAGTTCGGGAAGCTCGATATTTATTTCCAATTTTTCCGGCTGTTTATTATTTTATATTGAAGGGAGCCATATCCGCATTAAACCGATTATTAGAAAAAAACAGTTTCGCAAAACATAGCACCGCAATCTCTGTGCTGTTTTATACCGCAATCATGGTTTTCCCGCTGCGTGAAGGATTTATCGAATGTTTGAAATTTAAAGACCCCGTGTATTCGTATGATTTACCCGGGAAAATAAGCAGCGCCATTATAAAAAAAGCTGGGGATGCAGACGTTTTCTGGGTTGGGCCCTATTACACAGTTTATCCGAAGGATTTCATTTTCGACCGGAACGATAAAGTTACTTACATTTATCATTTTTACGGGAATGCGATAGAATTTTATACAGGAAAAACAGTCTATCATTTGCCTGTTTCAAAATATTTGCCGGCCCTGACAGGCGAAAGAAATGAACCCTTGTTCTTAGGTCAGGGTGCCCATAAGTTCCTTAAAAAAGGTGATGTGGTGGTAATCAATCGCGATCCTCTGTTACGGGTTACCAGCTCCCTTCCCAGCACGCCTGAGCCGATTTTAATTGAAAAAACGAATCGATACGAGTTTGACCTTGTGAAACATGAAAATCGCGAGGAACACACATACGTTTCCCGGTCGTTCCCTGAAGCTCAAATCAAGAGCCGCTTATTGCCCGATAACTATGAAATCACAGGTTCTGGAATTCCTGACGGACGGTATGAAATCTATATTGAACTGGACAGCGCAAGCCGCGAGACAGCCTCTTTTGGATTTGCAGAAGTTAAAGGTAATACTTTTTCAAAACTAAACTCGGAATTAACGGAAGATTTATCTATCGGAAAAATCATACTCTTCTTTTATGACGCAGTTGAAACATTTTCTTTGAGCGATGTCGGTGATAATCCGGCTACATACCTTTAGCATATTTCTTATACCACAACTCAAAATTAAGAAGCGTATAAATCGGCTTTCGATTATCCTTTTTTCCCTCGAAATGATCGTTGAGTAATTTTGAAACAGCGGTTGGCTCAAAAAAACCCTCTTTTTGAATTTTACCCGGTTCAAAGATTTCTAATAAAAAGGGCTTCAGATCAGCTTTAAACCACTTTGCAAGAGGAATCCCGAATCCTTTTTTGCTTCGATGAATAATGGATTTAGGCAGATACCGCTTGACGGCCTTCTTGAGAATATATTTGGTTATCAAGCCCTTGAGTTTCATGTTCGGTGGAAGCCGGGCCGAAAATTCAACCACCTCGCGGTCCAGTAACGGGACACGCCCTTCAAGAGACGCTGCCATTGTCGCGCGGTCGATCTTAACCAGCATATTATCCTGAAGAAAAAAGCGTTGATCGCAATATAAAATCCTGTTCAGCCAATTACGGGATGGACATGTTTTATAAAAATCCTCGGCAATCCGATATGGTTGAAAATCACCCAGTTCTTCTTTTATTTTTTTAGAAAAAATACTTTTTCCGCTTACCCCATCAAATGAACCGAGCCAGTGCTGGTGTCGCGTAATTTCTGAACTTTCCAGATTTCCATCCATAAACTTCTTTAACCGGTAATCAAAACTCAAATTGTCATCTGATACCGGCAGCCGATGCGCCCAATCTCTTAACCAGCCAATAAGACTCCTGGGCAGCAGCCGTAGCTGCCTGGCAACCGCATGCGCCTGATAGGTTGGATACCCCGCAAAAAGCTCGTCTCCGCCATCGCCGCTCAACGAAACGGTCACATGCTTTCTGGCGAATCTGGAAAGCAAAAGAGTCGGAATAAATGAAGCATCCGCAAACGGTTCATCTAAGAAGTCTGAAATATGCGGAATTAGGTCACGAGCCTTGGTAATTGACAGAACCTCAGACCGATGATCGGTTCCCAGGTAGCCGGAAACCTGTTTTGCATATCGAGTTTCATCAAACGAAGATTCTTCAAATCCGATGTGAAACGTTTTGATCTTCGAAGCCCCTCCCAGCTCACGCATAAGGGCGCAAACCGTGCTGGAATCAATACCACCGCTTAAAAAAGCGCCTAACGGTACATCGGAAATCAAGTGGCGCTTAACGGACCGTCTCAAAATTGCTAAGAGTTCCTCACTGTAATCCGATTCACTTCTTGGTTTAAAATTTTCCGGATATGTGCTCGACCAATAGGATTGGTCGAGCGTTTGACCGTTGCTGATTTTTATATAATGTCCGGGTTTTAATTTCTTCATACATTTGAAGATTGTGTGAGGTGCCGGAACATAGTCAAAATGCAAATATTGACTCAGAGATTTAAGGTCGATTGCGCGGGAAATATCCGGATGTGCCAGCAGCGACTTGATTTCAGAAGCAAAGATTACTTTATTATTCACTTCGGTATAGTGCAACGGTTTGATTCCGAGCCTGTCTCGCACCAAAAAACCTTCCTGCTTGCGCTTATCCCAAATCGCGAACGCGAACATTCCGTTCAAGTATTCAAGGCACCCGATCCCATGCTCTTCGTATAAATGTAAAATGACCTCTGTGTCTGAGGACGACTTAAACCGGTACCCCTTCTGTTTGAGGCTTGTCAAATGCTCCTGGTAGTTGTAAATTTCGCCGTTGAAAGTAATCCAGACGGTTTTATCATGATTGGACATGGGTTGGCTGGCCTGATCGCTTAAATCAATAATCTTAAGCCTTCTGTGACCAAACGCAACCGGACCGTCAGCCCAAACGCCAGACCCATCGGGTCCTCGATGGGCAATCGGATTACCCATTTGATCTAAAATTCCAGAGTCAGCTCGCGCACCTTGTGTAAAATCAAAAAATCCGTAGATACCGCACATGATTATTGCCTGCCCGCTTTCACGCCGATCACCGTCCAGCTGTAGTTTGAATTATGTTCAATTTGAATTGATCCCAAACCAACATCGTAAAAAAGCGCTTCGACTTCTGAGCGTTTATAATATTTTGAAATTCTTGGAAGTAACTGATCAAACACAATACTATGAAGGTGCGGGAATGAAAATTTTCGAATTCTCTGAATATATTCCGATTGAAATGGCCACGCTTTGATTAATACAAACAAAGGAATGGAAAAAAGATAAGTCAACCCATGTACGATTCCGGGGTGAATACGCTTCATGACGGGATGAATCAGTCGGAACAAATTTACATACAGTTCGTTTCCCTCGTAGCCATACAGCCAAACAATCAACTGACCGCCCGGCCTCAGGGCGTAAACCAGAGATTCAACCGCTTTTCTCGGATGCTCGAGATGATGAATCACGCCGATTGACATGCAGATATCAAATGAATTCGGCCTGTTGAGACGGTAGATATCAAGAAGTTCTACTTGCGCGTTTGGAAACTCTTTCAGCGTATTTTTCGCTGAAACCACCGAACCCTGGGCAGCATCGAACGCGAGCACGCTCTTAGCGCCATATTTGAGCGCCCAATAAGCGTTTCGTCCCATTCCGCAACCGGCATCACAAACATCTTTTGAATGAAAACCGGCTTTGTTGAACGGGTGTATCCAATTTATAAATTGTTCTTCGTAGTTTTTATCCAGGCGGGAGTAAATCTGCCATTCGTAACCAAATCGTTTTGCAATATCGAAAGACTTTTTTTGGCTATCATTTAATGCGTTTCTCATGACGCCACTTAAAAATTAACGGTTTCTTTTACTCGATAAGTCTTCTGAGCGCGGCCTTCATAATAAATACGTGTCGATATTTCAGCGATAAGTCCCATTAAAGTAAATTGAATAAACGAAAGAAAGAAAACCACCATCATAAAGATCATCGGTGTCGCTTCTTTTCTTTCTAGAATTAAAACCCGGTAAGCTACCACGCTAAAAGTCGCCAGCCCGCCAAACAAAGCGATCAGGCCTAAAAAACCAAAAAAGTATAAAGGCTTTGTTGCAAATCCGCCCAGGAACGTTGTTGTAATTAAATCAAGAAATACCTTATAAATCCGGTTTAAACCATATTTGCTCACCCCTTGTGTTCGCTCAAAATGTTGAACGGGAATTTCTGCAATCCGGGCCCCTTCCCACGCGGCGTAAGCAGGTAAAAACCGGTGCATTTCACCGTACAATTTTACATTGCGCAATATCTCAGCCTTATAAAGTTTCAGCGAACACCCATAGTCATGCAAACTCACGCCGGTAACCTTTGAAATCAGCCAATTGGCTATTTGGGAAGGAATTTTTCTGGTAAATAAACTGTCTTTTCTGTTCTTTCGCCATCCGCTCACGACATCAAAACCCTCGTCCAGCTTCTTTGTCAGTGCGGCAATGTCAGCGGGATCATTTTGCAAGTCTGCGTCTAAAAAAGTGATTAAATCGCCTTTTGCGTGTTCAATGCCAGCCGCCCACGCGGCCGTCTGCCCATAATTACGCTTGAACGAAATCAGCTTGATACGGCTGTCCTTTACCGCCGCCGCCTTCACAACCTCAGCGCCCGAATCTGAGCTTCCATCATTAATAAAAATAATTTCACTCCGGGATGAAAACTGATCCACTGCGTCTGTTAATTTTCTGATTAAAACCGGAAGAGACTCCTTCTCGTTCAGAAACGGGATAATGACGCTTAGCGTATATTTAAATTTTTCCATCAGGCACCTTTTTGTTCAAGCGCTTTTTTAATCTCAGAATTTTTGAGCAGTGTTTTATCATACCGAACCGCTTGACGAAGCTGTTCTCTGGCCTTGCCGATTGCTCCTCGTTTACCAAATAAAATACCAAGCTGTAAGTATCCGCTGGCTTCCAGCGGGAATTCGCGAATCATATCTCGATAAACCCGCTCTGCCTTTTCCGTCATGTTTGACTCCTGGTACACTTGGCCCAGCATTTCATAGAACGCCACGTGCCTAGGATAACTCTCTACCAACTGTTCCGTAAACAGCATCTTTTCAGCAGCAGTTGCGGTCCGCGCCATCACAGCCGCCTTTCTGACCAGTAAATCAAACTTCATGGATGTGGATTGGAGCGCCTGATCAAACGCGTAACCCGCAAGTTGATACGCCCGGGCTTCAATTAAAGCATCTCCCAGCGCTAAGAGGTACTTGGTGTTGCCAGGCTCCAGCCTCGCTGCTTCGTAAAATGAAAAAACAGCCTGGTTAATTTGTTTCTTTCGCTGGTACAAAAGCCCTAAATAGAAATGAGTTTCTGCTAAATCAGGATTTTGACTAAGTGACGCTTTGAGATCAGACTCCGCCGCTTCGTTATTATTGTTCATTTCATACTGAAGCATTCCTGAGATTTGGAGAGAGCCAGCACCTGTCGGATCCAGGGCTTTAAGCATGATAAGCTCTGTCTGTGCTTTACCGTAATTTTTTCGGTAGAAATTACTGCGCGCAACTTCCAAATGGAATTTAACATTACTGGCGATGGGCGGTTCCAGATTAAGAATTGTGGGATAGTTTTGCAAGGCAAAAGCGTTGATTAAATGATAATTTGAGCTGACCGTATCATCATAAAGATGTCTCGGTGCTGAGAATTCCAGGTAAGGGCGGTTGTCGCTGTTAATTCGGGCACCTGCCGAAAACCGCCGAAGCTCTGAATCTGAAAGCCAAAACATCCCCATGATCGCTTCTGCGGTTTTAATGTCATACGGTACAAAATCCTGTCTAATTTCAGGCCGTTTAAATTCCTCCTGAACTTTATTAAAATCAAATTCAACGGGATCGTTGGAACCGATCAGAAGAAGATCCGGGTAATTTGATGTCCACAGGCTGGTATGAGCGAACGATTGCGTAAAAGTCCGGACAATCATGCGTAAATCCTGGTCTGACATACTGTAGGCATGAAGCCATTGGCAGACCACACCACCCTTAGTCAGGCGGGTTTTCATTGTCTGATAATGCTCATATGAAAACAGATTGGCGACTCCTGCCATCCATGGATTAGACGGCTCTGAAATAATAACGTCATATTGAGTTGGGCTGATTTTCAGGTAATTCCGGCCGTCATTAATAATAATACGGACGCGGGGATCGTTTAATACGTTTCGATTCAAATCAGAGAAAAAGCGCGCACCGCCGACAACAGCCGCTTCCAATTCCACGCAATCAATTTTCTGAACTGCGTACGATGCAACCGCGGCAAGCGTAGAGCCGCTGCCCAGGCCGATGGTCAAAACTTGCTTTGCACTTGGATTTAAAAGCATCGGCAGATGGCCCAATAAGAATTGATTGAACGAATCGGTACCGTTGGAAGCGTCTGTCTTTCCGTTAACGGCAAGTGAAATAATGTCGCGGACCTGATTCACGCTCACCGTTGCGCTGGTTCCCTCCTTGTAAAATAAATTATGACGTGTTTCGAGAGAGCGGATAAAATCTTCTCGAGATGGCGCTGTATGCATATTAGGCCTCACCACAGCACCGCTCGTCATTACCGACCGATTCCAGGGATGAGCTGAGCTTGCCCCGACTCCCGCAACTAAAAGAACTGTGGCAAAAACAACTGTCCGCTTCAATTGCCGCTGTGGAAAATTCATCAAAAACGTAATCACACCGATTCCGGCATTGATACCCGCTGCAGCCATTAAGGTTTTATAAATTCCAAGTACCGGAATAATTAAAAAACCCGTTAGCGCAGCACCAAAAATAGTTCCGACCGTATTGGCAAAATACGCCGTTCCGATATCGTCTCCCAGATGCTCTTCCTGATGATAGAGATGAATAAAACACGCAAACATAGCGCCGATACAGATAGTCGGCCCCAACATGACGAGTGCGCACAATCCAAACCTGCCAAATTCAATTAAAACGGCGCTATTTTTTGACCACTGATAAAGCTGAACAAAACGGTAAGGCATTTCATCAAACTGATTAAGCCCGATAAAACCAAAGAAGGCTGTTGCGGCTTGCAGAATTGAGAACACGGACAAATCAATTTTCATCCGCTTAACTACCCAGCTGAAAATAAAGCTTCCGATCGCAATTCCAAGTAAGAAGGTAGACAGCATCACAGCAAAAGCGTAGATTGAACTTCCAAGCACAATGGCCAGTGCCCTCGTCCAGCCAATTTCATACATCATGGAAACACCGCCCGAAATACCAAACAAGACCAATAGCGAGGTTGAATAACCCGATCCAAATGCTGCGTTCGGCGGAAAAGGTTTGTTAACAGGTTGAGAAATTTCAGCTGCCTGGTTCGAACCTTTAATCCAAAACAAGCAAACCGCAAAAATCAGAATGTTAAGAACCGCTGTCAGGACAGTGGTTTGCCACACACCCAAATAGTATAGACAAAAAAAACTGCTAAACACGACACCTAACACAGCGCCTGCTGTATTGAGTGCGTAGAGAATACCGACCTTGTGAGCCACCTGTTCTTTGTGCGTTACGTAAAACTTGCTTAATATAGGAAGCGTTCCGCCCATTAAGAACGTGGGCACAAAAAGAAGTGCGAACGAGACCGCAAATTTAAACAAACTAAACTGCAGAAATGACGGGTGAAAACTTTGATAGAATATTACGTTCATTCGATCGATCAGATTCCAGAGAAATGGCGTAATCAGCGCATAAAGCCCCACGCCGCCCTCCATGATGCCGTAAACCCGGATGGGATTTGCAAATTTCTGGCGATCAATCCATTTACCAAAATACAAAGCCCCTAAACCTAGTCCCGCCATATAACCCGAGAGGACCGCGCTTGTCGCATAGGTCGTATTGCCAAAGACAAGGCTCAACACCCGCAGCCAAACAATTTGATACATTAAGCCGCAGGCACCCGACAAAAAGAAAAAGAACAGGATGAGAGAGCTTAAAACTTTCGGCTTCATAGCGGAGCTGGCGGCGGGTCCGGCAGAAATGGTTTCAGAAGTCATGTTACTTTTTTACTCGAAAAAAAAGATATACCAGTGGGCGTAAAATACTCCACCAGCCGGTGATTGGTGTCATTTTAGAATACCCCAACTTTTTGTCCGGATAAATCTTTGTCACAGGAACTTCGCTAACGTGATATCCCAGCCGAATCACCCGGCAAAACAGATAAGGTTCCAGCTCGTAGTGATCAAGCCAATCCGGCTGAAGATCAATCCGCTCATCCCGCAGCACCGCGGCACTGACGGCCCGAAAACCGTTTGTTGTATCGGTTATTCTCCTGCCTGATACCAAAGAAAATAACCAGGGATGCACATACCGTGTTGTCAGCAGCCTGTAAAGAGGCATATTACCATAATTTCCGCCGGATAAATACCGGGATCCCTGAACAAAATCTGATGAACCGTTTACAATCGGCTCAATCAAGCGGTCAATTTCATCCGGATTGTCTTTATTGTTTCCAGCGATTGTGATCAAAATGTCGTATTTATTTTTAAGTCCGTACTGATAACCTCGCCGAATCGAATACCCGATTCCACTCCTGTGGTCATTGCGGAGATATTGAAAATTGTTCTTTAAAGCCGTCTTTTTTGGAGCTTGATCATCTGATGCGTCATCAATTACCAGCGCGTCGATCATTACGCGGGATCGGTTTCGTCTTTTCAAAAAAGCTGCAATGCGGTCGCAGGTGGCTTCAAACTTCACACCTTCGTTATATGCGCACGCAATAACAAGCGCCTTCATGATACGCGTACCGGGTTTCCCCTCTTTGCAAGCGATTTCTGAATCGCTTCAAGCACCTTAACTGTTTGCACGCCGGCCATTCCATCCGGGACCGGCTGAATGCGCCGTTGGACGCAATCTAGAAAATGCGCGTCCTGAATTTTAAGAGGTTCCTTTAAATCAATTTTTGGAATCGTAATATCTCCTTCTTTTGCAAGGAGGGTAAATTCTCCGAATGTTTCGTAATAATATTTCTGAACTACCTGACGGTCATAAATTTTAATGGGCCCCACATTATCTAAATCGTCCCAGGTGATCATCGACTTGTTGCCGACCACCGTGATTTGCCTTACCTTTTTAGGGTCCAGCCAGCTTACGTGAATATTTACCAAAACACCTTTCGGGTAAGTCATTGAAATAAAGGCGACATCTTCTATCTTTTTTTGAAGATACTGTCCGCCGCGCGCCGAAACTTCAATTGGCTGGGCATTTAAAAGGTAATTAAAAATATAGACATCGTGACACGCAAGATCCCATACCGCATTCACATCACGCCTGAAAGGCCCCAGATTGGTCCGTTCGGAATGAAGATAGTAGATGCGCCCGCCTTTTTTCTTATGGATCAGTTCCCGCAGCTTTTGAATGCCGGGGTTGAATACAAAAACATGTCCAACCATTAAAATTTTTTTGCGGGATTTGGCAAGCCTGGTGAGCTCAAGCGCATCCGACATCTTGGTACATAACGGTTTTTCACACAACACATCTTTTCCGGCCAGCAAGCTTTCTTTTGCAATCTTGTAATGAAGGGCCGCGGGAGTTGAGATTGCAACCGCATCAATATCAGGATTGCTGAGAATGTCCCGGTAATCCCGCGTGGTTTTAATGTGCCGAACCAGGCTAGACATTGCCCTTAAACGGTCTGTGCTGAGATCTGAACACGCGACCACTTTACTGCCCTCTAGATTTGAAAAATTACGGATATGGTTTGGCCCCCACTGTCCGCACCCGATCACACCAATTCGAATCATACAATCCCCTTAAATTTGCTTCAGATTATCGGCTATTTTCTTCTTAAAATTGAAAAATAAAAGGTGTTAACTATTTGCCAAAAACCCAGAGAATCCCCAGCTTGCGCAACGGCCCCACCTCGCGTTCATAATGTTGAATTTGAACTTCGGATGGGTTGGTGGCAACCACAACATCCGGAATGAATGCTTTTCGCTTAATCCGTGACGACACGTTACCCACCTCGAGATGTTCGATTCGCACAGATTGGCGACCGGGCAACAGCATGGCCCAATACGGGTATTCCCAATCGTCCTCACTGATGAGCAGCCCCAGGTTTTTATAGTTCCTGTCTTGAATGTATTTGACTGCTAACAGATAAGACAACCTCACAAGTTTTGATCCATTATTTAAATATAAAAGGTCCCGCGTGCTCTCAAAAATAGTGGGCGGCAAATCATCTCGAAAAGGCCAGCGCAGCAGACTGCGCGAGAAATTAAACAACGCCCAGTAAAGAGATGTGACAAGTAGAGCGGCAGCCAGAATCCCCGTCATCCATTTTTGTTTAAATGCAGATAGCACACAGCCTACAGCAGGCGCCCATAAGAAAAAAAGCGGGAGTTGCAGCCGGCTGATCCAAACTTGCCATTTAAAAATGGTGCACAATAAAAGAAACGCTGTCAGTACCGACATGGTGAAACGAAAAAGATTCAAATTTTCCCTCATTCTTTTGGAACTAAGGTAGATCATGCAGCTGATTAGAATGAGCCAGAAATGAATGGGGTTGCTTGAGGAATCCTCGTGCGCGTGAAGCGGGCGTATTTGAAATCTTCCAAAATCTGGAGCGTAGGTTGTCTTAGGATTATTCGCATCACTCCCAAGCCATCTATGAACGACATACACATATTTGGTGAGTTCATGATTTATTTCAACGATCGGAAAGCTTGCATGCGATGCGGCGCCGCGAATTACATTTGACAGCATTGGTCGAATTCCAAACTCTTCATTGGTGAGATTGATTGTTTGAAGCGGGCCCAAAGGATGCTGAAACAATCCGATATTCCTTGATAAATGCCCTGCATTAATTAAAAGCGATAGCACGACAACCACAAAAGTTGTTTTCATCAAACCGCTCAATCCATCCTTGCGCTTGAAGTAACTCCACAAAAACCACACAACAAATGGTAAAACATACACATAAGCGAGTGCTTTTGTTAAGAACGCAAGGCCAAGACTAACACCGGCAGCGCAAGCATCCAACCAGTTAAAATAGTTCTGCAATCTCAATAAGAACACTACAGTCGCAATTAGCCAAAAAGAAACTGCTATGTCGCTTTGTGTGCTGGATGCCTGCAAAATCGCCATTGGAATCGTGGCAGAAAAAATTGCGGCGAGCAGTTGGCCCCAAATATCCGAACCGATTTGCTTTGCAATAAGCGAAGTTCCGAGAATGCAGCCGATATAAAATGCCCACTGAACCAAATTGGCGAATCGGTCTCCTCCGCTCAAAATCTGAGCATGAAGAACCATGAATTCATTTCCCGGCGCATGATACAGCTGGCGCAAGATATTGGTGGGGTAGTGCTGTACGCTCTGATTTTGTATCCAGTGAGCCACTCGGCTCATGTGATAAGTGAGCGAATCCCAGGTATTGGGCGGTGATAATATTGCAACCAAGCCAACCATCACCACCACAGCTCCTATACCTATTGAGAACGGCCAAAGAAATTGAGGAAAACCGGAGGAAATCAGAACGTTCGGCCTGGAATCTTTACCATGGTAAAACCAGAAAAATAGAATAAATGAAAGCACCATCCCCCACCCCAGAGACACGCCTGTCAACGCCACTAATGAGAAAAGATTAAGCAGCTCGATTATCACGACGGCGCAAAACCCAATACACGTAAAAGCGAGCACAGTAAGATATCGCCAGTCATGAGAAGTGCTATTGGCTTGTCGTGAAAAATATGCCGCTAAGGCGAGATTCAGAAACATCCAGGACAGTCCGGGAAGCAGAATTAGCACGAACACCTCTTAATTCAAAGCGCTAGGAAATATTATTTTCAGATTTAGGTTTCTGAAAAATTAAGAAAGCGGTAACCATCAGGCAGCCGGCTGCAAATATCAATCCGGATAACATCAAAACAGTGCTCGACAGCGTAGACTGCCAGCTGGTAATCCAAAACCGAACCCTGCTACTTCCCTGCTTGAGCCTGACTGCTTTAAATGCAGTGTTGGATGCTTTAATTGGTACGATCCTGCCGTCAACTGAAGCACGCCAGTCGGGATGTGAGGAATCAAGATAGACCAGCCAGGCACCTCCGGAATTGGCCACATCGGCCGTCAGACGTAATTCATTTGCAGAAAACGAACCAACCTTAATTGAGCCCAGATTTTCAGGTGCGCCTGATTCCAAACTAGACGAAAGCCTTAGCTTGGGCGATCGGCATCCCATTGATTTTGCTAACTCGGTCTCCTGCGTATCATCCGAAGGCAGCGCCGCATTGCTGGAGCGCAAGAAGTGATCGATCGGCTTTGAAATAAAATCGACTCTGAATATACGGGATGAGCAAGCATCCATCTGCGCAAAACTAAAAGATGAGAAATAGACAGATCCATGTATTCTCAACTGATCGTTCACCGACATCAAAAGCGTATTCTGCTGCCTGGCATCTGAAGCTAAAATTTGATTAGACCGGATAGGTTGAAAATCATAACGATGCACTGCCGCAACAGTCCTGGTATCGATTGCTTCTACTTTTGGCATTGAGGCATACAGTAAATTTTGATAAGACAGTAAATCCAACATCAAAAAGAGGATACTGACAACCTGGATTGTTTTAACTGATTTGCCGGGACGGCTGGATAAAATAGCGGTTGCCAAAGCAAATACCGCAACACCATAACCAAAAAAAGATGGCCAGGTTTCAGCGTAAAGTTTATTTCCCGCATTAACAACTAAATCCAATACAAGCATCAGAACGATCAGCGCCACGCCGCAGCCTAAAAGCACCCGCCTGGGCTTAAACCCAGCAAGACTAAGCGTATCATTATTTTGAACGTCAAGTAAATATTGGTCGAGCCCAAACCCGGCGGTTAATATCAGAAATAAGCGCAAGATTCCACCCACAAAACCCACGTGCCGATACAGATTCATAAGGGGCGAAAAATGATAAGTAAAGCGTGCTACAAATGAGGTGTCAGCCAGAGAAAATGCAAAAAGTACTAATGAGATTACCCCAAACACCCAAAACCAAACATGACGAACATTGCGGATTCCATACAGCAAAAACAGAAACGGAAGAAGTCCTAAATAAAGAGTCTGGTCGGGATGTTTTGAAAGTGTTTTGATTGTTCCGGAATCCGGATACATAAACCCGAGATATTTTGCAAGATCTGTATGAAAGCCATAGGTCACAAAATCATCAACTGAAACATCAAATTTCTTTGAATCACGGCCCGGTGCGTAACTCACCAAATTCTGAGCAGTATCCCAGAATGGATAAACGTAAGCTGCACACAAAATTGCCAATACAGCCAAAAGCGGCAGGTTTTTTTTCCATTCAACCACAAAGTGAGTCTTAAAAAATCCAGGGTAATTCCATAGTAAAACAGCAATCATTACTAAAAAAATCATGATATGAAGGGCCGCGCTATAGGTGCCATTACCGATCAGCGAAACGATATAGACAATTAATGATTTCAAAAAGAAACTGATGCGCTTGGTTTCTATAAAATCAACAATGAAGTAAAAAACAAGCGGCAAAAGATAATAAATTCTAAAGTTAAGAAAAAGTTGAGTAATCCACACAGTGCTTGCCATGACACACAAAGAAACAAAAATGACAGTCGTTTGATTTTTATATAATTTTTTTGACAGTAGATAAGTGCCGGAGAGCAGCATGATCTGCTCGATTAGAATAGAAAATTTAAAAAGAAGCAGAACGTCACGAATAGCAAATATTTTTCCGATCATAATCATAAAATAACTGGCAGGCGTCAGGCTCGAAACCTGCCAAAGCATACTCGTTGCACCGTAGGTTCCAAACGGAATCCATTTAGGAAGCTCTCCGTGAAGAAAAAAATCATTATAGAAGAAATAGAAAACCTCAAAACAGCCGAAACTGTCATGCTGCGGCCAGATGAATTCAGAAAAATACCGGATGTTAATTAGAAATAGAATGGCTAATAAAAAAATATAGCTAAAATCAAATTTTCTTTTCATTTTTTTGAAGTAACCTTCTGACCCAGAAACAAACCATGTCGTATAAAGATTGAGCAAGCACCTTCCACCGGCCGGCTGTCGCCACACCCTTCTGCCGCGCATGATACTCAATATCAATCTCACGAAGCCGGAAGCCCAGGTCGTGTGCGCGAATTAATATTTCCGGAATCAAAAATCCACCGCTTCGCGCATCAACCCTGACAGAATCTAATACTTGTTTTTTGTACAGCTGGGTAAAATTCAAATCACGCAGGTTTATTCGAAACAATGTCCGTAATAGCAAAAGATTTACCCATGAAACCAGGCGCCTGTATTTCGTATACCCTGCGTACTGCTTTCGGCGACAAACCACCACATCAGCACCATCCAGCAGCGGTACCATTTTGGCTAAATCATCCAAGTCAAAGCAATAGTCCATACCATTATGGACCACAAGCTCGAAGCGGGCGGCTTTAAGGCCGTTTATTAATGCTTGCCCGATGCCAAGATTTTCTTTGTGATGAATAATGCGTATTCGCGAGTTGCCTTGCGCTGATAAATCAAGCAATTCGCCGGTTTTATCAGAACTTCCGTCGTTCACCACAATGATTTCAAAATCATCGAAGAGGCGCTGAAGGCTGGCTACAGACTTTTGAAGCGTATCTTCAACAGATTCCTGCTCGTTATAGGCTATAAAGACAGCTGAAATCCGCATGCGTCAGAGTAATTTTTTCCCCAGCATCTTTTCCATGGCAACAAAATAATCAAAATCCCAGCGCATTCCCTGCCATTCCGTGCAATCGGCACAATAAGGGTTCTTATGCTGTTCGCCTTTCAAGTGATACTCTCGAAGCTGGTTATACTTGGCGCTTTGCCACACCTCTTTAATTGTATCCTGATCAATATGGCCCATCCGGCTTTGATGATACCAGTCATCGATGCAATACTGAATCCCTCCGTCATCCGTCACTGTAATCCGGCGCCAAAATAGCGTGCATGGCCAGCGTTCAGTCTGGACAAACTTTTCTTTCCCTGTAATGTCAGGCCCTGTCGCCCCTGTCACGTGCGTTGCATCGTAATAGGTGCGAATCATCACATTGTCAACCTTTGGCGTCCAGTAAGCCTTAAAATCAGCGACCTCTGCCGCGGCTTCAGGTTGATCAATAATATTGACTTGAAGCTTTACATTACTAGCACCCAGACGCTTACGAATATCAATTAAATTTAGAAGGTTTTCGTGCACAGCCGCATATTCGGTTCCGCGAATTTGCTTGTAGGTGTCCGCTTTAAACGCGTCCAAACTGACGTTGATGGTATGAATCAACTCTTCTTTCAGAATTGTTTCTGCGAGCTCACCCTTCAGCAGGATTCCGTTTGTTGTGATGTTAATCGGATATATCTTTTTTTCTTTCGCGTAGCGCATCATATCAATGAAACGTTTATGCATGAGGGGCTCGCCATCGGTGCCAAGGTTTAGAACGGACCATGGATGTTGCGACATCTGGTCAATCACCTTGGTCCAAACATCCCAAGCCATCATATTGGCCTTGTATTCCGCGCGCTTGGCAAAGGCTGGCCAGTGGCAATGAATACATTTCTGGTTACACACATTCACAATGCTCACAACCACCATAGGAGGAAATTGCTCGTGCTGCTTAGACGCAAATCCGTACTTCATTTAATTAATGTCTCCCTTTTTATAATATTTTTCCTTAAGACTCTGATCAAAAGCTTGAAAAGGTACGACATAATGCCCCCGGTACTCTTTCCTTAAATTCTCAATACCGATCTCAAGTAAGCGCTCAGGGCGGCATAAAAGCTTGGTGACGTAATAATACACCGCTTCCTGGCTTCCCCATTGCTGTTTAAAATGATACACGCCGCTTTTTCTACTCTGAGAAGATTGCCAGTTATAGATTTCACAGCCCAACTCCTTCGCCCACTGAAGAGACCTGTCGGTGAGTAAAAAATTAGGATATAACTCTGCAAATTGACTATCGGCAGCAATCATAAAAACATCGATAATTTTCTTATGATAAACATAAAAAATACCGGAAATAATTTGTCCATCATGCTTGGCTAAAAGCAAGCTGGCTTTCCCTGCTTTGACCACATGATCAAATAAGCTCAAAATCAACTCCCTGCCAAGCTCCGGGGCGCCGATTTCCGAATGACGTTTCTGATGAAGCTCGTACCAAGCCTCTAGCTCCTGACGATTTTCACAAAATTTAACTTCACAGCCGGACGCTTTTGCGCGGTTTAAATTGTTGCGATGCCCGTGCGAGCACTGCCTGTCTTTTGAAAGCGCGATAAACTGCGTAAAGTTCTCAAGCACAAAATCCGGCGATAAGCATTTTTCATAAAGTTCGATATCATTGTAAAACGGATTGGTTATCAATGTTAAGGTGAGGCAATTATTCTTCTGGGCAATTTTAACCGCTTGATTAAGCAGTGCAGAATATACCAGCGCTTTTTGACTTTCTGAAATCCCTTCCCGGTAAAATACCCCGCCCAAAGGTCCCGCGTGCGGAACGGATGTCAAAATATTGCCAAGTGGGTGGCGGTATAGATACAGAGGAAGCCCCGCGATGTCCTGCCCGCGGTCTGCGCACAAAAGAAAAATTGGCGTGGTCGAACCCATCCCCTGAATAACTCTGCACCAGGAGAGTGATTGTTGAATGAACGCATGCGGACAGTCTTCAAATAAATTGCTATAGCGACCGGCTAATCCGGCATCAGCTGGATCAAACTCGGTAATTTCAAATAAGTTGGTAGCGCGCTCCATCGATTGCAACCCTTTAAAAAAGATGATTGGCTAAGAATTCTAAAATTGGAATCTAAACACCGGTTTAAAAGTGCCGACTCGGCCCTGGCTTGTGTCATGAGCATCCAGCAACGCGACATCGGTGAAATAATCTCCCGGTGAACTGCCGGGTTTTCGGTACAAACCTAATTGCCCTCCAGGAAACAAGTTGTCAGTTACAATAGCGAGCAGTGTACGATTATAAAATACAACAAATTGATCTCCAATCTTTTGAACTGACAGCATGAAGGAAATTGGGTTTAATATCTGCTGAGCAACATGAGAGGGTTCTGAGTGAACTCCGTTTTGATTGGTTTGAATATAGGTATAGCGTTCGTTCGCTACTAAGATTGAGAAGTTGTCAATGTCCTGATAGCCAAAAACCAATCCCCCAACAAACCCTCCATGAATGCGGGCCTCCAGAAAAACGGGTTTGTGCGCGGAAGCGCTGAGCAAAAAGCCATGACCCTGAATTTTCTCGTTCGTTTCTTTGTGTGAAAAATGGATCTTCCCCTCTTCGTCCAGAGAACCATGCTGCAATAAATGCTGGCCAGACGGCTCAGGCGCCAACTTCATAAACCACAGCTCCCCCTGGCCGTTTTCGAGCAAGTAAAGCGGTGTTTTCTCCGGAAGCGCGTTGCACGACTTTCTATAAAGAAGAATGTTTGGAACATGCCTTGAAACTGATTCGCTGCCTGTTCCGCCATAACAATAATCAGGGTACCGTTTCAATTCTGACCAAATTTTTAAAGTCTTCTGAGCGACTGCCTGGTCGTACTGGTGGCGAGGCTTTAGCGCACGCTCAATTCCAATGATACCGTTCACAACCTGATAGGCGGCAAATCCGGTAAGAACAAAAACCGATATCCATTTTGACAATCCGCTTGAAAATTTATCAAATAAGCTTCCCGCTGATATTGCCGCAATAACAATTAGGGCATAATTGGTTATATAAAAATAGTAGGTTGAATTTTGCAGATAATTAATTGAGCGAGGCACTACCCTGCCAAAAACAACTCCGAAAAATGTACTGAAAAAGAATATACCCATAAAAATAAGGACGGAAGCGCGGGCGCTGAAGAATAAATTCTTTCTTCGCTTAAATAGGTAAATTAATAAGCTTACGGTGGTGATAAAAAGAAGGCTGCCCGCAACAAGAAAAAACGAATCAGGAATCCGGAGAAAATTCCATTCAGCTCTGAAATCCAAATTCGAAAAGGAGTAGTGAATCAGGCTTGGCATTAAAAAAGCGGTTACAAACAGGCCGGCAACTAACAACAGATTTTTAATAATTAAAACCAAACCAATTCCCTGTTTTGATGCATCAGAGGCTGTTTGAAGACTAAACTGGGCGTGATAAAAAATAAACACGGAAAAATTAATAATCAGGTAAGCTAAAATAGGAATTAGACAAACCCATGCGACAGATTTAAAAGAAGCAGGTGCGTTTTTTGAATCTGGCACGCGCGACAAGCTTAGCACAAAAAATAATACAAACCCGGCTGTGAGAACAATTAAGGCAACTTCGTGAAATAAACAGGAAAGAAAGAAGCAAAAAGAAGAACACACCAAAGACACTGCCCCCGCCGATCGCTTCATCCAATCGCTTAAAGCAACCAGCGCAAAACTGAAGAATAACAAGCAAAACATGTAGGGGCTGATATGGCGCCAAAAAACCATTTCAAAGCCGGCCAGATGCGCCGCAAACACAGTCGCCGCTCCAAAAGCAATCCCTCGACTGGTGTGACGCGCGATTAAAACAAATATGGAAAATGCCACTAATCCATGCAACAGGATGCTAAAAATGCCGAGCGCATACAAGTTGTGCCTAAACAAAATATCTAATAAGGCCAGAACTCCGGTCATGCCGGGACGAAACAAGTAGCCGTCCCCCTTGGCAATCACACGGGTCCGGTTGTACGCCAACTCTTTAATTAGATAATCCAGATCAGAAACCGCAAATTCCCGCTCAGCCATGAACCCATAGTGATCAGAGCGAGGCACTGACACAATACCGGAACGATAAGTCCAGAAAGACACCGTAAGCAAAGCCAGGAAAACGATGAGGCAGAATAACTTTGAGGAATGTGAGCGTGCGGGCAGCGTATTCAACTTAAAGCTCTCCAAAATAATCAACCAATCATCGCGATTCTATCAGCTCTTTCACGAGCGGACATTTTCGCGATACCATGCAAGACTTTTATCAATCCCCTCTTCCAAAGATACGTTTGGCGACCAACCATAGAGATTCTTGGCTCGTTCAATATTGAGAGCTAATTTGAACGCAATCGATGGTTTCGTGCGGTCATATTCAATGACTAGCTTTTTCTTGGACTGATCAATAATCAACTGAACTAATTTCGCAATTGAAACACTTTTGCCGTAGCCCACGTTGATCAATTCAAATTTGGATGTTTGTTTCTGCAGGGCAAGATCAATGAAGCGCGTCAAATCGTCCACATAAAGCAGATCCCGTTCTTCAGAACCATTTCCCCACACCACAACTTTTCCGTCTTTGGCTGTTTCAACTTTAGCGACTGTCGCACCAAAAACATGCGATTTTTCTAAATCATACTTATCATAAGGCCCGTAAATATTAGAATGCCGGATTGCCGTATACTTGGCATTGCCAATTTTTGCGTAGAACTGAGACATTTTCTCCAGATAAACCTTTGTCCAGCCCACTCCAAAATAATTGTCGGTAATTTGATAATTCATGTCCTCCTCCCGAACCGGCACGTCCTTTTGTGGATACATCACCGTACAGCTCAAGAAAACAACGTGCTTCACTTGGTGTTCAAAGCACGCGCGGAAAATAAGAGAATTCATCACCGCATTATCCGTCACGTGATGATACGGAGATTGAATGGTGTCTTTTGCGCCGGAGGTGGTCGCCGCAGCTTGAATAACGATGTCCATTCCTTTTACCACCTGGCTGACTTCGGAGGAATCCGTCAGATTCACTCTTTTAAAACAGACGTTGGCGGGTGTTCTTGGAAAATCTCGCTTATAATGCGTTGCGTAAACTTCGTGATCAGATTTTTGAGAAAAATACTCAATCAAATTTCTTCCGATAAACCCCGTTCCGCCGCAAATTAATATTTTCTTCATAATTGTCACTCCTTAGAAAATCGTTCCCGGATCATCAGGCGGATAATATCAATACCGTTTAAAATGGGGACCATTTTCCGAACCCCGCCGATCCGCTTCGGCTCATCGCCCGGAATTTCTGAAACCTTCATTTTTTTGCGGGCAAACCGCATAGACAAAAGTGGCTCAAGCCCCGCGCGCGGCAAGTCAGTTGGAATCCTGCCCACCACTTCTTTTCTGAAAGCACGGAACATGACCAGCGTATCCGTATACCGGCCTCCAAAAATAATATTAATCATTTTAGTAAACATCCAGTTTCCAAATGCGGTGACAGGGTCATCGTCCTCGCTTTTAGCGCCATTTAAATATCGTGAAACAATTACCATGTCATAGCCCTTCTGCATTTCGCGAACCAAATCAGGTATAATTTCGGGGATTGAATTGTTGTCCGGACTAAAAGCGATCACCACGTCTCCAATGGCATTGGGAAGTGCCTCGCGGTAAGCATTGGTAATACCCTTTGAATTTTGATGAAGAATGCGATAACCCTGTGCAACAACATACTCCAAAGTTCCATCGGTAGAACCGCCGTCAATAACCAAAATCTCATCCACCCATTCCCGCTTAATCCGTGGCATGATCAATTTCATGCCTTCAATTTCATTTAAAGTTGGGACAAGCAGCGTGGTCTTCATTTAAGTATCCATTAAAATAAATTCGCTAATTATTTCTCGAGATGTTTTCTTGAATTGAGGTAAAAGCCGGGAAGCTTTTCGGTTGTCGACAGAGCCGACACGATAACGGTAGGCACCGAATCGAGCGTTATACCCTATCAATTTAGCTGCATCAGCAAATTTGATATTCCGAGAGGCTGACACATTCAGAACGCCCTGAAAATTGGAGCGGATCAGACGGCGAATTAAACCCAAAACATCCTGATGGGTAACACAATTAATTTCAGAATCCGCGCTCAGTGTTAAAACAGGATTGCGCTCTCGAATCATTTTAAGCAGGTTGCCGGACCGCGCATATTTGCCAAGCAAGGAGGTTGCGCGTAGAATCACGTAATTCGCGGCATATTTTTGAATCATGATTTCAGACAGCCGCTTGCTCAAAGCATAATCTCCCGCCACTTCTCCGGCATAAATTTTTTCATTTTCATTGTGCAGCGATTGATCCCTCGGATAAAGATCAACTGTCGACATAAAAATAAATTTCCGATGCGGAATAGACAGCATCTTTTTAGTCAAAAATACGTTGTCATTGAGATAGCTAAGAAATGACTGACGATCCAGGCAGCGTGACGAATTTGCCGCGCAGTGGATGATCACATCCGCTCCCTTACGCTTTATTTTTTTTATTTCCCTCTCTGACGTTTTCCTAGAAATGCCCCAGCCGCCCAAGTGCTCATGGGCGTACTTGCCAAATCCGCTTGAAATCCCTGTAACTAAAAACTTCTGCAAAAAATCCGCCTTTTGGACAAAGTGGCGCTAATTCTTTTGTGTAAAAACGTTGTATCTTTTTTTTGTCAGATCCTTGTGAGTTCGATACCAATCCATGACTTCTTTCACGCCTTCACTGATTGAAATTTTTGGCTGAAAACCGATGGATTTTGCCCTGCTGGTATCCATCAATCTTTTTTTGTCACCAAGCGGCTTTGAGGTATCCCAAACTATTTTAGGCTTTTTTTCCAAATGCCCCACGATTACGTCCACGATTTCCCGGATAGTCACTCCGTCTCCGCTGCCTAGATTAACGGGTTTCCCCGGGGCTTTTTCCATAACCAATACCATCCCCTCAGCGACATCTTTCGCATGAATAAAATCCCTGATGGGCGAGCCATCACCCCACACAACCAATGGGTCTTCGCCGTCAACCGCGCGTCTGACCAGAGATGGAATTACGGTCGCATTTTGAGGATCGAAATTATCATAAGGCCCGTAGACATTGGCGGGCCTTACAATTTCAATCTGATTCCAGCCGTATTCAATCTTATACGCTTCGGCTTGAAGTTCACCCATCCGCTTGGCCCAGCCGGCAAATTTATCATTTTCGGAAGGCATTGATTTCCACACATCATCCTCATAGAAAACCTCGGCCGGCGAGTAAACGCCGATCGTGCTTGTGTAGAGAAAGCTCTTTACACCGCTTCGCCGCGCGGCTTCCATCATATTGGTATTGAATGAAATGGTGGGGACAAAAAAACTCGCGGGTTTCTTTGCGGCCATTAAGGGAGAGCCTTTGATTCCGGCTAAATGAAAAACACGGCCGATTCCCTTACAGACTGATAGGCATTGATTAAAATCGGTTAGGTCGGCGCGTTGAAAATCAACCGAAGCCGGCGCCAGCGAGGGATCGTCCAGAGAGGCAATTCTCACCTTTGCGCCCTTCTGGAGCAGATTCTCCACAAGAAAGCGGCCGATCAATCCAGTACCCCCCGTCACCAACACATTTTCATTTGTAAACATGCTCGATTTTATCATAGGGCCCTCTTGCTTTCATCAGTAAAATCAGGCGCAATCAGCGGATTAAGAAGGTTGCGGTTATGAAACAATGATTGAATAACGAATCTTGCAAGAAAAATCACCGGGAGCACGGTCATTAAATTAAACAAATACTCGCAAGGTGTCCGTAAGCGGGCATATTCAGCAAAACAGCAAAGAGCGATAATACTTGCAACATACAAACAGGTTACCACGATAAACAAAAGCGGTCTTCCAGCATCTAAACAGCCAATCATCAAACTACGCACGCAAGCAAAAACACAAACTACCAGCCCGATAAATTTAAAACGATTCAAATAATCAAAAAGATGATCTGCGCTCAGAAACCACGGATTGCGAAATAAATGTTCCGTCTTTGAATACGGGAGGCGATTTTCAGTCAGGATTTTAGGTAAAAGCATGGCGGTTTTATACAAAAAATCGGCAGGCTGTTTTTTGAATAAGTAGATATTCATTTGGCGAACGCCTTCCACCCAGCGGCCTCCCGTCCCTAGGACGGGTTCGAAAACAAGCTGCGGCACAATCACATCTCCCGCTTTGTAAGGATAATGTTTATATTGCCAGATGACGCGCTGCAGCATCTCAGGCGCGTCTGGATAGGTTTTATCCAAATAGCCATATTGCATCATTTTTCCAAAAAGTCCGTTATTGGGCACCGCTGAAAAACCAAAAAAACCATTCTGGTTTGAATTGATAGAGCTCCACGCCAAAACAGCCAGTAAATTGAAACTGATTCCGATTAAACAAAACCGGACGCGCGCTTGGTTGAATGAATGGTTTGTCTTCCAATTAAAAATCAACCTGATAAAATAAAGTGTCGCCGGCAATAAGATAAAAATCGGCCGGACAAAGATTAAGCACACGTCCAAAATAATCATCCCAAAAAACCGAGGCCACGTTTCAATGCGTTCGGTTGTTATTTGGACATAGAGAAACAACATCAAAATTAAAACTGCGAGCGATTCGCTGAGGACTATGGATTGAAAATTGATGACTTGGAAGTCGAGCGCAAGAAATGCCGCAATCAAAAATGAAATGGTGCGGGATTTTGTTATCCGAAACGCGATGCCGTAAAGGCATAAAATGGGGACAGCGCCCAGAATAATCATCGCATACAAAGAAAGCTTGATATTACCCTGTCCAAATAGCGCAAGATAAAGCGGGTAAATAAATGTCCTCCATGAGATATCCGGAAAATGCCCCTGGCTCAGGCTTTTTGCAAACTGAAGATAACTGCTGCTGTCCGGGAACATGACGGGAGCTGCCTGGTAATTAAAAAAACTTGCGTTGACAGCTATCGAAAGAAGAAACAATGCAGATAAAATGAGAATTGACTGAATTTTAAGACGCATCAATTTTCCTAGTTCAGGATTTGATCGGTTAAATAATTCGCGAAAGCCAAACTGCATGTCATGCCGGGCGAAACTGCGTTCAGAACATGCGTGGACGATGCCTGGCGTTCCACTAAAATATCGTCAACTAATTTGCCGTTTTGATCAACCATCTGAGCGCGAATTCCAGAACGGTATGGCGCAACACTATCCGTCCGGACTCCGTCAATCAGCGAACTAATCTGCTCAATAAAACTGTTTTTTGATAGTGAGGTTTTTAAGTTTTCGAGCGCAAGCTGCAGAAATTCAGGCTGAATAACCATTCTCAAGAATTGAGAGCTTAGAAACATAGCTGCCATGTCGCTCGCGACCCATTCCTTATCATAAGCTTCTCGTCCGAACGCGAGCACAGCGCTGGGCCCGGCCAGTACGCGGCCGTCTGTCTCTCGTGTCAGGTGAACACTTAAGAACGGAAAACGGAGATCGGGGGCCTGGTAAATCATAGATTGAACATTACAATTTCTGACTTCCATGTATTCCCCGCGGAATGGAATAATTTTGTATTGTTTGCCGGCACCCATCATGTGCGCAATCTTATCGGCATGCAACCCGGCACAATTCACCAGGTGCTCTGCTGAAATATCACCCTGAGTCGTTCGGATAACATTTCCTTCAATGCCCGTTACGCGATGAACAAGCTTATACTCAACACCCGCATCCCGTGCATCCTGGGCAAGTGATCCAAGGAGCATTGCCGCATCCACTGTAGCGCCCGTTGGCGACAAAAGCGCTAGGTTTCCTTTGGCGGCAGGCTCTCTTTGAACCAGATCCTCACGGCCAATCAACTTTAGGCCTTCGACTCCGCATTCACCGCCCATTTTCAAAAGTCGATCAAGCGTTTCTGATTCTTGGTTATTCCGCGCAACCACCAGCGTGCCGCACTCATTCATGGAAATGCGTTTCTTCTTGCAATACTCACGGAGCAAACGGCTGCCTTCTACACACATCTTAGCTTTCAAACTGCCGGGTTTTTGATTAATACCGGAATGAATCACGCCGCTATTGCGCCCGCTTTGATGGAGGCCTAAAGAGGGCTCTTTTTCTAAAACAACAATTGAGCCTGCCTTTCTTTTTGATAACGCCAGGGCGATCGTGGTTCCGATAATTCCGCCCCCGATAATCACCCAGTGCTTCTTGGAGTTTTGCGAATTAATCAACTTGACCGGTGCGTTGACAAGGGTGGAGAAGAAATGTTTTGACGCGTGAGACGATGAGATAGCATTTGTTGGATATGTTTTTCGGTATCTTTCCCGAACTTTTCACGGACCAGAGATAAATATTTGGGTGATTTAAAATAAATTTCGAATGCCCGATCCCTGAACCGAATTACTTCAGACGCGGGAAGGTGTTTCGTGGGAAGCGGCAGCATATCAACCGAGTGCTGAGAGTAACCGCTCCATGTTTTTGGAAGCGCCCACTTATCCTTTAAAGCCTGCTGATAAAGGGGAGAACCCGGGTAGGCCATTGCACAATAAAAATTTGCAAATTCACAGTTCAGCTCAAGCGCGAGATCCAGGGTTGCCTGCATCGATTCCAGATCATCTTCGGGAAGCCCGAAAATATAGTTTCCGATAATATTGATTCCGGCATCCTTCACTTTTTTGATGATTTTTCTAATTTCATCCTGATCAAACGCTTTGTCCACGTTATCGCGGACCCTTTCGCTTCCGGATTCAATTCCAAACGCAAGCCAGTTAACCCCCGCGCGCTTAAGCCTATCAAGCATGTTATCTTTGATTGTGTCAATGCGTGCATATGCCCAAATATTTAAATCGTAGCCGCGCTCAATAATCAGATCACAAATTCCCATTACATGGCGGGCATTTAAAACAAACATCTCATCCGCAATCTTAATATTCCGAACGCCATATTCTTTGACTAGTTTACCGATTTGATCAACAACCGACTTCGGGCTCCAAAATCGATAACTGTTGATTTCTTCTTTTAAGCCTGATTCTTTCTCGCCGCTCTTGTAAGGTGATTGAATGCAGCAAAAAGTGCAATGATAGGGACATCCCAGAGTGGTGTAAAACGACGCATAGGGCGTTCGGCGGTCAAGATGGCCGAAACAATGCCAATTGTGCGCCCTGTATTTTTTCACAGGCAATAAATCCCATGCCATTTCGGGCATTTCCCCGTCTAAGTCCTTAACCAAGGGAGACGCTAAATTCACCTGAATTTGGCCATTTTTCTTATAAACCAACCCGCGCACACCGGTAAGATCTTCCGGCTTATTTGATTTTAGCGCTTGAACAAGATCAAGGACTGTGTAAGGCCCCTCACCATTTGACACAAAATCTGCTTTTTCTTCATTCAGCGTTCGTTCCGGCAGAGCCGAAACATGCCCGCCCACCAACAGCACTTTCTGATTCGGCTTCTTTTCCTTCAAAACAGAACAAATCGTGCTTGCGGACGGCATAATCTGAGTCGAGGCTGACGGCTGGTGCCCATAAACCACTACTACCACCAAAAGCGGGTTTAACTCAAGCGTCCGAGCAACCGTTTGATCCGGCGACATCCCCTCGGCATTAGCATCTATAATATTCACCGAAAACCCTTTTCGGCGGACAAAAGTGGCTAATAATCCCGCCCACACCGGAGGCTCCACAGCAGAAATCTCGGCTCCCAAGGATTGGTAAATTTGAATAAGGTTTCCGGGGTTGATAATTAGAACGTCAATCTTGTCTTTCTGCTGATTCATATTAGTTTGAAAATCCTAATTGTCCTGAGCTATATATTTCCTTAAAGAACTTAAGTCTTTCGGGAGTTCCGATATCATAGAGAGGTGCGGGCGATACAAAGGCGCGCAGCTCTCCTGCGCCGGTCTTTGGAAATATCTGCTCCTCAAGCGAAATATTCTGGTTCTTCGGAATTAAATTTAGAAAACTGCGTTCAAATACGTAAATCCCGGCATTGATATACGGGTTCATTTGACGTCCACGCTCGCTAAATTGCGTAATGACAAAACGATTATCAAACTCAACTCCGCCGACATCCTTGCGATCATTATTTCTCACAACCGTAAGAGTGGCGAGTCCGTTGTGACCCGCATGAAATTGCAACAGCGCCGGCAAATCCACCGGACACAGCGTGTCGCCATTTAAAACCATGATTTGCGAACTTTTGATATGAGACTCGGCATTTTTTACTGCGCCGGCAGTTCCCAGCGGCGATACCTCTTCCGAAAAAATAATCCCTGAATTTTTTTTTCTCGCGAAATAGGTCTTAAACACATCCGCCTGATAACCAATACAAAGAATAATTCTCTGAAAACCTGACCGCTCAATCTGATTGATTAAAATTTCGATAAAAGGCTTACCGCCGATATCAACCATGCCTTTCGGTAAATCGGGCGATACCGCCTTCAGCCTGGTACCCAACCCCCCGCAAACAACCAAAACATCGGTATCTTTGGGGACTGACTGACGCATCATGATTAGCCCGATGCTTCTCTTTCCTTTTGAAATTTAAACCAGCTTGCGTCTGTCGTTTCCTTATTGGGACGGTAGAAAACAATCTGGGTGCCCGTATTTTCAAACTGAAACGGAACCGACAATAGACTGTTTAGAGCCTCTTTTACTTTTGCTTGCTTTTCCGGGCTCACAAACAAAAGAACGAAACCCCCGCCGCCCGCACCCAACAACTTTCCTCCGGTCGCTCCCGATTTCAGTGCCTGCTCATAAATTTGATCGATAGTTTCAGTTGATATTTTATTGGTTAAACTTCTTTTTAATTGCCACGATTCATGAAGCAAGCGGCCAAACTCCAGAAGATCTTCCTTTCCGGTGATGATCTCAAGGCCGCGGCCCACCATTTGCGACATTGTTTTTAGTTCCGATTTTTTTTTATCAATAGACGCAATCTGTTCTTTGGCAATTTCAGAGGCAAATCTTGAAAAACCTGTGAAATACAGCATTAAATGGCTTTGAAACTTCTGCAGACGTTCACGGGTGATAATCACCGGGCTGACATTAAACTGATCATTGCGCATGAATTCGATCAAATTCAAACCTCCGAATGCCGATTGAACCTGATCTTGAGAACCCACGCTTTCCTTTAGAATATCCCGCTCCACATGGATAGCCTCTTTCGCGAGATCTTCTTTTGATATCATGGTTCGTTTCAGCGCATGAAGTGAATGCAGCAAACCGACTGTAAACGAGGAACTGGAGCCAAGCCCCGCCCTTGCGGGCAAATCTCCGTCGTGATGAACCTCGATCCCTTCTTTAATCTTCATATAATTTAAAGTCTCTCGGACTGAGGGGTGTTGAATATCCTGATTTGATTGAACGCATTCCACCTTCGAGTAAACCACGCGGCTTTTATGCTCAAAAAATGGCGGGAGATACCGGCAGGAAATGTAGCAATACTTGTCAATTGAGGTTGCCAAAACAGCGCCGCCATTTTCCCTGTACCAGGCTGGGTAATCAGTCCCGCCGCCCAGAAATGAAACTCGAAACGGCGTCCGGCTAATAATCATAACGATACCTTCATCATTCGTGCGGTTTTGTGATTTTCCAAGAACCAGTCAATGGTTGATTTTAAGCTATTCCGCATTGAAGTAAAGTGAAAATCCGGGTAACGTTGTTTAAATGAATTGCTTTTTAAAACCCGTTTGAGCTGGCCTTCCGGCTTCGATTTATCAAAGATAATTTTGCCGTCAAATTTCATAAGCTCTGCAATCATTAAAACAAGCTCGCGGATCGTAATCCCTTCATCAGCTGTCACGATCATATTTTCCGGTCCCCTGAATTGATCAAGCTCACTGACAAGTAAACGCGCAACATCATCTGAGAAAATAAATTGCCTCACCGCATTACCACTTCCCCACACCGTCAGCGGTTCATTTTTTTGTTTTGCGATAAACGCGCGGTGAATAATAGCCGCCACCACATGTCCGCTTTCCAAATCCCAATTATCATGAGGGCCCATCATGGTGGCTGGTGTAATTGTAGAGAATTGTAATTTAAATTGTTCCGAAATCAGCTTGGACTGAATATCAAGCATCCGTTTTGCGTACCCGTAACCCAAATTTCCGGCAAAGGGCAACCCGGCATGCAGGTCATCTTCGGTTGACGGCCGGTCAGCATAAATTTGAAAGCAGCAGCTAGACAGAATGGAGATTAAACGCTTAACACCTTTCCTCGCCGCAAGATCAAGGACGTTGGCATTGATCATCACGTTGTCGGAAAAAAGTGTCGCGTTCTCTTCGGCATTTTTCTTTACACCGCCTACATTTGCAGCCAAATGAATGACATGGGTTGGCTTCATATCATGAAACATTTTTTCTGTTTCATCAAATCGCCTCAAGTCGAAATCGCGGCTGGTCACGTAGGACGCCTCAGGACATCGAGCTTTGAGTGCTGAACCCAGGAGACCGCCCCCGCCTGTTACTAGAATTTTCCTGTTCATACAGCATCCAGAACGACACGTGAAATTAAACGCACTTCTTTCAGGCTCAACGTAGGGTGATTGGGAAGAAAGAAACCGCAATGGTGAACTTGGTCGGCAATGGGAAAACTTGCTTTTCCGTAACGCTCGTACCAAAAGGGGTGGAGGCCTAAATTACCTGCCGAAAAAATACGTGTTTCGATTCCGTTCCGAACAAGAGCGCTCACAATTCTCCGGCGTTCTGCGGGATTTTTTGCCAGAGCACCGAATGAAATACTGGAGACAACTGCTTTTGGATCAACCCATCTCTGTGCATAAAACCGCCCCGACAGCAGCTCGTGGTAAAGTTTATGGTTTTCATCGCGCCGTTCAATCATCCAATTCAGTTTTTTAAGCTGCCTGAGCCCCAAAAACGCATTAAGATCAGTGGAGCGTAGATTAAAGCCCGGTTCATAAAACACAAACGGTGAATGAAAATCATCAATCCTGTATTTCTTAACCAGATTTTGGTGAGTTGATTTGTCGAGGTCCTTACTCCAGCCATGGCTTCTCAGCATCAGTAATAAATTTTGAAATAGCCTGTTATCAGTCGACACCATACCGCCTTCGATGGTGGACATCTGATGTCCAAAATAAAAAGAGAAGCTTGCCATATCACCGAAAGTTCCAATTTTTTGACCATGATAAGTTGATCCAATCGAAGCGCAGGCATCTTCTAATAAATAAAATCCATACTTCCTTTTGAGCGCGAGCATTTCGCGCATTTTGTGTGGAATACCCAACACTTGGACCAGTGTCACGGTTGACGGCCTGTGCTTCTTGAGGAGTTTTTCCAAGTGATTAAGATCAAGCCCGAACGTCTCAGGATCCGCCTCGCACATGATGGGTTCGAAACCAAATTGAATTGCCGGCGCTATGGTGGTCACCCAGCCGACTGTTGGAACAATCACTTTCTTATTCTTCAACTTTTTGGATAATAAAAGAGCGTAATACATTAATAAGTTAGCGGAAGAGCCGGAGTTGCAGAATGTGGAATGCTGCCGACCAAGCCATTTTCCCCACTGAGCTTCAAATTGAAGCGTTAAACCGGCTTTGGTTAACCGTGGATACGATTTGAGCCATCCTATCAGCGCATCAATATCGCGATTGTCGATTGTGTCTTTGGCTAAGTGATACTTAATCATCAAAACGGCCCTTTAAACCTGCTCTCAAGAAGCGGGACTTCGCTGTTAGGTGCTTTTTTGCCTAACATCTCACAAACTTCATGAACAATCGTTTTTGCGTTCGGATAAAAAATATTTTCAAGCGATTTACTAACCGGGCAAACCGTTGCAGCGGTTCCCAGACGGCGCACGGGCCCTTTAAGCGATGAGAAGCCCCGTTCCGCAACGCGCGATGCGATTTCCGCGCTAAATCCGCAATACGTCCAGCCCGTGTCAGCCACCAGCAACCTTCCCGTCTTTTTCACTGATCGTAAAATCAATTCCTCATCTAACGGGACAAGGGTTAGCGGATCTATAATTTCAATATTAATGCCGTGCGTACTCAAAAATTCAGCCGCCTTTAGGGCTTCGGGAACCATATAGGAAGTCGCGACAATAGTTAAATCGCTTCCTTCACGGCGGCAAACACCTTTCCCAAATTCAATTTCATAATAACCATCCGGAACCTCACCTTTAATATCATAGAGAAGCCGATGTTCAATCATCACAACCGGATTAGGATCAAAGATAGCCTTGAGCAATAATCCCTTCACGTCATACGCGGTGGTCGGCATCACAACTTTAATGCCCGGGACATGGGCGATGATTGACTGTGGACTCTGGGAATGCTGCGCTCCCTGGCCCCAGCTTCGCCCAATAACAGCGCGCACCACAATCGGGACGCTCATTTTTCCGCCGAACATGTAGTTCCACTTTGCGGCAATATTAAACAACTGGTCAAGTGTCAAATATAGAAAATCAGCTCGAATGTGGATATGGACCGGCTTCATACCGCCCAGTGCGGCACCAATCGCAACTCCAGTCATGCCAGCTTCTGCAATCGGCGTGTCAAAAACGCGATCGTGACCGAAACGATCCACCAGGCCTTTCGCGCTTCCAAAAATGGCTTTATGATCATCAACGCCGATTCCCATCAGAAAAACAGAGCTGTCACGCTCCATCGCCGTTGTCATCGCCTGTTTTACGGATTCACCGTAGGTAAGTATGCTCATGATTTTTCCGCGTAGAGATGTTGAAATAACCGTTCCGGAGGAGGTGCTGGACTCTCTTCGGCAAATTGAACAGCTTCTGTAACTTCATTTCTAATTTCTGACTGCCATTTGGCAAACAGATCAGTTGGTACCTTATGTTTCTTCGTCAGCACCCCTTCGAGCTGCCTGATCGGATCATGCTTTTGAGCATGCTTTAATTTCTTTAATTCCCGATAAGCTTCTTTGTGATCCTGTGCAGGCCCCACATGTTCATATAAGCGATAGGTAACATATTCAATCAAACACGGCCCTCCGCCCTTACGCACCTTCGCCACTGCGGCGCGCATTGAGTCATACACAGCTGATGCGTTATTTCCATCAAAGCGTTTGCCCGGAACACCAAACACATCACCATAACGATAAAATTCGGTTTTTTTATGACGATCGGAAATGCGGGAATGCACAGCGTAATTATTGTTTTCACAAACAAAAATAACCGGCAGCTTCTTCAGTGCGGCAAAATTGAGGCTTTCAAAGAAAACACCTTCCGCGACTGCCCCGTCTCCAAAGAATGCAACCGATACGCGGTTCTTCTTTTGCATCTTAGCGGCCAGCGCGTCTCCAACTGCGAGCGGGATGGTGCTAGCCACGATCGCTGAACAACCCATCAAACCCACTTCGGGAGCAATTAAATGCATGGAACCGCCTTTTCCGCCCGAACACCCCGTGTCTTTTGCGTAGAGTTCAGCGAACATCTCTTTCATCGAACCGCCCTTCGCGAGATAAACACCGTGCCCTCGATAAGTTCCATAAAGATGGTCTTCTTTTTTCATTGCCAAACAGACGCCGGCCGAAACCGCTTCCTGCCCAATACAGAGATGAATCGGGCTTTGGATTTTATCGGTAGGATAAATTTGGGCAACCCTCTCTTCCGCCAAACGGATGCGAACCATGGCTTTATAAAGCGAGACGAGGGTTTGTTTATCAGTGGCCATCAAAGTGACTCTTGGGTTGATTTTATCATTCTCAGACGTTGCTATACTGCATACGTTTTATGACTTGGTAACCTTTGATCAATTCTCGAATACCAATTTCAAGCGGGTGTTCAGTTTTAAATCCAGCCCTCTCAATCTTTTTATTGCTGACAATGTAGTCGCGTTTATCAGGATCTTCTCCGATCGCAGATTCAACATAAGAAAATTTTGGCAGCTGCTTCTTGATTTCATCGCAAAGTTCTTTTTTACTAAGATTACAATCACTCAAACCCACATTGAAAGGCTCGCCTTTCATTCCATCAAAATGATTGATTGCGTGAACAAACGCTCGCGAGATATCCCGCACATGAATGTAATTCCGCTTGAAATGGCTCTCAAACAAAACCACAGCCCTGTCATTCACGGCACGATAAACAAAATCATTCACAAGCAAATCAAGGCGCATGCGGGGGCTGATACCGAATGCGGTGGCCAAGCGAAGCGTCACGGAATTCCCTGAGCCAAGTATTTGTTTTTCGGCTTCTACTTTTAATTTTCCATAGAGTGAAATGGGATTCAACGGCGTTTTTTCATCGCAATGGATTCCCTTCTGCCCGATTCCGTAACCGCTATTGGTGGTCGGATAAATAATCCGTTGGTTTTTACTTCGAAGTTTAAGAATGAGTGAAATTGCATCTAAGTTGACTTCTTTTGCCGCAAAAGGATCTTTATCGCACAGTGGGGCTCCGGTTAAACAGGCGAGCGGAAAAACATAGTCAGCAACCTTGATCAAACCAGCCATCAAACGCTCATCGCGCACATCGCCGCGCACAATCGTTAATTTTGAATCATGACAAACGTCCAAAAGAGATGATTGTTGATACATGAAACTATCAACCACGGTAACTTCGTGTTTTTCTTTTAACAAAACCGGAACCAAAACCGATCCGATATAGCCTGCGCCTCCGGTCACCAATATTTTTGCCATTAATTTTCTCCTGTCGCTTACTTCCAATAAAACAGCTCACACAAAAACTGAAGATAATAAGCCGCTCCCCATTTCAAAATCTGTAATTTGCGTTCACCGCCAATGCGCGGCGGTTCGTCACCCGGAATTTCAGTTATTTTCAGCTTTTTCTTTGCCGCCCGTACTGACAAAAGCGGCTCCCAGCTAATTTTGGTATGAAAAAGTTTTTCCACATATTCATAAGCATCATCGCGGTCAAGGCCAAGCTCTCGAATCATTCGGGTTTTATACGCTCTGAAAATCACCATGACATCGGTATAGCGGCCGCCGTGTAAAATGTTAACTGTCCTGGTGAACAGCCAATTACCAAAACCCGTCACCCAATCGTCATCCCGGCTTTTCGCGTTCCCTAAATAGCGAGACGCGATCACCATATCGTAACCCTCATTCATTTTCTTAATTAATTCCGGGATGAGCTCTGGGATTGAATTGCCATCTGGGCTGAAAGTGACGACCACGTCGCCTTTTATTTTTTCCAATACTTCCATATAAGCATGTCGAAAACCCTTTTTTTTCTGCACATGCAGTTCATAGCCATGCTCTTGCGCGTATTCGATGGTACCGTCGGTTGAGCCCCCATCAACAACAATTAACTGATCATACCATTCCCGCTTAATGTTCGGCATGATTGCGCGCATTCCCTCAATTTCATTGAGAGCCATGACAAGAACGGTGGTTTTCATCTACAACGCTTCTTTACAAGTACCATATGATTTCAGTAATATTTTAGGTGTATTTGCCGTAAACTATTATGTAAACCTTCAACCTATAACGACCAAATTGTGCACTATTTTAACAGATAATCTTTCCAAAATAAGCTATTTTCTTTTCGGAAAACCTGATGCGGGTGGTTTGATCGGCCCGCGCCAATGTTTTCTTTTTTTTATTTTACTCCTTAACGCCCTCACCTTAAACCATTTCGCGTTTCACGGATTTATCTTCTTCGATTATAGCGGGTTCTTAGATGCCAGCTGGCGGGTTTACCGCGGCCAAGTGCCGTATCGCGACTTTATCTACACGGTTGGCCCCATTCATCTCTACATGAACGCTTTCTTCTTTTTTCTTTTTGGCTTTGGCAAAACTGCCATTCTGGCCCATCTTATTACGGTGAGCACGTTAGTGATTGGCGCAACGTTTGCGATTACTTATCGAAGATTGCCATTTATATTTTGTTTACTATCCACACTGCTCAGTTGCGTCGGATTTTATTGGTGGTTTCCTCATCCCTGGTACGATCAATCCGCTTTTTTCTGGATGATCCTGTCGGTTTCTTTATTACTCAGTTTTCAATTTTCAGAAGTAACCAAAAAATCCTGCGCAGCCTCGCTCGTCTGCGGCATATTCTGCTCACTCTCTTTAATGACCAAAACCAATATCGGCGGTTCTTTTTTGTTGATTTGCCTTCTCTACCTAGCATCATTCAAATCAATTCGCACGCTGGCAGCCTTCGCGATCGGCCTCGCAATCGGATTTGTTTTTGTTTGGATACTTATAAAATCACCTGCTTTACTCATCGATAATGTTTTCTTGAATTATGGAGTCGGCGCTACCCGTCAGCTTGCGCGTTTTCTGGTATTTGAAACTTTTTTAAAAAACGGCTACTGGATTCCGGCACTCGTTGCCCTGTTAAACTGTTTTTATTTCTTAAAATCAAACTTTCGCTTTCTGTTTCTTTTCTTCGGAATCACAGTGGTTGCGATTTTTTCTCTCAACACCGGTTCTCTGCGCGAGCCGGCCAACATCGCACTATTCGGCATCCTAACGGCTGTTGCTTTCCGCCTTTTCTATGATGCGCGTAATTTATATCAAAGTGTTATTTCGAAAACCATTTATGGTGCCTCAATTGCTATTCTGATCACCGCTTCGATCTGGCAAATTTTATTCACAGCCGACTACTCATTTAAAAGGGCGAATGGATTTTTTCGCTTTTACCCCCTCAGCGCTAAAACCATTGCATCAGGCCCGTTGGCCGGTTGGCGGTTTAATCACGATGATGACGCTGTTTTTAACGACATTCTTATTTATGTTAATCAAAATATTTCGAAGAGGGACTCTTTTTTAATTTTGACTGACCTGCAAATTTTATATCCGTTAACCGGACATAACAGCTACCAAGGTGTCCCGTTTCTATTTTCTGTTGATATTCTGCCGGCGCCCGGCAAACAGCTCAAAAGCGTACAGAAAGCCATTGCCAATAACCGTCCGGACTGGATTTTGACGCACCGCGATTCCAATGTGCCCTATATTAATGATTTAATTCGATACCTTGAACTGCAAGATTTTTTACTGACCAACTATCAGCTGGTTAATCACTGGGGCCGTTACGGCTTATTCAAAAGAATAAACTCTTAATTTGATGCCGCTTAAACTATTAGAAGCAGTCCGTAAGAATCTGTGGTTTCAGGCCGGTGACCTTCCGCTCGCCGTCATCCTCCTGATCAATGCCTCGTTCTTAAACTTCAACGCCTTTCGAAGTTTTAATTTCTTCGATATGGGAAGTTTTATGGACGCCAGCTGGCGGATTTACCGGGGTCAATTGCCTTACATCGACTTTATCTATTTTACCGGCCCCATTCATTTATATGTGAGCGCGGTCTTTGTTTCGCTTCTTGGATTTGGTAAAAACGCAATCTTGGCGCATCTTGTCACGGTCAGCTCCGTTATAATCATCCTCACCTACTTAATCGGCAAGAGGCTGGCTTCCAGGCAGGCTGCTCTGTTTTCAGCCGCTCTTACAGCGGCATGTTTTTATTGGCCGATTTCTCATCCTTGGTATGATCAAACCGCACATTTTTGGGGAATTATCGCTATCAGCACCATTTTATTAACACAAGGCACAGAAAATTCAGCTCGAATAAGGCAGGCTGGTTTTCTTTGTGGATTTCTTTGCGTTCTGTCATTTTTTACAAAATCCAATGTTGGCGCATTTTATCTGGCTGCGTTTTCATTTATCATGCTTGGCATGCCGGCGCGCCGGGCATTGGTACCCTGGTATGTTGTTGGAATTCTTGCTGGCCTGCTGATCAATCTGATGATTATTCGATCGCCAAGCTTATATTACGAACAAGCATTCACCGACTACGGGTTGAAGCATGTCAAGCGGCTGTCAAATCTACCAACTTTAAAAGACTGGCTGACAAGCGGCTATTTGGGTATGGTATTGATTGCGCTTGGCTCGGTTATCATCCAAAAAAATAAGTGTTGGTGGCAGATCATATTCTTCTTCGCTGCCCTGACAGTGGCGATACTCTCTTCCATGAGCGGATCAATGATCCGGGAAGCGAATATCCCGCTTCAGGGAGTTTTGATGGCGCTCCTATTCATGCTCGTTTCCCAGCCGGTTGCATCAAACTGGGAGTGGGCCAAAAAAGTTTTACAGACCGCTTCTTATCTCATTTGCATATTTCTAACCATTATTGCTGTGCGTTACGGTTTGGAATTAAAAGTTTGGACTTATATTGGAAAGTCACCGCTAGGACAATATGCCATTAAAACCGGTGGGATGAGGGGGTGGATGTGCGATCAAAAAACCGGCGAGAATTTGGATGATTTGGTTAAATATATCAACAAACAAATTCCAAAACATGACACACTGCTTGTGCTGACTAACTTGCAAATATTATACGCCCTTACCGGGCGTGATAGTTTTCGCCATGTCCCCTTTATTTTTACTCAGGGCGAAGTGCCTGCCCTCGGCAAACAAATGGAAACCGTTAGAAACCACATCATGGCTCATCCGCCCGATTGGGTGATTACGCACACAGACTATACATTTAGCAACACCCTGTTGATTCAGTACCTTGATTTGTTCGACTTTTTACATGAACGATACGTGCCGGTGGAAAAATGGGGTATTTACCTCATGTTAAGAAAAAAACCTGATACACTATCAAAAATTGAGCTGGCTAATTAACTACGGTAGAATCATTGCATGAAAAATATACAACTCATTTTCTTGATCATATTCTATACGGCGGTCGCAACAATCATCTCACTCTCAAAGCCGGCCCTGGATCCTCAGATATCTGCAGAGTTGACATGGAATTTAATCACGGGAACAGACGCCGGTTTTCCGATCCCCGGCTCAGAACTAGAACCGATCCGAAAACTGCTGCCAACGCATGGCGCAATTTCATTTGTGAGTGATAAGCCATTTGGTGTGGATATTGAAATGGAGAAGTTTTACTACGACTTGCAAAATTATTTGTGCCCCTTGATCTTAAGCACGAAGGCCGGAGAGAAAACAGGGCTCGCCATTTTTTCCACAGCAGAATCTGCGCAGAACCGTCTTACCGAAATTAACTACAGCTGGGTTATCAACTGGGCAAATTCCAAGGGAATCATCCGAAAAAATGCATAGCCTCCAGAGTTTTTTCATCAGCTCCCCGCTATCCCCTCTGCTTTTACCCGGAGTGACGGGTTTTCTGCTGGTCATGGTTTTAACTTACAAAATTCCACTTCGCTTCAAATCTCTTTTTCTCCTTTCCTTATCATTTCCGGTTGGTTTGGCACTTAGTTCCTTAGCCTTATTTTGGAGTTATGAATTTTTAGGTCAATATGCGAAGCAGGCTGCGATCATTTCTATGGCGATTGTTTGCTTTATCTTAGGTTCAAACCTCATTTGGCAGTCCTATCAAAAGCACCGCTTTTATCGTCAGGATTCACTTTCAATTGATCAGCCAGCCCCTTCTTTAAAAGCATCAAAGCTTGGAACCGTTTTGACAGTAATCGTCACCATTGGTTTTATTCTGTGTTTATTTAATTTTTTTGAATTTATTTTAAATCGCCTCACGTGGAATCCGGTTGGCGGCTGGGACGCGCGCTATGTGTGGAATTTAAAAGCCAGATTCTTTGTCCGCTCAACAGAGTATTGGCGTGATATGTTTTCACCGCTTATTTCATCGTGGAGCTTAAGAGATTATCCGCTCATGCTTCCCGGCAGTATCGCGTGGGGATGGAATTGGCTCGGCCGCGAAATGTTATTTTGGCCAGGAGTTGTCAATCTCGCTTTCTTTCTATCTATCGCTTTGCTGACAATTTGGTATACGGCTTCCCGGTCAACGCTTTGGCATGGTCTTTTAGCGGGAGCTTTTTTTATTACAATGCCATCGTTCCAAACTTGGGTGGCTGCCCTATATGCCGACATTCCCCTTGGTTTTTTTATAACAGCGTCCGCAGCGCTGCTGATACAAGCTGCCCGTTCCCGAAATCGAAATCTCGCATTGCTTTCAGGTCTGTGCACAGGATTTTCTATGTGGACCAAGAACGAAGGAATTTTTTTCAGTATTTGGATTGGATTTACTGTGATACTGCTTTTATTCTCAAAACATCTTGATCGGCAAGACAAGAAGTGGTTTCCGGTCTTTTTTTTGTGCGGTTTTGCAGTTCCCGCTTTCACAGCCTGGTATCTGAAATGGAATTATGGCGGGCCTGGCATCTATCTGCAAACCGGGCGCTCATTCGGGGATTATTTAAAAGCTTTAACAGACGGTGCGCGCATTCAATATATCGCGGCTAATTTTGCAGCTTTTAAAGCAAGTTTTGCGCTCTGGCACTCTTTGTGGGTCTTTTTTGTGAGCGCTTTAATATTTCGGCCCATGTTTTTAAGTAAAAACAGGGCCACCACTTATTCCTGGGTCTTAGTTTTGTTAGTGCTCTTGATTGATGCGGGATATTTTCTTATATTTCAAATCACGCCGATTGATCTCCGCTCCCACATTCAGTGGTCACTCTCACGCCTGTTGACACACAATGGTGTCTTGGCACTTTTATTCATATTTGAAACATTCTCGCCAATCGATCAGCATCCGCAGAATTCTATTTAATCAGATTCTAAACTCTGTTTTAAGGCTGAGCCGCTGCCGCCTCATCTTCTAATCTTTTCTTGTTCGATTCATATAAGCGATCACCTAAAATCTGGCGCGCAAGCTCATCCTTGTCCTGCCCGTTATAAAAATCATATTCCATAACCGCCAGAATTTTGATCAGCTGAGGAAACGGCACGCTGGCCAGATCCCTGTCTTGCGATAAGCTTTCATCAATTTTTTGAACATAGAATTTTGATGAATTTAAAATTGCAGCATTTTCGCGAACCTTATACAGATTGATCATCACGTCAACCGCTCTTGTTTTAAGATTGCTGTCAAGGGACAGCCATGGAGCCGAAGATGTAACCAGCGCGCTCATCGCTTGATTAAATGCGACTGAATCCACAATAACCGGTTCCTCCACTACGCTGCCATACTCATCCGTAACCGGAGATTGAGAACACGACGCTGCGAACACACACAATAAGCCGATTAGCAAGCCCCATCTATTTTTCATAAAACATCCTTTCATTTTTTTTGTTACCGTTTACGAATTATAAATATTCTTTCAATAAATCGAGCGCAAGGCGGACCTGGCGATCCGAGCCCGGTTTATCTGAAGCTTCGTTTTCAACTACTTTATCCGGCGTAATCCCAACACCGTCAATAATTCCACTCTTGGGCCCGCGATAACGGGCTGTTGTTAACTTAATCGCGGTTGTTTCATCAATTGGCACAACTGATTGAATGGACGCTTTCCCGAATGTTTTCATGCCGACAATTATACCACGATTATTATCCTTAATTGCCGCTGAAAAAATTTCAGATGCGCTGGCTGACGCTTGATTGACCAAAACAACTAACGGATAGTTGGGTTCAGTTTTCAATCCGCTTGATTTATACTCCTTCGCCTGAACTTCAATTCTACTCTCAACTGAAATAATTTTAGCCTCTGCAGGCAAAAAATGCTCGGCAAGCTCGATTGCTTTGGGCATCAAGCCGCCGCTATTGCCTCTCAGATCAATAATCAGGGCTTTCATCCCCTTCTCTTTGACTGAGGTTAACGCCGCATCAAACTGGTCAATGGTATTATCCGAGAATTCATCAATCCGGATATAGCCGACTGCTTTTCCGACTATACGGACATCGTTGACTGATTTAATTTCTATCTTTTCTCGGGCAATCTTAAATTCCAGCAATTGCTGAACCGCTTCCCGCCAGACAGTCAAATTTAATTCAGTTTTTTCTTCACCGCGCATTAACGATGACACCGATTGAACAGTTTTCGAAACCACCCAATCATGATTAACCATCAAAATCATATCCTGAATTTTGAGCCCCGCCTTTTCAGCGGCGCTTTCAGGCTTCACATCTTCAACAACCGGCACCTGGTCCACCAAGCCGATTTTAGCCCCGATACCCGAATACTCACCCTTCATATCAATTTTTAAAAGTTCGTACTTTTCCAGGTCAAAAAACTGAGAGTAAGGATCCAGGGCGCTCATCATGCCTTTCACAGCTTCATAAAACATTTTTCTGGAATCAAGCGGCTGCACATAACCTTCCATAATCGCGCCTAGTGTTCTTGAAAACAGTTTGAGCTCTTCAATTATTTCGATTTCTTGCTGAGCTTTTCCGATAGGAATTAGCATCATGCCCGCAACCAGCACGCCCGCCACGGCCAACAAAACTCTCTTTTTCTTGAGGAATATCATCACTACCTTTCTCTCGTTTTATACCTAGGCCGAGCGATAACTCTCACGCCATGACAACACTTTCACTTCTCTCTCGCTACGTTCCAACACGGAAATGGTTGTCAACGTCATTGGCCGACTTGGAATTTGACTGCGAATAACAACTCTAAAATATGACGACCTGATGGTGAAAAGGCCCGAGCCTATGAAATCTTGCAGGCTGCTTTTTTCTTCATCCGTCAGCGATGTGAATTGGTCAATCGCCGCTACAATTGTCTCCGTATCACTTAAAACATTGTCATCATCTGTTCCGGGCGTTCGGTCTAATCCCGCCCGGTAAATCATTATTTTAGCAGCTAGCGAATCGCTAAAACCCATGGCGCGCAGAACCGGTGTCGAAGCTGTATTCAAATTGATTTTGCCCAAACTGTCAACAGACAAATACGGCTGAATCTTTTGATATATTTCCTTTGTTACGCCCTTCACGAATCTGAGCTCCTCAAGAACTGTAAAATCTGCGTTCTTGGCTCGATATGGCGGTATAAGCCCTTGATAGAATGAGTTTTCGGCTCCGGATGCGTATGCATCGTGATCTTCATCGCGCCAATCCAAAATTGCTTCTGCCAACTGACTTGATAGAGCTTCATCCAAACCCAAGCCGTCATGAAACAACCGTTTAAAAACTATGGGAGATTTCACCAGATTTAAATTAATTTTACTCTCTTCGTCCACGATTCCGTAACGAATTTCATCACCAGTTTCACTGACAATTGAAAAACTTCCCTCGCCCAGCTTAACATCTTCAAATCCGGCAGGGTTTTGGCTCCATCGCTCGGTCAAGGCATCAAAGTCATTACGATCGTACTTGAGTAAATACATCACCTTTTGAACTCCGGACTCAGCAATGCGGCGCAATTTTTGCCGATTTTCCAGGCGCTCAACCAACTTAATGCGCTGTCTTACTGAGTAGCCGACCGAAATTGAAAATATGCCAAGAAAAAGAAGTACCCACATACAAAGAATAAATATACTGCCCCTTGGCTGCGCGTAACGCTTGTTTTGCATCAAAGTATTTTTACCGGTTGTCTGAACTTTGAGATTCAGAATTGAGATTTTCAATCTTTTGTTCGATGCTCCCCAGCTGCTCCGAAAGCTGAAGAAGGCGTTCGTCTACTTGATCCAGACGTCGTTTCAGGTATTTATCAATACCTTCAACTTCGTAGATTCCGCCAATCTTTTCCACCTTTCGGTCGTCTGCAATATTATGAACCACGCCATACTTTCGGACACCAATCTCATCTTCTGCGGCCTCTTCTGCTGCAGCTGCAACGCTACTTGCAAGCAGAGCATGCGATATTAAAAGTAACCACGATAAAAAGCACCGGGCGCGCAATTTCATTATTCCCCTCCATAGTCTTCCGCTAAAATCGAATCCCAATTAATCTGAAACACGCTCACTTGGTTATTAATTCGAACATCCTGTTTCTTAATAATCATTTTAAACAGCGTAAGTCCGGCGCCGTCCAGATAATAACATCGAAATAACATTGAACGAATCAATTTACGATCCGCCACCACAGATGACCACAATCCTTCTCTTTCAATTAAGAGAACCGAAACGTCTAGCCCTGCCCCCGCGATCTCGGTCTCAATCAGATTGCCATTTTCATAATAAAAGATGCTGCGCGGCTTTCCATTAATCTGTTTTTCTGGAACGATGATTTCCGTATCCTTTGTTTTTAAATCAACCCTGACACCATCCTTAAAAAAGAGACGGTCTCCGTCTTGACGGTTAAGGCTGGATTCCGGCCAATATTTTAAGACATTGCCCGTCACTCTCAACATCTTATCCACATAGTTATTACGGCTCTGCAAAGAAAAACCGGCCTTCTTCTTTTCATAAGCATCCTGACGCTCAACTTCGTTTGCTTTCTTGAAATCCCATTCAGACATTAACGTAACTGCAAGATTTTGTTCAATAAGATCTTGGTAAAGCAAAACGTAGCCGGGATCAATTGCGGTGCCGTGTGTTAAATTCAAAAATTCGGATTTTTCACTCTCGCTTAATGAGCCGGGTAGCCGGTCAAGCGCGGCTTGCCTTGAAAGAGGCGCTAGATCGATAATCAATTTTGAGGCAGCGGCCAAATCCATCCCTTTTGCCTGCAGAAACTCCATCGGTTTGTTTCCGCCTGTTGCCAACATGCGAAAAATACCGGCTGACTCCCGCTCGCTTGCTGACAAAAGCGCCTTTGCGATCCAGTAGGACTGGGGCCTTTCTTGGGTTCCGCCGTCAACAAGTGCGCGGCGATTGGCAACTGAGATAATAAAGTAACCGGGCGGCCACCAGCTATAAATGATCGAGTTTTGAGGCGTGCTGTCACGAATATCAGTAAGCGCCTGATACCACACACTGTTCATGATTGGCGAGATTCGCGTTGCAACCAGGTTCGCCTGCACAATTCCCATCGGCACAATCAGCAGAATAATGATCAGGCATGCTGCCTTGGTTAAAAGATTTTGATACGCCCTTTTCAAATTGCTCGCCTGCAAATTCGTCAATATTGTGATGAGCCACTCAGCACCAAAGACCACTAAAAGCGAAAATGGTAAAACAAATAGCACGGCAAAACGTTCAGTTTTTAATGATAAGACGAAAAGAGGGACTGTAAACACCGTTACAATAAGCCATTGATAAAGACGCCGGACGTTCTTTACTTTTAGAAAATAAATCCCCGGAAAAACCAAACCGATCAGCGCGACTAGCGCGGCCCCGTAATTTCCGGTCAAAAAAACTAATTTTTGAATTGAGATTGACTTTGTTTCACCGACTGTCAAAAAAACACTCGGCCAACTTTCAAATTTTGAAACTGAAAACTTCGGTAAAAATACCAGTCCGTTATAAATGACATTCAGAAAACTTTTCGGTGTTATAAAAATAAATAGAAACAACACCGCTGAAATCAAATACGCGATCAAGTACTGGGTAAATGCATTTTGAGTTACTTTTTTTGTTCGGATATACTCAACAGCCCCGACCGTAACTGCTGAAGCAAAAATAAGAACCATTAAAAAAGGCCATCCCGCCCAAAAAAGCGCATACAAACCCGTTAAAAAGCCGCCTAAAACCCCCTGAAAAATGCGGTTCTTTGTATCATGACTGTCGATACAATTAAAGAGAGTGCATAACGCTAAGATTGGAAATAAGTAATTGTACGGATCGGTATCAAACCATCCAAATGCACTTCTTTGAAGAAAAATCGGGGAGAGCATTAATGTAAACGCGCCGGAAAAAGTCGGGAGCAATTCCATGTGCAGAATTCGGCAAAGCGCGAAAAATACACCGGCAACCAATGCCGACAAGACAACAGGAACCCAACTTACGGATTGCATGAGATCCTGATCCTTATCGAACAATTTAATGACTTGGTGGCAATAATATCCTAAATAGGGGTGTAAGGTCATCCAGTCCCACGAACCTTCCGGCGCGAGCCTGAGCGGATTATAAAATAATCCGTCTTTGAATTTGGAAGATAAGGCACCGGCGGTTTGAATTTTCTGGGCCAGATAATAATAGTAATAGGGATCGGCTTCCAATAAGTAAGGCTGCGCTTTTTCGTCTTGCGGGCCCGCGCTTGACACGTGCGCCATCACGCTTACCATCGCCTTTTTAAATTCGTCAGGATCATTCTTGGCAGCATCCTGCGCACTTTTCTCCACCAACTCCTCAAAAGCTTGGATGCTTAGATTTGGATGAGACGCCGCCAGCCCGGGCCTTATCTGCCCTTTGATTGAATTTAAAACCAGGGTGGCTGCCATAGCCTGGCTTAACTGAGGCAAATGCGGAGCAGGGCTCTGAGTCCATACAACCCTGAAATAAACAGATAGGCCGATGATAACGGCTAAGACCGCTAAACGCCACGGGCAAGTTCTTGTAAGAGTAGAATAATTCACGGTTTTTTCTCTCAGAAAATTAGCTTGAGCTTCTTTCATGCCGCAGATAATATAAACTCATGAGCAATCCTAAGGTTCTTATTGTGATTCCGGCTTACAACGAAAGCGCCGCCATTCGTGAACTCGTGCTGAGTTTAAGAAAACAGCACCCCGATTACGTTCCGCTGGTAATCAATGACGGCTCTCGCGATCAAACAGCCAGCGAAGCGCTGCTTGCAGGCGCTAAAGTTGTCAGTCACCCGTTTAATTTGGGGATCGGCGGAGCGGTTCAAACCGGCTACAAAATCGCCCGACAAGAAAACTATGATGCTGTGATACAAATTGACGGCGATGCCCAGCATGATCCGGCTTATCTGGCAGCCGTTCTAGAACCGATACTTTCTAACCGGCTCGATCTTTGTATCGGCAGCCGCTTTCTGACCAGTTCCTCTAGCTTTAAATCAACATTTACGCGCCGCATTGGAATTCGTTTCTTCTCCCGGCTGCTTAGCAGCTTAACCGGCGTTCATCTCACCGACCCAACCTCAGGTTTCCGAGCTACCGGACGAAAGTTAATCGCCTGCTTTGCCGAATACTACCCGATCGATTTCCCGGAACCGGAAGCAATTAAAATTGCCAAACGCCTTTCGGCTCGAATTGGCGAAGTTCCGGTTAGTATGCGTGCCCGTCAGGGCGGCGTTTCCTCGATTCGATATTTATCAACTTTGTATTATATGATCAAAGTAACGTTTGCGATTCTCATAGATACATTAAAAGAAAAACGATAAGGAGCACAAGCAATGCAATCACGAACTTTTGCAATCATGGTATCCGTCTTGATCATGCTGATTGTCATTAATTTGATCCGCCGGCAAAAAATGACATTTAAGTATTCAATGCTCTGGCTGGCAACTTCTCTCGCCGCCCTGCTTTTTTCAATTTTTGATCAAGCGCTGAACCAGATTTCCAGCATGATGGGGTTTGCGCTTCCGAGTAATTTTGTTTTCTTCTGCTTGCTTTCATTTTTTATTATTCAAAGCCTTTTTCTTACAATTTATGTCAACCAGCAAAATTCACGCATTGAGGCTTTGGCTCAGGCTGTTGGGATTCTGGAATATCAGCAACAAAAGCCGTCCGACAGCCGATCGGTTAAACCGAAGTCCGATTAATTTAAAACGACCCCAGATTAAAGTCATCCGAACCGGATGGTTCAAACGTTGTTTCAGGGCTGTTATTTTGCGCTCTAGGTTGCATGGTTGATTCCAGATTGACCGCCAAATCGTCCCGATGAAGATAGCGGAGCGTTGAAATCGATTTCAACGCCATGGCTCGATTCTCTTGAGCCAGGTAAGCCATCCCCAAACCGTACTGCGCCATGACATTTTGAGGATTCCGCTCGAGCACAACCTGAAAAGCATCCTCCGCCCTCTTGCCATCTTTTTTATGCCATAACAGTACCCACGCCATCCCAAATTGCGCTCGAATATTGTCCGGCTGGAGCGCTATCGCTTTCTTTAAATAGTCTTCCGCGGCAACAAAATCCTTTTCTCCGCTCGCATAAATAATACCCAAATTGGCGTAAGCATCCGGCTGATCCGGCAGCAACTCGAGAGAACGCTTAAATGCGTTGATTGCATCCTCTTCATACCCTCCTCGCCCCATATAGACAAGGCCAAGCGCATTCCAGGCAGGCGCCAGATCAGGGTCTATCTCAACCGCTTTCTCTAACAACTCGATCGCATGCTCGTCTTCTCCATTTTTTAGAAATTCAATGCTATCTACATAAAGTTGATGCGCGCTCGGTTTTTCAGATTCATCTCCAAAAACCGCGGTCAGGCTCAGTGTGGCAAAAATGAACATGCTAAAAATCAGGATTTTCAAGCAGGCTCCCCTCCCAGCGGGGGTTCACTTGATGCTGCGGGGATTGCTGGCTCGGCTGGCTTGGACGCGTTAGAAACATTCTCGGCAGTCATCAAAACTCGCGTCACATTCATCACGCATTTCATAATATCGGATGCTTTTGACTTAGGTGTCATAGAAAACTCTGTGATTTTAAATAAATAATCTGACTCTTCAAGCAAACTCATAAACCCCAACAGGTCAATCAGTTTGCCGGAACACTCCAGTGTGGTTTTGTATTCGTGAAACACTGGATTTTCCTGCACATCGCCCGGCTTAATATTGACAATGGTAATTGATTTCTGTGCCGCAATTGATTCAATTTCCTTGAGAAGCCTTGATATGATTTCATCCTGTTTGCGGTTATTAGAATCAAAATACGCACTGTATCTTGAATAATCATTCAGGATACTGTCACGAAATGATAAAATTCTCATATTCCGGCGTACCGTTTGTGTCTTAACTGCAATCTCAGCATCCATCAGTTTCATTTGCGATAAAATGGGCCCGATGACAAGGCGGTCCATCAAAACCATCACCACGCAACTAAACGCAACGATGAACAACAGCTTCTCCCGCCGCCCAAGTTTCGCATAAAACGCATCAATCATACAGACCTCTCAAGACTGATCATTGGATACTATCTGAAAATATGCATTCGATTTCAAAATCAGCCACTTCCCGCTGCCCGTCACGCCTTGATTTTGTTGAGTTTGTTTTTACATCTCTAAAATATTGAGATTCTTCAAGTTCGGTCACAAATGCAAATACGCGAGACATTGAATCTGCGGTGCCGGTTAACTTGATAATATCGTCTTTATCAAAACTGAAGTTGGATAGATAAATATCTTCTCCGATTACCGTGGAAATTTTTTCAAAGACATAAAGCCCTTTACCGCGGCTATCAAGCAAATTCCGAAGAACGCGGCTTTTTGTAGAGGCTTGCTCAAGCGTCTTTGCCTGATCGGATGTCTTTTGGTCTACCGCTTCAAGCCGCTTAATGGCATCCTTTTTTAAATAGATTTGAACCCCTAAAAATACACAGATGATGAGAATGAGTGTCATGAGTAAAACGCCAAGCGCTATAATATCACGGCTCCCTTCCTGTACATGCTTTCGCAGTTTGACTTCTTTGGGTATAAAATCCAATTTCAAAGACTTTCGCATCCATGCAGAACAGGTGGTTGAAAAAAAAGAAATTTCAGCCTCTTTTTCAGCGATTTGGTGAGCCGATTCGGATAAATTAAACTCTTTTTCAAGTGCCAGCGTTTCAAATGCCACGGGATTGGCTGAAGTGTACGGAACTGAGCTTTTAATACTTTTTTCCAAGAAATCAAGGCGCTTTGTTAGCCCGGATAAAATAAGAAGCTCTACAGGTTCACCAACCCCCTGGCTTTGATAGGCGGAAAATGACTGTTCCAGCTCCTTCGTAAAATCAGCTTCGGCAGAATCGCGCCCTGCCATAAAATGCCTGAAACCGACAGGAATGCTTCGCGCAAAAACTAGGTGGGACCGATCTAAAATCGTCAAATCCGTCTGTTCTTCCGCCATGTGAATGCCGGCGATTGCAGCATCTTTTTGCAAAACATTCTGGCGAAATTTGTCATAAACAAACCCCATGGATTCCGCGGTACATACAATCTGCGAGACCTCAAGCCCTGCTAATTCGGCGATATGGAAGAGGCGGTCAATGTTTTTTCGATGAACAATCATCAACAAGACATTGGTGTAATGTTGGCCGTCCTTACTATTAGAGAGATAATCGATCACAATCTCTTCGCGTGAATACGGTGTATACCGCCCTGCCTGCAGGTCAATAATCTTTTTTATTTCTTGCGGGTCATTTGAAGGCATGTCAACGTTTTTTGAGATTAAATAGCTTGACGGTATCGCGCAAACAATTTTATTTGATTTCAAACTGCGGTCTTTAAGAAATTGCAGAACGAACTGGCTCAAATCCTTGTCCGACACTCCCACCGCTGATTTTTGAGAAAAACACTCGATGGTCGAAAGATTTTGAGACTCGCTCAGAGAAACAACTTTGATGCGGTTATCAGTCAGCTCAACCGAGACAGCTTCACTCAGCTTTTGTGATTTCATTGACCCTAATTTATTCTTAAATAAATTTCCCGGCTTCATGCTGCACATCCGCCGGCAATAACCGGAATAATCTTGGTTAAAATTTTCATCTGCTTCTTGTCTTGATACTCAATGCTAATCTTTATCGCATCAGGCAAGCAGGGATCCGACCACCCGCTGTGCCAGGAGGGTGCTTGCAATTCGTTTATTCGCTTGAAATACTGAAACGAGCATTTGCTGATGTTCTGCGCCTGCTTTCTTTGAATCACGCTTTTCTCAGAGCGGTTCAGCAAATCACGATACGGCACAATGTCACGGAAAACCGCATGTACCTCAGCCTTAAAATCATACCGGATCCGCGCTGGAACTTCAGGTACTGTTTCCGCCTCGCCTTGATCACCTGAACTGCGCATTGAATAAAATTCCATCGAGTTGACTTTACCTTTAAACGGCGACTCATTATATGAAAGCGCATTGCGAATATCGTTTTCCAGCTGCTCTAAAAATATACTGATCTCAAATTCTGGCTTTACCAGGTTTGACCGATGCCAAATCTTGACTCCATTTGCAAAAACACTGTAAAGCACAGTGCTGATCAATGAAACAATCAAGACTGCCAGCATCGTTTCAATTAAAGTGAACCCCGAACGATTATGTGCGTGGCGCTGCAGAAATTTCAACATAACAAGTGTGTATTATTTTTTTAAGCTGACCTGAAACTTTCCAAGAAAATGCCAGGTCAATTTTGTTTAGAATCTGATCTTCCGTTATAGGGGTTGAGCGCACAATATAATCATAAACACGCTCAGAACCAATCAACTGTCCTTGCTCCCCTTTAAGAGCGATTGATTTAAGCCGTGCCTTGTTATTTCTCAGAAGCCACAACTCATCAGTTGCCAGGCGGGTTGCCTCCAGGCGCGAATCGATATCATTTAGAACAACCAGCGACTTCAAAAGCGGATGATAAACTGCAATAACACCGATTGTCAGAATTACAACGGCAGCAAGCGCCTCAATCAAAGTGACGCCTTTCTGATTCTTGAAAATTAAATTTTTCATATTAGTTACTACCAGTTCGAAACGTCATCGTCTGTTTTCTCTGTTGAGGCGTTCTTGCCGGCGGAATTTAAATCATAGTCATGCGGACGGTGAACTCCCGGTGATGCGTATTGATACGGACGGTTCCACGGATCAATAGGATTCTTTTCTAAGTACGGCCCGTTCCAATTTTGAGGTGTGGGTTGTGTGGCCGGCTTTCTCAGTAAAGCCTGAAGGCCCTGCTCGGTTGTAGGAAAAAATCCATTATCCAATTCGTAAAGTTTTAACGCGGTTGGGATGTTGACATTCACGTCTGCTTTCGCAGCGGCGAGCCGGGCTTGCTCTGAGCGGCCGCTAATTCTCGGGATCATCATCGCGGCCAATGTTCCGATAATTACCACCACTAATAAGATTTCAATGAGAGAAAAACCGCGCTGATTATTTTTTTTAATTTGTGTAAGCTGCTTCATATGCGTTCCTTTTTATACCTGGTTTTCTATTGAACAGAGGCATTCATGCTAAATACCGGCATTAAAACGGCAATGACGATAAGGCCTAGCAAAAATCCCACGACTAAGATAACAAGCGGCTCCATTAAACTCGTGGTTAATTTGACAGTCTCATCAATTTCAGATTCATACCAATCTGCAATCTCGGCAAGCGATTCATCAAGCCGCCCCGATTCTTCACCTGTTCTAATCAGGTGCTGTACAAATTTAGGAAACATGTTGGATTGCTGCAAGCCTTCGCTTAAGTAACCACCCTGCTCCATTAACTGCCTGCTTTTTTCCAATTCACTTCGAATTGACTGATTCTGAACGATTGGGATCACGATTGCAATTGCGTTCATGACCTGCATTTTATTTTTGATCAGAATTTCAAGCGACCGGCTAAACCGGGCAATTTCAACCTTTAGAATCAAATTTCCGATCAGCGGAATTTTCAACATCCACTGATCGAGAATGATTTTCTCTTTTTCAGAACGCATTATCCGGCGTAACATGAGAACAGCGAACACAACAAACAGGAAAATCCAAAACCAATAGGCCTGGAGCCAGCTGCTGATTCCTATGAGAATCTGCGTTGGAAGAGGTAAATTTTGTCCTAAATCTAAGAAAAATCGTGAAAATTGAGGGATCACATAGGTCAGCATAAAACTGACAGTTAAGACACCCATTACCAACATAAACAGCGGGTAGGCCAACGCGCCCCTGACGCGGGAGACAAGCGCTTGTTGATCCCCTCGGTATTTAGCAAGTTGCAGCAGCGCCTCATTTAATTTTCCAACGCTTTCTCCTGCAGCAATCATGGCCAGATCAAACGACGAAAAGATAGCTGGATATCCTCTGAGCGCCTGAGAAAAATTCTCGCCCTGCCCAACCTTGGTCTGTATATCTTCCAATACTTGGCGCATTCCTGAATGCGCAGCTTGTTCAGAAATAAATCCGATTGCACGCAAAATAGGGATTCCAGATTGCGTCATTTTCGCCAGCTGTCTATACAGCATCATAATATCCCGGGATGAAACCTTGGTTGCCGACGAAATTCTTGAAACGGCTGTTTTTCTGCTCTCTGAAGCGATTTCTTCGTGAACTTCCAGAGGAAACAAGCCGAGCGTATTTATTTTATCGATCGCCTCATCTTGCGACTCTGCCATCAAGACTCCCTCAACAAACTCACCCGGCTTCTTTTTTGCCTGATAACGAAATTTCTTCATCCGGCACGCTCCTGACAAAAACTTTCAATTCTCGCGCGGTCCACACTGTTAATCGATAAAAAGGTAACTGATATCCGATAGGTGAACATGATCTTCAGCGGTGAATGCTCTTCCGCCTGGTCAACGCGCAGCACGCGGCCAATGCATTGAATCGGCTGCCCCTTATCCGGAATCTCTAATTTAAATTCCAATAATTCACCAACCTGTGCGGTTTCTGAGCTTGAAAATATCATACCGCTCGCGCTCAAATCCTCAGCTTGTGCGTCTATCACCCGCTCCTCAGTGCGTGCACCGCTCTTCTTTGCTGATGCGCTTTGAGAAATGGCTCGATAAGTGACCGGAAACTTGGCAAGTGTTCGCGGATAACGCCTTCTCTCAATAAATTCTTCCGTCTGCTTGAGGGGCCCCTGGGTCATCACAACCGACTCATAGATACTTTTTAAATCTTGATTTTCAAATTCATCTGCTGGCGTAATTTCCATCACTTCATTTGCGGTTGTAATGCCCCGCAGTACTTTTTTCCACCCGTCCTGCCTCAGCGTCCGCATGCCCAAACTACGGCCTTTTAGCTTTATTTCCTCGGCGGATGCTTTGCTATAAACCAACTTTCGGATTTCTTCATTGATTAAGATAATTTCATGGACCGCAACACGCCCTCGAAATCCAGTCTGGTTGCATTCGTCACACCCGATTCCAGTGAATGTCTTAAGAAGGTCATCAGCCGGTAAATTAAGGTCTGATTTAATTAAACGAAGCGTCTCATCCGGCACCTTTTTATCTTCTTGCTTGCAATTAGCGCATATCACACGGACAAGGCGCTGAGCAATAAAAGCGATCACGCTGGATGAAACCATGTACGGCTGTACGCCGATATCAATCAACCGCGTAATTCCACTCGCTGCATCATTCGTGTGCAGTGTTGATAAAATCAAGTGCCCTGTTAACGCCGCTCGAATTGCGATATCAGCGGTCTCTAAGTCGCGCACCTCTCCAACCATCATGATATCCGGATCGTGCCGCAGCATACTTCGGAGCCCTCGGGCAAACGTCAAACCAATTTCCGGCATCACCTGAACCTGTGTAATGCCCTCAATCTCATATTCAATCGGGTCTTCAATGGTCACAACCTTCTTAACCAGCGTATCAATTGAATGAAGCCCCGAATACAAAGTTGTGCTTTTCCCGCTTCCGGTTGGCCCCGTCAAAAAAATAACGCCATGCGGACGCTTCAGCAAATCTCTGAAAATTTTTAAATGATCCTGCTCAAAGCCAAGTTCCTCGAGGCTTAAAATCATTTTGCTGGGCAAGATACGGATCACCATGCTCTCGCCAAGCGGGGTAGGAATCGAAGAAATACGGAGATCCAGGGTTTGATCCTGTGTTTTCACGCGCGCTTTTCCATCCTGCGGCATGCGGCGTTCCACGATATTTAAATTAGCCATGATTTTAATGCGGGATAAAATGGCCATAAAAAATCTCATCAGATCCGGCGGTACGCGCGCCTCCTGCAGCACGCCATCAATACGATATCGTAAACGGACCCTGCCTCGATAAGGCTCCACATGAATATCGCTTGCGCCTTTTCGATAAGCGTCCAGAATAATTTGATTCACGAGCTGAACCACCGAAGCGGTTTCAGCCAATTTTTCAATATCCTCAACCTGAATTGAGGGGTTTACCTGAATAGGGCTCGCCATGTTTTGCGTATTTTGCGTCATCATAATTCGATCAACCGTTTCAGCCCCGAGCCCGTAATATCGCTTGGTCATCTCCTCGATATCACGAGCGGAAGAAAAGACAAACTCAACATCAAAGCCGAGCCCCAGCCGAATTTCATCCAGCGTGTTTACATCCAATGGCTGCGAAATGGCGATGGTTAATTTGTGATTTTGTATTTTGATAGGAAAAAATTTATAGTAATTTGAAAACTTAACCGGCACTTTCTCAATCACAGCACGATCTGTTTCGATTGACTTTAGCTGAACCGCGGGAACCTTGAAATGCTTTGCGTAAACATTGGGAAGTTCGGAATCCCGGACACGCCCTGTTCGAACCATAAATTCAGAAAGTGAAAGCTTGGCCTGCGCCGCATCTTTAAAAACTTTCTCCAATTCATCCCGGTGAAGGATCCCGGAACTCACAAGAGCGTCAAACGAGTTTCTTTCTGATGGGTTGATGATCATTTTATACGGACCCCGGCGCACGGCCGATTAGATAAAAATCGCTCGAAGGAAGCTTGTCAAATTCTCCGGTAATAATGCGTTCGCAATCCTTGATGGCATCTGTCACAGGAATAAACTCTCCTTTTTTTCCAGTGAAAGCCTCGGCAACTGTAAATGGCTGCGTCATAAAATTAAGAAGTTTTTCTGCGCGTTTAAAATCAGTCTGATCTTCCTTTGGAATTTCATCAATGCCGACAACCTGCACAATCCGTTTAAGCGAATTATATTTCGCAAATAACGAAATTAGCTTTTGACTGAGATCATACTGCCGCTGACCGACAATTCTTGGATTTAAGTTAGAACACGAACTTTTAAGAGGATCGATTGCCGGAAAAAATCCTCTCTGCGCCAGGTCTCTTGACAGCGCCATCACAGCATCAAGGCAGCTGAAAATTGCGACTACAGCAGGATCCGTCATGTCATCCGCCGGCACGTAGACCGCTTGAAATGACGTGATCGAACCGCCTCCCGGAATTGAGCGAATTCTTTCTTCGGCTGAATTGACTTCTGAAGTTAAAGTGGGCTGATAGCCCGATTCGCCCGGAACGCGTCCCATCAAAGTTGAGATTTCCATACCTCCCTGCACAAAACGAAAGAAGTTATCCATGAAAAGAAGGACGTCTTTATTTTTCTCAGCCAACTCCTCTGCCAGCGTAATACCGGTGTTCACGCATTCATAACGCGCGCCGGGAGATTCGTTCATCTGACCAAACACCAGCTTGACCTTGCTCGTTAAATTATTATCAAGCAGCTCTTGAAATAAGTCGTTTCCTTCACGAATGCGCTCACCGATCCCCGTAAACACGCACGCACCGTTATGTTTTTTAACAATGTTATTAATCAGCTCAAGAATGACGACGCTTTTTCCACAACCTGCGCCTCCGAGAATTCCGGTCTTACAGCCTTTCACCAGCGGATATAAAAGATCGATATATTTAATGCCCGTCTCAAGCACTTCCGCTTTTTCGCTGAATTTATCTCTGGTATTGAACGTATCATCGCGCGGCGGACGTCGAATCACGCGAAAAAATGTCGGGACAATCGGACCTCTTTGATCAATCGGTTCTCCGAACACATTAATAATTCTTCCGTAGAGCTCGTCGCCGACTGGAATTTCGACAGGTTTTCGGGTATTTCTAACTTTTGAATTAAGCTGTAAATTTAATGTATCCGAAAGCGCAATGCACCGGACGTCATTTCCGCCCAAGTGTTCTGCCACTTGAAGCACAACACGCTTTCTTGTAAAAGACACTCCTTCGATAACCGTATACAATGCGGGAATATCTTCAATGCGCGTGAATTGGATGTCTACCACAGGCCCCCTCACCGCAATCACCTTTCCATACGCATCTGGCTGTGTTTTTGTCGCCATTTCTTACCTACCCCTTGATTTAATTGCCTTTTGCGAGGTGAAGACTTCCCTCATCGCCGCATTCAAATCGCCTCGGACAGCTTTTTTAAAACCCAGCATGAGGCCGGATTTCTCTTTTCCAAGACCTTCCATCGCAGACTCTAATTGCTGAGATTGCGCCGCAGCTTCAGCTAATTTTGTATCTGATAGAATTTCAAATATGCGCGATGAAACCCAAATATCTGCCAGCACTTTCATAATTCCGTCAATGCCGGATTCTTGTAAAACATCCTTTACCTGCTGATTTGATTTTTCTTCTTTTTTCTGCTCTCCTTCTGCCTGCTCCTCCTGATCACTCAAAAGTTCGGTCGCCGGCAAAAGCTTAACTACACGCGGTTTCAAAACACTGAAACTTTTCGGCCAGATATAGATACAAACAACTTTGCCGGTTGTTCCTGTCATAATTCGATCGATCAAATAATCTCGAATCATGAGCGATGTTTCGTAACGGCCCACCGCATCTACATTTTCATAAGCTTTATCTACCCGCATGCCCAACGCTTTACATCGATCAATTCCACGCTTACCGACACAGACGATGCGGGCGCTTGGATTCTTTTGAAACTCTGCGAGTGCGGCGCTGCACGCCCTTGTATTCATTTGAGACATAAAACTTGATTCTGAAGTAATTAAAACAATATCGGTAGCGGGGTTTTCATTGCGAACCAAGGGGCATGACGTTTGAATCCCTGCCACCATGTCAAAAAATATTAAGAAAATTTCAAGAAATTTCCCAAGATCTTCTTTCTGCTGCGCAAACGCAAAAAACCGGTTTGTTGAAACGTCTTTTAAAATGGTGATAATTTCAAGAAGCGCCTCAACGTCGTCAAGATCGCCTTTGATTTGAGCTACCTTTCCCATGTCACCCTACGTCTCTTTCTCGATTGTTTGTTTTGTTTTCAGAGATGCTTCTTTAATGTAGTTGGCCATACTGCCATCCATCATCAGCGTGCCAAACATCAGCACCACTCCTGAGATCAGTGTTTTATCCTCCACCTCTTCCAGTTCAAGCGGCCGATTCAGCTTTGCGGTAACAAATACTTTTATTTTTTCTTTTTCTGCCGCTGTAAGTGGTACCGCTGTTTTAACCGTCAATTTTTGAAGGCTTGGGTCCACATTACTCAGATCAAAATTCTTGGCTCTTTCCAAAAACTCTGATACTAATTCGACATGTGTTGCCCGCACGATTTGATCGCTCATGGCTTGCCGCAAAAGATCTGCTGCGTCTTCGGTCAGTTTTGCTCTAACCTGTTTTTCAATTTCATGATAATTTTTATCTGATGCCGCTTTTGCTTTTGCTACAATTTCCTCGGCTTCTTGCTTGGCTTTCATAATTGTTTCGTCTTTTTGCTGCCGGATCTCATCCATCGCCTGCGTTGTCATCTTATTTTTTACCGCAATAGCCTCTTCCTTCTTTAACACCAATTCCTTTTCAGCTTCTTCAACTTTTTGTGAGAGCTGCTTCTGCTTGCCAAGAAGATCCTGATATTCCCGGTTCAGACGATTGATAGCACTTTGCGTGTCCCCGTATAAAATTTTCTTAAGAAAATAAATAACCCCCGAAAACACAATGACTTGAAGTAGAACAAACTGAAAAATAAACATATTTTCTCCTCGGGTTTTTTAAATCTACTGACCGCCGCTAAACAACTGAAATACAACCAAAAGCGCGATGATGGATGTTGCTTCGGCAAATACCAGCATTAAAATAACTCCTAAAAATATTTTAGGCGCGGCAGAAGGATTCCGTCCTAGCGCCTTAATAGTTGCAAAGCCAACAACCGCGATAACAATCGCGGGACCCAGCACTGCAATCACCATAATGCCGATCAAAATAACTGTTTGTTGCATAACTCAATAAGCCCGTTTCCGTTAACCAACCTCAACTTCATCAACCGGCACAACCGTTTTAGCCTTGATTTCTTTAACATAGGAATTAATAACATTCCGGATTCTTGTCTTAATTTCGTCTGTCAGGTCTTTCTTCTCGCGAATTAATTTAATCAGACCGGAATCCGTCTTATTAGAATAATCCCAAAGACCAACCTGAAGCTCAGTCAGTTGATCCTTTTCTAGATCCTTTAATAAATTTTCGCCTTTTGCAAAGAAACACATAATTTGAATTTCCAACGGAACCGGATTGTTTGCGGGCTGTGTTAAAAGCGCTTGCAAAACTTTTCCCTGAGAAAGCTTATCGCGGACCTCATCTGATTGGCCGCCCGTTTGTAATTTACTAATTCTCAACAATTCTTTGTATTGAATAAATTCTAACCGTAGAGATTTTGATACTGCCTTTGTGGATTTCCACTGCACACGGCTTCCGACACGCGAGACCGATAACCCGACATCAACGGCCGGCCTGAAACCTTCATTAAAAAGCGGCATACTGAGAAAAATTTGCCCGTCTGTCATCGACACAAGATTGGTGGGGACGTACGCTGTCAAATCACCCTCCAGAAGCTCAACCACAGGAATGAAAGTCATCGAACCGCCGCCTAGGTTTTTGTTCAATTTAGCAGCCCTCTCAATCATTCGGGAATGCAGATAAAAAATATCCCCGGGATAAGAATCGCGTCCCGGCGGCACCTGCATCAAAAGAGATAGCTCGCGATACGCCCACGCATGTTTTGTAAAATCATCAAACCCGACAAACACGTGCTTCCCTTTGTGCATAAAATATTCACCAATGGAACAGGCGGCATACGGCGCGAGATACTGTTGGCCGGGTGAGCTTGAAGCGGGTGCTGTAAGAATAATGGTGTAATCAAAGCAGCCTTTTTCTTTAAAAAGATCCACCACACGCGCCATGGATGAACGTGGTTTGCCGATCGCGCAGTAAATACAAATGACATCCTTGCCTTTTTGATTCACCATGATATCGGTAAGCACTGTGGTTTTACCGGTCATTTTGTCACCCAGAATAAGCGAGCGTTGCCCCCTGCCAAGCGGCAGCATACTGTCTACCAGCTTGATACCGGTCTCAAGCGTTTCGCTTAATCCTTCTCGATCCATAATCCCCGGCGCGTCATTAAAATAGGGAATATATTTATCCGGCTTCACTGCCTCCCGGCCGTCCTGTAACTCTCCAAGCGGATTGATGATTCTTCCGATATAACCATCGCCCACCGGCATGTTAAACGGTTCAAGTGTCGCCTCTACTTGGTTCCCCGGTGTAATGGGCTCGTTTTCTTTAACAATTAAAACTTGGGCTGATTGCGTATCAAAGCCCATGATAATACCCTCGGTGCCATACCCAAATTTAACCAATTGCCCCAAAAAACAATTCTGTAGGTTAATCACAGACGCGATACATCCGCTAAGCGCTTTAACAACTCCGTATTCTTTATAGCTCAATTGGCTCACGAGGGCTTCCCTTCTGCCGGGGCTGCTGCAGGAACGCCCGCTGGAGCTTGCGGCTGCTTGTCTGATTTGGCAGCTGCGCCTTTTTTACCTTTCTTATCTGCTTTACCGGCACCCCTGGCATCTTTGAGGCGGGATAACCAGGTCACGTAGAAAGTTGTTGAGAGTACAATTAAGAACGCAATGATGCCGAGAATGATCCACCAGGTTGTTGATAAATCCGGTTTAAACCCCATTCGGATAACATCCATCACCTTCGTAAGAGATTTAATGGCTTGTTTAATCTTTTCAATTTCACTAACTTGCCGCTTGATGGGAACTTCTAAAAGTAAGTCCTGCAATTCCTTGATTTTTTTAGCCACAAGCGCCAGACGCTCACTGTTAAGCTCATACGCCTTAATCTTGTCCTGAATCGCTTCCGCGCCCTGAACTTCGGCTTGCAATTGCGCGATTGACGCAAGCGTCTCGTTAATCACGACCCCTTGCTGAGCAGAGTAGCTTTCGTAGGCGCTGCCTTTTAAGTGTCCAAGTAATTTTTCAGCTTGCTCTTTATGATGATCCAGCACACCCTGAGGAATGTACCAAATATCTCTTAAGATAATTTCATATTTTTTTGTTTCATTGCCCGCAAACTGGTCATCTTTCTCGAGAGAAAATCTTTTCTTTGTATCGTCGTACAACAATAGAAAATCTAATTTATCTAAAATATCGTTGGCAGAAATTTCTTTTGGCAAATCGGATCGAACTGTCATTTTTCTAGTTTCGCTTGAAGGATTTTCCGCAGAAATAACCAGCTTCGCAGTCCGCATTCCGACCGCTTGCTCATCTTCTAATTCACGCAACGAGCCGATAGAGACAATCTCATGCTCGATTGAATCCAATTGCTTTAAATGAGCGCGGTAAAGTTCTATTCGTTTACTGATTCCAATGCTTCGCGCCTGTTCTTCTTCTATCCCGCCAAGCCGTTCCGTTATCCTGTCCCTTAACAGTTGAATGGTTTTCTCATATTTAGTTCCCACAAGCGCTTTGGTGGTACCATCTAAATTTTCTTTAACCTTTGCCAGTCGCTCTTCCGGTAAGAGCCAAACATTTCGGATTTTAACTTCAATGGTCAAAGATTCTTTTGGTGCTAATGTAACCTGCTTACTTAAATAGTAGACACCATCCTCTGAGTTGTATTTCACTTCCATGCCCGCATTGTCTACAACATCTTCAGGGCGGACTTCCGGGGGCAGATTCTGCTTTACAATGGATTCTAGCTGCTTAGACGGGGATGGGTTCATGGCTAGAATTTTAATCTTAACTTCCCCCTCGGCGTGCACTGATGGCAATAGATAAAAAAGAAACAGAAAAGTGAACGCCAGAAGGTGAACTATTCTCTTTTCATACATATCTTATGCTTTGCTTTTAAGATAATTGGTTTATTAAATGATAAAACCCTGTTTAACTCTTTATATTAACGGCTAAAACTGTTAGAAACTAATCACTTTTATCTGTTCTGACCATTCTTTACTCCTGCGACAAAGAGGCCACCACTACCGGCTGAATCTGCGCCTCTTCTTCTTCTCCGCTTGTGCCGATTGCAGTTGGCCTAATCGCCTGAAGCATCGCCATGACATAGGTTTTAATTTCTTCGAGCTTATCTTCAAAAACCTGATTGCTCAGTTCTTCCTGGCCTTTCTTGATTTCATCTAATTTAACTCCTGCAAAACCAAGCTCTTCGGCGGTTTTATTGAAGTGTTCTACCATGCTATTAACCGTTTCTTTGGCAACCTCCAGGTTTTCTCTGCTTTGATCAGATATCTTGTCTAAATACAATCGAATTTCGTGAATATTATCCTTCACCTTTGACACCTGCTCGCGCACAGAATCGCTGGTTTTACTGCCGGGCGTTCCAACAGAGTCGCTCAAATCTTTTAATTTAGACTTCAAATCAGCTGTTACGCCATCAATAGAATCCAACGTTTCACGCACATCGGCAATCTTGCCCAGAACAGATGCTGATGTTTTTGTGTCGGAAATAGTGCCGAGCAAGGTTTTGACGCTGCTCACATCCGCTACACTCTTAACAGAATTGATAGATCCGAAGATAGTATCAGTGGTAGCATCGGTTGATTCGCCAATTAATGTTGCCATTGAATCCACAGTGCTTTTAAGCCTATCGATAGATTCCGTATCCAATCCTTCAAGCAATTCTGAAAGCGCATCCACGTCCAACCCGCCCACTGTGTTATCAATTAAATTAAGTTTTCCAAATAAAGTGCCCGTGGCGGTACTGTCAGACGCCGTCCCGACAAGTGAATTAATCGTATTGGTGTTGTTTAAGATTGTGGTTGTGCGGCTTCCAAGCTGGGCAACGTCTGACCAGTTGACCCCGGATGTTGACAATGAAAAAATATTGGTCCAGTTGATGCCTGCCCTTGTTTGGCCGCTCACATCCACCCAATTCATTCCGGAGCCAGTCATTCGAGCAAGGTCTACCCAATTTACATTTGCCTTACTCATACTGCCGACATCAACCCAGTTAATTCCGGTACTGCTCATCGCATAAATACCAGCCCAATTGATACCAGCCTGACTTAAGGAGTTAATACTAAGCCAATTAATTCCTGCTGTACTAAGTAATTTAATGTCATCCCAATTGACCCCGGCGCTTGAAAGAGCGTCAAGACCCGCCCAGTTGACACCGGCGGCGCTTAGAGCCTGGAGGCTGCTCCAATTAATACCAGATTGAGAAAGAGACTCTAAATCATCCCAATTGACGCCGGCTTTAGAAAGATCGGTGATTCCCTGCCAGTTGACTCCGGCCTTCGAGAGGGACTTTAAGTCGTCCCAGTTGACCCCGGCCTTTGAGAGGGACTTTAAGTCGTCCCAGTTGACCCCGGCCTTTGAGAGGGACTTTAGGTCGTCCCAGTTGACAGTCGCGCGCGATAGTGTATCGATGCCCTGCCAATTAATTCCTGCTATTGATAGCTGTGATATATCAGACCAATTAACCCCGGCTTTGGAGAGTTTGTTTAAGTCGTCCCAGTTAACGCCCGCTCGCGACAGAGACTGAATATCATTCCAGTTCACCCCGGCTTTGGTAAGTTTATTGAGATCATCCCAATTCACCCCGGCTTTGGTAAGTTTATTGAGATCGTCCCAATTGACTCCAGTCTTGGAGAGTCTAGTTAGGTCGTCCCAGTTGACGCCGGCCTTTGAGAGGGCGCCCAGGTCCTGCCAGTTCACACCCGCGGTGGAGAGGGACTTTAAGTCGTCCCAGTTGACCCCGCCCTTTGACAGCGCTTCCACACCCTGCCAGTTGACCCCGGCTTTGGAGAGGGACTTTAAGTCGTCCCAGTTAACCCCGGCCTTCGAGAGGGACTTTAAGTCGTTCCAGTTAACACCGGCCTTCGTGAGAACCTGTAAGTCGTCCCAGTTGACCCCCGCTTTCGAGAGAACGCCCATGTCGGTCCAATTAATGCCGCCCTTTGAGAGCACATCGATGCCCGCCCAATTAACTCCTGCTTTAGAGAGCGTCTGAATATCATTCCAGTTCACCCCGGCTTTGGTAAGTTTATTGAGATCATCCCAATTAACCCCGGCTTTGGTAAGTTTATTGAGATCATCCCAATTAACACCTGCCTTCGTAAGAGTTTGGATATCCTGCCAGTTCACCCCCGCGGTGGAGAGGGACTTTAAGTCGTCCCAGTTGACCCCGCCCTTTGACAGCGCTTCCACACCCTGCCAGTTGACCCCGGCTTTGGAGAGGGATTTTAAGTCGTCCCAGTTGACCCCGGCTTTGGAGAGGGACTTTAAGTCGTCCCAGTTGACCCCGGCCTTTGAGAGGCGGTTTAAGTCGTCCC